>JGI24891J29808_1000320_pt1 | contig 38712 bp, 45 predicted proteins | sample FreactcultuFSWF8_FD_29808 | JGI IMG/M metagenome (IMG submission 29808) | reverse complement strand
AGGCGCGACGTACCCGCTGCCGCCGGCGCCGCCGAGTCCTGGGGATAACTATCACGAGGCCATGAGGCCATGAGATGAGATCGCTTAACGTTGGCGACGTGGTGAGTCTCAAAAGCGGAGGCCCGGAAATGGTGATTACCTACATCGAGGAGGAGGATGAATACTGTACGCTATCCTGGTACAGCGCGGCCCGCGACGACATTGTAGACGCCGTTAACGTGCCGCTAGCCTGCATCACCATAGAGTCGCGCATACCACCACTCGGCGAGGACCTGCCGCAACCGCCAGTTAAAACATTTGCGATGCCTCGCAACGTAATGTCAAGTGCGGAGATTGATGTACCGATACCAACCCGCAACCCGCTGTTCCGCGATGCCGGCGGCAACCCGGTTTAATCGCTGGATTACTCGCAACTATCGAGCGTATCTAATCGCGTGATTGGGTACGCTCTTATTATATCTAAACGACAATGGCAAACAGAGTACAGCTAGTCAAACCAGGCCAATCAGCGCGCGAGGCGATGTATGAGCGTTTGCGCGCGCGGCTGGATCCTGATATCAAACACCATGTGACGTTTGACGATCTCAAAATCACGACTAAAGAGCGCGAGCTTATACCGCTGGAGCCTAATGTTACGCAAACCTGGTATCTCGATATGCTGTCGCAGGATTATGCGGGGTTCGACTGGCGCGATGGGCAGTACAGGATATCAGGCGTTCGGGAGGACATCCTCAAAGGCCGCCAGATGGGGTTCTCCACTATCGTACTGGCGCTGATATTTCTCGATACGATCAACGTACCGCATACCCAATCGGTGATCATGACCGATAACGGCAAACGCTCCGAGATGCTGTTTAACATCATCCATCGGTTTTGGGATCAGCTGCCTAACGAGTTAAAGCGCAAGAAGAAGTACTCGACTAAACAACAAATCGAGTTTGAGGAGATAGGCTCGATTATCAGCGTAGGCACTGCCGGGACGGATAATGTAGGGCGTGGAGGCACGATACAGAACCTGCTGGAGTCCGAGCGCGCGTTCTGGGTTAATGGCGATTACATCGAAACGGGGCTACTCCAGTCGGTCCCAAAGAACGGCAACATCTGGAAAGAAACGACTGCGAACGGTTACAACGAGTACAAAATCGAGCGTGATAAAGAATGGGCGGACCCGCCGAAGTCGGCGTTTCGGCCTCGATTTTTCAGCTTCAAACACCATCGCGAGTATACCGAACCGGTACCCGACGACTTCCGCCGATCGCCCGACGAAGAGGCATTCGCGGCGATGCACGGGCTCACAGACGGGCAGTTGATGTGGATACGGAACAAAAAAGTGGAACTGAACAAAGAGGATAAGAAGCCCAAATTCGACCAGGAGTACCCGATCACGGAAAGCGTGGCCTTTTTGCACTCAGGCAACCCATATTTTAACCAGGAGCGGCTCGCCCTGTTGCTCGACGAGCTGGCGAAACCAGTCTACGACCCGATACAAGGGCTTGTTTTCAACATCCAGCATCATCCGATATTGCGATCTATGTACCCCGATGGCGAGATGCGCATCTGGCGACTGCCTCATGATGATTACGACTACGTGATAGCGTGCGACCCGTCCCAGGGCATAGATGGCCAGGGCGATCACGACAAAACGGGCATCCACGTGTTTTGCGTGCAGACGTGGGAGCAATGCGCTGTGGTGCATGGGCTTTATACGCCAGGCCGCGCGGCCGATATATGCGCCGAGCTAGCGGACTACTATAACGACGCTCTTATAGGAGTGCATCGAAACAATCACGGCCATGCAGTATTGCTCCAGCTCACTCACCACACGCCGCAACCCGACGGAAGTTTTGGTATCGCGCTCCAGTTGGGTGAGGAGTGCACAGGCGTCTACACATTCGATCCGAAGCACATCAAGGCGACTCACGCGCCTCATGCGCCGATCCGTCGAGAGGGAGGTTATCCTGAAAACAAACAGAGTAAACTCTACATGTTGGACACGCTGAACGAGGCATTGGATGCAAAACCGGGTATGATTATCTACGATAAGGCAACTGTGAGAGAGTTGCTATCGTTTGTCAAACTTCCAGGCGGTGACGCCGGAGCCGAGAGCGGATGCCATGACGATCTTGTTAGTGCGCTGGCACTGATCGCGGTACTGCTCAATCTCAGGTTGCGCAGGTCGATGAAGCGCAAAACGCTTCGCCCGATGCCGCCACGGACGAGCTTTGACGGGATGGGGAGAAGATGACTGAAGACCAATGGAACACTGTCGATGGAGGTTAAAGCATGAACGTCAACGCTAAAGTAAGCCTCGTGGTCAGCTACTACGAATCGGTTCTAGGCCCCGACTGGATGCAAGGCAAATCGGACAATCTCATCCTGCACATGATTAACCAGATGTTGCCCGCGATTACGAGGATAGGCCGTGGATCTACCGGACTATAAGCGGCGCGCCCTTTCTCGTGATATTCCCGGCCGTCAGCGCGTTCGATGCGCTATCTGTGGCAGGCGCTACTGGGCGTCGATGCGCTTCTACTACGACCCTTCATATCACCCATGCCAGTACTCTGTAGGTAATTGCAATCATGGCAACCGATCAACTGATAAGCCGATATAAAGGGTGCTGCAGCGCCACTGACGAGGCGTTGTTAGATGAGCAGGAGGCCGCTGCGGCTGTTATGTTGGCAGTGCAACATGAGATAGGCACCACGATCCAGGGCATGGCGTACAGGCTCAACATGGCGCCGTGCGTGTACCGACAGTACCAGAGCCGTCAGTTACCGATAACACGCCAGTTTATGGCGCGCGTGATGGCGCTGTATCCAGATAGGAGGGGATAATGGCACTAACAATCTTCGTCGGCATCGCGATGTTCATTCTCGGCGCGTGCTATGGTGAGCTAGCGGAGCGCCGTTCCTGGCAATCGATCACAAGATACGACGATCCTGAGCAAGTGCCGTGCCGGCCGTCGGATGAGAACGAAGTGAGAGCAAGGCTTTTGTCAATGCAGAAGTCAAATCAAAGCACACTGATATGGGGCCGTTGGGATGCTTCAGCAGAAATTAGCGTGGATGCTAATCCACCAATCGAGCCGCCAGGTAGAGACCAATGACCCGCCAACAAATGAGCCGCAAGAGTAGGATGCGTAACCTGTTGCAGCCGAGACGGGAACGTAAGGCGCGACAGTGGGGTAGATATCTGAGCCGGGCGCGGAGGCTCCAAATTAACCAACGCAAAATCATGAGGATATTCAGTCCAGGTATTGCTGGTTACATCGCCTCGTTGTTGGAGGTAGAACTGCCGAGATACGCGCATATATTTAGCATTAGGCCATCCAATGACGCGACCAACGAATTTGATTGCGTGGAGCTATCGCACTAATGCCTGACGACATCCGCGACAGCCTCCTAAAAGCCCTCGGCAAATTCGAAGAGGTAGTAGAGCCGACGCGGGCCGAACTGGCCGATTCAGCAATCAAGCGTCGGTGGGCACGGCTATGCCCGCATGACGACGACGATCCTGATTATGTCGCGCCGGAGATGCCTGAGCAATCGCCGAGAGTTACGAGGAGTAGATAGATGAGCGATGAGAACCATCGTAGAGTAGGAGTATTCAGGCGCACGCTGCGCGAGCCGTTGCAGTATTGGTGTAGGTATCTGGTAGACGCAGATCCGATACCGATAACCAAGCAAGAGTACGACAAATACACAACGATGGGCGATGTGTCGGAGACTGAGTATTGGCAAAAAGTAAGCGCGTTCTGGCACTCTATCAATAACAGGAAGGAACTGCCCGATGTGCGGTAGCAAATACGACTGGGGCGAGCTCGTTGACGGCGAGTGGCAATTCCCCCGGTATCTGATCGGCGGTAAGCCCCCGCGCAGATCCGCTGGCGAATGGATCAATGAGCGCGAAGTCTATCTCGATTGTTGGGGCGGGCTCAGTGTGCTGATGTGCAGTGCCAGGAGGATGCGCCGACACGTGAGCGTCATCGATCAGTTACCACAGATTCAGGCTGCATTCCAGCGCGGGTTCAATAATCCGGAGAAGTACTCGACCGAGTTCCGCTACCCTGAGCCGGAGCAGAAATGGCATTGCAACGTGTGTGGTTATGAGCCCGTAACCAGACCGATCGGCACGATACACTGCCATGTAATCGGTTGTGCGGGCATGATCGAGTACGGCATGCGCGGTAATGTGATTGGAACTATCAATCGGATTGTTACTGAGATGATGGACGAGTCGGATTAATGCCCTCAATTCTCCCATGTAGCCAATGCGGCGGCCAAGGTTGCTACCACTGCGCCAACGAGGCGCTTGACCAGATCAAAGCGATCGAGCGTCGGAGCAGATTCACGTCTGATGAGGAGACGGAGCGGCGCGCGATGACGGTGTCGATCCTGACCGAATTAGCGGCACGGGACGGTCACACGTTTGACCCGAATCATCCCAATTTTGCCACTGCGATACGGTTGACGATGGACGTGTTGCAAGTGTTGTCGAAACGCAGGAACACTTCGGCGGAAGTTGTGATCCTTGACAAAACGCGCTGGGCCATGATGGAGTTCAGCGACGCTCCGCCGTTGAAGCGGGCGTCTGAGATTGATAGTCCGGTATGGAGTAAGAAGTAAAATGGCATTAACTCAAAAAAAGATCAACGCGGTTAAGTTGGTAAGCGATGCAATAGATCGCGCGGTGGAACAAATGATTGGGCACGACAATTTCGATAGAGTTAAAACGTCTTCCGCCGGAATTGACGCCGGTTTTGGCCGCACGCGCGCCCAAGTTCAGGAGGATTTGCGTCGCAAATACGCCGACAGGAAGGGTGTTTGATAGTGAGCGCCCCACGAACAAAAGAGGAACTGATCCGAGAGGCTGCGCATATGGCCGATGAACTGCTGTCTAATCGCCCTACAGAGGTATTTGTGGCTATGTTGCGCTGGCAGAACGCCGAGTATCGATTGCATCGAACCATTGAGGCTGAGTGCGGGAAAAATAACACGCCGAGTAACATTCATTCTTGGGGGTGCATCGACGAAACACCTGCCATGGAGGCTATGCAAGAGTATTTGGAGACGAAGCGACGATTCGTAGCTGTCAAAACCGATCGCGGGCGAGCTAAGCGGCCCCAGATCATAGACAATTTCCTGAGCATCGCCGCAATGGGGTATAACCTGTGCAGTAGGTGCGGCGGGTCGGGGTTTGATACTCAATGGTCCTTATGTGAGCAGTGCCAGGGTAGAGGTTCGGAGGAATCGCGGTAAATGCTGATCGTCGGCGGACGTGAATACTACACTGCAAAGGAACTGAGCCGCCGGTACCCGGTCGGACGTGTATATGAGGCGCAGGCGTGGCGTCGCGAACTATCTAAGTGGCGTGATATGGGGTTGCTCGAACGTGGACGGGACTACGATCGGTTCAAAGTTGACCAGAATCATTACCCGTTTCATTATGCCGATTTAGCCATCGTACACGTGATATTACACGTGCACTTATCGTTTTGCCAGAACGTGAGGTCGTCGCATCCGGATATGAAAGAGTGAGTGCGGTCACCTGTCCTTCAGCTTCTCCTCGATATCCCGTATCCTATTCATCGCGCTTTCAGGGTTCATCAATTCACCGCCCGAGAGTTGTTTCAATTCCGCTATGCGTGCTGCGTGCGCTATCAGCCTTGGATCTAAGCCGGACGCCGCGTTCGACAGTACCAGGTGCTTCCGTAGCCGTATTAGCTCGTTTCTGAGCTTCAGTGGATCTGGGAGGTTGTTCCGCATCTCTTCGCGACTGATATGAACGTAGGTTGCCGGGTCTATCTCTACGGCGTTCGTGCCGTGGGCTATTGTGCCGTTCTCTGTGTGCGCCATTTCAGGATTCATATTCCGATAACTCCTCAAACTTCTGAAGGTCAGTTGCCATTCGTGCAAGGTACGCTCTGCCGCCGTCTACCGAGATATTTCCACAAGTGCACGTTACGTAGTCGTGGCGAGACTTGCTTTCGATCGTGTCGCCGCATACCAGGCACTTCGCGCGGTTGTGCTTAATCCTACGAGGTTCGTCAGTTGTTGCGTCCATCTGATGCCTTTCTGGTCGATGTGTGGTATAGTTTACCTGTTCGTTGGTTCTCATGTCTGGTCTCTGCTCCTACAATGCCTCGCCGGCTAAGAACGGCGAGGCATTGTGGTGTTTGGGGTATAGTTGAGTGTGTACACATAAGCTGGGAGGCGCAAGTTCAAATCTTGCCTCGCGATCCTGGAGCAATCCATAAGCCCATCAGGGATATAGATCGGGAGTAGCTTAGCGGTAAGAGCGCCCGGTTCTTGATTGGCACGGCGAACGGTCCGACTCATATCGCTATGAAGTCGGGCCGATTTGTTGGTGAGCTAGCCGATAACTTCCGACTCCACGACGATTGATTGGATTGTAATCCCCGTTCCGTTTAGCGATAGGGTTACGTCTCGGCTGTAGCCGTATGACAACGGGGTAAATTCCTGGTAACAAATAGTATCGTACACACCTTCAGGGATCGGCGGATACCCCGTCGTGCCGTATGCCGGTATTGCAAACGTCTCGGTACGGCTATCGCAGGTCATTGTGATGGTGCAGCCGCTGGATAGCTGCCCGGATCCGTAGACGCGGACACGCTTCGTTCGTGCTCGCAGCGTCTCCACTGCGTTACCGTGCGACGATTGGTCTGATTGATCGGGTTGTACTAAGCGAGTGCGGAAAACCTGGCCACTCACATTTTGGTTCTGCGTGTAGATATCGAGTTGCCGTGTCGTATTATCCGATAGCCCGACGTAAATCAAACCGGGGCTGCCTTGCTGCTGGATCGCCGTCATGCTCGTGACGGTAGCAGATCCACTGAGCTGCAGGGTGAACCATCCGGTCGTATCGAAGTTGTACCCGTAGATCGTGTTGCCGATGGCGATATAGTACGTGTTATCCATGAACGCCGCGCATGAGGTTTCCATTGCCGCGCGACCTGCAACGGTGCTGTTGTAGTTGTAAATGATGCTCTCGATCGGCTTGCTGATCTTCTCAAGCTGGAATCTATAAATGTACGATCCAACATAAACCCCGTCATCTGACAGCCATACGACGTGATTATCGGCCCTTACAACGCTGTCTTTCGAGATGCTGCCCCTGTCGTGTATTCGAGTTAGGTACCACGTCGTGTAGTCGGTGCCCTGGAGCACATACATGCCGCGCCGGAGCAAGATAGCGAACATACTGCCGAACGTAGCGAAGCCGTTAAGACTATTGCCCTGATCGGTGGTAATGGAGATGGTTTCGCCGTCCGTTTGTTGGATCGGAGTGCCTGCAAACTGCGTTGCGCTGTTCTGATTACTGATCTGGAGTACGCCTGGGTACGCCGTAGCATCCAAGTAGATCCGCCCGTTGTCGCTTGCAAGGTTCGTGGCTGGTAGAGGCGGCGCATTCTCCCCGAAGTTGGCGGATATCTGGTTCTGGGAGTTGTCTACCTCGGCGTCTGTGAGGTTATCCTCCATGTACGGGTCTGAAAACGCCCATGCGAGGTTGCCAATGAGGTAAAAAACTATGCCGTTGCCGGCCGTGGCGTAGATGTTGGCGGATACTACCGATCCGTTGGCGCCGGCGGACGCTAGCCCGGTGGCTGTGATGAGCGCATCTTCCGCGGTTGAGCTAAAATTGACTGAAACGGGCGTTGAAAGGTCACTTTCGCGTCCTAAGCCGTCAACAAACGTCATGGAGTACTGAACGACGCCGAATTTGTTGTAACGGACGACTGTGCCGCCGCTCGTGTAGCCGCCGCTGCCTGCTTTGCCGCTGCCGACCGGTTGACCTGCGACGTTAAAAGCTGTCGTACCGCTCGCGACGGGATTTGTACCGAGCTGAATCGTGTCGTTACTCAGCTTGCCGATGATCGCGTAAGATCCCACGTTGACGTTAGTTCCGGAGATCAGCGAAACCTCGTCGCCAGCGGTGAAAATATATTTCGTGAACGCGCCCACGGCCGTGAGATTGTAACCCGCAGGCACGCCGGTAGTGACCACGATCGTTGCGCCGGTAAATTGGAATTGGTAGTTCGGCGGTACACCCGTTGTAAAGAGCCCGAATGTGTTATGAGTCGTGACGCCGACGTAGGCAAACCCATTCGCCGCCGTGTTGCCGCCGACACTTGCTACCCATACCCTATCGCCTGGTTGGTACCCGTGATCTACTGAGGTTGTGATGATGATCGGATTTGCATTCGTCGCCCCAGTAATCGTAAACGGCGCATCGCCAGAGGTCACAGTGCCATTAAACGCGGTGCCTGCCGTGAGCGGCGCTGACTGGGTTGTGACGCCTCCAGTGCCTAATATGAGCGTCGGAGTAGGAATGCCCATTGGAAACACGGAGCCGCCGTACGTCAGACGGAAGTTCGTATTTGTGTTGTTCTCTTGGGTGCCGTATACTTCGGTTCCGAAGCCTAGCATCCGGACGCGCTCACCCGCGAGGAATACGCCTGCTGTAACAGAAGGGCCGGTGAACGTCGGTGGGTACGTGGTCGGTAGTCCGCCGCTATTGACTAATGGATAGTAACCTACGGTCGTGTTCTGAACAACGAGGAGTTTCGGAACGGATGTGGGTGCCTGGTAGAACCAACCGAGCCCATCGATCTGAGCTGCGAACGTTTGAGTGAGTGGAGATAGCGAGACGTTACCGCGAATGATGCCTGAACGGTCCGGAAGCATGTTGACAATCATCTGCGCGTATTTAGGATCGAGGTCAGCCCGATCGGACGTTGAGTCGAACCCTATCGCGCCTTCAATCACATCGCGGCTTAGTCTAGCCATGCGTCGCCACTTTCTATCTCAAAAAGGTATAATATAGGCAGTTCCGTGAAGTGCTGCAAACACCGCACGGAACCTAAGCGATCCATCTGTAAAGGAGATGAAAAGCCGTGTCCGAAGTTTACCTCAAGAGATGCCCCAAGTGTAAAACAGAACAGCCTCATTCTAGCTTTCACAAATCTAAACAGACCGGCGATGGTATGTGTTGTTACTGCAAATCATGCCAGAAGTTGCGTCCTCGTTTTAAGCCGTCCTATCCTATTCCAACTGTATTACATCCTGATGGCACAAAGAGATGCCCTAAATGTGGAGAAGTTAAGTTGGTGTCGGCTTTTTCTAAGTCGTTGTGCAGGGCTGATCACTTGAATAGTACTTGCAGGCTATGCTGTACTGTCTACTCGATTAAAAAACGTGGGTCCGGCAAGAAACCTAAAGGCTATGGAACTCCAGAGTTCAAAGCAAAGCAGAAAATATACGATGCGTCGCGTGACAAGTCGATTCTTCTCCAGAGGCGCAAAGATTGGTTGAAGCGAAACCCTGACAAGTTGCGCCAATACAACTACGATCGTCGCGCTAAGGTGCTAAACGCTGGCGGTACACTAAAAGCTGCCGAGATACGGTTGGTTTTCGCTCGTGACGGTCACAAATGTCTAAGGTGCGGATCAACCGAGAAGTTGTGTATTGATCACATAAAGCCATTGGCGCGCGGCGGAACAAATGAAGTCGATAACCTGCAAGTCCTGTGTCGTATGTGCAATTCATGGAAAGCGCATGTTAGAGTTATAGACTTCCGAAATACACCAACCGAGAATTTCACGACGATGTCTCTCGATCTGTTTGATTAGACCTCAACCATTCACCAACATGCTTGTGGTGATTAAGCGCCCCGCATTTTGGGCAATCTGAACATTCGCTATCTGCCTCAGGTTGGTAAATATCCCCGCATTGTTTACACTTTACGGGGATAACGTCGCCGGAGGCAAGATAGATTTGTGTGTCACTGATGATGCGCACTATTTACCTTTGCCGCTCTTGAGCTTAGCCCGCGCCTTAGATTTGATCTCCGCTTCAGTCGCGGGGCTGATGTTCCCGGCGCGCTCAGACCTGGTTGCGCCTGAAATCGCCATGCGGGCGTGGGTAGGGTCATTTAGAGGGAAACCCTTGGTCTTAGGCAACGCAAACTCTCTAGCTGGCATCTTTTTGCGATCGGCGGCTTTGAGTTTCATCTATCCCCCTATGAAACCGGCGTGCTCACCGGCGCAGGTGTAACAGTCTGTGCGTCCGACATAAGGCCGCCGTCATCGATGTAAATGAACCCTTCGAGTACTGGCTCTGGTGCGGTAGTGGCAAATAGTACCGCGCGAGTGTTGAAGTTCTCGACCAGTATTTCCAAGGTTTGAGGCCCTGACTTTGGCACGGAAATCACAGCAATGATTTGGACTGGGATGTTCGGGACGCCTGTTTGACGGTAGAACCCATGAGCTGTTACATTTGCCTGGAAATGAGAAACGTCGTGTGAGGTAGTCAGGACAGTAACGACGCTTCCGGTAGCATCCCATAATTTACCCTGAGAATCCGCGCCTCTCGGGTTAAACGTTGTATAAAGGATCTTGCCGTTTTCCTCTATTGCCTGGATGCCAAAAAGCACGTCTTTAGTACGTGCAGCGCCGTACGCCGCTTTCTCTTGTGATAAGGCCGTCATGATATTGCCTTTCTATCGCGTGTCATTGCGGGGTCGTCTCCGCCTACTTCATCTCCGGCATCGAGCCCATTGAACTTGCGCCTGTCGGTACAGGTCGCTTGGCGTACGCTGCCCTTATAGGATGCGTAGCCGGGTGAATAGTGACCTTGACGGTGCTTGGAATACCGCCCCTGGTTGCACCGTTAGGCTGATCGAAGCTGCCCTGTGTGCCGCGTGCATTCGGAGCGTCGAAATCCGGTCCGTCGTTTGCCATCTGCTTGCCGCCGCCCTGCTGCATTCCGCGCATCATTTTGGAATTGACCCCCGTACCGCCTGTGGGTGGCTTGGGTGAACCTGCTACCTGTGGCCCCATTGGCTTTAATCCGCCCTTTGATGTCATGGTGGCTCCTTTCTTATCTAACGCGTCGTCTTCTACCCTTGTCTACCGATAACCCGACCTGTAAAGTCTGGTTGATCGTCACGTACCACATGATAATGCGCTGAATTCCGCGCACTGATTCTGCTTGGTACATCTTGTACATGGCTACATAGTTCGGCTCGTTCGGCCGCGTCATGCAGAGGCGCATCACGGCGCGGTCTTCGACTACCTGGCTGTAATCAATAGGGAGTTGATCGAGCCAGTCATTATCGCTCGCGAAGTTCATAAACGCCGTACCGGCATAGAACGACAGCGTGCCTGGGTTCAGCGGAGCGGGCCATATGAGGACTTGATAGCCCTCGACGGCAAACTCCATCGGGTAACTGGCCGCGTACGTAACATCCCAATCCCGGTAGTTCTTGTCGTGATCGTAGTACGTTGATGGTCTTAATCGATAGATGTTCCCCTGGTTATCAGTATACACGCATCGTCGTATGTTGTTGATAGATAGACGTGTTGGGCATTGCGGATCGCCCGCTAAACTGATTTGCGCCGGACCTTGGAACGTGGGAGCGTATGCTGCAATCGGCGTTGTGAGTTGTACTAACGTATGCAGGTTGGCCTGTGTGTTTATATCCCGGATAGCGTCGGCAATGGCTTCATTTATGACGACGTTCGTCGGCCATGCCTGACCTCTTGGACCGTCTCCAGCGTTACCTAGTCCGCTATCGAGCGGTGTTACAATGCCGAGCTTGTGCCTGATAGCCTCACGCATGATTGGGCGTGTGATTTGACAGACGGCCGTTTCCGGATCTGTTGGCGCGCCACTGATGGTGATTGGGATACTGACGCATGGAAGTGCGACGAGTGGACCCGCGCCGGGGCAGGTGGTGATAGTGCAGGTGCCGCTGTTCTGGTTGCAGTACGTGATTGTGCCTGAACTGCTGCCTGACGGTATCGTGAGAATGTACGGATTGAAATTCGCGCCGCTGCAAGTGGTGGACGATGTAAAGACCTGGCCGCCCATAGGCGCGTTGGCGAGGTTGCCGTTCATGTCCAGCATGGTGACGGTAATCGTGGCGCATCCGTCTCCGGTGCTCGTGCCTGTAACGGTGTATTGGGTTGGGGAGCCGCCGGTACTTGCCTCTGTGAGAGTTAGCGTTAGGGTTGTTATCGGCCCAACTGTACCGCCTGCTGCTCCTTGCGCCGATTCGATATAGCACCATATTGGCGAATGGCCTGCTGCCGCATTGATAGCTGCCAAATTGCTTGCGCCAACTGGGGATGGGACGTTTACGACAGTATCGGCCAATTGCGGCGGGATGGCTTCGTACAGTGTGTCGTAAGGAGTTGCGCCACTACTGCCCTGAAGGATTGCCGCTATGGTGTTGCCGCAGAAAGTCCCTGACCATGCATAGGATATGGTCCATAATCCGGACACATAGACACCTGACGGTATGGTAAACGTTGTATTGTTGACAGGGTTGGTAGTCCAAGTATAGTTAGAGCCTTGAACGTTGTACTCTAGAGTTATCGTGGTGGGAGAAGAAACAACGGTAGCCATATGTTATCTGCCTCCCTGCTGATTACCCGGTGTTGGTACCGGCGGCGAAGCGACGGACCTCGGTTTTGTCATACCCGTGAGCATCTCTATCATATCGTTTTGAGCCTGGATGCTCACCTGACCTTGCCCGTTCTTCCAGTCGTAAACCTGCGTAATGGCCGTATTAGCTTTGAGTAAGAACGATTGCGCCCTATCAGCCATCTCAACGTCAGAAGTCGCCAGGGAACAGAGCAGATACGTAGCGTAGTACCATACCGCACACTGGTAGTTCACCGGGAAGTACGACGATAGGGTATCGCCCAGGTTCACGAGGTAATCTAGCCCCTGCTGCTGGAGAATGTAGAGTGTCCCGGCCTGGTTAGGCGGTGGTACGAGTAGGATCTGCGTACCGGTCTGGCTCCATTGGGTTGGCGTGTTGTCGGGATTCATGGGATCGAACGGGTTGAAATTACGTACGCCTGCGTAGTACTCGTACTTTTCCAGCCTGGTGACCTGAGAACTGGCGGGTGAAGATGGCTGCCAACCGATATCCATCGCTTCGCTGACATTGTTAGCGTCTGTTACAGACCCACTGAAGTCAACGACGTACGGACCTGGCTGAGTTGCACGCGTGACAGCCGCCGTGATGACTACAACCTTCCCGGCGCGGACCTGGCGATTGATGGCGTCTATCGACTCGTTGACCAACTGGATGAGTAAATTATTGTTCGGCCACGGGAATGATGGTGACGGCAGGCCAATATCGCCGGTTGATCCGGTGATGTCGTAGAGCGGAACCTGCTGGATTTGACGTCTGATTTGATCCAGCATTTCGCCCAGTGTAAGCGGTGTTTGACTTGCCATCTATTAACTTCCTCGCGCGTATCCAGCTCGCAACGTACCGTTGGGCGCCATAGGAATTTAACCCGATACCCCTTCCGTAATCGCTGGTGGTTGGACTACTTCGTATGCGCTACTGTACGCCCATACTGCCGGGTTAGAGTTGACCAATGACCATGTTGCGAGAGCTGCCTGTGTATCTGACCATACCGCAACAGCCGGTTGAGATTGTGTCCACGGCTGTGGCGGCACGAATACAAACGGCGGCGGCAGTACCGGTGTTGGCGGTGGCACATAAGGCTGTGAGACAATGACGCCGGCCTGATAACCAACTAATGCGAGAACCCCGGTTCCAGTGAGTACCCCCGTCGCGACAATCGGTAATTCACCGGTATAGGCCATCGCACCGGTGCTGGGTATGATACTGCCGCCCGATACCGTAACTGTTACTTGTTCGCCCGTGATCGTGAGTGTGCCGTTACTGACAACAATCACTTTGCCGACTATGGGAGATTGGCCGGTATACAACAACGTCCCGGTTGTTGGTGAAATACTAAACCCTATGGTTACGCCAGGATTTTCTCCCGTGTATGTGATCGACCGGCTGCCGACGTAGATGCCGGTGTTGATCGTTACATTTTCGCCGGTGTACGCTAACGACCCCTGGGTAGGAATTGCATTAATCCCATTGACAACGCTTGCCAACTCTCCTGTATAGGTGAGTGTTGCGTCAGTGGGTGTGATTGATGTGTTTAGGTTCGCTAGTTCCCCTGTGTAGGCTAACGTGCCGTCTACTGGCGTGATGCCAGATTTGAGCGCTAAGCTTTCACCGGTATATGCCAGCATTCCGTCAATGGGTGTAATGCTAAATCCAACATTGACAGCGGTACTTTCGCCAGTGTATGTAAGCGTCCCGTCAACTGGAGTAATACCAGTACCGAGTGTTAAACTTTTCCCTGTGTAGGCTAATGCTCCACCTGTCGGTGTGATTGGTGTACCGACCGACGCTGATGCAGCTTCGCCTGTATACAGCAAACTCGCATTGACTGGGGTTAGCACGAACGACAGAAATGGCGACAGTCCGGTATATGCTAATGATCCTTGGGTGGGCGTAATGGTGATAGCACCAGACGATGAGCCAAAAGGCGCGCCGACAAACGGTTTCCGGTTCTTTGGGCCGCCGAGTATAACCGGAACCGGCATTGTTTATTCCTCAAAGGTCAAATCGCATACGATCGTTGGAGTGCCGGTACTCGTAGCTTCAATGTTCAATGCCTGGCCGCCGGGTATCTTCCATTCGAACGAATAAGCCTGCGGGTTGATAACTCCCGACTGAGGCGAGAACTCTATCCAGTAGCTTGTATCGGTTGGCGACGTCGGCTCTACCGATGCGTTCTGCCCTACTGTCGTCTGGATTGTTTCCGGATTGGAGGGATCGAGTTTGCCAGGTGTTCCGGTCGTAAATGTTCCGAAGTTGGCCGTAGATCGAGTTACCCTGATCTTCACAGGCGTATCGGTTCCACCGGCAGGCTGTTTGCCCCACAATTCCAACTTGCTGACTTTAACGCGCTGGTTTGTAGCTGCCTTAATTTGCAGTATCGTCTTGGCAGTATTGGCGACAAGTACGCACTCGCCCGAACCTGCCACGCATATCATATCTGCCATAACTAGAACTCCTACGGAACCACGTTGTAAATTGCACAATTGACGATTGGCGGTATCCCTATGCCTGTTAAGTGTTGCGCTGCTCCGATATCTGGATAGCTTGCGGTTGATGTTCCAGGATAACCCGACACTCCAGGGAGCCCTGCGCTTCGCAATACCGCACCTAGCCCTGCTAGATTATTGAGGCTGAAGTCGTTTCCGCCCGCGTTGGTAAAAGCGGAACCAGAGACAGAACAGTTGATAAAGCTGATTACTTCACCAATGGTAATGTTGGACGTGTTGTATGCACCTGACGCGTTCGCACCCGACCCGAACCCTGCCGCACATGTAATCATCTTGATGTTGTTGGACGCGGCGGACGCATTAAACCCGTACCCGCCGTTCTTCTCTGCGTAGCAGTTTATCATAGTGACGGTGTTGACGCCTACGGTAACGTTGAATCCGTCTCCGGCGTTGTTGTAAGCGGTGCAGTTGATGCAGGTGTCAGTACCTTGTAATGCAAACCCGTACGCCGTTGCACCCGTGCCACCGTATGCTATGCAGTTCACATATACTGCCGCATTGGGGCCTCCAAAGAATGCAGCCGTCGAGGATGTGTGGTTGTAGGATACGCAGTTGTAGCAGTTGATCTCATACATTGCAGATGCGCTACAGTTAGTGCAACTACACAAAATCGCTGTTGATGGGTACGTACCTTGACCTCTAACACCAAAGCTCGTGCAGTTCAGGATATTGCATTTGTAGACAAGCACGGAGTTTCCCTGCACTGATACACCAGTAGATGCAGTGCCACTGTTGCCGTCGAACTGGATGTTGCGGATTATGTTTCCATCGCTAGCGTTGGCTGTGCACAGGCTAAAGCTAGATATAGATCCGTTAGCTTTCACTATTGGTAAAGTGCCGTCATCACATCTTACGGAACCGTATCCAATGTACTGTGACAGATTAGATGCAGAAGATCCCGCAGGCAGTGCAACGCAACCATTTGCAACGTTGTTAGATGCCGATGTGACTGTGTATGGGGTCGTTCCGTTGGACTTCAGGAATATATCATGCCCAGATGCCATCAACGATCCTGCTTTTCCTGGACTAACCAACGCTCCGCCCATGCCACCAACGCCGGATGCACCAACTCCTGTTGTGATGTTTGTTGGACCCTGGACGGTCGCAACGCTCGCGGCGACACTGGCGATAACATATCTGCCCGCATTAAAGTTAGTGCCTGACGCTACCACCAGTACGTTCCCGACCTGCTGTTTAGCAAATGGGTGTGCAACTGAACTAACGGTTAGCCCGGTGCCGGTTGATGCAAGATCGGTATAACTGAACTGTGCCGCCGACTGTTGGCTGTAATCAATGCTCCACGTTGCGCCCGTTGGGCTTGCGGTTGTTGCACATCCTATAGCTGTCGAAGGTGCGGTTACTACAGCAGTGCTGCCGCCTGTAGACAGAACAGCCGACCCGATCGCCGCAGATAATGTAGCCGCATTTGAAGCCACTGAAGCGATGTTATACCAGCCTGCAATCCAGTTTGTTCCCGCGCCTATATAAACCCACGCACCAACGTCACCTGCCACAAAGTTGTAGCTCGCGGACGTGAATACGGGGCTGCTTCCGGTGGCAACAGTAGCCGCGCCATCGGTAAACATACCTGCCGTCTGCGAGGGGTCAAATCCTCCACCATTGGCGGTATCACTGCCCCCGCTCTCAACTTCCCAGATTGCAAATGCGCTGATAGCCATAGATTAGCCAGTCCCGTTGTTCGTCTGAATCGCGTTTAGGATTGTATGCACCGTGGACCCCACGCCAGTCACCAATGTTGTGTTAATCGCCGTCTGGAGTTGCAGAAATGCAGCCTCGGCATTGATAACCATCGTTCCGGTTACCTGCGGCCTGCCGTCACTGTCGCTGCCGTCGGCAATGATGAGCGACGCACCTGCCTGATTGATAAGTGAAACGATTGTCTGTGCGCCATAATCGTTGATATAAGCGTCGAGCATATACTTCAGCTTTTCCACTTCGTTCGCGATCGGCCTGAGCCGCTGATTCGCCCATGCGATAACCTGAGCGTCCGTATTCTCTGCCATCTGTCCCCCTTATGCCAAAACAAACACACCGAGAGTATTCGGTACAATGGTGAGCGTGTTGCCAGTGGCAACGGTGAACTGTGCCGTACTGAGCGCCACGAAGCAGAGCACCTTACCCGCGCCAGCTCCGGTGCTGTTTCGGATGAGCGCATACCTCACGTTGGTTAGCGGGCCGCCATTCGCGGTAAATACCAGACCTGCCGTGGTGTACGTGAACTTCATCTGCTTAGTGGATGCGCCAACAGTCCATTTTCCGGTAGCCGGAGCAATGTTCCTACCGCCTGCGACATAGCCACCGGTTGCGCTGATTTCAGCCGCTACACTGGCGTAGGTCGAGATGCCGCCGTTAGTCTGCTTTGTAATCGTTGCGGATGCGCTGGTACGATACAGCACCATTTTGAAGACACCGGCGCCTAGCGTGATTGATCCGGTATTTAAGTACCGCTTCGCACGGGTATATACTCCCCATGTTCCTGCTGCCATTAGTTCTGGCCCTCCGCATTAACGATGCCTGCATCCGGTGTAATAACGTGATTGCCCACGAGTTGTGCCTGTAGTGCCGCTACCTGCGCCTCTAACTGCGCGATCTTGTCTTCTGGACCCGCAGGATGTATGACCACTTGAGGTGATAGAAATACAGCGTTGCCATCTATGACAACACTCTCTATGACGCCTCCGCCCGGTAGGTACATGGTACTGTTCGGGACACTGGACGCCTGATTGATGAAATCCTGAACTATCATTCCATCGTTCCTTTCATAGTGGCCGCATGGTCAATGATGAATGACAGCAAGCCATCGCCTTTAACTCGGATCTGCATATCGTGCGGCAATACTTTCAGCAAACTGATCCATTCCTGCGATTGTGCCGCCATCCACGGGTGACACTGGAATACTCTGCCGCCGATCTCGACCGGCAACACCGATTGATCGTTGTTTTCCGACTGTTGATAGGCATGGTGCTCGCTATCCGACAGACAGCTATCACAGCCATACAGTGTGTATTTCAAGTACCCCATCATACGCAGGAGTGGTATCGCTCTCAGTAGCACCGTAGACCCGCCTGGAATGCAGTAGCATTCGCCTGCTATTTCCTCCAGCAGTGGCCGGATGAAATCAGCAGTGGTGTGCCATAGGTACGTCCGGTCTTTCGGTAGTCCGTCCAATACACTTGGATCGCACTGGCTTGCAATGAGGTATCGGCAGTCGGCAACTACCGGATGTGTGAACCTTGCGTTGAACGGCCTGCCATCCACGATGACGACTGCGCTCGGCGTAATGCCATGTTCTAAACACCAGTTATAGGAACCGTTGAGACAGACTACCTTCGCGCCTAACTTGCGTTTGCGCTTTATTTCCTTCTCATAATCAGATAATGAAGGTCCGCCGCCGAGTATGAGAAGCTCCGTGTTTTGTGTGAGGCATGGTACAACTTGGTTCCATCCGTTACCGATATTAGTGCGGATGTTCTGGAGTATCTGGCTCTCGTCTATGTTGAGAACACCAACGTCAACGAGTGCTTGATTGTCGGCCCATGCTGACACTAGGAACCGCACGGAACGGCCTGTATCCTCTGAATGGATAATATGGCATTCGCGCTGCGTAAACTGGGTTCTCCACCATTCGTAGTCGTGTACCGACACATGCAATGAATGCCCGATAAGATCGCCAAAAGTATCTGAATGTGTGGCAATATCGAACCAACAGAACCGGCACGCCAACAGGATATTATCGAGCACTTTACCAACATCGTCTGGTTGGATATGCTCCATGACATCGCAACAGATGCCGTAAGCGGCTACATTGTCGATCGGTTTCGTTAGATCGTGGCAAGCGAACGGGATACCTGCGTCTATGACTGACTGATCGCGGCAGTTATCCGAGAAATCCAGCATGTGAGGCTGGAAACCTAATGACTTCAACTTGAGCGATGCGCGACCGGTGCCACAACCGAAGTCTATGACAGAAGATCCCTTTGCAGGGTTAGCATGGCGCAGGAACTGGAGTACGGACTCCTCGCCGTAACAGGTGTTGCGGTAGCTATCAATGTTCCACATCTGTTCATAGATAGACTGTTCAGTTGGACGCTCGGTAGTCGTCATTAGTACCTCAGTATAAGCCTGATAACGTCTGTAACACTACCAGCCTTGACCCATACATTCCACAGGTTGCCGACATCCTCGACGACGATACTCGGCGGGTTTACCGGTTCTGGCAATGTCTTGATGCTCCGTTAATAGGCGAGGTAGAGACGCAACTTGTCGCTTGCGTTAGTCATGCGCACCCACACGTTCCATAGGTTCCCGACAGCATTGTATGTGATACTGCCTCCTCCCCCTAAAACAAGAGAAGCGGGATTGTCGCTTGTCGGAGCGGTAGACTGATTGATCTCAATGTAAAATGCTGATCCGGCCGTTCCGCCTGCATCTGACTGTGCGGTAAGTGGCCCGAGCCCCGACATATAGTCTATGCCGTGCTGCCCTGTATACGACTGAGGCCACGGCTTTTTACCGGCCGCTGCAAGCGATGCAAGATTTGCATAAACAGTCTGGTCCGTAGCAAGGACGACCCATGTTGTAACACCAATCACGCTATCGTAGTCTACATGGTTTGGATACTGTTCCTGGATAACTGCCATTGTGTGAATCCTTTTGGCTTATACCTTGGCGACGAGCCACCAGTTTGTTCCATCGCTCTGGAACGTAACCGATGCGAACGCGGATACTGATGCGAATGAGTAACCTGTTGCCGCCGCTATGTTTTCAACGGTTCCCCCGTTACTCTTGATGGTTATGGTGTAGCTGCCGCCGCTGTTTGTCTGCTTGAATGTGACGCAGGAACCTTTGCAGGTGGTCGCGTTCGGTAGGAACAGTGCATTGCCGTTGTCTGCGGAACCTGCACGGTACATAGAGTTCGGCGTTAGATTGCTATTGTTGGAAAGCCCAGAGAATACTTGTTGGGCATTGATGGCGTACCAATTCGTGCTTCCCCGGTTTGCCCATAGAATGTTGTCGGTAGTATCATAAACAATCGGCGTGAATCCGGACCGGCCTGCAATCGATCCGGTTGGTATCCCGGCCATCGCGGGTAGATACGGTAATCCAACGGTTGCATTTGTTGCGGGGGCAGTCAGCCCAAGCGTTATGTCCGCATTGTTGAACATCGTACAGACAAGTTGCTGCGTTGTGCTGCCCGCCAGTACCGTGTTAAATCGAAGATCGACACCCTTTGCGCCGCTATTCTGGAGCTCCGCTGATCGCCACAAGATACCCGCGCCGCTAGTGCCGCCGGTAGATCCGTTCTGGGTCGGCACAAATCCAGCGTAGGTTGCACCGGATGCCGGATACCCTGCCGTGCTGTTGTAACCGGCAACCAGTAATGCAGCGAACGCGCCTGAACTCCACAGGTTCATATTGGTTTGGCCGTTGTTGCCTGACGCGTTATCGATGACCGCGAACTCCGTAACGCTGCCGCTGTTAAGGAACCTCATAAGGTAACCCTGATAGGAAGCAGGCTCGTTTACGGTGATGATATTGGCGCTTGTACTGGTCGGATTTAAGGTGAGGGTAACTAATCCGCTCAGGTTGCTGACGGTGCCTGTGCCGCTATCCGTGACCGTGAATGATGCAGGTAGTAGGTTGGGATCACCCGACAATATAACGCCGGTATTCGTCGCGGATATATATGCGACCTTGGCATTCGTGCCAACGCATCTTGGCTCAACCAAGCAGGAGTAATCGGAGCCTACGCTTAAGGTGCTATTATAAGCAAATCCGAAATAATACCAATTTGTTGCGCTGCCGCTATCATATATTTTGCAGTCTCGAAACGTTGTGTAAGTCGCACCCTCGGCTTTCATACACTCCGCTGAGAGGCTCGCGAAGTTAGTGCTGTAGTTCGTGTTGGCAACCACATCGGATACTGTGCAGTGCGTATTAAGCACCGATCCGTCAGATGATCTGACATACACGGCAGGGATGTCAACGCCGCTCGCGCCATCTGCCTGTAACATTGTAACGTCGCCATTGCATATGAGGCTGTAGTGACCGTCTACGACCGATATGCCTGCGGCCTGGCTATCCGCAACTTCAGTCAGTATCAATTTGCCGCAACTGAAGTTGGAAAACGTACTATAGAAAAAGTTCTCGATGTCAGCGAACCGCGTGCACGCCTCAAATGCCATGCCCCATATGGTGCTGTAATTGCAGTACTTGAATTTGACCGGTGAGCAGTCTGCGGCGACTTGGTTGCCCTGCACTTGGATATTGTAAGCCGTTAGGTAGTTTGTCAGTTGAGATGTGGTGCCGGTATTGTAGATAACGTGTGCCGGCGCTCGTGTTGTGCCGGTCGTGGCGTCTGCATGGCCGTCCTGGGACAACGAAATGTTTGTGCCTCGGACGTTGCACATGGTGGGGAAGTCTTGACACTTGGACAAGATGCCTTGATCCTGGTTGTCTACCATAAAGCCATCTGTCGTGTTGTGATGGTTATTGGTATTGCCTGGATAGACACCCTGCCATTTGACGCCTGTATTCATTCCCTCCACGGCGCAGTTTTCTACCCGGCAATAGTTCCCGTTTGCAAATACCAAGAACCCGGTACTGTCGCGTTGGGGCTCTCCATACAGGCCAACTCCGCCATTGATCGAAGTGGAAAGTCCAACCTGCGCCTTGAGTCTGATCCATTCCCCTGCGGAGTGGTTTTGTGCCGCAGTGCCGGCGACCCATGAATATGGATTGCCAACGCCGCCGCTTTGAGTGAAAGAGTTACTTACTGCAAGGCTGACCACGTTCCCGGCGAGTGACAACACGATAAACTGTTCGATGTTCGGGTACTGCCCGATTAGAAATGTATCACCCGGTATTACATTGCCGCCTACCGGCATGGTAATCGTTGTGAATGTGACGGAGGATGCCCCCGCAGTTACAGGCGCTGATAGCGTTGTGGATGGCCCGTACTGGCCTGACAGGTTGACTACCGATACGTTATCCCCCGTACAATTGAAGATCGGCGTGCCGTACTGACTTGCATCCATTGTGAGCCAGATTTTAGCTAGTGTGCCGCCATTACCCGGCCCGAGTAATGTGATGTGAGGCCCCGTGACGCTAATAGTGGAAGAAACTCGATACGTGTTGCTTGGCTCAGGGAAGAATACGGTGCCTCCGCCAGCCGCCACTGCAACGGCAATAGCGGCGTTGATTGCTGCGGTATCATCTGTGGTGCCGTTTCCGGTTGCCCCGTACGATGTGACGCTAATCACGCTCCCGATCCCAATTCCACTGGGGGTAGTAGGGTTGTATCTAAGTTTCATGCAAAGTCACTCCGTAGAGACCGATCTGGCGGTAAGTTCAGGTTGGGTTATGGTGCCATCAAGCCTGAACTTGGAAGCAATGCGACTGCTTACGCTCATCGCGTTTGCTATGAAATACACCACGGCCCAATTAGGCCCATACTCAATAATACGATATGGAATCAGCCGTAATAAATATCAATTGTAGCCGGCTGTGATCCAAATAGTATTAGCGCCCTGAGTGACGCAGGTAAACATTGCACCGATGTATGCTGTACTGCCGAGCGGGTTAATCGTGTACGATGTGCCACCATTCGAATTGAACACATCGCCTGCGAACGGGACGACGTTGAACGAATCCGTTGTGGATGCCGTGTGTATCCTGATCGTTGTGCCGAGTTGTTGACTGGCGACTGATGGCAGCGTGAGCGTATGCCCCGCGCCTGATGGATCGTAAACAATAAAGAAAACAGTTCCCCAGTTAGGCACCGCAGGCCGTGTTACAAACGTGGGATACCCGAACGTTGTAAAATTGAACTGCGTTCCGGCATCTTCAATGACGTTTGAGCCCTGAAATGCTAGGTCTCCGGTAGCGTCAAAACCTGGCGGGTTAAGAGTGATGCTCGTTACAAACGTCGTCGGCAATGCCCCGATTTGCTGCTGTATCCCCGTGATAGTCTGATAATTGTTCGCATTTGTGTTATCGACGGAACTCGAAAGCGTCGCAACCGCGGCGTTAGCGGTAGCTGCCGCCGTCTGCGCCGCCGCCGCGAGTGCCGTGTTGTTGTTGAGCGCGTAGGTTATCTGGCGTGACGTCTGCTCATCGTAAACATAGCCTCCGCCCGGTACTGAGGTGCCTTGGATCGCATTAAGAACGTTTTGCGCCACTAATCGACCCTTTTAGCTTCAAAATTCGGCTTGATGAAACTGGCGAGGTATGAACCAGGCGATTGTCCCCCGACAAGTTGCGAATAAACGTTCGCAGGCACATCCAGATAGTCGTATGTTGCCCCGCTCCTGAACTGCACTCGCAGCGTTGTTCCCTCATACCCGACCGCATCGACATTCGAGCTTTGCACCATATGCATTACCACGTTCGCGCCTCCCCTGCGAGTGATTTAGCACTATTCCTATCATGCTAACCGCCGATTTGATGAAAAGAACGAAAAGACTTTTTGTTTGCTTCATAAAAGGGCTTTGTAATATGTTGATATGCCGACTTATGCCCCGCTGGACGTGGATCGTGACATCTATGGAGAGATTGGCCTCCAGGTGTGTGCGAACATCAACGCCGCCGTTTCAGGCTCTTCGCAGCGCAATGCGCAGTGCTTGACCTACGACGAGCAGATGTACATGCGGCAGGTTCAGCTCAAGATTAAGCGGTGGCGTAACTCGTGCGATTTGAACTCTTCGATGATGTTATCGCTTGGCATTACGCTGCACGCGCAGATTATGCAGGCGATTAAGCGCGACCCGAAGTGGATGGTTGACGCCCACGACCCTGACGACGATGACAGCGCGCGGACAAATGAAGACTTTCTGAACAACAAAGCGCAGCAGTACCGCCTTAACCGAGTGCTGGAAGATGTGGCATGGAACGCCATTCGAGATGATGTGAGCGTTCTCTATGCCGGCTGGAAACAACACCTCGGATATGTGGAGAAGACAAAGTACCGACTTCGCGGTGAAAAAGATTGGTTGCCCGTTGAGGCTGAAGATCGCGAAGAGGGCAAAACTTACGACCCTGTTCGCACACTGGACCCAGGCGTAGAGCGCGAAGGTTGCGACTTCCGGCCCGTGGAGTTAATGGACTTCTACATGTACCCCGCGAATGCGGAGCATGTGCAGGAATGGGAGACACGCGGAGCAGTTGGAGTAGGCGAACGAATCTACTTCTCCAGACAACAGCTACTTGACGGCATTGGTGACTACGATTACGACGAAAACGCGGTTTACGATCTGATCCAGTCCGGCGCGACGGACTTTTCCGGTATTGGCGGCGACGATTTACGGCAACGCGACGACGACTTCAACGGGGTATCGAGCGGCACTACGCGGCCTCAAGACGGGTTTTGGGAATGCTTCATCTGGTTCCAGAGGCTGCCGAGCGATCTTGATATTCCACAAGAGTATTTGCGCCGCGATGCGATGATTGTTTGTTGCCCGGTGCGTAACATCGTGCTCAAAATCGCGCTGTCGCCTTATAACCAGCGCCCCTACATTCCATTTTACATAAAGCGCAAGCCAGGCAACTTCCTCGGGACCGGACTTTGCCAGATGCTGTCGCAACTCCACGAAGAGGATACGACCTCCATACGGCAAGACATCGACGCGATGGACCTGTATGTATGCGCTCCGCATGTGTGCTCACCGACTGATTACGCGATGATAGAGCGCCAGCAGGCGCAAGGCCCCGGTACCTACTTGATTGAGGAAGTGCCAGGCACTATCAGGCAGTTGACTCAACAGCCGCCGTCTCAGTTCGGCGTAAGGAGCGGTTACACAAACGCAAGGGCGCAAGGACTTATCTCCGCTGAAGGTTACGGAGATATGCAGCAGAAGGTTCGCAAGGCCGCGGAAGTTCAGGCCGTAGTCGGCGCGGCGGATGCGAAGTTCGAACTCTATCTATCGACTTTCCAAGAGGGAATGTGTGATTTAGCCCCGTGGATTTTGGTGCTGGAAGCGACTTTCGGAGGCGATAAGCAGACGTTTCGAGACGCCAGAGGACGACCGGCAAAGATTACATCACAGCAGATGGAAGGTCGCTACACATTCACTGCCACGGCGACAAGCACCACGGCGAACCCGCAGGCGAGGTTGCAGTTGGCGCAAGCGCGAGCCGCTGAACAGACGCGATACATGGGGCTGATGAATACTGCGCCCCCTGCCATGTGGCCTGATCTGTGGCAGGCGAGCCGGGCGATATTACTTGATTACAACACGCGCAGGCCGGAGGATTACATCGGTCCGGAACCGCAACAGCCGCCGCCAATGGCTCCTAACATGCAGACGTTCATTCAGATATTACAATCGCAGGGCGCGGACCCGAAGGTAATTGCGGCATCTGTACAGGCGTTCCAGCAGCAGCAAGCACTGGCGGTAAATATGCAATCGGCGGCACAGGGTGTGCTGAACCCCGGTGCGCCTCCTGGGGGTGTGGCATGAAAAGACTGCGCAAATGGTGGCAACGCCTCTGCGGTACTGACGAACTGCTGACGCGGCTTAGTGCTATCGAAGATGCGATTTCCGTGCAGTTGCCGTTGCCCCCGACTGAGTACAGCAAGGCGATTTCGGCGCTGCTGCAAGTTAGCTTGCGAAAGTTCTCGGCAGCCGGTACGGACGAACAGCGATGCTTTTACCAGGGTGTGTGTAGTGTGCTTCAGGACTTGATGGACAGTCCCGCCAGATTGAGATTCCAGGAAGCGATCGAGGAACGGGCTCGACAGGAAGCGGCGGAAGACGACCTTAGACGAAAGGAACTGACCAGTGGAAGAGGATACTCAGGACGAGGCAGTAGGCCAATCTGACGCTAATGAGCCCGAGTTAGACGAGTGGGGCGATCCTATTGAGGCATCTGAACCGGAAGTAGAAGCCCCGATTGAGGCGGAATCAGAATCGGTTGACGAGGAGATCGTGGCTGCGGCTCCGGCAGCTCAACATTCGACACATTCCGCGCCTTATGTTCCGCCGCCTGTTACTCGCTACGAGATGACACCGGAGGAACGAACTGCGTTTGCAGAGCGCATACTCACCGACCCGACCGCGATCCTGGACGAGATCGACCGGAGAGTCGAAAGTCGATTGCTCGAATCGCAGGTCCTGAACGCCGGTACGGATGCTCAGGTTAATGCGTTGGCGGCCAAGTACCCGAGCCTATACGCGCAGTACGGTCCACAGATGAGGGCGGCGCTCGCTGCGGCTCCTGCCGGCGTGAAGCAAACGCAGAGGCAGGCTGAGTGGGCAGTCATTAACGCGATGTCCAACGAGATCGGGAAGACTGGCGGACTCGACGAGATTGTTAAGTTCGGAAAGTTGATCGAAAAGGATACGTCCGGAACTACCGCGCCACGGCAGACCACCGCGCCTATCCCGCCGTCGAGAAAAGCCCCCGCGTCGAAGCCGCTGCCTCCGGCCGCGCGGATGCCAAGTCCGAGTGCTACGGGGAATACACGGCGGCAAGTTGCCGCGCCGGATGATAGCGACGGTATGGCGCTTATGTTCTCAATGAACGGGATTTCAAAAGCTCACGCGAAGGCGGTTGCTAACGAGGTTCGCACTAATAGGGGGCGATGGTAATGTCGGTTACACAGACGAAAAACGATACGGTGAAGATTACGGCCTCGGTTGACCCTCAGATGTTCAAAGATCGCGTCCCGATTATGACGAGCGAGACCAGCGAGGGCGTTGTGCCTGGTTTCGACAACTTCAGCATTACAAACGAGATGGTCGAAGGCGCTAAGCTTGCCAACGGATCACCTCTCGGTGATGTGTATTGGAACAGCGAACTGAAGACTCATACCGACAGATACACCTTCCACTGGGTGGGTAACCATGCGTTGCCGGACCACTCCCGAATTGACCGCGCGTTGCAGGTTCGACATTCTCACAAGGGCAGTGTGGTTCTCGACTCCGAGGGGCACAAGATTTGCAACGACGACCTCGTATTGATGGCGATTCCGATCGAAGTGGAGATGAAGAAGCGGCAACTCGCTGACGAAAAGCGGATGCGCGACGAGGAATCCACGAAAGCGGATGTGCCGTACGGCGTTGACGGCTTCATCAATACCGAACTGCTGCCTCACATGGATCGGTCCCAGATCAGCGCCTTCAAGCGTAAAGCCGCCGAAGAGGCCGCGCAGTTCCTGTCTCCTACGCATGGACGCCCATACAAAGAGGTGTTTGAGAGTAAGGGTAACACCAACAAAGAGCGCATGATCCGTATTCGCGAGGAGATGATTCAGGCGCGTCGAGGCGGCGCTAAGAACAGCAATCCGATCGATTCGCGTTTACGTGCGGAAGCCGAAGTGATGTACGTGCAGGAGTACAACCGCGCACAGGAGACCGGCGGCCACTACCGCAGTCTGCACGCCATAACAGGGGCTTTGTTTGCCCGCTCTCGTGAGCAGGTCCAGGCGGATCAACGCAGTAGATACGCCGACCGCAAAGGTGTGAGTTAAGTCGATTCTCCGGCGATTCGTCCGGTGCTTTGCCCGTAACAAGTTGGGCAGGAAGGGTTGAAAATTAAGTGTCTATTATAACCTTCGCCAAGGGCTTGGAAGGGCGGCAACCGACGATGGCGCAAGCGCCGGTTGGGACATCCCTATCGATCTACAACGGTGACGTACTCGCGCTATCGACGTACTCCGGTGTTTCCGTTAGCAGCGTTCCGGCGATCCGAGACCTGCTGGCGGCTGACAAGACCGCGCTCTACGGTGGTGTATCAGTTCTTACCGCACCGGGCGCGTTGACTGTTACCGCAGTTACGGCGACATCATACGGCGTACCCTTCCTTGCCAACGGTACTTATTACGCTCTCGCGACGTGGGTATCTGCTACGGGTGAAACCACGGCCGGTACTGCGACAGGTAACGGGACTACATCTGGTGGTACTCAGGCGCTATTGCTGACTCCTCCCGCAAGTCCTCCTGCCGGCGCGATTGGCTGGAAAGCCTACGTATCCGCTGTCGGCACCACGACGCCGTTCTTCCTTCAGTCTGGAGTGTTATCGGTAGACGACGGATTTGCGGTTGGTGGCTACGGTACATCGAATGCGCTTGTAGTGACCGGCGCGAATCCGCCGACCGTAAACACCTCCGGCAAAATCGCCGGTGTTGCCGGAGTTGCTGCCTATGGCGGCGCTACATCGGCATCCGGCGTGTTTAACGCGGCCGCGACGGGTACTCAGTATGGCGGAATAACCTACCAGTTGGCTTCGATGGGGCAAGGCATCCCGATTGACAGCGGCGGCACAAACCAGTCGTTGATCCAATACTACGCGGCGGACCGAACAAACATCTTCCGCGGCTATCTCAATTCGGCAACTGCCTCGTACACGCTGAACGGCACGCAGGGCGGGTTGATCCTCACGGGTACGAACCCGACTTCGTGGACGTTGGACACGAGCCCGGCGGCAGGCGCGGCTATTATCACATTCGGAGAGCCTGATGCGGAAGATCCGCTTTACAACCAAGCCAAGGGCGCGATGTTCTTCCAATTCAACGCGACGTACAACCAGCTCAATAACGGCGTAGTGTACACTGCTCAGTAATAGCGGTTAGGGCAAGGAGAAAAACAAGTGCCTACAAATGATGTCTATGCGGCCCTATCCGCCGGAATATCTCAACACCTTGAGATTGAACTGAACGAGCAGCCGCAGAAGTATGCTCAGATATTCAACGTTGACACGACCGACGCTCGGTTCGTTGACGTTCAACTATGGCAGGGCTACGGTATGCCGGGACTCAAGAACCCCGGTATGCAGGGCCTTGTCGGGGCGAACTACCAGTCTTACGGCGTTCGCACGATCATGCAGACCTATTTCCTTGGCGACATTATCCCGACTGAAACGTGGGATGATGACAAGTACGGCGTTATGCACCGACTAATACCAGCCAAGGGCGGCGCAATGGCGATTGCGTTCCGCACAATGAAGGAAAAGGTCCACGCCAACTACCTCATTAACAACGCATTCACGGCGACGACCGGATTGACGAACTCAACTCCGGATGGCCTCTCGATCTGTAACTCCGCTCACCCGCTCTCGTTGCAGAATGCGACGACGTTTAGCAACACGCCGTCCATTACCGCCGACCTGTCGATTGCGACGGCGCAGTTCCTGTCGATCAACATTGCAAACCAGTTGGCGGCAAACGGGAGTACCTACATCGAGAACAAGCTGAAAAAGGTTCTGGTGAACCCGGCTCAGAAGTACATCGCAATGAAGGTGTTCGAGGGCGCGTGGGAGATGGACACGGCGGACCGCAACGAGAACTTCCTCGCAAGAGAGGGCGTTCAAATTGTAGAGTGGCCGTATTTCACCGCGAGTGGTGCGACTGGATCGAACAACTCATACATGGGATTCGGACAGGAGCACTATTTGATGAGCTACGACCGCACCGACTACAACGTTAAGACGGACTACGATCTGTTTACGGCTAGCATCCTCATGGGCGCTTCCATGAGATTTAATATGAGGGCCCTAGACTGGCGCGGCGCGGCAGGATGTCCGGGCAAGTAGTGTTTTGGCTATCTTGTAGCCCGAAAGGTAAATAGATGTCTAAGACACATTTTAATGGCCCGGTCGTGATGAATGGTGGCATCAATGCCGCTACCGTTGACCCTAACCTCGTATCGGGCTCCATATTCGGCAACGGAGGCGCGTACTCGATCATCGAGACGACGGTATCTACCGGAGAGCCTGGCTCACCTTCCGGGTGGGCTATGGGCGCTCTGCCGCCTGTCGCTGGAATCTCTAACACGACTGCGACGACAATCGCTACCGTGAATGTGCCGAATATCGCGGTGTCTGGCGTGGCGTTGCTCTTGGTGCGCACTGCGTGTACTGGTGCCAGCCATACTTACGATAGCACACGAGTCGGCGTCTATCTGCTAACTGTAACGCGCGTTCCTGGCGCGGCGGCGGTTGGCCAGCTATCTTCCGTAGTGGGCGCGCAGATTGCCACTTCCTCTGGAGGCCACACGCTCACGTTCTCACTGGCGGTAGCTTCTGTCGTCGGCGGCGTAACGGCTACCAACACATTACCGATTCAGATTACCAACACACCATCCGATAGTGGTACGACGGAATCTCAGATAACTGTGATGTGGAACAACGGTCTCAACGGAACGTCGATCTCGGCAGCGTCCGGCACCGGTATGACGATCCACTCATAAGAGGTATGATATGCCGATCTCCAGGGGCACAAGGCCGACGTATCGAAATAACCCAAGGCCCGGAAGGCGTACGATGTTTGGCCGCAAGGCCCAAGATGATATAGATGGCCACTGGACATACGAAGGCCTGCTTACGACCGATGATTTCGGGAACCAAGTAGACCCTACGGATCGGCGTACGTTCGATATTCGGTATGACTTAGACGGTGAGAACGGGGGATAATGTGGCAGGCAAACAGACCATGATGGGCGGCAAGTCGGTTCGGTTGAAGTATGAAGGCACATCCATGCCGAAGCCCAACCAGGAGACGAAAAAGGGCGGTATGAAGAGTGCGCTCGACGCGTACGAAAAGACATCCGTCGATATGAAACAGGATAAGGCGGGGGCCAAGAAATCCGGCATGTCCGTGAAGAAATACGAAGGCACCGCCAAGGACATGGCGGAAGATCGGGCGGGCGCTAAGAAGATGATGAAGGGCAAGAAGAAATAGCGAGATCGCATGGTGCTTGACCCGACGAAACAGTATCTCCTCGGCAGTCCAATGGATGACCGTGATGTATTCGCTAAAGCGCGGCGATACTCACGGTCATATATTCAAGAACCGGACCGATGGACCCATGTGGCGGCTCTCTTCTGCGAAGAGGACGAATGGCAGGTAATCGAGTGCGCTGACTATACGAACGGTGTTTGCAAGCGGCCTTACTGGCGGATGCGTGAGTGTTGGCGCGGTCGGATTGATTTGTTTGCGGTGGAATACCGGTGGAACCTGACGAAGTTGCATCGTGATATTGGGCTGCCGTACAGCGCGCGAAAAGCGGTTCGGTATGCTCAATTATCCGTGAGGCCAAGATTACCGTTGTTTGCGGATTGCGGCACAACTTGTTCCGAAATTCTCGCGTGTGCTGATTACGGGCACATCTGCGAATCTGTCGGCATAGACGTATGGGATATTGTGCCGGTCCACTTTCAGCAGCGGGCGATTGAGTCGGGATTGCCGATCGAGTGCGTGATGAGGAAGGTGTAAGATGAGTTTTGGCGCAGGTACTGAGGCCGGTCAAGTTGCTCAGCAGGATAACGCGCAGGCATCCCAACAGCGTAACGATGCGCAGGGGATGTACAACAATCTGTCGTCTGCCGCCAATGGGATCATTAACACCGGGCAGCAGCAACAACAGCAGTTCTCCGGGCTTGAAAACCAACTCCTCCCACAGTACGAGACGGCGGCCGGGATCAACACGAATTCGCCTCAGACTACCAATCCTTACCAGCTCAATTCGGCCCAACAGACGCAACTCAATACTCAGATGGATTTGATTAACCGTCAGCGGCAGAACGCGCTTAGTGCCTCGACGGCTCACGCAGCTCAGCAGGGTATTACCGACCCGAACCATACGGCGGCAGCGCAGGAACTGATTAACCAGGGCTACAACCAGATGGCAAATGACCATAGCGCGAACTTCATGGAGCAGGCGCGACAGGGTACATTAGCCAATACTCAGAACCTGCTTAACTTCGGCGCAACTCAGGCACAACAAGGCACTCAGAACCAACTGGCCGGGTATGGTATGCAGGAAGGTGCGGCATCGGGCGTCGGCAACATTGCGGGGCAAACTCAGCAGGCCGGTAACCAGGCGCAACAGACCAGCTTGCAGCAGCAGCAGATGCAGGACGGGATTACGAGTGGCATACTCGGCGGCGTGTTTAAGTTGGGCGGTGCGGCGTTAGGCGGTGCGTTTAGCGGCGGCGGCGATACTGCGGCATCTGATAACAATTTGACGATCCCGGCTGCATTATTCTATGCCAATCAGAACCCGTGGGCAGGCGCGGACCCTGCGACGGATACATCATACGGGGACGTGGCATAACTATGAGCGACGTAGGAAATTGGGATTTCGGCGGGCAGTTCCTCAGTGCTTATAACGAAGCGCAGAACGCGCAACGTCAGGCACTCCTTGACCATGCCAATCAGCAGATAGAGCAAGGCAAGCAGGCATTGGCCGCGCAGGGCATTCATATTAAGGACCTCGCGCAGCAAGCAACGGAAGCACATCAAAAAGGCATGCTTGACCAGATGGCGACCAACGAGGCCGACAAGAACACGCGTCAGCAGACCGGAATCAAGGCGGCGTTTCAGCGGCAATCCGCAAACCTTAATCAGAAAGATATGGAAGGTGTTCGCAAAGAGGCCGATATATTCGCACTGAAGGGTGTACCGTTGGACGAGGCGAACGCTAAGGCGCTTGCCAACTACAATCTTCGAATGGCAGGCCATAACGTACCATTCGGAATGGAACCGGATCAGTTCAAGCCGGATCAGAATGCCGGCAATGGCGGATCTACTTCTCAGGGTAATGGTCCGCAATCAGGCCCGACTCTCGGCAGTACGATGGGCGTCGGTCCAATTGCAGTTCCCGCGGCACCTGATAACTCGGGGCAACAAACCGCGATGCCGCCTCCCGCGCCTATTGGCCCGCAACCTGCGTCACCCGTGACACCTGATAACTTTATGGCTCCTCCTATAATGGGGGGCCAGCAGACGACTGCGCAGCCCGTCCCTGCGAGTGTGTCGGCGCTGGGGAATGGAGCCTCCAATCCTTCCCCTGTTAGCGCTCCGCAAGACAGTAGCGTTGCCGGCATGCAATCTCAGATCAGCAACATGCAAGCGCCCGCGCCTATTATGCAACCGCCGCAAATGGGGCAGAACGCCCAGCAACCTCAAGCGGGACAGCCGACAGACGCTCAGGGCAACCCTATGGCATCTGCTGCAAATGGGGTGTTGCCTGGCGTCGCCGCGAAGTTAGCCGAGGACGCGGCCCGCACTCAGCATCTCGACCAGCTCACGACGCGATCAAAACATTTGGATGTATTGGCGGATCAATTGCAGGACGGCAAATTGCAAGGTCAAACTCTTGATAACACAATCAAGGGGCTTCGTGTCAACGTATTGCAGACCGCCGCACAGTTTACCGGAATGCTTGACCAAGCGCGGCTTGATAACATGAAATCAACCATGTCGGCCCGAGATGCTGCTACATCACTGGCCCAGGAGCGTTTCGCATTCGACAAGACGTTCAAAACAGCGGAACTTGCGGAAAAGGTCAAGATTGACAATATCCTGCACATGCCGGAAGGGCAAGCGAGGACACTACAGACCGAACTGACCAAGAAGGAGTTCGGGCAGGCGCTTCAGTATCAAAATCAGATCCGGCAGAGTGCGTTGAAGGTCGATCACCAGATAGCAACGTTGACGGCGGCTACCAGCGGGGTAAAGCCGCTGGACGAGGCGACGGGCGATCCGATCCACGATGCGGCGGCACGTAAGTTCAACCAGAATCTACAGTACAATCAGGCATTGCTGCCGCAACTTCAGGCAAGCAGAAAATCCCTTGAATCTCAGAGCAACGCCATTAGTGACCACGCTAAGGCTATTGCGGCGCTAGGTGTCAAGACTGCCGGCACGCAGATACAATCCCCGACAGGCGCGATTGATTCCCGTGCGACTAAGGCGGTTCAGGGTGCGGCAAATAGCCAGTTGAATAGGCCGATGCCTAAGCCGCCCGGAGCATTTGTGCCTCCAGGCCCGGGGCAGACGCGCAATGGGATAACAACTCGGCCGAAGAACTACGGAGATATGAGCGACGCTGATCTCAAGAAGGCGTTGGCTAACAAGCTGTTAGGCAAATAGATGTCCGACATTGAACTGCAAGGTCTGTACAACGAAGCGGTTAAGCGTGGCATGTTCACTGCCGATCCTGATATGCAGCAGATCGGCCATCAGATGCGGCTACGCGGCATGGTCTCAGATCCTACTCAGGGCGGACTGATGACGCCCAACGCCCCACTGGCCCAACCTGCCACTTCCGCGACACACGCGCCACTCTTCGACGTAGCCTCTCAGATGAGTGGTACTGTATCGCCCGCGTCGAGTGTTCAGTTGACTCCCGGCAACTTCCCTCAGCCGTTGAATAACCCTCAACCGATCAAGCCTCGACAACAGCCGAAGTTTGACGTAGGAGCGTCTATCCCGAAGGCACCGGTCAAAGGTCCGCCGTCCTTACAACTCAAGAACCCTGTCATAACGTCGCCCGTGTCACCGGCTGATAACATCTCGGCCCAACAGGAAACTGCAAGTGCAGTAAAGCCGAAACAGCAGGTAATGTCCTACCAGGATATGCTATCCAACATGGAACCGACATTCGCAAACCGCAGCCCGGAAGAATCGGCTAAGATTATGGCCGAAATTAAACAGAAGGGTACGGGCGCGATACCGGAGATTGCGCAGCGCTACCACAACCAGGACATCGTAGCCGCGAACGAAGCAGGTAACAAAGCGTATTCGAACCCTGGTGACACGGCAGCCCAACAGACCTTCGAGCAACTGAGCAATAGGGTAGCTGCACACGCAACCGCGCATGGGCAGAGCGGAGATGTGAACCTGCTCACGTCGCCGATTAATGCCGTTGCCGGTGCGGATGTGGCAAATGAGGCAATCAAAGCAACTCCAGGATGGCAAGGAACCGGCGCGGAACTTCTCAGGGGGCTCGCCGATCCTATGAACATGGGAATTATTGCGACACTTCCTATTGCTCACCCGATTATCCAAAAGTTGACTGCGGCGGCATTCTCCGGACTCATGGGCAAAGGCGCGTACGATGCGGCCCAAGATACTGACTTGCAGAAGTCGGACCCAGTGAAGTACTACGGCAATATAGCGGTAGCCGGCGGTATGGCTGCACTGCCAATTCTTCATGCCGCGTTGAATATACCTGCCGTTAAGGATGCTCTTGCGAATCGTGCTGTTAATAAGGGCGTCGATGCGTCGGCTAAGAACTCAGGTCTCGGGAAGTATCAGAACGGTCTACAGACGGCGACGGATGCATTGCGACCTGCTAAGGTAGCACCGGAGTCAGCGCCGGACGCAACGACCTACAACGCGCCGAATCCTCCTAATGCAACCGACACCGCGTTTAAGCCGTTGCCGCCGGATCATCCGCTTGAGATGTTGCCAAAAGGCAGCGTGTTTCGTACCAACTCAGGGCAGACAATTAAGGTATTGAACAACGCGCCAGGTAGCACGAACATTGCGCTGGACGTTGACGGCGTTAAGTCGATGGTGAATAAGGCGACGGCTGCGCAAGTTCTGGATTCGATGCACGATCAATCAGCGCAGATTGCACAACACATCGGGAACCAACCGGATCCGGTAGCCCCTACTCCGCGGCAGAAAGCGTTGCCGCCTGGTACTCCAGAAACGCCAACAGCGCAGGAGATTGCGCCGACCCCGACGAATACACCGAAGCCACTGACACCGAAAGAGCAGGCGTACGTAGATCAGTTGTCTAAAGCCACTGCGCCGGTTGCGGATGTGCCACGTGGTGACATCCAACGCGCAGATCAGCATTTCCAGTTCCGCCGCGGAACGTCTTCGGATTTCCCGTCGTGGAACGTCGAACAGGCAGCTAAGAACCCGATTAGCGTATGGGTAGACAAGCAAGGCGAGATTGGTCAACCTGGTCAAACGTACGTCGTGAACGGGCATCATCGGTTTGTCAACGCAGAGAAGTTCGATGTACCAATGATGCGAGTGCGATACATTGACGCTCCTACCGCGGCAGACGCGAAGCACATGGGCGCGGTCGAAAACCTGATGGATAGTCCGCGTAACGACAGCCTCGACGTAGCGCATTTCCTGCGTAACGCACCTATGCGACAAGGTGACGCGGCTCAGTTCTTGCGTGATAACGGCGTCAACTCCAGCGGTGCGTTAATGCGTCAATCGGTATCGTTAACAAAGTTGCCGCAGGATGTATTTAATGAGGTCTACTCGAAGTCTGATGTTATGCCACAACTCAAGAATGTTGCGGCGGCTATCGCTGACAACTTCCATACGCCAGAGGAGCAAACGGAACAGTTCAACGACGCGTACCAGAGGATGCAGCAAGGGCAGAAGGTAACTGCCGACCAGATCGAAGAGAAGGCAAAGGCGATTGCCGCGGTTAAGGCGGCACAAGCGCAGGGCGGATTAGATTTCGATTTGGGCGACATGAATACCCGTGCTGATGTTGTATCCGCGATTAAGGATCACTTCGGTAAGCTCATCAAGACCGGTAAGGGGATGAGCAAGGACACGGCGCAATCGTTCTTCGGAACGACGCCGGAACAGATCGATAAAGCGACTATGGCGGCTCAGGTCGGTGAGATCATCGACAAGAACGCGCATAGTTCTAGTCCATTGGGCCGCGCTGTGACGGACGCGGTTCATCGTATATCCGCGGGAGAGAACAGAAATGAAGTCGTCGGGAAACTTACCAACAAACTCGAGTCCGGAGGAATCATACGCGATACCCTCGGTGAAGGCAAATCTGACGCCGGAACTCAGCCGACAGAACCTAATCAAAACAGCGGCGTACGCCCAGATGTACAAGAGACACAAGGCGGAATTAGCGGGGACCTCTTCGGAGGCAACGAAACCGCGCCAACCAATACCTCAAACCAAGTAGATCCTGCGTATAACGGGCCACCCACGGACGTAGCCCAGTCTGCCAGTACCGAACCTAAAACCACAGATGCAATCCGCGCCAAACTCGACGCTCTCGAAAAAACGCATTACGAAGCTGGTGTAAAGAGTACCGGTCAACTCAACAGCTTTGCCGATCCTGCCGCTTGGTATCACGCGGCCGTCGTTGGCGCTGTCAAGATAGCTCGCGGCGCGCTGGATGTTGCCGACTGGTCTAAGGAGATGATAGACACATTCGGCATCAAAATAACGCCATACCTCAACGACCTCTGGCAAGCCTCCCGTGAGCACTATACGCACTTCGTGCAACCGCTATTCCCGGAGGAACTGAAGCCGCTCGCAGACACGGAGAGCGCACCGGCGGCGAAAGGTGAGCAATCTACCACAACGGAGCAAACGAGTGTCACAAAACCGACTGAAGCAACTGCGACGAGTGTACCAGTATCGGAACAGCAACCTGGTAGTGTGTCAGGCGAAGGGACGCGCACCGAAACCGCCGAAACTCCAACGCAAGCGACACAGACGCCGGTAACTGCTGAGCCGACGCCGAATTCGACCGGTTCCCGCATCATCGAGAGCCATAGCGGCAAGACGACGTACGATGTGCCTGAAGGGGTGACGGGCGGCAGGAACGCGGCGGCGAACTTGACGCGTGCCGAGGACAACCTTACGCCTCTGGAACAGGAAGTAAGTAAAGGTCACGAGGACACATACAACCGAGTGCGAGAGAAGTTACTCGCGCAACAAGACGGCGGCCGCGCATATGCCGAAGGTCTGTCAAACGATGTACTCAAGAACGGCAAGGCGCTAAACGACGACGAGACTTCTGCAATTATCTTTCGCGCTACCCAGGAACGCCAACTTGCCACGAGGCAGGAGTCTCAAATCGCGGAAGCGGTTAAGAGCGGCGACACAAATCTTGCAGATGCGCTGCGGAGCCAACTTGCACAAACGAATGACAGGCTGCAACACCTCGACGACGCACGGCAGAAAGGCGGCACGGCAGCAGCTCGGGGTATTTCAATCCGGCAACTCTTCGTGAACCAAAACACCGGCAACGTCGAGAGCGTGCAGGGTATGCTGACCGCGCGTAACCACGGCAACCCGCTATCTGATGCTCAGAAGGCGCTTGCACAGGACATCGCGGATAAGACATCAACGCTGCAAGCTAAGCTGGATGCGGTCGATCAGGAACGTCTCCAGTACAAAGCCGAGATCGATCGAGTAAACGCCGAGAATGCCGCACTGAAAGCGCAAGGTACCAAGAGCGTTAGGACGGCGACGAATCGAATACTCGACCCGACATCGGAGAAATTCGGCGCTTCCAACAAACTGGTTGCCAAATCTCGCGGCGATGAGCTAGGGGCAAAGTTAGCGGCTAGTTGGCAAGACGCGCTCGCACGATCGACCACTAAGGGCAGCACCGGCGGCAAGACTACGGGTATGGCGGATATTAACCCGCTGTCCGGCGCGGAAGGTAGTCTGGCATCTAAAGCGGGCGCGCTTACCAAGTTCATTTCTGAGAACAAGTCGGAGATAGGTGAGTATGGCGCTTATCTGATTGAAGGCGGCTTACGTAACATCAAAGACTTCGGCGCGGAGATGCTGAAGCAGTTTCCAGGCGCGACACTGGAACACATTCAAACCATGTGGACGAACGCCAAGTCCGACCTGAATAACCGATCGGCCGGCATTGCGCAGAAGCCTGCTGACACATTCGTGGATAGCCTCGCAAAAACGATGGGACGCAAGGGTGCGACCGACTTCGTTAATGATCTGAACGAGAAGCATCCGGAAGCATTCGGCAAGATACTCCGAGGCGAGACGCTTACTGACGACGAGTACAAAGACGCGGCGGCTCTTAAAGCGCAACATACCCCAGTCAGTAATCCGGCGCCCACGGTCAAGCCTGAAGGTGTACAGACGCTGCAGGATATCGTTGCGGACGTCAAAGCAAAGACGGCAGAGAAGGCTAAAGCGGATGCACTGGCCGCGCGGACCCCGGAGCAG
>JGI24891J29808_1000319_pt1 | contig 38766 bp, 66 predicted proteins | sample FreactcultuFSWF8_FD_29808 | JGI IMG/M metagenome (IMG submission 29808) | reverse complement strand
TCAAACCATTGTGGTGTGTTTAGTTCAAAAGTTGTTTCCATTATATTAATTGCTCCTGCTTAAGTTCTTTATTAGCGTCTAATCTTTGCTTCCACGTTGAGTTGTTATCAAAGATTCTTATATATCGGTACTCAACTGCTCGCCTGTCGTTCAACCGCCGCTCTATTAAGCCAGCCTTAACCATCTCTCGGCATCTACGACTTATTACCGAAGCCTTACTCTGCCAGTCTCTTGCCTGGTTTTCTATCTCAGACCCTGACACGAACCCAGAATGTGTCTGCAGAAAGTAAAGGATGTGTTGTTTGACGGTCATTTTGCCCTACCCCGTTTAGATATTTTTCCACCTTTCGCCCCCGCAATGCGGGCCAGTTCACGATTCGCATAAAACCCTCCCGTAGTGCCCTTACGACCACCGATAGCACCGATTCTAGCGTAGTAGTCCTTGCCGTATAGAGCTATGTTTGCGTCCCTAGCTTTCAATCCACCCTCTACAGTTCCACTCATGCTAACTCCTGTTCCATTGGGTCGCCTGCCCAATTATCTTGCTCTTGACGCTGATATTGAGGCTTTTTAAGCCACCTATTCTCAGCTCTACCCAAATACTCATCTTTTAATACACGAGCCGTAGAAGGATTAGTCTCCAAACGCTTAGGACTTAGAGCATCTAATAATTGGTCAAACTCGTCTTGGGTTAATAGACCCTCGCTCCACATATCGACTAATTCATCGTAGTTGTCGGGTAGTAAATCTTTTGTCTTGCTCATATCTCTACCCCAAATGTATATATCGGATACCAGGTTCTCGTCCACTGGCCATCTAATCCTCTGATATTCATAGACCAGAAGCTAGATGGCTGGAAATCTACCAAAATACGCTTGGCTTTTGGTACTTGCCTGATGTCTTCGATTAAACCCCTCTGTTTACTCAATCTCATAGTCACAGTGTACGCCATGTCTTAGTGTGTGTCAAATAGATTGTTAAAACTAAACTTGAATTGTGGATAAGCTTGGAGTAGATTAAATACAGCTGATTTGTCTTCGAAATGGAAACAAAAAGGCTGTCATTTGAGGGTAACGAAAAAACCCGAGACGATTAAATCTCGGGCTGTCTTCGAAATGATACTTTAATTATATCATGTCCTGTCAACTGGCCAAGCACTTTTTTCAAGCCAACCAATAACTTATAACAGGCTCGTGGTGTCCGAGGGTCTAAATGGCCATGAACCACGCTCTTACTTATAAGTTATGGCAACAAGCGAGGGTAGTTTTAGGGACTAGAAGCAAACTAGAACAGCGGGGTTAGCCTATGCGACTTACCTACCAGTAGCTAAAGATAAGTATTCTATAATCGTTTAACCCAGAACTAAGTAGTAGGGAGGACGCTATTATTCACCTTGCGTACAAAACCCTATCACAGACGATACATGCGACTGCCACACCCATCCAGCATAGATAAAGAATAGCGTGCTTAATCATCTCAATAACTATAGTCCTATTTAGTCATAGTTATTTAGCTCTTGGTACTACCTTATTTATTATAATTGGGGTAGTTTCAAGCAACAAAAACTGGGCTACAGCATCTTGGAAGCTTGGCGTTAGTTTGTCACCATTAAGAGCAACCAGTCTTATTATTTCTAATAAGGGCGATTCTATAATCTCAAAATTATTTTCTGGCTCTTTCATATTGTCCTCCTTTATTTAAAGATTCCCTTTCGTGGATATTTACGTTCCATAAATACTCCTAGCCAGTAGCCAGATGCAAATAAAATCGCACAAATTATGAATACCATTCTAAATCCTTTCTTTATTTATCATTCCTGAACTGCTGACTAGACTGTTACTAAAATAGTTTCAGTTTGTTTTTCTCGGGTAAATTTATCGTTATTATCTTGGAACTGCTTAGATTTATTAAATTCTCCCCAAGCCATTTTGAGAGCTTTATCTAGGTTTTTGTGGAAAATGGCAGTTACATAGATAATGCGAGGATGAAACTCGCCATAAGGCTCTACGGTGTGTAGAGTAATACTCCACATTTTTGAATCTTCCAAAAATCCTACACTCTTTTCTACTTCTATTTCTGCCATATTTCCTCCTTATATTATTTAGTCTGATAAATTGTAGGCACTTGGCACTAGCCGTAGGATTCGAACCTACGAGTGGCTGTGTATTGAGTGTCTGACCTCACACAACTACTTTAGTCAGTTATCCCGCTGTTCAATAAGCGTATATCAACCTTTAGCCCAAAGGATTACCCTCTCAGTCAGGCTAATACCTACTACCTACAATTAAACTTAAAGGTACAATTAGTCTTTTTACAACTTACTTAGGTTACTGACCGAACCATAATCCTGCTGAACTAAGAAACACCCAACTAAGCAGAACCGCAAACCCCACAATTAAGACTACATCAAGTAACTTAATAGGGTCTATAGTTGGTTCGGTGACCAACATAGAGCTTGTCTGAGCTTGTTTTGATTGATATTCGTAAGTTAGACGCATATTATCCTTATTTTATTATTTATTGAACTGTAACTAATAGCGATAAGACCGCCCATAAAGCTGAAAGTGTCGCCTACACCGCATTAAACTACTTGTTTTAAGGCTGATAGCACTTTACGCGTCCCTCTAATCGCTACTAGTTTGTTAAAGTAAGCAGAGAGCTAGTAGCTAGTGACTGTTGACTGCCGTTATGAGCTAGTCGGTTGTCGTGCGTTCACTCCTGCTTGTTAATTGACCATCCAATCTATTTGATTGAATCTAACTATCAGTATACATACATTATTTAGACTGTCAATATAGTTTGTGGAGTTATGCACAGGAATTGACATTATACAGATAGTCGGTATAATGAGAGGCAATGAAACACGACGGCCGAGTTACCTTTTATATTCGCAAAGAAGATATGCCTAAGTGGAAATCCATAAAGAGTAAGCCTGAGTTTATACATAAAGCCCTAAATCCGCCCCTAGAAAGGGTAATTGTAGATAAAGGGGATGGCAAATATCATACCGAGCTTAAATCACCACTAGAAGTGTCAGAGGACAAGAAATGACCCAACAACAAATCCTAATGGCAAAGGTGAATGATAGGTTTGGAGAGTATAAGGTTACTTTTATCCACGAGTTTAATGGCTTACGAGCATTGATGTTACAGAAACCCAATCCTAAATATAAGAATGGTAACTTTACGAGAGTAGTATGGACAAGCAACAAATCTTAACCAAAGACCCGATTAAGTATCTAGGGGAGAACTTATGAAGCGTATCGAAGGTATGCAAGACGAAAAGATAGAAGTTGAAATCGAACCCGTTAATGAAGACTGTCCTAGATGCCTAGACGAGAAGTTAGTCAGATTAGCTGGGGTATCGGTTTCGTTGGTTCTGGTTTGTCCTAACTGTGATTTGGTGGTCAGGAAATGACTGACCAAAACGAAGGCATGATTAGAGATTCAGATATTAAGTTTGAATGTCGGGTGATGTTAGGGGTTTTGCATGGTCTCAAGGATAAAAATTTAAATAAGTTATTGTTGCCATCAATCCAAAAAATAGTGCAGGTCGAGAACAAACGCCTAGACCAGCTCCGACAAAAAGCCAAAACTCCAAAAACATGATATAATTCGCCCGTAATGGCGACCTTAAAACAAACTAAGGCGATGGCTTTTATTGCTGAGGGAGATAGTGTGTCTAAAGCTATGACTAAAGCAGGCTATAGCCCAAGCGTAGCTAAAAATCCTAAAGAATTAACCAAATCAGTAGCGTTTATAGAAAGCTTGGAAAAGCTAGGAGTGACTGATGACAAGCTCGGTAAGGTGTTAAATGAGGGTTTAGAAGCCACAAAATTGTTTAGTTCACACACTGAGCCAGACAAAGAATTACCAGACCATGCGACCCGACATAAGTTCTTAGAGACTGGTTTGCGGTTGAGAGGCCACGCCAAAGACCCTACACCAAATGTAATAGTTGTACCAATCTATGGTGGCCGAGACCGCATCAAACTTTAGGTTTAAGGATACGACTGCTACCAAGCGTATCTTTGATATGGAGGGTAGGATTAGAGCTGTGGCTGGTGGTACGAGTGCGTCTAAGACCATTTCGATTCTTATTTGGTTAATTAACTATGCTCAGGTGTTCGAGAATGAGCTATGCTCAGTGGTTAGTGAAAGCTACCCACACCTAGAGCGTGGTGCAATGCTGGACTTTGAAAATATTATGAAGGATAGGGGTTATTGGGACGAGAATGCCTGGCATGGCACTAAGCACGTTTATACTTTCCCAACTGGTTCTAAGATTGAATTTATATCGGTTGATAATTATGGCAAAGCTCACGGGCCGAGAAGAGATATATTGTTCATTAACGAGTGTAACAACCTAGACTACAAAATCGTTGACCAATTGATTACCAGAACCCGCAAGATTGTCTGGTTAGACTGGAACCCGACCAGCGAGTTCTGGTTCTACACCGAGATGCACCCCAACCGCAAAGACATAGATTTTATTACCCTGACCTACAAAGACAATGAAGCTCTAGACCAAGTCACGATAGATGATATTGAATCACACAAACACAATAAGAACTGGTGGCAGGTATATGGGCTAGGCCAATTGGGTGAAGTTGAGGGCAGAATATTTACTGACTGGGCCTTCATTAACGACATACCCCACGAGGCTAGGTTAGAGCGTAGAGGCTTGGACTTTGGTTATTCTAACGACCCATCTAGCCTAATAGATATTTATTATTACAACGGTGGGTTTATTTTAGACGAGCGATTATATAAGAAAGGTATGACCAACAAACAACTGGCAGATTATATAAATACGATGGAACACTCTGAGGTCACAGTCTATGCTGACTCAGCTGAGCCCAAGAGTATTGACGAGCTGAGATTATATGGTGTTAGTGTGTTACCAGCTCAGAAGGGTCAAGGTTCGGTTAATCAGGGTATCAGCTATATTCAAGACCAGCGTATTTCAGTTACCAAGCGTTCGACTAATCTAATCCATGAATACCGTAACTACATGTGGGAGACCGACAAGGACGATGTTATTGTCAACAAGCCCATCGACTCGTTTAACCACTGCATGGACGCTTTAAGGTATGGCCTAGAGAGCTATATGCGAGCGTCTGGCTCTCAGGTTGGCGTTGTCACCTCAAGCCTCGAAGACAAGCAAAACAAGTCATTCGTGGTTAACGAAGACGGTACGGCTGAGGGCTTTCACATTAACATCGGTGAGATGGCTAGAAAGGCGGCGAGGGACAATGAGTACGTTTAAAGTCAGCCTGTATCTATACCATAATGTCTTACCCAAGCGTAAGATTTACATGTATCGCTGTATGAATACACCATGTCAGCGACCGTTGTTTAAATACACAGCCGACAACCTAGTTGTTGCCAATTCAGGAGCTACTAATTTTACTCAATACGAGCCAGGAGCTCACTACATTGAAGTTAAGTGTCATTCGTGTGGGGCGGAATATCGTGTATTATTTCAATAAAATGGTGTACAATCACGGCAGGCATTTACTCGTAGCCCCAAATATTAACAGGGGTTATTTTTAATTTATGACTAAAGTTAAAGAATTAATGGGAAAGCACAAAGTCGGTACTCGTATCCGATTTACTAAACGTAATAATATTAGTTCGGTACGGCCACCCAAAGAATATGCCAACCGCACAGTCGATAGCCGAAACAAAAAGGTAGGCAAGCGTGGCAACTAATTGGGATTACGAACAAGACGCTCCAGTCTTAAACGACACTAAGGTCGATAATCTTAATATTGGCTCAAGTGGGCCAATTGATGAGCTACCCAGTCTGTCAATTGATATCCCCGACCAGCAGATTATTAAGAACTTAGACAATCGGATTCAAGACTCTGACGATTACTGGAACACATCTGACGGCTTTGACCTACGCAACACTCGTGGCAATAACGTAAGGCTGTACCAGAACAAGCAAAACGATGTACGCAGTCTGTACCGCTACCAGCTACCTTATAAAGAGAACCAGATTTACATAGCTGAACAGGCGATTATTGCTTATCTAACTGCTCAAGACCCCCAAGCTGAAGTCTCACCAGCTCAGGACACGCAGTTATCTAAGAAGTTCGCAATTGATTTAGAGAAGGTGGAGATGGCTCACTCGCACAAGATGAAGCTAACCCAGATTGCTGAGACGGCTGTTAGAAACGCATTGAACAAACGAGTTGGTTTTATCATGTTCAAGTTCGACCCTAAATATGGCAAGAATGGTGAGATTATACCGTTTGCTCCTGACCCAGAACATTGTATTGTCGATAAAAATGCTCGTATGGGCGAAAACCCAGCCTTCTTTTGCTACATGTTGAAGATGACCGTCAATGAAGCGTGTGGTCGCTGGCCTGATAAGAAGGACGAGATTTACAGAGCTTGTGGTATTAAGTACAGCACTTACAAGCAACTGAATACTGTCATCTCAGTGCGAGAGGTTTATTTGACATATTACGACAAAGCTTATGAAGCTCACGAGGCTCTTGTGTATTACTTTGCTGACGTGGTTCTAGAGAAAACTCGCAACCCTCACTGGCTATATGCTAACCCAGGCCGTAACTTCTTAGATGCTCCCAAGAAGCCAGTGATTGCCTTGAACTTTGATAACGATGGTTCGCACTGGATAGATAATACCTCAGCCGTTGAACAGGCTTCGGTGATTCAAAATGTCTTAAACAAGCGAGGTAGGCAGTTAATGGAAGTGGCTGACAAGGCCAATGGTGTACTAATCGTGTCTCAGGACTCAGGTTTGACTAAGGACGATTTACAGGAGCTAACAGGCGACCCCAACCAACGCTTGATTATTAAGACAGCTGGACAGCGAACCCAAGATATGGTTTATCAAGTGCCACCGCCCGAAGTACCCAATTTCTTATATCAAGATAAAGTAGACCTTCGTACTACAGTCCATGCCATTATGGGTACTCCATCTGAGTTTACTGGTTCTAATGACGGCGATGCCGATGCCGAAACACTAGGCGAAGCTTTGATGAAGAAGAACCAAGCGTCTGGTCGGCAGGACTTGTATGTTCGAGCCATAGACAGGTTCATGTATGACTACTTTAATATGCTGACCCAAATGATGGTGGTTTGGTATAACACCGACCACTTGTTCGTTTATAACGGCCAAGATGGTGAGTTCGACCATATTGTTATGAATCGTAAATTAATCGAAGACGGTATAGCGGTTGATGTCAAATCAGGTACTACACTGCCATTTGATAAGCAACGCCAAGAAGCTATTGCCCTACAACTGTTCAAGGGAGAGGGTATATCACTGCTTGATTTGTATAAATTACTACACTTACCAGACCCACAAAAACTCTATGACAACTGGGCTAAGGGTCAAACCGACCCAATGAGCCTAGCTAGGGATGCCATAGAAGAGGTCGATGATTCTAAGGCTTATGTAGCTTATGTTGAGATTATGGCTGGTAAAGAGGCTAAAGAGCCTGACGACTGCTCTAAAGAGTTTGTCTTAACCCTCAGAAAACTAATGTTGCGAGATGAGTTCTTGAAGGCTGATAAGAAGTTCCAAACAGCGTTCTTGAAATATGTTGATAAGGCTATTACGTCATTAGAACTACGAACCTCGTTAGACCAAATGAGCCAGCAGGGAGGCGTTGAAGCTCTGAATCCAGCTAACCCAATTCCACCACCTCAACCACCTGTCCCACCAATGTCGCCTATCGGCGGTATGCCTGGTGTACCTCCTCCAATGGGTGGTATAATACCTTCGGGAGTTCCTGGTGGAGTGCCCACCCCTCAACCAGGTTCCCCTCCTAGTGCAATTCCTGGCCCTGTGACCAACGGCACACCTCTTCCCAACCCAGCAAATCCACAAATTCCGCCTTCAGCTAATCCAAGTTCGCTACCAGTTATTTAATATGGTATTATTTTAAAAAGGAGAGTTTTGAATGGACAACACCAGCATCCCAAGTTCAACAGGCGACCCAGGATTGGACGCTAAACTTGATGGCTTAGACGACAATTTACAACCAATTGGAGACAACAAAGGAGTTATAAAGACCGATGAGCAGCCCGAGCCCAAAGAAGAGCCTAAAACAGATGAAAAGGTCGAAGAGTCTGAAGAAAAAGCACAACCTAAAGACGAGGATAAGGACGTTGCGAACACAGAGGGCTCTGAAGAGGTTTCAGAAAGCGATGGAAAAGAGGACGATGAAGGCTATGCCATTGACGATGGAGACGAAGCCGAAGAGAAGCCCAAAGATGAGGCGGCAGCAGCAACGACAGAACCTACAAACCTTACAGCAGAGCAAAAGTACATCTTAGATGGGCTAACACCACTAAAAGTCAAAGGTACGGTTGGCAGTGACGATAAGGTTCAAGAGTTTACGGTCTACGCCCCTGAATATCTGCCCCAGGGCTTTAAGTATGTAGACGACCGAGAGAGTGCGACTGCCAACAAGGCCTTCGCCATGCTTGAATCTAAAGCAGTTGAGCGTCAGAATGAATTCAGAAATCAAGAGACTGCTAAATCAACTGAAGCCTTTCAAGAAGCCGAGAAAGCGGCTGACCGTGCCGATATTGGTAAACTACAACGAGATGGCGATTTGCCTAAGTTCAAGCTTAGTGCCGATGACCCCAAGTTTGACACCGACCCAGCAGCTGTAGAGATTCAGTCTATCCTAGACTTTAAGGACAAAAAGAACGCCGAGTATCTAGAACAGGCCAATGCAGGCAGACCCTTCAAACACATTGGTTTTGAGGAAGCCTTTCTAATGTACCAGCGAGAAAACCCTAAAGAGGACACTGCTCAGGTCAAAGAAGACAAAGAGCGTATTGAGTTGGCCAATCGCACTTCGGGTACGGCTGGCTCAGACGGTGGTTTAGCTAAGCCCCGTGTACACTCAGGTATGGGTTCGATGGACTTAGACAGGTTAATCGAAGAAAAGACAGCAGGATGGTAGTAATTAACTTAAAGGAGACAACAAATGCATAATTGGTGGATAGCCGCACTAGAACACGCAGGTATATGGACACGAGAACAAGCCGAGCACGTTAGCAACGAGATTCGTAACACAGTACACAGAGAAAAATATTCAGAGGCTTTTGAAGAGCTTGGTGCGATTTTAAACAAAGGTACAAAATTTGACGGTATTCCTATCGTTAGCAAATTAGAAGCTGATGTTAGTGAGCTAAAGGGTAAATTTGTCGAGCAGACCCCAGCTAAAAAATAAAGTTGACATATTAAAATCCTAAGAGCTATACTATGCTCAATAGGCAAATAACTTAGCCCCTTCACGGGGGCTTTTTTGTTGTCTTAACAAATTAAACAAGGAATTTATATGGCAGGAATGGTATTTACCGATAGGGTCGCAGACATCACCTATCAAGATATTCTCCCGAGTATCGTTGACCAAATCAACAACTCTAACGTGTTCTTAGCTCGTATTCTTAATAAACCAGGCACATGGCGTGGTATTTACGAAGCTCAGCCGATTGAGACTGCGAACTCGACGACTGGTGGAAGTTTCTCGGGTATGGATACTTTCCCAACTGCCGCTACTAACAACACCAAGTTAATGACTTGGTACTTAGCTGCCTTTGAACAATCAGTGGTTGTTCCTGGTATCGAACGTGCGGTTAACGCTAACAACGAGAAGCAGGTTCTTATGTTGCTTAAGACTCGCATGGACGAAGCTAAAATCTCGGCCAACCAAGCTGTTGGTCAGATTGGTTACGGCATCGGAGCTGGTAAAGACTTCGATGGTCTAGGCTTAATCGTTGACGCAGGTACAAACTCCAGCACCTACGCTGGTTTGACTCGCTCAACCAACACCTACATTAATGCAGATGTTACGGCTGTAAGTTCGGGTATCATTACCCTCGACTACCTATCAAGCGAGTTCGACAACGTCTCAGCCGCTTCTAGCAACCGTGAATCGCCCACAATAGGTCTTACTACTAAGGCTATTTGGACTTACATCGAGGGTCTAATCCAGCCAATGGTAAGTGCTCGTTACGAAACTCTACAGCTTCGAGGTTACGACCGCATTGACGGTGGTACACCTAACGGTGAACTTCGTCCAGCTGGTGAAAAGACTTCTGGGTTCGCTGGTTTCAATGCCATCTCCTACCGAGCTCGTCCGTTGGTAGCCGATGACAACTGTACTTCTCAGACCTTCTTCTGGCTCAACGAATGGTACCTAGAGTTCAAACGTCTACAGGACAGTTCTCTACGCCAGATTAGCTCAACGGTTGAAGTCACCGAGGGTTACTACAAAGACGTACCCTTCCCAAGTGCATGGCAGTTCCGTGAGATGATTGCTCCAGTCAACCAGTATGGTGAAGTTGGACTGTTAATCTTGATGGGGAATCTAATCTGCCGCCAGCCCCGAAGAAACGGTAAATTAACAGGAATCACTTCAAACTAAGGAGAAAATATATGGAATCAGGCGTACGACAATTAACCGAACAAGACCTAAATACCTGGAGCACTACCAAGCAGGTACAGTATGGAGCGATTGGTCAAACCGAAGACGGCCGTGTCTTTAGATACGTTTCTCTAGGCGGTACTACCACAGTTGGCCCTGGCCTTTTGGTGCAGGCAGCAGTCGGTAAGACTAACTCAACAGCTCTAGCAATCCCAGCAGTCGGTACTGGTGGACAGGCAACCGCTAACCTAGCTACAGGTTCTACCTTGCTAGTAGTTACTAACGGGGCTACAGCAGTTACTCAGGATGAGTTTGCTGAAGGCTTCCTAGAAGTTCTACAGACTTCTGGAACTAATGAAGGCCCAGTCAAATACCGCATTCGTGGTAACTCGGCCGCAGCAGCTTCTACAGGCTACATTCAGGTTTACCTAGCTGAACCTCTACGCAACCCTGAAGTTCTAGTAGCTGGTACTGACACTGTTAACCTATGGACAAGCCCATTTCAGGCAGTTGTTACTACCACCACTGTTAACATCCCTATCGGTGTTACGGTCACTCAGGCAGTCAACTCTTCTACTGTTACTAACTACGGTTGGGTACAGTGCAAAGGTTTCGCTGAAGGTATTAACGACGGCTCAAGCGTGGTCATTGGTAACACAGTTGGCCCTTCAACAACGACTGCGGGCTACATCGGTCTAGCAGTAGCAGCTACCAAGCCAGCTATCGGTTGGGCAGGTGTAACCGCAAGTACAGGTGGAGCTGGTAACAGCATCTTCCTGAACATTAACTAATCTTAAGAAAGGGTACTTAGAATGGCACAAAGCTCACCTAACAAGAATCGCCTTCTGGAGAAGTACGTCCAAGTTGTCCGAGAAGATGGCTTGCAAACAAACAAAAACGTAAACATTGGTATCAATGGCAATACGTCTAACCTATGGGTAGGTGGAAATATTACGGCTGGTGGTACGATGGGCTCGACTGGCGGACAACCTCAGACGGGTTCAGTCCAATCGACTGTCTGGCACACGGGTGGCACACAACCATTCGGAGCTTTGACAACCAACTATTCTCAGACTCAGTTCAGTTCTACAACCAGTTACTACGCTGAGGTGTTTATCCCTGATAACACCCTAGTTACAGGTATCTCGGTTTTGAACGGTCACACAACTTCTGCTTCTCAGAATACCTTTGTGGGACTAGCTAATGCTGGTGGTACAATTGTAGCCTCGTCTAACACTACGACTGCCCAGGGTACAGCTGATGCCTACCAGCAAATTCCGTTTACAGCCCCCTACAACGCTGTTGGCCCTAGTAAGTATTTCATCGTGGTTCAAGGCTCTAACACGACTGGCTATCTTGGAACTCACACCAAAGGTAACTTCAGTGCTTCCACTCAAACATCTGAGACCTATGGTACTTTCTTGACGACTGCCACTTACAAGACGACTACCTTCACAACAGCCGTTGGGCCTGTTGCTGACACTTACTAAGATTGCGATTACAGGGGTAATGTAAACCCGCAATAGTACCTTCTCTATCCCTATTCCATCACTTCGTAAAGGCTTTAAAACAAACAAGCACCTACCCAACCGCCCCTATTGTGGGCGGTTTTGCATTATGTTAGAATAAATTTAATGTATAAGGTACTAATTGGAGTGTGTACTGGCGGCACGATGCGTTCCGAGACAGTTAACTCGTTACTTCATGCCTTAGAGGTTTTAAGACAAAAAGATGTAGAAGCCAGTGTGTCGATTATGATTGGTGGCTATGTAGCTAGAAACCGTAACGAATTGGTAAAAACGGCTCAGGAAAACGGTAACACCCATCTAATGTTCATCGACAACGATATGGTTTTCCCCCCCAATGGGATACTGCGTTTACTAGACCACGACAAAGATATTGTGGCAGGCCCTTACAACGCTCGTGGAGTAACTGGCAAGCCAAGTGTCTCAACTGTCAAGATTGGTGATGACCTTACTTCCCATACCGAAATGGAATTTAACATGGGGCCAAAATTATTCAAATGTTCAGGGGTCGGTACAGGCTTTATGCTAATTAAAACCTCCGTGTTTGACAAACTAGAGAAACCTTATTTTATAGCATGGGAGGAGGAGGACGGAGAGCATCACACCGAAGATATCGAGTTTTGTATCAACGCCCGCAACGCTGGGTTTGACGTATGGATTTCACCGACTATCCAAGTTGGCCATATCGGTAGTTATGTCTATTAAACTAAAGGCAGCCGAAAATATACCTGGCTGGATGACTAGCGAAGAGTTAAAATGGTTGGCCAAACAAGCCCAGAAACACATCAATATAGTCGAGATTGGGTCTTTTGTTGGTCGTTCGACTAGGGCGTTGGGTGATAACACGCTAGGTAGAGTATTTGCGGTAGATGATTTTGTCGGGCCTCGGGACATCTCCGATAAACTAAGGGAAGATTATTTTGAATCTTTTGTTACCAATCTGAAAGACTTGATTGACCAGGAGACAGTAATCCCCGTCCTAGCCAGCCATTCAGACTTCAAGGTGGCTTTTATGCCAGATATGGTGTTTATCGACGGTTCTCACGAGTATAAAGATGTAAAAAGAGATGTCAGTGCGTGGTTGAACCGACTAGCCCCAGGCGGGTTGTTGTGTGGCCACGACTACACTAACATTGTTGCCGTCAGACAAGCGGTTGGAGAATTACTGCCCAGACATAAAGTAGCGAAAGGAACGAGTATCTGGTATGCCAAAACCTAAGTTAACAGTTGGTATCTGCTCTGGCGGTACGATTAGAATTGAGACAGCCGTCTCTTTACTGAGTAATGTCTATAACCTATGGTCAGAGGGGATTACGCCCAATGTTCTAGCCCAAGTCGGTGGTTATGTGGACTTAAATCGTAGCATTGTTGCCAGAGACGTACTCGAATCAGATGCTACCCATCTGTTATTTATTGATAACGACATGATATTCCCTGATGATGCGATTAAAAAATTACTAGATGCCGATAAGGACATCATCGGAGCTAGTTACAACGTACGTTTAGACCCAGGCTCTAAAGATATTAGTGGGCCAACTGTTAAGATGATGGTCGATGGTAAACCTGTCAGCATGACCTCTCAAGATTTCCCAACTGAACCATTTAGGTGCTTTGCTCTGGGTACGGGTTTTATGCTAATTAAAACAGGTGTATTTAAAAAGTTAACCTATCCCTATTTTGAGGCTTTCCAAGATAAAGACGGCCTGCATCACACTGAAGATGTAGAGTTTTGTAAGCGGGCTAATGAAGCAGGCTTTGAGGTTTACTGTGACCCAACCATCAAAATGGGCCATGTCGGGACAACTAGCTATTAATATGCTATAATCACGAATATATGACCGTAGAGGAGTTACTAGCCGACCGTAGTAAGATAGAGGAGCAATATAATAATCTGAGTAACCCAGCGTGGGTTAGCGGAGAATTAAAGCGTTTACAGGGTATGTATGACCATGCCACCCAATTAATTAACAAGGAGACACCTAATGCCACAAGTCCAACCGAGCAAAAACCAGCAACCTACAGCAACGTCAATCAAGGAAAACAAGCCGTTTCGAGAAAGACTGCGAGATAGATACCAGCCGTCTGAGTGGGTACGAGTTATTAACATAGATACCGAACCGTTTGCCTGGCAATGGTTTCCCTCAGATGGCGAAGAAACCAGCTTTACCGACCAGGGAGCAGTTAGAGTCATTACAGGTCGAGCCCACTTTACGGGTAATTACGAACAGAAGCTACCAGGCAATGAACAAACTTGGTTAATCAATCCAGGAGATTCCGAAGTGTTGATTGGCGAAAATGCTGATTTGTTTATTGAGGGACTATACAAGCGTCTGGTCGCTAAGAAGCGAATCTCTGACCGACCAAATGTCGAAGAGACCCAAGCCCGTTCGTTTAACTGGAATGACGGTCTATTACAAGAACAGATGATAAATAAGATATATTTAGGCATAGAAAAACCTAATTTTAGCGATGGAACTTCAACAGGCCCAACTCGACCAAAGAACTAAAGAGCTCGATGCTAGAGAAGCTTTTCTAGACGAAAAACAAAAACTTTTAGATAACGCTCCGATAACTTTTAAGGTTTACGAGGCTCGAGTTAAGGCCTTTGAGTATAAACTCCAAGAGTTGGCCGACGATATGAGCGGGGCAGAGAGCCAACACAAGCAGAGACTTACTGAGCAGGCCACCGAACTTAACCGAGCTTTGGTTAATGCCTCAAATGACCTCACAATAGCTAAAACTAAGCTCCAGTCGGTCGAATACAACACCGAAAAAGCAGAAAATAATCTGATACTCCTTAAAAAAGCCGAAAAAGAAGTCAAAAAAGACATCGAAGCCCAGGAAAGTTATGCTCGAACCCAAGAAAAGATAGTATCTGGGACGATTGAAACGGCCAACGAACGATTACTAGAGCTTCAAGACATGCACAATGGCCTAGAAGACAATATTAAGCGTTTAGAGTCAACTAAGATTAATCTAGAAAAAGATATTGACGATTTAACGCTACAAATTGATGATTTACAAGCTTCCCTAGCCACTTCAGTTAGTGATTTCGAGCAACAAACCAAGAAGAAACAAGGCGAATTGGACGATTTACAAGAGCGAATTACCGCTAAATCTAAAGAATATCAAGAAATTACTCAAAAAATAGATAAGAAACTTAAATCTTTGACCATAAAAGAGGAATCTTTACTAGCCAAACAAGATAAGGTGCGTCTAGACAAGCATGATTTAGATATTGAAAAAAGACGGTTCACTGGCATCAAATCTCTGTACGATGTATAGTATAAATTAGGCAACTATTCTAGCCCCCGAAGGAGGGGGCTTTTTATATGGCGACAGATATAGTAAATCGTTCTGGTAACCCTTACTCGCTCCCCAGAGACGGCAACCGTGTTCCAGCGGTCGGTGGAGTGTTGCAAAGTGACGGCAAGACTGTTCAACCACTAGAAATAGATGGCAGCGGCAATTTATTAGTCAACATAGCTGCTGGCACAGTAGTAGTTAACCCTTCTGTAGCATCGGTAATTTATAACGGCCAAGTTACGGCCTCTGGGACTAGGGGTGCGTTAGGCTCTCAAGCTCTCACTCAAGGTGTTACTCTAGAAGCCTTATCTACCAATACGGTTAGTGTTTTTGTGGGTAATTCAACCGTTACAACCTCTAATGGGTTAGAACTTCCAGCTGGGGCTTCCGTCACAATCCCTGCTAATAATTTAAGTTTAGTCTATGTGGTGTGCGTCTCCACCAGCCCAGTTGTAACTTATATAGGAGTTTAGATGTTAGGTTATTCCTCTATCACGACTCGAGCCAAAACTCAGACGGCAGGTGATAATTCTACTCTTATCGCTACTGATGCTTTTGTAACTACCGCTGTTGCTAATGCGGTGGCAGGGATAAATCCAGCTATAGCTGTTCAGGCGGCCACCACTCAAGTCTCGGATACATCAGGTTTTACTTACAACAACGGGGTTTCGGGAGTTGGAGCTACGTTAACCCAGAACAGTGCAGCGATTTACACGGTCGATGGCTATACTTTTACAACCATTGGCCAAAGACTCCTAGTCAAAAATGATACCCAAACCACAGGTGGAGCGTCTGCGGGTGCATTTAATGGAATATATAATCTTACGACTGTGGGTACTTCGTTAATTCCAGCTGTTTTTACTCGAGCGTCAGATTATAATAGTTCTGCTGATATAAACAATACGGGGGCTATTCCAGTCGTCAGTGGTACGGCCAACGCTCTGACTTCATGGCTGTTGACCTCTTCGGTCACGACTGTGGGTATAAATCCGTTGACTTACTCGCAGTTTTCTTTAAATCCCACTAATGTAACTGGTAGTGGGGCAATCGTATTACAGACTTCACCTACTCTAACGACCCCAGCTTTAGGAACTCCTTCAGCTCTAGTCGGGACTAATATTACTGGTACTGCAAGTGGATTAACAGCGGGTAATGTAACAACCAATGCTAATTTGACTGGAAATGTCACGTCGGTTGGGAATGCTACCACGATAGCTTCGGGTGTGATTGTCAGCAGTATGTTGTCGACCTCTAGCGGGGCGATGGGCGGTGCTCCAGCTACTTACACGCCATCTTTGGGGAATATTACACTGGGTAACGGCACTCTATTAGGTCAAGCCACAACAATAGGCAAGTGGACAGATAACTACTTCTCTATAACTTTTGGCAGTACGACTGCTTTTACGGGTACAGTCACTTATACCTTGGGAGGTGGTAATGGCAACTATAGTTTGGCCTATGCTACCGTTATAGGCCAAGGAGCAATTATAAAAAGTAGCACTGCTTATCAGTGTTATTCATCTTGGACTGCTGGCACTAGCGTCGAAATCGATACTTGGGCAGTTAATTCGACTTATCCAACTGGTGCGGCCGTTAACGCAACAGTTCCCGTCGCTCTGGGAACTGGTAACTCAGGCGTGACGATAGCCCAAACAGTAAGGTACAATAATACTTAATATGGACGTTTTTCAATACATGGTCGATAACGCCAAAATCGTTGAAAGTGACGAGAAGCACGTCCACGAAATAGTTCGTGAGCCAACATTAGAGAATGGTGATTTATTTATCAATGCTAAGGGTGGAATCGACCATAATCCAGAAATCTATCGCCCTAACACCGTGCCAGTTAGTCAGGCTTTGCCCTATAAGCCAGATGCTAAAGTGGGTGACATCTTAGAATATGACACCCTCTGGTATTTTGAGTTTACTGGTCTTCCAGTCGTCAGCCAGGAGGGAGGGCCAGTGCCCGTTATGATGGGCGAGTACGCATCCACCTCCAAACAGGCCGCTATGATGATATTAGAACGTCTGAGGGCTATGAATCTAAAACTTTTGCTGGTTGATAATAGCTCAATAATGCAGTAAACTTTAATCAGGCAAACTAATTTTAGCCCCTTGAAAGAGGGGCTTTTTGTATAGGAGAAAAATGGCATATAATCCACCCACATTCAAAACAGAAAACCAGACCAGTAATTTCGGTGGTTTAAGAACTGATGGCAACCGTGTGGCTATGACTGGTGTATTGGGTAATTACATGCAGACTCAAGACAACACTGGGACTCCAGTAACATCTCCAGTAACCGTCAACACCACCAAAACTTTAGTAGTACCACCAAATGCTGCACAGATTACGGTTTCTCCAGTTACAAACCCAGTGCAAATATCGGAAGATTCCACGCAAACGGCTTATTTCGCAGTGCCAGCAGGCCAGACGATTACATTTGATTGCTCTAATATGTCCAATGTATATCTTAAAACTGCCGGTTCAACAGTGGTCAGTTTTTACTTTAACATGGTATAGGAGGCTAAATGACGGTCTTAGTCAAAAATCTAACAGCATGGCAGCCACCTTCAGGTACAGGGTACATTATTGCCCCTGGCCAGAATTTTCTAGTCACTAATTTGGGTAATTTTCTAGTCACCAACACTGGTAATTTCTTGGTTACCAATGGGACGTACGATATTAACAGATATCCAACTCTGTGGACGGCATCGGGAGTTTAAATGACTAATAATGTTATAGCTGGAACTGGTACGGGAGGAGCAACTGCTCTACCTGTAGCCAACAGTATAGACGGCTCTAATGACTATATTCCTATTTACACGGCATCAGCTACGGCGACTCAGGCAATTAACCGCAATACATATCTGAATATTGCTTCTCAACCAGTTGGCTTAACTGATACTCAAAGTCTGAGCAATAAAACTTTGGGTATAACCAATACTTTGACGATTCTAGATAGCCTATTTACCCTAGAAGACAACGGCGATAACACTAAAAAACTGCAATTTCAGTTATCTGGTATCACAACTGGTAACACTCGGACACTTACAGTCCCAGATGCTTCCGATACAATTGTTGGACTAGCGGCTACTCAGACTTTGACCAACAAGACTTTAACTAGTCCTACCATTAACTCGCCGACCATCACTAACGCTACTATTAGTAGTGATTCTATAACAGGGTATTCGGCCAGTACGTCAGGTACAATTTACGGTATCGGAGTGACCAGCGGACAGTTCTCGGGCAACGCAATTATTATCCCCAACAACTTAGTTGCTTCAACTGGTACAACCTGGGCCTACTCGGGGTGGAATATAACACCTACGGGATATACGGGTACGCCTTCTCAGTACGGGCATTATATACAGATTGGCAAAACAGTCATACTGGAGTTTTCGTGTACTGGCACATCCAATGCTACTACTGCCACTATTCAGCTGCCTGTTGCTCCAAAAGCTAACGCTACCTATACGCTGTTTGTGACCGACAACAGTTCTGTCGCCACATCTCCTGGGCAATTGCAGCTTACTGGGGCATCTTTAACCGGCAATGTTTACAAAACAATGGCTTCAGGGGCATGGACTTCTTCTGGCACGAAGGCATTCTTTGGTTTTGGCGTAACTTACGAGGCAAACTAATGCTGACATTTACTAACATGTATACTCGAGCCTTAAACTTGGTAGGGACTAACGCTACTCAAGACTCTATTGATAAAGCCAATGCTAAAGCTGATATCAATCAGGCTGTTAGATTATTCAAAAATACTACTCGCAGATATTTCACACGAAAAGAAGTGACTGCTAATTTGGTGGCTGGGCAGCAATATTATACCTTCCCCGAGGATATGGTCAGGATAACTAAGGTTAAGGCCAACACAGGTGCAGGCGGCTACAACTGGCCGCTAGAAGAAGTTGACTCAGAACAACTGTGGAACAAATTGAACGTAATTCCATCTAATACAGTGGTCACACCGCAGTTTTACTTTGTGAGGGGCAGAAATGAAGTAGGTTTGTATCCTACACCAGCCACTTCGGTCACAGCGGGTCTGATTGTATCTTATGAGCCTCGCATGACCGACATGATTCTAGATGATACTACTAACATCACTGTTACAGTAAATAATGGCTCTCAATTTGTGACATCGCCCTCGACTGCTTTTACAACCAGCATGGCAGGAATGTTTTTCTCAGTAACCGACGGCTCAGACGGTAACTGGTATCCAATTGTGGCAGCTACAGCCTCTCAGTTGACTCTAGAGAACTATTATCAAGGGCCAACCGAGAATACAGCCCCTTGTATTATTGGGTCAGTCCCCGATATCCCCGAAGAGTTTCAAATGGCCCCGATATATTTTGCTGCCTATAACTACTACCTAAAACGTAATGAAGATGGCAATGCGACACTATATAAGGGGTTATATGAGGATTTGATGCAGAGATATACTGAGGCCTATGCTGCTAAATCAACGGGGTTAGTTCAGAAACCAATGGGCGACAACATTTATAATATTTTCTGGATACCGCCAAATACAATCACCTAGTTGTATTTAATATATACATACTATATACTTAGGTAATGGCTAGACCGTTTAAGGGTGAAATTAAAGTATTCCCCAACAGGAAGTGCAATACTTGCGGTAAGATATTTAAATCAAGATATTCTGCCGACTACTTAAAGAAACATTCACGATTTGAGAGATTTTGTTCTAAACCTTGTGGATATGCTAGTCGCAATAGTCGAGTGGAATTAGCCTGTAAGGTATGTGGTAAGAAAATTATTATATTTAAATCTGAACTAAAATATAATCGGGGTCAATTTTGCTCCAAGTCCTGCGGTGGCAAATGGTATAGTCAACATCGTTTCGGACCTAACCATCCTTTATATAAACTGAATGCCGCCAACCGAAAATATCGAACAGATTCACAGCCATATAGGAAATGGCGCAAAGCAGTACTAGACAGGGACAATCATAGATGTACTGAGTGTGAGGCTACGGATAACCTTGAGATTGACCGAGGAGTGTGTAGTCAGAGTAACCTAACGGTAGTGGGTTTTTAGCTTACTCTTTGATTTATCCACACTCCATATATTTAACAACAAAGAGTACATAACTAACTGTAGTAATCATTAACTTGACAGTAAGTAAATTAAGCGTATACTGGTTAGTATGAGATATACGCTTAGACAGATGCAGGAGCAGTTCCCCAATGATGAAGCTTGCTTAAAGTTCCTCTTTGATAAGCGTCTTGGTAATATAAAAACCTGTCCTAAGTGCGGTACTGTCGGTGCTAAGTTTTATCGGGTTAAAAGTAAGCCTTCTTTTGTTTGTAAGGAATGTAAGCATCAGATATTCCCCCTAGTCGGCACTATCTTCCAGAAGTCCACTACACCACTTACTGATTGGTTTCACGCTATTTACTTATTTTCAGTATCAAAGAATGGAGTAAGTGCTAAAGAACTTGAAAGACAAGTAGAAGTCTCATATAAAACGGCTCATAGAATGGAAAAGATGATACGTTTGCTTATGCACGAGAAAGAAAAACTTGGTTTCTTAGGCACGCCAGTGGAGGTAGACGAAGTATTTATAGGTGGTCGTCGTAAACAATCAGATAAGAGTGATAATAAAACACCTGTTATGGCTGCTTTAGAGGTCGGTGGACACATTAGAACTCAAGTTGTGCCTAGAGCTACTTCTGAACACGTTATGCCATTTATAGAGGCTTATGTACGTATTGGTTCAATGTTACACACGGACGAAAGTAAGGTCTATAAAACTGCTAGAGTAAAAGCCTTTTATGACCACGAGTCAGTTAGGCATATCGCAAAAGAGTTTGTTAATAAAAAGGGAGTTACCACTAACCACGTGGAGGGCTTTTTCGGACAGTTCCGCCGCTCTTTGGACGGGACTTACCATTCAGTTTCGCCACGCTATCTCGGTTCGTACGCTGCAGAATTTGCTTATCGCTATAATCATAGGCGGGAGTTGATTTTCCCGCTCCTTTTGGCAAAGGCTGCGCAGCGAGTGTAAGAAGTTCTATAAAGTTTTTTTTGCCCACGTGGGACTCCTTATGCTATTGTTACAGTGCTATTATAGCAAGAACCTTTATAATTGACGGATAGCTTTAACTAGTCTATAGTATACTAGTGTTAAGTAGTGCACGGTGCGCTGGTTTATATGTGAGGGCCTTCAGTTCTCGTTTGTGTATAAACCAGCGCACTCTACACTACTTTTTTATTTCTGGTTGGCAACCTCCTCTAGCGTTACTCTAACTTTATGGGTAGTTAGCTTCTCGTTTACCCTAGACGCTCCTACGATAAGGTCATCAATAGTCCACTCGCTTTGAGTAGCTGCTCTAGTAAGGGTAGGGACAATTTCAGTATCTTCGGCCGTATTTGGTGCGTCTATTCTACCTAAAGCTCTCTTACCCTTAGTTGTAAGTTCTAAGCCTGCAAAATGTCTGTAGGGATTATGCGAGTAAATTGGATTAGCCAGTCCGTAATAGTATATGCCGACTAGCTTATTTGATAGCCAGCCCTCGTTTTTACTCTCGTATTCTGGCTTGTCCCTATCCCACGCAACAAATATTTCAGCTTTTGTAACCTTATCTTTGTCTGGTAGCTTAGAGAAAAATCTACCTAGTGTACGAGCGGCAGAGTGTTCTGTTGGCCGTTTGTATGTTGTTTTCCCTTTCATTACTTAAATAGTAACACAACCAACTACTAAAACAATAGTCTAGGTGAGGAGAGAGATGAATTTGATGAGGGAATAGATATTCTACCACTGTTAGCACAAACACTTTGTAATAAAAACTACACGCAATATGCATAAGCATAGAGCGAAGATGCGCTAGGGCGTACAATAATAATATTATGAATTGGCGTAAAGACTGGCTAATAAATATCGGGGCTGCAGTTATTGTGTTGGGTTTTATAGCATTTTGGGTTTGGTTCATATTTGGCAGGCCACCAGCACTACCGCCAAATTGCCCGATTGAGCAGAGCGACTGCGGGCAATAGCTAGCGGTTTGTAGACCACTGTTATAGGCTGTTACCTTGACTACACACTCGTGGATTGACCACATAAAGCCTAAACATTTATTCCCAGAGTTAATCCACGATGTAAATAATGGTCGAACTTTATGCCACGATTGCCACGCCAAAACCCCCACTCATAGTAGAACTTTCACCAGAGAGGAGTTTGAGGACTTAATGTTATAATAAACTCAGGCAACTATTTTAGCCCGCAGGAGCGGGTTTTTTATTTATGGCAGGAATTAAGAATACACCTAAAGACAAAATCCATTTAAATGCTTTTCAAGGAGGAGTGAGCATTGATTACAAGTATGGTATTGCTAACTCTTTTTACTCTTCACAAGCCCTAGACTTCCGTCAAAAAGCCTCCCAGATGAATGTTTTACCAGGAGCTAGGCCTGTATCTAGCACCCTCCAGGATTTAATTCAAGCGATGGTGCAAGACCCCAATGGAGTCAGATATGGGGTGGGTTCGGCTGGTAATCTATATAGAATTAGCACCGCTGGAGTGATTAGTAATTTCGGTCAATTAAAATCCAACGGGGCAGCTGGTATCGCCTATAACCAGCAATCTGACCAGTTATATATCCCCGACCAGCATTCTGTGTCCATGTACGGCCAGGTTCAAGGCAGTCCCCAGCTGAGGTCGTCCAATTTTGGGCCTTCAGCTTCGACAGCTAATGGAGTAGTTAATATGTACGACTCAACTACTAACGCTTACGATATCCCTCGTAATAATGCTGCTTCTATACCACAAGGGATTACTCGGTCTAATTACGCTGATTTAGTAACTAACACCCTAACTAATGTATATACACTACCGAGTAATCTTGTTGAAGGGGTAGGCCAATTTTGCCCATTTATTCCTGATATAGAGCCCTTTTATTCTATCGCTGTTTTTGTGACCAATACTGGAGCTGGTAACTGGACTCTGACCCTACATGATTCACTAAATAATGTGCTGGGGGCAGTTACGATTACTTTTGGCAACATGAAGCTGGGTTGGAATGAGTTTGTTTTTTCGTCGCCTGTGAGAGCAATCCCCAATGCCTTTGCGACTGGTAATAATGCTGGGTATCACTTTCACTTAACCACTGGTACTAATAACGACTCGGCAGCCGTAGCAACGATTAATCCCCAAGATTTAACGGGTTGTAACTTCTTATTATTTGCCTCTAGGCTAATCGCCACCAACAACGGTTGGCATCCAACTACTATTTTTGGTCAGTATTTATGTATTGGTAATGGCCCTTATCTATCGACCTATAACTTCGCTAACGATGCGTCCCCTAACAATGGCCAGTGGGTCAGGCATCAATTGACTCTCGATTTTGGCTATGAGGTTTGTGGTTTGACAATAAACAACCAATATTTAGTAATTGCAGCCGAAAAACGGTCTAATAACTCTAGTCAGAATTATCAAGACGGTATGTTGTACTTTTGGGACGGTACTAACGTCAACTTCAACTTTAAGATTGAGATTCCGATGGGAGCTCCGTACTCGCTCTACACGCTAAATAATATTACCTACTTCGTTTGTGCGGGTAGTCTGTTCGCATGGGGTGGTGGCCAACAGGTTATAAAAGTTAGGTACATTGCCTACCAGAACACCGATTATCTGGGAACAGTAGACCACACGATTGTTAACCCTAATATGATGGACGCTCGTTATAACCTACTGATGATTGGCTATCCATCTTTGACGACTAATGTAAACATTAACTTCGGAATTTATTCATGGGGGGCGGTCGAGCTGACCTATCCGAACTCGTTTGGCTATTCATATGCCCTATCTAATGGTTTACAAAATTACTCTTCGGCCAATAATTTGCAAATTGGTATGATTAAAAACTTTGTTGACACTATGTACACTTCATGGCAATACACTGATTCTAACTCAGTTACCCACTACGGTTTGGATATCCTAGATAATACTTCAACACCAGCTCCATATTATAGCTGGCAGTCGTTAATTTGGGATGGTGGGGCTAGATATAAGCTTAAAGAGGGCATGAGGTACAAATTGAACTTCCTACCGCTCCCAGCCAACACCACTCTAACCGCTAACTACACTCTAGATAGGGGGACACAGGTCAGTGCAGACCCAACTACAGGAACAAGCTACTCAGCCTCTACGGGCGATACCTCTATTGTGGTTGAACTAAATAATGCCCGTTTTCACGAGTTACAGTGGGGGTTTTCGGGGACGTGCAACAGTGCCTCTTCGCCTCCAACTTTTACAGGTATTACGATGGAAGTTGACCCATTGGTTAACGAAACTGGCATTAGAAAGGAAGACAGTTAATGCAACCCGACAACTCCTTTAATAATCTAGCGGCCAATGCACCAAACAACTCTTTGATGTATTCGACCTATACGCCAACATTCGGTAATATACTATTTCAGATTCAACCCTCGATGACGGGCGAAGTTTCTAATACTTTCGGCATAATTCCATATCTATCACTAGAATCCCTAATCTACCAGCAACAGATTCAAGCTCAGACTGCCCCTGTGAACATTATGTCGGGTCAGAATCAAGGTCAACAGAACATGCAGGGAGCTCTAACGGCGGTGGACGGGACTGGTAATATCCGTGTGGCCATTAGTGGAGGGTCAGGCAATGCCTCCATTGGCAGCTTCTAACGATACCAGTGCGGGTATATTTATTACTGAAATTGGGGCTAGTGTTGCTACTGCTGCCGACTACCAGTATGTTTTCAATTCCAATTGGCCCTCCTTGCAAATTGCCTACGATGTTACGATAACTATCCCAGTTTATAACTTCAGTGGGGGCATCTACACCGTTAATCACAATCTTAATATGTACCCCTACACCGATGTTTGGGTCAGGGTTAATGGAGCGAATCTTGACTCAGGCAGATTAATGAGTGGGGGTAATGAAGCGTTGCCCTTTGGATTGAGCTATTACATTGGCAAAAACAGTATTTATATCCAAACAATTGATGACGTAAACTCTTATATCGTAAACATCAAATGCTACAATCTTAATTTGGGAACACCAGCTAACTACACGCTGCCCAAATATCCAGCTGTCAAACAACCCTACGACCCTGCCGTCGGTATAAAAGTTACAAAATACAACAAAGATATTACCAGTACAGATTTGAGAGATTTTATTTTACACTCTAGAGCTCAATCACCAGCTGTACTGTCGGTTGTAACTGAATCATCAGGTGTAGCCTCACCCCTGGGAGGGGGGTTGTATCAGATAAGCTACACTAACCCTAGTGGGTATGTCCCCTGGATTTATGGTTTCGGCTCGAGTACGAGTACGGGTTTTGAAGCCTTAGTCTACTTTCCAGCTGGTTGGGCGGTTCAATCTGCCGCTGGTTTAACCCTTTCGGGGTCTACGATTACTAACACCTACGCTAATGGTAACAAGGCCAGCCTAGTGGTTTTCCGAGACCCTCTAGTTGCAGCATCTAGTCTTGAGGTAATTTACTAATGGGGCCAATATCCGTATCACAAGCTGGAGTATCTGTGCCTAACGCTACACCTTCACAGCTAACTTTTAATACTAAATACCCGTTTGAAAAAATAGATAGCACTAATAATGCTAGTTTTCAGAATATTAATATATTTTTCTCTAAAGACGTGCCAAATCCTAACGGAACGAGTGTTTTTACCCTAACGACTCAGATATATTCGTTCGCACACGGTTACACTTACATACCGAGATTTTGGGCTATGTGGCAACGCACTGCTGGAAATAGTACACAATCTGGGGCTGAACCCAATAGGTACAGTAATTATCAGTTTGAAGGTGGCCCAATCGCTGCTTCGAGTGCGTCAGATGTAGCTAATTTTGCCTATCTTTTAATCACGGCTGATGCAACTAATGTCTATGTTAGCGTGATGAAAACTTATGATGCTTCTAACCCCGACCCAGTGGTTAACCTGGCTGCTTACGCCCTGGAGCTTAGGGTCTATGTTTTTGTAGAAGATATGTCTGGAACTAGTGTTCCATCGCAAGCATGAGTTATGTTATAATCCGACTATAAGGCAAATAATCTAGCCCCCTATCTGGGGGCTTTTTGTATATGACACCACAAACACTCGCCGCCTCCGCTGCCCAAGCTAAAACTCAGGGCAACCAAATGTTAGCTTCTGACCAGGCTAACGCTAACTCCTATGGCAACGCTTATAACAGTGATACAGCTCAATCGGCAGCTGCTAATAAAAACCTCCAGAGCTATACCAGTTACATGCAAAATGCAGGTAATCCACTTAATCTGTATAATACGGGCGTTTCTCAAGCTCAACAGGCCGAGGGTTTTAATCCCGCTAGTCTGGGAACGGCTACTCAAAACTTAACTCAATCCCAGAATGCTTTAGCAGCCCTGAATCAAGCCTCTCAGAGTTCGACTGGTGGCTATGGGCTTAGTGGGGCTCAATTAGGCGGTTACTATTCTTCGCTTGCAGCTCCTCTATCTAATCAAATCGGGGCTCAGAGTACAGCTGTTGGAAATCTGCAACAGTTATACCAGAATGCTCTAACGCAGGGCCAACAGGGAGCACAATTGGGTTATCAGGGCGAACAGACGGTATCGTCTAATCTAAACCAGGTCTATCAAAATGCTCAGAATCAGGCAGCACAAGCTTTGAGCCAAGTTCAGTTTTACAAGAATTTAGCCCAACAACAGGGTGGTTTAAATGCCCAACAGCAACAATATTACGCTCAGTCCATCTCGGCCTTGCAGAATGCTCAGGCTGCTTTGACTCAAGCTAATGCTGCTGCTCAACAGGCTGCTGCTCAGAGTGCATTACTTGGACAGCAATCTGCCTTCCAAAAGTTGCAGAATATAGCCGCCCAGAATCAACTTAACGCCAGTAAGGCCACGACTCCTGCTGTAAGTTTGCAGGGCAGTACCCCGACACTTCAGGGTTCAACAACAACTCCAGCAGCGACTAAAACTAATAGTGTTGCCTCGCTATTGCAACCAACTGGTTTCTCAAGTGGAGCAGGAAATTTCAATATACAATGAATCCCGTAAATCCCAGTACAACAGTTACTCTCGACCCCAACAGTGGAACAGCGGCTACTAACCAGCAGTCTGCTCCAACTACGGGTTCTAGCCCCAATTTTTTTGAAAGAATGCTGCCAACTGCTGGTGGTATTTTAGGTGGTATCGGTGGCGAAGCCCTAGACTTTCTTGGCGGTGGTGTCGCAGGAGCTTCAGCTGGTGACGCTCTGGGTAAAGAGTTAGAAAACAAATTAACAGGTCAAGATGGTAGTGTTCTGGGTTCGGCTGTGCAGGGTGGAGTCGGACAAGGGGTCGGCGGGATATTGGGTAAAATAGGGGGCAAGTTAATTGGTTCACTGGCGGGCAAGGCTGGTGATGTAGCCGATAGTACTTTACAAGCACAATTTAAATCGCCAATTGACCAGTCTGTGGTTGGTAATCTAGGCGACTCAGGCCTAACAGATGCTCGCCAAGTCGCTCAAATAGCCCCAATTCTAAGTGGCCCAAGTGGAACTTATACTAATATGGTTCAGCAAGCCCTGGAGGAAGCTGGTAATAACGGAGCTAGAGTTAACGTGTCCAGCCTCGACTCACATCTTGGAGAGTTATTGGGGGGTGGAGATACTGGTACTGGAGCTGAAATATTAACCAAAGGACAGGCTCAGAAAGCTAACGATTTTGTTCAGAAGGTGATTAGCCCAGATAATCTTAATGCCAATCCTGAAAAAGATGTAGCCATTATGACAACAAGCCCCGCCAAGACCTACCAAGCTTTCCAAAAACTCCGTAACGCTTCTAACGTACTTAGGAATGGTTCGGGAGCTCAACCTGGTACTCCCAACAATGCTCTATCGCAGGTTTACAGTAAAATGGCCAATATCCTAAAGGATATGTCATTTACCCCAGATGGAATAAATTCGATTCCATTGACCGATGATATGAAGTCTCAACTGATTGACAATATAGGTTCTATTAAAGATATAAATCCTAAAGTTTACGCTTCTGAAGTCCAAAATATAACTAACGCCAGTAAATTGTCTGATTTGAATGATATGCAGGCGGACTGGGTGCAAGCTTCAAAGGCTCTTCAAAAGGGAGCGACCACAGGGGCAGTCAATACTGGCACTTCGGCTAGTGATATAGCCGCTGGACTAGCCCCGCTGACCCTAGCTCATCCTTTAATGACTGCAGCTGGGTTGGCAATGAAATCAGACACCGCCGATAGGGGTGCGACTTCGGTATTAAGTGGTTTATCAAAAGCTTTGGGTAGTTCAGGAGCTAAAAAATATTTACCCCTTTTAACTAGAGCCACTGGCGTAGCCACCACTAACTTGCCCAATGACGTAGCTCAACCAAATAATGTACAATCAATGACAGGAACACCCATGACACCTCAAGCTAATCCCCTAACCTCTAACCCAGATTCTCTGGCATCTATTCTAAGTACCCTAGTACCTGAATTAAATGCACCTGGAGCTGACCTATTGCCAGGCTATAGCAGTCTGAGCTCTTTAGTCGGCAGTCTAGCCCCAACCGTTCAGAAACAAGAACTACTAGCTCCTGGTATTGAAAATGCATTATCCACTTTTGCGAACGCTGGTGGAGCTCAAGGCACAGGCGGTGGATTATTAAGCCGTGTAACTGGATTAATTTCTGGTACTCCTGCAAACACTTATAATGCAGCTTCAACAGCCGCAGCAGCTCAATTATCTCAATTACTTGGAATCTCCGTAACAGAAGCTCAGGCTATGTTGCCTCAGTTAATGCAGAGCCAAGCAACAGCCGCTCCTCAAGTCGGTGGCATACAGTCTATTCTTGGTTCGCTGGGTCAGCCTTCCGCAATTCCCGCTCAATAGCACCCGTTGGTATTTCCTTAACTTTCAGTTCTTTCTTTTCGTCATCTTCTAGGTCAACTTCAAAAATGAGGTTTTGAGTCTCGTTGTATCCTAGTCTCGAATTGGCCACATAATACAGGAAACCACTGATGATTTTGTTTTTTAACTCGTTATATTGCAAAGCTAGGTTCAGAATTAATAGATGGTTAAATTCTCTCTCTGTTAGAGAGTAGGTTTTGATATCTTTGTCGCCACTTTTGGCCTTACCCATTCTTTCTCAACTCCTCATCACTCGGGATAAACCCATAAGATTTGCTCTCTTCGGGAAAAGCTTGTATAAAATCTGGGTTAGGCTTGCCATGTCGGTCATAGGGCTGGACTATCTCTCTGGCATAGTCTTGTCTTTGCCGTTTTTGGTCGTGTGTCTTAAAAGTAGAGTTCTGCCGATTCTGTAGACGAGCTAAATCAGTGTCTTTAACATATTTTCCATCAATAATCATACCCATTATTTCTTCCCCGCCAGACTATCGCTTAATTGTTGGCGGTTCTCCCACTCTAGTTGCTCAGGAGTTTTTGCCTCAACCAACCCGACATTGGGGTCTTTGTTGGTGTTGCTTAGCCCAACAGTCCCATAAGAGCCTGGAGTTACCTCCGGCTCTGGCAATTTGGCCGATACAAATTTACCCTTTAGCTCTTTTAATTGGTCTCGAATATCCCTGTAGATATAGCCAATAAAGGCGGCGATGGCTACGAGTAAGACGTTAATCATATGGGTCTTTATCTAACTTGTCGTCAACCTGTCTGATATTATAATAACCATATTTTTTCAAATTATTTATAACTTGAGTCAAGGGAGTCGTGTTATAGGCCACGACTGGTTGCATGAATCTATGTTTAGTAGTGCGAATAAATAACTTAGAGGGTTTGTTTTCAACTAATGGGTCACCCTCATTAACCCAGAAATAGTAGTATACCCTATACTTATTAGTCACTTTTCATATCCCTGTCCACAAAGGTTATACCGACCGAGCTTTTAATTAAAGTCGAAACTACTGACACGGCATTACGGACTGATTCCTTGATAACCTCAGCGGGGTCGATAATACCTGCCTTTAGTAAATCCACAGGCACATAATTGAATCCGTTCTTTAAATCAAAGCCTAGCCAGATATTGTCACTCTCTAGAACCTTGAACAGGGCTTGTTTTGGGTTAAAGCCTGCATTTTCTACTAGGACTTGTAGGGGGGCAGTGAAGGCATCTGTAAAGTTCTCGGGGGCTAATCTAGCTAAACACACACCACCGCCAGGCACGATACCATCTCGGATAGCACTCTGGGTGGCTGCAATAGCGTCCTCGACCCGTAATTGAACTTCGCCTCTATCTATCTCGGTAGGTGCTCCAACATGGACAATCGCTATCTTGCCTGTCAAAGCACTCAGCCTTTTACGGATTTCTTCTTTGTCAGTCAAGCTTTCGGCTTTCTTTAGTTGGCTTCTTAAATCTGCAATCCGTGTTCTTAAATCCTCATCTGAACCCTTACCGCCGATAATAGTAGTCGAGAAAGTATTAATAATAACTTTGTCGGCTTCACCAAGCATTTCAGTTGTAAAGGAAGAAGCGTTAGCCCCTGTTGGAAATACTTTGCCCCCCGTAGTAATGGCTATATCCTCTAAGAATAAGCTTCGCATTGGCCCATGAACAGGCACGTCTACGAGAGTAACCGAGATATTGCCGTTAACTTTGTTGAGAGCCAGCGTAGCCAGTGCCTCGTCCGACACATCGCCGATAATCAATAGTTCGTGGCCTTTGCCAGTTTTGGCAATAATTGAATTCAAGATTGGAGCAATATCCGAGCCATTTTTAAGAGTTTTTTCGGTAATTAAAATATCAACGTCCTGCATACGAGATTCTAAGGCGGTTAGGTTATTAACCAGAAATTCGTTGGTAAAGCCTTTTCGGAAGTAAAAACCATCTACCTCTTCGTCATAAGAGCCGATGCCATCAAATTCTTCTACGATAATATTGCCGTCTAAACCAACTCTCTCGATAACATCGGCTATCATGTCGCCAATCGCTTCGTCAGAAGCCGAGACTTTGGCTACAAATCTGGATAAGTCGGGAGTGGTCTCAATCTTCATATTGTCGATTGCTTTAATAACTTCACTAGCAGTCTGTTCCAGCATTTTGGCTACGACCATCTTATTGTGACCTGTACCGACTAACTTCATAGCCTCCTTGTATAAATGATAGGCAAGAATTACAACACCAGTTGTACCGTCGCCGACTAATTTATTGTTTTTCTCTGAGGCCTGCACAATTGTACGGGCTACCATGTTGGCATCGCCGTCTTCCAAATATAGTTTTCTGAGATTGGTTACGCCATCTCTAGAGGACAGGGGATAGCCATAATTTAATTCAATCATGGCATTACCAGCCCCAGGGCCGTAACCTTCTTTAGCCAGAGTATAAGCCTCTTCAATACCCTGGTCTTTTTTAGCCTGCCATTCAGCTCCGTAAGTTAATTTACGAGACAGTTTACTCATGATAGCCTCTTATCTCGCTATATTTAATAAAAGCGTACTTTTTGCCATCTTGTTCGACCTGGGTGCCATCTTTAAAATCTTCAAAAAATACTAGCTTAGACATGACTCGCTTGGCACTGGCATCACCCGTCACGATAGCCCTAACAATACCTCTGGTTTTAGTTGAATAAGGCTTATCGGGTGTGTCCACATGCTCTAATTCATCAATTAACTCGACCAAGACACAATCGTTAATCGGAACCAACATCTTGACCGCATTATAGCAGTTCGGAATACAGGTTACAAACACTACAGTAATGGTAAAACGTATCGCCGCTGCAAAACGTGTCATAATATTGAAAATGCTAGATATAGAAAATTGATTAGTATATAATCAAATCAGGCAACTATTCTAGCCCCCGAAAGGGGCTATTTTTTATGAAATATAAAGTTAAAGACTTACTTAAAGCAGACCTACCCCCCACTCATGCGGATGCCAAGCTCCGCAAAGAACACACGTTGGGGTCAATTAAACACAATCTGAACCATTTAACTGGCCACCATGACCCTCTGTTAGTCGCAATTGAAAAACTGCACACGGTTGATTCTAAACAAGCCCAGAAAGAAGCTGAAAAGGCTGATAAGCAGATAGACAAAAAACACGCTAAATTGAAAAGTTGGATTAATAAGAAAAAATGAAAATAGCCGAAATTGATTCCAAGCCTCATGTTTACCTAGATGCCAGTGACCTGAAAAGTCTGAAAGATTACGATGTTGGCGATACTTATTACGCACTTTATAAATGTAAAATGTTGAGTAAGACCGAAGACAAAGACGGAGTGCATGGTAGTTTTGAGATTCTGGAAATTAAGGCTGTACCACATCCAGATGTATCCAAAGTTAAGGAGTTAATAAAGAAATGACAAAAATTAAAGATTTGATGACTAAATCCCAAGCAGCTAAACAAGCTCACAAAGGAAAAGATATGGGCAAAAAAGGTAAAAATTTTTCCAAGATTGCCAATAAAGCTGACAAGGAATATGGTTCTGAATCAGCTGGTAAGCGAGTAGCTGGAGCGATTTTTCAGAAAATGAGGAAGGCAGGAAAGCTTTAATGTATCAATTTATCCATCATTGGCTTTATGAAGATATATGGGTTCCAGTTTGGCCGAATTGGGTAGCTGGAGCTGTGGTAGCTCCCCTAGCTTTCTTGTGGGGAAAAGCCTTTGAGAAACGCTCAATAGCTAGACACAATGAAGTTAAGAACCATCTATTAAAAATCCATAAACATCTGGGAATTAAATGAGTTCCTATATCAATGTCACTGATGCTCCGTACAATGCAGCCTTAGATGGGATTACGGACGATACCACAGCTATTAATACAGCTCTAGCAGCTTCAACGGGAATAGTTTATATTCCTACCGGCACTGCCTTAATCTCTGCTTCTCTAACAGTTCCTACGAACGTACATGTTATTGGAAATGGCATCGGGGCAACAGTTATAAAACCGACAGCTAACCCGACTTTCGGAGCGGTGACTTTTAGTGGTAATGATTCATCGATAAGCAACTTAACGGTTAACGGAAATGCTACTGGAACAACCGCAAGGGGGGCTTGTGGAATCTATGCTTTAACTGGCAGTAATCGAATCGCAATTTATAATTGCGAGGTTTATGCCTCAGCCGATAACGGAATTGAATCGGATGGTGTAGATACAGAGATTTACTTTAATTATGTCCATGACTGTTTTACGAATGGAATTTATGTAATTGGGGTTTTAACTACTAGAGCGACTGGTATCTGGATACATCACAATCGAGTCGAAGATAATTCTTCTGGCACGATTACTTGGGATGGTATATGTATTGACCCGACTCACGCCGACTGTCGAGTAGAAGATAATTGGGTAATTGGAAATGATATTATCGTCTACGAAAACCAAGGAGAAGTCTCTAACTCTTATGGAGATAGGGTTAATAATAATTTCATCCAGGGTTCGCCCGAGAATGGTATTTATCTAGCTGGCACTCTTTTAGATATTGAGTGTTGCGGCAATTATATAGATTCACCGACGGGCTATGGTATTTTCACCAATGGCTATATGACGAGGTTTGAGATTAAAAATAATCGTATCTATGCTCCCACCATGCACGGCATCTACATGGAGAACAACGGCAGTATTAACTCAAATACTCTCAGCAATGGCGAAATCTCAGGAAATCATATCGAGAACCCTAGCTCAGTCTCTAATACTTATAGCGGTATCCTAATCACTTCAGGCACAGATTTGTTTATCACTAATAATAAAATCCTTGATACCCGAGGTACAGTTCTAATGAAATACGCTATTAACACCAATTCAGCCTCTAACGATGTGGTTATTTTCGGCAACAAGACCAAGTCTGGAGTTAGTGGAAATATTATTAAGAGTGCAGGCCAAACAGGAGCTAATAATTACTAATGACTTCTTCCGAAACCACTCGCTTAATCAGAGTTGAAGACCGTCAAAAAGAAATGACTATAGCTATAGCTGCTATACAGGCAGATATGAAAGCTAATACTAAAGCTACCCAGGATATAAAAAGTATCTTAGATAATCTCACCGGTGGCAAACAAGCCCTAATGTGGATTACTGGTACATTTTTAACAGTTTGCGTGATAATCGTAGGTTGGATTAGTGCAACGAGGCAGAAATGACACCCTACTACGCTCAAAAGAACTATCCTGAGTTTATTGACAGTTCTAATGAAACAATTGCAGAAGTCGGTTGTCTTTTAACAGCATTTTGTAATTTAATTTTAGTAGCAGAAAAATTTAGAGTTAACCCAGAAGCTCTTAACGAGTGGTTTAAAGGGCGTGGGATTTATATCGGCGATGAACTGGGCTGGGAAAGTGTTTGTGCCTATAGGCCTTTCGCTGTGTCGATTCACTCTTTACCTGTTACAACTTCTACTTGGGCGATTGTGCGTTTAAATCCCTCATGGGGAACGCATTTTTGTTTAGTTCATTCAGTAGTTAAGGGTGTAGTAAATATTGTAGATAGTTATGATGGTATGATTAAACCCTCTAGCGTTTACGGCAAAATAGACCAATGGGCGGCTTATACGCCGATTAAACCTCAAGCAAAGGCAGTTTACAAAGGATGAAACATTTTTACGGCTGGAGGGCAGACAATCCTGACCAACGAGATAAGATATATCAAGCTCCCGCCAGGATACCTCTAAGTGTTGATTTAAGACCCCAAGATACTCCAATTTATGACCAAGGGCAGTTGGGGAGTTGTACGGCCAACGCGATTGCTGGACATTTAGACTTCAACCGCAAGAAACAAGGCGAATCCACAATTAACCCTAGTCGTTTATTTATCTATTATAATGAGCGAGCTTCCCAAAATACAGTCGATTCAGATTCGGGAGCTTCAATCAGAGAGTCAGCCAAAACTGTAAAGAATCAAGGAACTGTGCCAGAGGTTCAATGGCCATATGACATCAGTAAATTTACCGATAAACCCACACCGACTTTATACGCCGAGGCCGTAAACTATGAAGCATTGTCTTACCTGAGTATAAAACGGAGTCTGAATGAGTTTAAGGGCTGTTTAAGCGAAGGCTTTCCGTTTGTTATTGGAATCTCGGTTTATGAAAGTTTTGAGACTTCTACGGTCGCTCAGACAGGAATTATACCGATGCCCAAAAAGGCTGAAAAACTACTAGGTGGCCATGCCTTAATGGTTGTTGGATATGATGACTCTAAAGAGTGGTTTATTGTAAGAAATAGTTGGAGTGAGTCTTGGGGCGATAAGGGCTACTGTTATATACCATATAAATATCTAATTAATGCTAAACTAAGTTCAGATTTTTGGACGTTAAGAAACGTAAAGTAAAAAGGAATCATATGTTTAATCTACCAGTATTTAAAACAGTTTGGGCTAAAGCAGTAGAACGTGCAGTTGTGGTCGCAGTAGCAGCTGGACTAACTGACCTACTAAACAACGCTAATGCTAGTTGGGTAGCTAAGGGAGGAGTCGTTTATTTCGCCCTAAAGACTCTCGTAGACCTACTTAATAAAAACATTCCTAATACTTAGACATGGCTCGAACAATCGTAGAATCGGTAGCTTTAAGACTAACTTCCGGCGAAGTACCAGCTGATAGGGCTTCAGGTGAACTTCTACTCTTAATCGACTTCGAACGCTCCCTAGCAGCTTCTGCAATCGTTACAGCCGTAAAATCCAAACTAACTGAATCAGGTTATGTGGTTAGTTCAGACGTAGACCAGATATTTAATGATTTTATGGAATCTGAGATATTAGACGATGCACCCAATGTCCTAGATACCATCCACCTATCAGAATAAACAAATAACCTACCAGTAGATACTTGGGTAGGCTTAAGGCGTGTTTCTTTATTTTCTGGCAAGAAGCTACGAATTTGGCGTAATCTCGCTCAGAACGCTCTCTACGAGCTTTAAGCAGTTCTTCCTTAGTCGGAAGGTCTTGGAAGAAGGCGAATGTTTGTAGGTCTAGTGTAGTTAATTTAGGCAAAGTCCCCGACGGTCGCTGTTAGAATTCGGTTAATTTTTCTCCTTTTTAGATTTTATCACACGGCAGTTAGGACAGGTTATAAATTCCAGAAATGGCACACGGTCTTCCCACTCGATAATCCACTTGGTCAAACAGAGAACGCAGGTCTTTTTACGCTTATGGCTCATAAACCCCACCATGTAATATCATTACCAAAACCGTTGCGGAAGATTGTTTTGCCAAGAAGCCAGCAAATAAATCTCATACTACCTAACCTTCTTCTTTTTGGGCTTGGGAGCGGGTAGGCTCCAGTTAATCATGTTTTGTGTATGTTTAGGAATAAGCCAAAAATACATTCTTTTGCCAGCCATCTTGTATTTGAAGTCAAACACCTAGATCCTCCTTATGTTTAGCTGGGGGTGTAAATTCAAACTTTATATTTTTCTTAAATGACGGAGAGTTGATAACAACCGTTAATAGCTTGGCTTTTTTGCGGTCGGGTGGCCACCACCACCTTTTAGCCCTTACTTTGCCATCTGGTAAATAATCCAACTCTGGCCACTTACTAACTTCATCGTAAAACATCACCCCAGCCTCTTTTGGATTAGGGATATTGCTTTGGCGGCGGCTTTTCCGCACGGCCCATTATAGAAGTCCATCGGGTGTCTCAAAAATAGAAGTTCCATAAAACTTTCTATCGCCTCCGCCACAAGTTTAGCTTCGGCTTCAGTGAGTTCGTAGGTTTTGTCCAAAAGAAACTTAAAAATCCCCTCCCAATTACCAAAATTAAGTTCGTACTCTTTTACTTCTTCAGACTGAATGGGGCGGAGGGTATAAGTTCCATCAGGCTCTATTTGACTTGGTATTAACTCGTACAAACCGCCGTCAATCGTTACTCGTTTTGCTTTCATTTTGACTCCTTCTTTTTAATTGGTTTCTTGGGTAGGCCAGCAACAAGCCACGACATAAACTCCGCTAGGGTTGGCTCAACTAATTTACCATTATCCTGCTTTTTGGGGGTGGTGCTGTCGTACCAATCTATCAAAAACCCATGCCACAAAAGTATAAGCTCCTGTTTCCAAAGACTACCCATTATCAGCCTCATCTAGTATGGCTCTAAAAAAGTTTTTGGCGTGGTTCATTCCGTCTCGGTAGCCCTCAGAATACGGAGCTGGCTTGCCAGAATATAAATCGTTACCCCTATTAATTTTTAGAGGGTCAATTACATCCACCTTTTCTTTTATTAGTGCGATGATGGAGTCGGCGGTAGCACTACTTGAATGCCCATATTTTTTAGACATAATTCGCATAATCTCTTCTCTCAAGCTCTTAGCCATTACTTTTCTCCTTCCGGCTTATTATTCTCCTCTAAAGACTTCCCAGGGGCAAAGGCTTCTTCGTGAGCGGTATATTTTAAGCCTACGTTTTCGCCGTCAGCAACTTCAACGTCGTAATACCAACCGTGTTTATAGGCAGAAGTATCGTCATACCACTGTCTTAAAATCCCCACCGGCATCCGCCAGTAAGTATCTAGGACAATTTCATTCCGGTTAAAATATGGCCTATTCATCTCTAGCCTCTAAAGACTCCCCAGCACACCATTTAAGAAAACCTTCTAGGCTTGGAGTGGGCGGCGGGATTATCATCATACCGGGCTTAAACTCAATCAGCTCGCCAAAGTTATAGTTCTGCGCCACCCACCTATCATGCTCAATCATATACTTACCTACAAGTTTGGGGTCGTAGTAAGTCTGCCAATCAGGTTTAGCGTCTATGTTGATTATCGGTTGTTTCATTTGTCAGCCTCTAAAGACTCAGGGGCTAGCCTTAATGATTTGGCTAGTTTCTTAATTTCTTGGAAGGCTTCAACGTTTCCCATAGCATCATTTACTGGGTTGTGGTCGTGGGTGGTTTGGCGGTAGCGTTTCCAGCTCTGGGTATCGCCCCAGTTATGCTGTAATCCAGCCCAGAAGTCGCTTATACGCCGTCCTGAGTGTCCAAACGGATTGTTCATATGAGCTTTGTCAAACATCCCTGCCAGCCACATAAAATCGTAGGCGGGATTATCACTAACAAATATCGGGCGTTCTTTGCCGCCCACCTTGTCTAGCCAGACACAAAACACTTCCGCAACTTCTTCGTCAGTATGTACTTGCTTGCCAACAATCGGCACAGCAGGGTTATCAGGGTTTGGCCTGCCCTCATATAAAACGCCGTGAAAGGTTTGACGGCTACCCTCGTGAACCGCCCCAAACTCAGTCATTGTGCCACTTACAGGACTCACGCCCACTGCTTCAACATCTACAAATATCCAGTTACTCACTTAGAGTCCTCCAATGCTTTTAGTTTATTAGGGGTGGGGGCGAATATACTAGTCAACTCCGGAACAATACTGAAACTTTTATTGAGTGAATATTTTTTGTTATTCTTACTTACTAGACCAACAGCAACTAATCGTTTTGTGTGCTTCCAAGAAGCTCCGCCATCCTCGTTAATCTCTCTCATTAACGCCCTATAGCTCGTTTCAGTATTGGGGTTTAATACAAAATAACTGATTAACTTGGGTAATATGCGACTAGATGTTAGGAAGTCGTAGTTACTCATCTTCTA
>JGI24891J29808_1000318_pt1 | contig 38780 bp, 29 predicted proteins | sample FreactcultuFSWF8_FD_29808 | JGI IMG/M metagenome (IMG submission 29808) | reverse complement strand
CCCGCCAGCAGCCGAACCTCGCCGGATCTACTGAGACTGCCCAAGCGACCACCGCACAAGCCGAGCCCTTCGGCATCCAGCTTGACAGCGACCATCGCCGCCGCCCGCGCTGCTCCTGCCATAAACAATGTTCCCGCCCGTCTACCGGCTCAAGCTCCAGCGCGCACAGTCAGGAATGTCTCTCCGCCGATCGCTGCTCCGGGCCCCAAGAGAAAGTCGCCCGACAAGCTGGACCTGACACCCATACCGCCGACTACCTCGCTGGTCGAGATGTTCGAGCGCAAGGGCACACCACCACTGCCTCCCGCCATCAAGTCTCCGAAACCTTTGCGCAAGACTGCTCTTCTACGCAACCAAACACTGGAGCCCATTACAACCAGACTAGAGCAGAATCACTACGAGAGTTCGGGCGATGAGGCCTATGAGTCCGCGAGGGATCACCTATCACCAGACCAACCCTCCAAGCCGAGTCTGCCGCCAGCTCGTCGCTCCATGCAGCGCGCCGACAGCAAGGTCCAGGAGCTTGTTGAACCTACAATCCGTATTGAACCGCCTTCACGCTCCATCTCAGTCAGAAAGACAACCCGTTCACCACCACAGCCATCGCCTTCTCCCGATCCTTTGCACCTTTCGACGTCCACTTCTACCAAGCCCATTCCTATCGCTCGTAATTATAGTCCTAATCACCTGACTCAACCTGGCCATCCTTCAATCACCGCCGCTTATCACCAACTACATCCTCGTCGTATGACCCCTCTCAAATCTGGTGACTCTCTCGCCAACGCCATCGTTGCATCAAGTCTCGCCTCCTCTCGAGCAGCTTCGCCCACAAAACTCCCACCCTCTGTACCGTCTACAAGCCGGCGCACTTCCCACTCCAGCTTTCTGCACCGCACACCATCTCCCCCAAAGAAAGGAATGCGCCACACGATGCGGAAACCTTCTTCTGACTCTGACAGCGAAGAGGACCAGGACCCGTACTCAAAGCACAAAAAGAAACGATTTGTACGGAAACATCCAAACAAGCATCACGAGGGTGATCGCAAACGATGGCGAGATGCTGTCACACAAACGGAACGGAAACGCTACGAAGGTGTTTGGGCTGCTAATAAAGGCATTTGTGTCGAGTATACTTCCGAGGAACTGGACCTTCTCACCACACATCCCGAGTCCAAAGAGGCCGAGAAGATCAGAGTCAGTGTTGGCGATCAAGTCGCTGATATTGTGGCGAGGGACATCTGGCTACGGAGTCGATTGCCTGTGCATGAGCTCGAACAAGTTTGGGACTTGGTCGACAATCAACAACGTGGTCGTCTTTGCAGAGATGAGTTTGTTGTCGGATTATGGTTGATTGATCAAAGACTCAAGGGCAGAAAAATTCCTGTCAAGGTCACCGACAGTGTTTGGAATAGTGTGAGGTTATTGTCAGGCATCAAGGTGAGGAAGGGCTGAGTCTTTCCTCCCTTTACGCTTCTGTATATACCTTGGTCTGGTGTTTTGGACGGACGGATATTGGTTTTTGATCATCTTTGACTAGCGAAAGCGCAGATACCCTAATGTCGTTTATTGTATTCTGTTCATCACTCATGTATCCTTCGTTTCTTCGTCTCGCGTCTACAGCTCGCTCTACTCAGCGACCTCGCCGAAATCGGCAAAGGCCAAACTCCGGCTTCCCGGCTAAACCTGTCCGACAGGGTGATACCACTTACAAGCAATTTGAAGAACGAAAGGCTTATAACTCCTTCACCACAAGGATATTACCGATTGCTAGACTTTATGTAGGAGCTTGTATCTTCTTGTTAGTGTTTTACGTATTTATACTTGCTAATAGATACTCGTGTCGAGTGTGAACGCAGAAAAACCAGATATAGATTGTGGTTTCCGAGAACTCACTGATAAACATACACGTTGCGACCATGACAAATGAACGACAAGGCAATACGTTTCAAGCATGGTGCATATCTTATTAAGTGTACTACTACGATACCATTTCACTACATGCATACCATTCACCCACTTTCGAATCGCTGTGAGAGTTGGGTTGGACGAAGGGAGTGGCGATAATCTGAAGCTTCGAAGCGGCCAAAAGTCGCGGTTTCCCGCACAACTGTCAGAAACGCCAAAGCTTTCTAGATTCTTGCACTTTCGTGCACGCCTTCTCCCTCATTTTTAATGGAGCAGTTGCATTCCTTCGTGCCATCTTGAGTCGCGTCTCATCATGGAAGCAGCTATCTGAGCACGAATGTCTAGTGTCTTCTGCTACACACTCGCACGCTTCTCCCTCACATCTCGATCACCATGTAACGTTAACACGCAGCCATCACTTGTCCTATGATACGACACATCCGCCATACAGTCACTGTGCTGTTCTCTTGATATAGACGCTTGTCTCTAGCAAGGTTCAAACCAAAACTTCAACCCCACTGGCCTCGTGGTTCGGAGACTCTGCATCTACAGCCAGACCTCCACAAAGGGTATACTCTAGCGTATGCTCGACTCCTGCGTCAATCTTACGTGCTGCCGAAAGCTTCGAGAGACATCCTTGATCTCTGTGAACACTTGCAGGGTTCATGGATTCTTCAACGTGCTGCACACATCTTGCCGCATCCGCTGGCCATGTGGAACCGTCCGCTCATCCCTAGCAACATCAGATAGCTAGTGGACGATGCTCCCGTACGACATCCAACTAAGTGGTACGTAGCTATTCGACAGTTGTGCCCTTGCATGCGGGTCATACCTTCCACGCGTGCTCTCATGAGCCTCCACTCTGTTCATCGTGTCAGTGATCACATGGCCAGAATCCCGAGCGGGCATAAACCCGATATCTCAACAGCAAACTTTTGTCAAGCAGCTACATGCTGCAGATTCTCAACGTCTCCAGCAGCTAATGGCGTTCGCTTGTGAAGATTCATGGCCATCTCATGACCCACCATCTTTGAACAGCGTATGAACCTGTCTCCCGGCATGTCAAAAACGACACAACATCTTCAAGGAAATGACACAAAAGTGTATGACAACATCCAGGAATATCACTTGCGCTAAGTTTCTGCTCAGAGGACGAACTCGGAGCAGACACAAAATGTGCGCGTCTGGTGTGCTCAATCGGTCAACCAAAGAATCGCGTTATTATGTCATGCTTGTATGTGGTCTCGCAATCATGGCTTTCATGTCGAGTCGTACTATCGACGTGCGTTGGAAAATTCACATCCTGTTCTCAACATCCACGGACCACTGCCGAATCGAACTACAGATCAACAGATCAATAAGTTTGGGTCGGAAACTCGTCCGAGATGACATAGTTCCTACGGAACTCACAAAGAGAACAATAACCTCCGCCATGTCGATCGCTCTTAAGAGACGATCGTCACTATTCACTCCACAAGTTTTCGACGCATCGGGGTGTTGGACGGAGTAGGAGTACGCCCTGGCAAAGACGTGCTTACGGCCGAGTCGAACGGAAGAATAGATCGATTCTGAGTCCGCGGCATTTTGCTGATGTCAACTGCATACGACTGTACCGCAATTGTGATCTTTCGATTGACCTCACGCCTGCATGACTTGAGAAAATCTTTCATAAGTGTCTAATTACCCCTCAAGTATACGACAGGGATATGGAAATACAATCCCGCTCGAGTGGGTGAATGCCTATGGAACCATCCGAGCCAGAGGGGTGGGATGACGAAGGATGAAGGGCCATTGATCTACGTTTTGAACCCGGTTGTCTTCCCGCCCAGGATTTATGCTTATCCCACGAGGATCGAGCCGAACATTTCTCTCTCTGGAAGCGAACGGCGACCAAGCGTGTTCACCCAAATCCGAAGACATCTAACCCGTTTGACATTGACATGCGATGATCAAGCTACAAATTGATCGAGCTCACGTCTGAATCCGCTGAAATTCGCACGTACGAACGTTCGGCGTTGAGCAAGACGTCCAGGAACGGAGCATGCATGCATGCAGCGCACAGCACGCAAATCGAGACGTTGCGAGATGGCGACCACGCTATTGCGCAGCTACTTGCTGGGTACCTGCAACTTGATGTCAACAGGTGGATCCGCCAGCTTGCTTTTGATCAGCGCTAAACAATATCGGGCTGGTCCGCGCGGGCCGATCTACCAAAGATTCATGCACGTTACCCCACACTTAACCCAAAGAGGCTCTTGCTGGTATGCACGTTCGACAAGACACCCCGCAGTCTCAATGTGGATATCTCGAATACGTGGACGTTCGACCAAGCGTAGGACGCATGCATGAAGTATGGAGAAGTGCGTACCCGACACAGCTTCTCGGTAATCTGCTAGAGTACCGTGGCAATGGATGACACCTCTTGGAACACCAGCTGGAATCTGAACAGCATCAAGTATAGAGATTGTGGCTACCAATGCAGTGAAGATACTGCAACAAAGGATGGAGGTGGAGCTCAGCTCCGTGCCTAACCTCAGGAGGATTGACGTATTTTGGAGCGAGGAAGTCAGCTTCGTCTGATGTCACTATGTCACGTCTGGGATTTTCGTACGAGAACAACAGCATCTCACCATCCGTTGTCAACATTCAAGACTTCAACGGTGGTCAACACACACTGCAGAAAGACAAGATCTGCGTGTTAACTCCCACGCTTACCCTTTAGGATTGGCATTGCAGGTAAGACCCACCGAAGATCTGATCTTGTCGTTGCTCGCTGAATTTGTCAAGTACCTGGATGATGCTAGGCATGACCCTGAGAAACGACGTCAGAAAAAGCTTGCGATGAACACATTGATGTATCTGCCTCACGGAGCTCTAGCTATATAAACAGGACACTGCTTGTGCTACTTCCGTTCCATATCCCCTAAGCTTCCCAAACATCACACAACTCATCATGGCATCCCCACAAGTCGAACAAAAGCAGGACTCTCCCATTGACAGTAGCTTCAGCATGGACAAGCTCCGCGCTGCTCTTCCTGTCGATGCCGTCCTCAGCAGATCCCAGTCCATGTACTCCAACGTTGGAGGTGGTTATTCCGGAGAGCATTCATCATCCAGATCTGGATCGTCTATGGCACACCGCTCCGTGCGCCGCTCCACATCGAGCGCATCTCGTCGCCGAGGCTCCGTTGCATCTTCTTTCCGCAACTCATTGGCCATTGAGAACACTGGTCATGCCGAGGCCAAGTTCTTCGCCTTCCTCGACATGGTTGCCAATGCCTCTAGAGAAGCTTCATCATTGAAGGAGCTCTGGTCGCAGATGGCTGCTGAGCGCCGCAACTTCGCTGCCGAGCGTGAGGAGCTGCGTGAGCAGATTGAGGAAGTTTCATACGAGCTTGAGACCAGACAGAACGACAACCACAGACATGATGGCGAGCTTGTTGAGCACAAGGAGAAGGTCCGATCCATTTCCATTGAGCTCACCACTGCCATCAACAGACTCGCAGCCGAGAAGAACAAGCTCAACGAACGCGACCAGCACATTGACCGCCTCCGCAACGAGCTCATTGGACAACAAGAGCTTCAGTCTACTTTCCGCTCTCAAATCGACCGCCTTAAGGCCGAGTACCAGTCTCATGAGACTTTGTTCAAAGCCATGCAGGATGACCGTGATGGTGCAAGAGAAGATGCCGACAGATACCAGCGTAGTCTCCAGAGAGTCACTCAAGAGCGTACTGAGATCACCAGCAGACTCGAGGAGGTCCAGACCGCCCTTGACACTCTTCGCAAGGAGGCTCTTATCTCCGCAGAACGTCTGAGAAAGTACGAGCTCGACCAGGACGAGAAGATCCATGAGATCAACCGCCTTAAGGAAGAGCTCCGCAAGTCTCGCAGCAGAGAGGAGGAGTCCGGTTCTGAACTTCTTATCATTTCTGAGAAGTACAGCCAGTCCAACCGCGATATTAGCAAGCTCAAGGACACTCTCCGCACTGTTGAGGGCGAACGCGATGAGCTCACCCACATCGTTGATGTCAAGAACCGCGAGATCAAGTCCACCATCGCCCGCCACGACGAGGTCCAGACTCTTCTTCTCGAGAAGACCACTCTCCTTGACAGCCTCCGCCGCGAGTTGTCTCTCTTCGAAGACCGTCTCCGTAGCGCCGAGCTCGAGAGAGATGAGAAGCACGAAGCTCTCGAGCACTCCCGCGAGCAGCACAAACTCGTCATCATCACCCGCGACGAACTCTCCAACGAACTCATCACCGCCCAAGGCAAGGTCGACGCCTCCAAGCGCCAAATCGCCCTCCTCACCGATACCGCCCAGAAGACCGAACAGGTCATCATCGACACCCGCGCCGAAGTCACTCAACTCAACGGCACCATCAAGGGTCTCGAGCGCGAACGCCTCGACTGGCAAAAGAAGAACACCACCCTCACCGACCAACTCGTCGAACTCAAGGGTCGCATCGTCATCCTGCAAACCGAGATCCACGAAGCCGGCGGCGAGCGCGAAGGTCTCCGTGACGAGCTCCGCCGTTCCCGCGAAGAGCTCGAGGAGGTCACAGAGACCATCACTCAAGACGAATCCGCCGAGTTCGAATTCGAACTCGAGAACATGCGCGCCATGCTCCGTGAAGCCCGCGAGCAAAAGGAACAAGCTATTGCTGCACGTGCCTCTGCCGATCGCGAGCGCGATGAGGTTTACTCCAAATACGAGAGCAAGTGCCGTGAGCTTGAGCGCTTTGAGGAGGAGGCTTCTGCCCGCATGCACGCTGCTGCTTCGTCTTCTGGCGGTTCCAAGTCCTCGACTACCACCACTACCAGAAAGAGCAGAGTTTCCGGTGGTAGCTCGATGCAGCAGAGCAGTGAGCAGCAGTCGTGATTTGCTTTGGGGGTCAAAGCCAGAATCAGCGCAATTGAAATGATTTAATGCCGATGTATCAGTAGTAAGAAGTAGTAGTAGTAGTAATTTGACGATGTATTCTTCTTATCCTATGCGGGTCTTGATCTTTATCTTCATTGACTTGTTTCACTTTGAATCACTTTGACCGGAGCTCTTGGTCGTGAGAAAGCCAAATACCTAGAAGTCTGCTTTATTATCGATATCATTGTGATCATGATGACCGTGATCACGATGAAAATGACATTTTCCAGATCGAGCATCATGATGACAGTGGCCATCATCATCACACACGCCATCATGATCATCATCATAGCCGGCATCATGATAGGAAGAGTATAGTGACCATGATCCTGATCCTACCGATCCCTTTTTGCTCTCCCTATCCTTCCTCCTACTGACTGCTATCTCTATATATTGCCATTTGCACCAATAGTGTTGTTGGAGTCATTTTAGCATACACGGTAGCGAGAAACAAATAATCATTTCATTCATCATTCCATACAGATAAGACTCAAAAGACAGTGCGATCTCAAAAAAACGCCCTGCTCTTTCTTGACCTTCTCTTTTACCCTCTCATTCTCCAAACAAAATAAAAAGCAATAACTACAGCAACAATATCAAGCCCGATGCCAAAATACCAAGCGCCACGATATCCACCAAGCACGTCCCGCCCACCTTTATTAACATTTCTGTCCACCGTCCCCGCAATTCCCAACGCAATGGAAATACTATAGTTTACGACCGTATTGACCAAACTCGCCGCAACGCCTTGATGTTCCTTTGCCGTGGAATTGGACAGAATAATCGTGCCAGAGGGGAAACTCATGTCCATTCCCCAGGGCATGATGATGATGATGGAGACGAAGGTTTGGGCCCAGTAGATTTGGGTAGGGGGAGCGGTGGCGATGAGGATTTAGCCGATGAGGAAGAAGAGAGTGGCGAGGAGGAGGACGTTGCTGACTTTGGTTTTGGAGAGGAGGATGCCGGTTGCGACGGAAGCTAGGAGGCCGGATATGGCGACGGGGGCATTTTGGGCACAGGCTGCTAGGGCGGAGTAGCCGCGGATGACTTCGATGAAATTCCACAGATAGTACACCCAGACACCAAAGGAGCCCCAGCCCGCTGCAATGACGGCGAGAGCGAGGATGGATTCTTTGCTCAATGCCTTGAGGGGGACGAGTGGTTGATCCGCGATCTTCAATTCAACCCAGACGAAGATGACAAGGAAGATAATGCCGACGATGAGAAGGACGTAGTTGTAAACCACCGACCAACCAACAACAGCAGCTTGATTCCACGCAAAGTTGAAGAGAATCAGACCCGTGACTCCAGTGACACCGCCAAGGTAATCAAACCTGATTGATGAAGCGTCGGCTTCAAGCTCGTCGGTGGGAATGATGAACTGCGCAGCGCCCGCGGCAACCACACAGGCAATAGCAAGTGCAAAGTAAGCCCAAGGCCACCAAGCAAGTTGTGCAAAGATGGACGAGAACACAGCGCCGACCACCCACCCAGTAGGTGCCGCAGCACCGAACAGTGCAAAGATCAAATTCTTCTTGTCGCAGGGAGGATACGTGCGACCCACAACCGCAAGTGCATTCGGCACCATGATCGCAGGTCCGATGCCCTGAAATCCTCTGGCGATACTGAAAAGTACGTCTCCAGAGTATACAGATACGCCAGCGATGACAGACCACACCGCATACCAGCCCAGCCCCACAAGATATAATTTCTTGTGACCAAACATATCGCCCAATCTTCCTGCTGGCAGGATGAATGTGCCGACAGTAAGACTGAAGGCGGCGGGGTACCAACTCAGTTCTCCTGGGTTGGAGATGCCAAAGTCGTTGCCGATTATGTGGAGAGGTGCGATTGATTGGGCCAGACCGGCGAGAGCAAGGAACTGGGCCATGCAAATTATGAACACGAAAGCAATTTCGTGGAGGGTTGAGAAAGATGTCGCTGGTGCGGCTTCTTCGGGGAGTTGTTCTTTGTGCTCTTACAGACCACTCGAGTGAGAAAACTCTGGAGATACACTTCGGAAACGTTTGCATGGCTTGTCAAAACCCTTGCTAGACGATTGTCTCCACTGATTACCACGATGACCAACGTCATGGGTTGACTTGATGAGAGAGATGCGTCTCACCGTGCAACACTTGGCTTCTGCTTTTCGGAAGCGTACGAAGGTTGAGCAGCTCTTATACTAATACAGTCAAAGCACGAACAATGCTGGAAAGCGATGTTGACTCCATGATCAGGTGGCTACAATCCAGGGACTGCGGGCTGTACGACCTTCAATCTCTCCGTAATTGGTACATACATGAACGAACTTGCCTCAAGACACACTGAATTTCCATTCCCTCGATCTCTCAAATGATTTCTGACTCTTGAAAGAGACTTATCATATTAAAACATACAAAACTTACGATGGTCAACCAAACATTAGTCCCACACGCAATCGACGACTTGAGCAGGACCCGGCCAGATGATATTTGGGCAGCGTACCCTCAGACCTTTGATGATCTTGCTCAGGGCGACTTGACATCTATCACCTGGAAGACATTCTCGAATGCTATCAATCGGTTGGCATGGTGGCTGACAGAACAACTCGGAGTGCCCGAATGTCAAGAAACCCTCTGTTATATTGGACCATCGGATGTTCGCTACTTCATATTTGCCGTTGCTGCATGCAAAGCCGGCTACAAGGTAAGACAAGCAGATAGCCCCTCATATCAAGACTAACGAAACATCCAGGCACTATTCTCATCTCCTCGCAATCAACTCGCTGCTCATATTTCACTACTCGAAGCGACAACGTGTCATACTCTGATTGGGGTCAACAGTCCTATTGTTGAAGAAGTCTTGAACAATACACCTCTCGCATACTTGACGATTCCTTCTCTTCATGAGCTCCTCGATCCACAACTCGCCGCGCCTTTCGATTATCACAAAACATTTGAGCAGAACGTTCAGACGCCTTTCCTAATTCTACACACATCCGGATCTACCGGCTTGCCAAAGCCTGTCACCATCACGCATGGACTCATATCATCTATGGCTATGCACAGGGATTTGGAACCTATCGAAGGCAGATATGTCACATCACGGCACTACGCTGATGTCGACATGTATACGGCTCTACCTCCTTTTCATGTGAGTGCGTTTCAAAAAAATGACCGATTACGCTAACATCTCAAGGCTGCGGGCATCAACTTCTTCGGCTTCTCCGTCTACCATGGTACCAGGTTGATCCTGGGACCCCCCGAACAGATTCCCTCGCTTGGAATCTTGCAACAAATGCTTGACCGCGGTTTCGCGCAAGCAGGTGTAGTGGCGCCCTCCATACTCGAAGAAGCTGCCACATCTCCGGAAATACTCCAACGTCTATCATCGTGGGGAAGCGTCTCGTTCGGAGGTGGTCCGCTTTCCCGTCAGGCAGGAGATATTCTGTCGGAGCACACAAGAGTCTTGAATCTTCTGGGCTCGACCGAAACGAACAATCTGCCAGAGCTTACACCTGCATCCCCTGAGGACTGGCCATATCACGAGTTTCATCCGTCGCTTGGTATCGACTTCAGACATCATTCTGGAAACCTGTACGAGCTGGTTCTCTTACGCCAACCTGAAGATGCGTTATATCATGCGCCATTTTACACATTTCCAGAGTTGCAAGAGTACCCGATGAAAGACTTGTATGCACCTCATCCAACAAAAACCGGCCTCTGGCTTTATCAGGGAAGAGCAGACGACATTGTCGTGCTGGCAAATGGTGAAAAGTTCAACCCGGTGGAGGCAGAGAAGATTATCTCCTCGCATCCAGAGATCAAGTCTGCCCTCATTGTAGGTACCGCGAAGGATCAGGCTGCGGTGTTGATTGAACCCATCGGGTGCTCGCCTCAGCTTGGCAGCAATGACACAGAAGACTCCGTCTGGAGCGTCATCGTCAAGGCTAATGAATCTCTACCTGGTCACGCAAAGGTTGATCAAGCCCATTCAATGATCCTGGACAGTTCTGATATTTTCCTGCGAAGTACGAAAGGCACTGTTCAAAGAAGACCAACATTGGACAAGCTCGGAGACGAAATTGAGCATTTGTATCAAAATGCCGACAGAAGCGCACCCAGTTGCAGGCTCGATTTCAAGGATGTCGGCACACTGCGCGACAGCATTGTTGCAGCCATGTCTGTTGTCGGTCTTCGAAAGGGTTCAAGTATACAGAAAGATGACAACTTCTTCTCTCACGGCTTCGACTCCCTGCAGACCATCAGACTTGCTAAGATCATTCAAGGAAGCATGGAGACAGAGGTCAGCAGTTCGGTCCTGAAGACCTTGATCTACAACAATGCTACTATCGAAGGACTCACGAATGGTCTTCTCAAGTTGAACAACGGTGAAGCCACTGAGGAGCAAGGCCATGCTGAAGTTGAGATGAAGAGGATCTTTGAGGAGTGTTCGGGTTCGCTCGCAAGTATGCCACTCTGTTCACCAGAAGTCAGTTCACCATCTGGACCGATCCATATCCTCTTGACAGGGTCTACCGGTGGCTTGGGAAGCTATGTCTTGGACGTCCTCATCGCCAACCCGAACATCAGCGTGACTTGCCTGAATCGCTCAGGTTCAGGTGCGGATAAACAAAAGAAGAACAACGCCGACAGGGGCCTCAGTACGGACTTCTCGCGCGTTGACTTCTACGAGGTTGACCTCACGAAAGATTTTTTCGGATTGCGCAAGGATGATTACGACTTGATCCAAGCTAAGGCGACACACATCGTCCACAACGCATGGCCTGTAAACTTCAATCTCCCCGTCACGGCTTTTGAGGACCAGGTCTGGATTTGCCGCAACCTCATCGCTTTCTCCATGCAAAGTCCTCGCAAACCCCGTATTCACTTCATCTCAAGCGTTGGAGCAGCGAACCGATGGCACGATGAACATATGGACTCAGTACCAGAGCAGCTATTGGAAAACTTCTCCTTTTCCGAAAACATGGGCTACGCACAATCAAAACAAATCTCCGAACTACTCTTCGACCACGCAAGCACAAGATACAACATCCCATCAACAATCTGCCGCTTCGGCCAGATCGCGGGACCAGTGGAAAAAGATCAAGGTCGCTGGAATGAAGCAGAGTGGTTCCCTAGCCTCATCCGAAGTTCGATATACCTGGGCAAACTCCCATCCAGTCTCAGTGCCATGGGACGAATGGATTGGATCCCCGTAGACATTTTGGCAAAAGCTTTAGTGGAGACACTGCTCGAACATGATGAATCCACACGTTCTGATTCACCTTTCCCTCAAGATGCAGGCGAGGACAAATCTGCACGATTCATCCATCTTCTTAATCCACAACAAGCGGATTGGCAACACATCATCCCGCATATCCAAGCAGCGCTGAGCGAAAACTTGGAAATTGTGTCTTATAAAGAATGGCTGGGTGAATTGCAAACTTCCACAGAGCAAGAAAACGATGAAGCAAATCCTGCAGTGAAGCTCATGGACTTCTTCGGGGAAAATGGAAAAGAGCTAAAACCGAAGTTTTCAACGGCTAGAGCGCAGGAATTGAGTAAGACGTTGGCGACCTTGGGACCTGTTAATGGAGGATGGATGGAATTGTGGATGAAGCAGTGGGGGTTGGATAGTAGTCGAGCGAATTTGTAGATTTCTGTAGTAGTAGAAAGTTGTTTGGTGGAAGCCGAGCTTCAGCTGACACTTTTTCTTCTCCCTTCCAATATCACGATTTTTGCGAGGAGAAGAAGATTTTGCTCAAACGAGTGGTGGACAGAGTGTTTGACCGTGAGGACCCGGCTGAGGCGTTTGGGGATTTGTTTTCGAGTGCTCACACTGAGAATATCGTCACAAGGATCGGGAGCAGGAATGAGTATGATAAGGCTGGAAAATTTGAACAAAGGGCATAGTGAATTCATAATACGTTTCTCGATTCTCAAGCCATCGTTTCGAAGAAGGTTTAATCACAGCCCAGAGCTAACGACACATGACGCCGTGTTCGTCAAACTCGTCGTGATGATTGATGAGAGCCTCGTCCAGGCCAATGTGCCAGATGCCAACAGTGAATTTAATGGCATTGACAGCATCCAATCTGACCTCCATCCACACGGGTCTGACATCGCTCATCTCCTTCAAAAGCCGACTGTCCAGCTGAGCCTTTACTTTCTCGAGATCACCGAGCTCGGGGTCAACAACAAAGCTACCCTTTTCGTTCTTGAGCTCTTGGGCAAGTTTGCGAACGTCTTCATCAGATGGCATCTCGTTTGAGTCGACCCCGGCGTACTTGAGAAGCAGCTTGTCCATTGTGGTGTCTGTAAATCTTGTTAGCATCCGATGGCGGTATACAATGAAAAACTCACTGACCTTTTCCCCATGCCTTGCAAACCTCTGTTTGACGGATGACATCCACGTACTGCTGAACGTAGAACAAGATCGAGTTGTCGCGAGCGGTGCGCTCATCAACCACAGCAAAAGCATCATCAGCGATCCAATCAGATCTGCCGTTCGAAGCAAGTCCTTGTTGGCCAAATTTGGACGCGACAAACACCTTGAGAGATTCCGCGGAGGCGTTGACGAAGCCGCTGGTGAAGGATTGCACGGGTGGCTTTGTGGGTGTAGAGAATGTAGACTGTTCAGGATCCTGGACAAGGACCCATCTGTTTGGGAAGAGATCGTCCGGATCGTTGCGCTGTTGTGCCTCGCCGTGTTCGAGAATCTTGTTCACAAGCTGTGCAGGTCGTTAGCACGAGTCCAAGTAACGAAATTTGGTCGATACCTCTACTGGGACTTTGGCCGTGACAAAGAGGGGCACCCAGGTTGCGTCACTCATTTTGATGAGAAAGAGAGACGTTGATGATGGCCGGGGAGAGAGAGAAAATGGGCAAGCCCTATCAGCAGTTCAACACTGATGCCGAATGACGCGTGATCTGTTGTTTGCGCATAATCCAAGTCTCAGCAAACAATAGGCCATGTACTTGACGCTTGCACTATCACATGTCACAAACACAAGCAGCCTACGAGACACATTTGGCTAGGCGAGCGACTTGAAGACCACGATTACCCGACCAGAAGCAAGAAGTAATGTCCGAAGCTCTGCAGTGAGTGTAAATATTGTGAGAGATTATTTGATTACTTTTAATCTGAGGAAACATGTATATCTGTATATGAAAGAAGGTCAACAAAAGAAAAAAGACGTCTGGAGTATTGTTCGAGATCCCATCTACTAGCCATAAATACAACGGGCTCCGTCATTCAATTGCGAACCGGGACCGGTGCTCTGAAGGACGGGTACTGCTGGGTTCGCCAAATCAATGCGCCAGATCTTGCCATCGCCATTGTTACTGACCCACATGGATCCATTGTTGGAGCCATACGCAGCGCCGAACTGGCCTGTCAACTGAGTGTATGGACTGCCGATCGTCGTCCATGTGTGATCTGTCATACTCCATCTGGCGAGCTGATTCGTGTAAGGTGAGGCGGGATTCCTAAGAAGGGCATACAAATACTGGCCTTGACTGGGTACGTAGACCCAATCGACATTGTACGTGCCACTCGCGCCAGGAAAAGTCGATGTGCCGGAACTGAGGGTTTGAAGATAGGTCGAAGAATCAGGTCTCATGTCAATCTGCTGCCATTGACCGGCTGTGTTGATCAACCAATAGTAACCGTCGGAGTCAATATCCGCAGAGTTGTATGTCTGAGCAAAAGTGCCAGTGAGTTGCTTGACAACCGTCGCCTTGGTGGTATTAAGACGAACGATCTGTCCCTGTTTACTGTATGCATACAAGTAATTATCCAACACGTTGAAACCCATTCCGTTGATTGGATTGTTCGAATTATATGCAGTAAGATCGGGGCTGAGTTGAGTATTTGTTCCTGCAGTGATATTGACGCTGTAGAGTCGCGTCACGCCGCTCGTGTCTTGTTGTACAAGATAGCCACGGGCATCGCACGCAAACGAACCTGCAGGAGCGGCACTGGGGGTTGCAACTATGACGGTGCCGCGGGTGGTTCCTTGCGCGGAGACTGTACTGGTATATGGAGAGGCTGCTGGCGCGATGGTTGTTGTAACGGTGGTGTAGGACTGGGGGTATCCGACTTGAACTGTTCCTGCTGTAGAACCTGATGGGGGAACCGTGCTTGTATAGCCTGAAGCGCCTGGACTCAAATAGGATGTCGTTGTGGTGTAGCTCTGGGGGACTCCTACTTGGACAGTCCCGGCGTTGGAGCCGGATGGGGCAACCGTGCTTGTGTAGCCCGAGCTTCCTGGGCTTAAGTAAGACGTCGTCGTGGTATAGCTCTGAGGCACTCCCACTTGGACTGTTCCTGCATTTGACCCAGATGGAGCGACCGTACTGGTGTAGCCCGAGCTTCCTGGGCTTAAGTACGACGTCGTGGTGGTATAGCTCTGAGGGACACCAACTTGAACCGTACCGGCGTTGGAACCAGAGGGGACGACTGTGCTTGTATAACCTGAAGCTCCTGGACTCAAGTATGACGTTGTCGTGGTATAGCTCTGAGGAACACCTACCTGGACTGTGCCGGATCTTGTTCCAGATGGAGGAACTGTGCTCGAGTATCCCGACGCTCCTGGGCTCAGGTATGATGTCGTGGTCACGTACCCAGTAGCATCTGGAGTTGACTGACTTGTCTGGGCAGCTCCAATCACGACAGTGCCAGGCGTCGTGCCTGATGGAGGAATTGTGCTCGTGTATCCGGAAGATCCCGCGCCCAAGGACGTTGTGGTTGTTGTAAAACTTTGAGCGTAACCTACTTCGACAGTGCCTGGAGTCGTTTCACTCGGCGAATTGATAGTACTCGTGTAGACTGAAGCCCCGGGACTGAGATAGGACGTAGTGGTCACATAATTCTGAGCGTAGCCCACTTCTACAGTTCCTGGGGTCGACCCGCTTGGAGAATTGATGGTGCTTGTATAGGCCGAAGCTCCTGGGCTAAGGTACGATGTCGTAGTCGCATAGTTTTGAGCATAACCTACTTCCACTGTTCCTGGAGTCGTCTCACTGGGCGAGTTGATAGTGCTCGTATAGGCTGTCGCTCCAGGACTGAGGTAGCTAGTACTGGTCGTATAGCTTTGAGAGTACCCGATTTCAACAGTTCCTGGGGTCGTTTCGCTGGGTGTATTCAGAGTGCTCGTGTAACCTGTGGCTTCTGGGCTCAGATAGCTTGTTCTGGTAATGACACTTTCAGGATATCCAACTTGAACTGTTCCGGGAGTTGTGCCGCTGGGAGAGTTCAAAGTACTTGTATAACCTGAAGCTCCCGGGCTGAGGTAGCTCGTTGTAGTCGAATAGCCTTCAGGATATCCGACCTCGACAGTACCAGGTGTTGCTTCATTTGGTGGCGTCGTGCTCGTGTAAGCAGAAGCTCCGGGGCTCAGATAAACTGTTGTAGTAGAGTAGCTTTGAGGATATCCAACTTCGACCGTACCTGGTGTGGTTTCACTGGGGTCATTCAAGGTCGTAGTATGACCTGAAGCTCCAGGACTCAGATAGCTGGTAGTAGTAGTCAAAGATTCAGGGTATCCAATTTGAACAGTACCAGGAATTGTTCCATTGGGTTGCCTGGTGCTTGTGTAACCTGAAGCGCCTGGGCTGAGGAAGTTAGTCGTCGTAGTCACAGTTTGCGCATATCCGATCTGAACGGTCCCAGGCATTGTTCCATTTGGTGGAGTCGAGCTAGTATAGCCCATTCCGCCCGGACTGACATATCGAGTGGTTGTTGTTACTGTTTGGGGATACCCAATTTCGACAGTCCCAGGAATTGTCCCGTTTGGCGGTGTCGTAGATGAATAAGCGGTCGCGCCAGGCGAAAGATACTGAGTCGTTGTTGTCATTTGCTGAGCAAATCCGATCTGGACTGTACCATACGTTGTTCCATTGGGTTGTATGGTGCTGGTATAGCCCGTCCCACCAGGAGGAATGTACTCGGTAGTAGTGGTTATCTGCTCGACATATCCGACCTGAACTGTACCAGCGCGGGTGCCGTTTGGAGGCGTTGAGCTAGTGTAACCAGTTGCACCGGGTCTCAAATATTCAGTTGTCGTGGTTATAGACTGAGGGTAACCGACCTCGACTGTACCTACTGTTGTACCTTGAGGAGGTGTGGTACTAGTATATCCACTTGCCTCAGGACTGAGGAATTGAGTTGTTGTCGTAAGAGACTGGGGATAGCCAATCTCAACAGTGCCTGCTGTTGTTCCGTCGGGCGCCGTAGAACTAGTATATGCACTGGCTCCAGGACTCAAATAAGAGGTCACGGTACTCACGGACTGGGGATATCCAATCTCGACGGTTCCGGGTGTTGTTTCCACTGCTGGTGTGGTACTGGTGTATCCAGACGCGTCAGAACTTAGGAAAGACGTAATGGTGGTGTAAGAATATGGGTATCCGACGACGACTGTCCCTGGAGTAGTGCCGCTCGCGGCTTCTGTAGAGGTATACGTGGTCTCGTTTGATGCCAAGAAAGATGTTCTACTTGTAAAAGTGGGCGGATAACCAACAATCACGGTTCCAGGTACGGACTGATTTGCTGGAGAAGTGCTCGTGTACCCAGAGGCACCCGGAGATAGGAAGGAAGTCTCGGTTGTATAAACAGGTGCATATCCAACAATGACAGTACCTGCAGTGGTTCCCTGCGGAGGTATGGTGCTGGTGTAACCTGTCTGATCGTCTTGCAAATAGGTCGTTGAGGTCTCAACGGTTTGCGGATAACCATATATCAGCGTCCCGTCCGTGGTACCATCCGGAGCGATGCTGCTAGTGTAGGCAGTCGCACCCGGCGAGAGGAAGCTAGTCGTGGTCTGAATACTCTGAGGATAACCTTCGATGATAGTTCCTGGAGTAGTGCCTTGCGCAGGGACTGTGGTAGTGTACGCGCTCTGTCCCGGTTCAAGGAAGGAAGTAGTATGGTCATATCTTTGATCATATCCGACGATCACCGTTCCGGGGACTGTTCCGGACGCGGGTATCGTGCTTTGGTATTCAGATGCTCCGGGAGTAAGGAAGGTGGTGGTAGTGACTGTTAATTGCGGATAACCAACGATACGAGTGCCTGGAACGGACCCACTTGGAGGCAATGTGCTAGTGTACCCTTCACCGGCTGAGAGGAAGGTTGTTGAGTCGGTGTAGGTTTGAGGGACGCCAAAAATGACCGTTCCGGGAGTTGTACCAGAAGGTGCAACACTGCTTGTATATGCCGATGCTTCAGGATCGATGTAGCTAGTCGTGGTCACTGTAGCCTGCGAGTAACCGACAATTCTCGTGCCTGGAACGGATCCGCTGGGCTGAACTGTGCTAGTGAAGCCTTCTTCACCAGCTGAAAGGAAGATCGTAGAGTCTGTGTAAGTCTCAGGAGACCCGACAATGAGAGTTCCAGGGGTAGTCCCAGTCGGTGCCACTGTCGTGGTAAATGCCATATCGCCCGGCGCGAGATAAGTGGTTGAGGTGACCGTTGATTGCGGGTAGCCCACAACTATTGTCTCTGGCCCTGTACTGTCTGACGGGAGAGTACTTGTATAGCCAATTTCTCCGGCAGAAAGATAGCTGGTGCTGAGTCCTCGAGGTTCGCCGATGATGACTGTCCCAGGAGTATTATCATTCGAAGGAATTGATGAGGTGTACGCAGTAGCATTCGGATCAAGCATCGAGGTTGTGGTCACAAAACGACGGGGGCTTCCGATAACGACTGTGCCTGGCGAGCTCCCGGATGGACTGACAGTGCTTGTGTATGCTGCAGCGTCGTCTGAGAGAACAGATGTGATTGTTGTGTAATCGGTGCGAGGCGCGGAGGTAATGGTTGGCAAAGTACTTGGTACTGTCTCTGACAATCCAGTGCTCGAACTGCTGGTTTCGGGAGTCGAAACTGGTTCGCTGGTTCTAGAAGGGAGAGACGAAGAAGAAGAACTTGTTGGCACTGCCGCAGATGAGGAGGAACTGCTAGGAGGATCGCTGGTTTCAAGAGTCGAGCTTGTTTTGGCAATGATCGAGCTAGAAGACGAGGAAGAGGAAGCTCGTGTTGGTGATGAGGAAGGAATCAAGGTCGAGCTGCTAGTGGGGGAACTGCAGGATGACGAATAAGAAGACCTCGCGGGTACTCCAACGACAATATATCCCGAGTTTGTGCCAGACGCGGGAATCGTCGACGTAAAGCCAGTGGCACCTGCTGTCATCTGCGTGGTTCTTGTTGCATATCTTTGAGCTTGACCGACAATAACGTAGCCGGGCGTGCTTCCAACTGGAGGCATTGTAGAAGTGTAGCCAGAGGCACCTGGCGGCAATGTGCTAGTGGTAGACACAAATGAGGTCTGAACTTGGCCAACAACGACATAGCCGGAAGCAGTACCTTCAGCCGGAATGGTTGAGGTATATCCAGAAGCACCAGCTGGCAACAGCTGAGTTCTCGACGCGAACCTTTGAACTTGTCCCACCATGACATAGCCTGGGGTGGTGCCACTCGGAGGAATTGTGGAGGTATAGGCAGAAGCACCAGGGGGTAACATGCTAGTTCGCGAGGAGTATGCGGCTTGAGGAGTAGCAATAATCACATATGCAGGAATGGTTCCTTCAGCAGGTACCGTAGAAGTATAGCCAGAGGCACCAGGGGGCAATAGCTGAGTTCTTGATGCGAACCTTTGAACTTGACCAAACATAACGTAACCCGGAGTTGTTCCACTAGGAGGAACAGTAGAAGTATAAGCAGAGGCACCTGGAGGTAACAGGCTAGTTCTGGAGGAGTATGCTGCCTGTGGAGTAGCAATAACAACGTAGCCAGGGGTAGTCCCAGATGCAGGAACAGTGGAGGTGTAAGCACTAGCACCAGGCGGTAAGAGCATGCTTGCTGTCTCGAAATCTCCAGCCTGGCCGACTACAACATATCCGGGAGTAGTTCCGACTGCAGGTATGGTTGAAGTAAAGCCACTGGCGCCAGCAGGCAACTTCGAAACTGATGTGGCATAGCTTTGAGGTTCTCCAACAATCAGATATCCTGGGATAGTGCCAGAGGGAGCGACTGTAGACGTGAACCCACTTGCGCCAGGAGGCAGTAATCTGGTCGAGGTCGATGAGATGGATTGGGGCTGTCCAACTATAAGAGTACCAGGTGTAGTTCCAACAGGAGCAATCGTAGATGTAAATGCACTCGCACCAGGAGGTAGAGCTTGGACTGATGTCGACGAGAATGGGCGAGGTACACCGACTTGAACATAACCTGAACTTGTACCAACGGCGGGGACAGTGGAGGTGAAAGGACTAGCTCCGGCTGGCATCAGCGAGAACTGTGTCGCGAATCGCTGTTGAGGTCGACCAATGACAAGATATCCAGGAGTGGTACCAACTGGGGCGACGGTGGAAGTGTACGGCGCAGCACCTGGAGGTAGAATGACTGATGAAACCGAAGTGGGACGTTGTAATTGACCGACAACGACCGTCTCGGGCTGATTGCCCGAAGCGGGTATCGTTCTGGTAAATCCGGGCGCTCCAGGAGCAAGAAGAGACGTTGAGGTTCTTTGCTTTGGCTGATCTTGACCAATGACTACGGTGCCTGGTTGCGTGCCTGAGGCTGGAATGATGCTGGTGTAGCCAGATACGCCAGGAGGAAGCAACACAGTACTGGTTAATGCCGCTGAGGTGGCTGAAGCAGGGGCGGCAACGATGACAGTGCCGGGAGACGTGCCTGATCCTGCAATTGTCACAGTGTATGGGGTTGCACCAGGAGCTAATGTTGACACGCTAGTCACAAAGCGCTGAAGTTGGCCAATGACAACATATCCAGGACTGTCTCCAGACGGCGGAACTGTCCTAGTATATGGAGTCGCTCCCGGCGGCAGTTGTGAGGTACTCGTAGCCATGGCAGATGGGAAAGGAGACCCAATAATTACTGAACCTGCAAAGGTTCCAGATGGTGCGATGGTACTTGTGAAACCACTTTGACCAGGCGCCAATCTTGTTATGACTGTCGATTGGGCACCAGCGGGACTTCCGACAATGACTGTTCCAGGAGATGAGCCTGACGGAGCTACCGTGCTCGTGAAACCACTCTCCCCAGATGATAACAGCAAAGTGCTGGTTGAGAGCGGAGGAGCTCCAACAATTACAGAACCTGAGAAAGTGCCAGAAGGAGAAATGGTGCTTGTATACGGTGTTGCGCCAGGAGGCAGAGTCGATGTCAGAGTATCATAGCGAGCACGACCTATAACAACATAGCCTGGGTAATTTCCGGATATGGGGATAATACTCGTGTATGCAGTAGCTCCTTCTGGAAGGTAAGAAGTACTCAACTGATACCTGGAAGGAACAGGTTGACCGACAATGACCGTTCCAGGCTGATTGTTCGCTGGGTAGAAAGTGCTAGTATATCCGGTGGCCTCGGCGGGGAGAAAAGTTGTGCTGATTTGGAAACCAGTAGGAGCTGCTTCACCGATAATAATCGTTCCTGGTTTGTTGCCAGATGGCGATACGGTGCTGGTGTATCGAGCCGCCCCTGCAGTGAGAAGCGACGTGGTCAATTGATATCCAGAAGAGACGTCTTGGCCGACGAGGATTGTTCGAGGTCCACTAAGAGAAGGCTGGAATGTGCTCGTGTATTCAGGAGAACCAGCCGAGAGGACAGTGGTTCTGACTTGGAATCCAGGAGGCACAGCTTGACCCACCACGATAGTTCCGGGCGAACCAGCTGAGGGTTGAACTGTACTGGTATACCCAGCTTGACCAGACTGTAGTAGTGCCGTGCTCAACTGATATCCACTAGGAACAGCCTGAGCCACGATGACAGTCCCTGGCAAACCGGCAGAAGGTTGAACAGTGCTTCTATATCCAGTCGAGCTAGCTGGGAGTAGCGACGTCGTCGTCACGAATCCTGAAGGAACAGGAGCACCAACAATGATTGTGCCAGGTACATTTCCAGACGGCTGTATTGTGCTTGTGTACGCAGTAGCGCCAGCGGACAGTGACGATCTCGTCACCACAAATCCAGAAGGAGCAGGAGAGCCAGCCACTATTGTGCCAGGCGCACTTCCGGACGGTTGAATCGTGCTCGTGAATCCGGTTGCGTCAGATGAAAGCATCGACGTCACAACCACGAAGCCAGAAGGGACAGGAGAGCCAACCAATATCGTACCAGGTCTGTTTCCAGAGGGTTTGATAGTGCTTGTATAACCTGCGGCGCTGGCTGGTAGCAGCGAGGTCGAGATCTCGAAACCCGATGAGACGGAAGTAGGCTGAGTGCCTAAGATGACAGTACCAGGAATAGTTCCTGACGGACCGGCAACCACACTTGTAAAAGGCACATCTCCATCACCCAAGATCGTGGTCGATGTCGTAAAAGCATTGGGAGGCCCTGCAATGATGATCGTGCCCGGTGACACGCCTGAAGGACTGACGATTTGCGTGTAAGGACTCTCTCCAGAGGGCAGCTCCTTTATGCTGGTGACAAAGTCTACTGAATCTCTGGTCTTGTCTCCATGGCTTCCAACTGGATCTCCAGTGCCAGTATTCGAATTTCTGCTCGAATCAGTACATGTCAGACAGACGAAAAGCTTCGATCAACTCACATGGTTCGAGTCTCAATGACAGTCTCAGTAGTAGTAGTAGCTATACTGAGTTGCGTAGGTGCAGTCACTGTGACAGTGATTTGATCGTTGAAAGTCAAGACTGTGGGCGAAGCGACATATGTAGAGATCAGGACTGGACCAACGACCAGCGTTGTCGTGACTTCCAATTCTGGCCCAGGCGTACAGACATCATCTGATGGAGATGCCAAGGCCTTGCACACTGCCAGACCTATAAGGAACAACCTCGACATATCTGTTCAAGGTGGAATCGATTTCACCTTCTTCCGCCTGCTACACGCGGGAGGCGCATCTTTACTTATAAACCACATACCGAGTTTTGATGGGACCGCACGCCACCCATGGTGATACGTGATGATCACCCTAACGGCATCGACCTGGACGTTGTATGGCCTTGTCAATCCAGGCTGCACTCATCAACATAATATGCCGGGTTCATTGGGCTTGGCCGACATTTGGTACAACTGTTTCTAACAGTTGAAGAATTAGGAGGTCGACATGACTCGTTGATTGAGGCTCTCTAGAGAAGGAAGGCTCGGTGCGATTCGGACCCGGGCCCGAGAATCATCACGGACCCACTTCGGTAGTCTTGGCATCCATTAGCCCTACTAGAATCCTCGGATCCTGCTACAAGTCCAACATCATTCTATCTGTCAACAACGTCCTCGCTATATACGGACGAAAGAAACAACCCATGAATCATGCTTCTGCTTGCAAGGGATGTGTTCCTGCATGGTCCACAACTAGTCCTTCGATGATGATTCCTGGGCACCGGTACTACCGGTAATGATGATTTGAATCAATTTGATTCTGGAATCCGTCTTGTCTCGGACGAGAAATCTTCGACCAAGGTATGCAAAATTGGCCAGAGCATTGAATTATGTGATATATATCTACAGTGCTTCGCTGTAGGCAGAAGCCCGTTACTAAACCTATATCTTGCTATCAACTCGGATACAGAAGATAGCAACATTTTTTTCTCTTTCCGCAACACGAACACGACGCTGTACACTGCCTTTGTATCAACACGTCAATCTTATCTTGGGCTCCTTCTATTGGACTCTACAATCATCTTCAGATTGATACATCTGTAAAGATGAGAAGCTCCATTGCTCTCTTCGGCCTTGTCGCAGGCGTACATGCTCTTGAACCTGCGTCCTCGCAATGTACAGAGTCATCAATCCATCATACGACAACCATATCAACAAGGACCTTTACTGCGACGTTTACGGCCATTCCATCACATATTAATGCGGCTTCAGCACAGGAAGATGGCACCTCGTCAATAATATCTGCCGCTCAAGCATTCACTTTTTCAGACTCCGGTATCACGACAAAATCAAGCTCTGAGATCACAGCCACAATTTTCGCCACCGACAGCCCATCTTCCAGCACAGCATCAGATGGTATCTCTTCTCAAAACTCTGCTTCAGCTTCCGGACCACAACCAAGTGATCCCAGTGCTTCAGGCGCAATTGGTCAATCGAGCATTGGAAACTCCTCTCCATCTTCCTCTTTCAGTTCTTCATCAATACTCGCCAGCGTCCCTACATCATCACAATGGAGCACCCAATCACGGTACGGCCCACCGCCAACAATGTCGACGTCAACCGCAACCACTGCAGGCAACTCGTCATCGCCGAAACATTCCGTGATCGCATTCACGGGTTCTTCGTCAACGACAACAACAACTGGCGGTGCAGCGTTGGTTGCTTTCCTTTCCACAATGCTTCTTCTGTAAAGCAGTCAAGTGCAGCATGGGCTTCGAAAACGGGCGTTTGGTTCAATTAGCGATTCAATCCGTATGAAACAGTTCTCTCATTCAATGGTTCGTCGATCAATGTGAGGATCTACAATGCAAGTGTCAATATCAGAGGTGCATGACGCCGTTGATGCTGGAACTATCAATTTGGTTCCCATCACATGCGCTCCTCGACGGCTGACTTTGCAAATGTCGATGTGAGTAAGATCTTTATGCACCACAGTTTACGTTGCGATCGCCAAATAAGCTTATGTCAACGACCTACCTTAATGGGATTTAACTACGGTTGTTTCATGCAGCTTCTCAAATGCATACAGTCAAAGATATTTCGGCTTTGCTCGCTCCAAAAGTGTCTATGCTCGAGAAACGTTGTCTTGTTTCATGTGATGCACGATATTGAGTGCGAGAAGAATGGTAACGCTGAATTGCATGAGAATATGTAGGCGGTACTTATCAAATAGTGATGGTCTCCAGCAAAGACTGATGGGTGGAAGACATGTACATGAAGTCAAGTCACTTTTGATCTTGCATCATGACTTTAAACTTACCTCTGTTGTCAGAAAAGAGCAGCATTCCACATTACCTGTATCGCGCCAAATCTGGAAGTCGCCCATAGCAACTCTCCCGGTACTGATATTTCTTCTGATATCTTGGAGTCAAAGTCGAACAAGATTAGTGTTTCTCACGTGCTCGAGGTTGAACATGGTCGCTTGCTTACGTAAGAAGTAGGCGAACGTTTTGCCGTGATAGAGCTTGGCGACTCCCCATCTTAAGCGGCCATCCAACCTCCCCGTGTGCAGAACTTCGTCACGCGCATTCTGAAGAAATGCACAATGTTTTTAAGATCAGTGCAGCCCTCCACTGAGAGTGTGACAGTCAGGAACTCCCTAGGGACGGCCGGGCCGATGTCAAAAACATTGTGCATTTCTACAGTCCAAACAGCCCTAGGCGTGGCCGTGAGACGGGGGGAAGTTAAAGTCTTGAAGCAAAAACTAATTACGGCAAGGAAGGAGATACATACCTTGGAACGCCGTTCTGCAAAGTCCATAATGCAAGGGAGAAATCATCTCCGTCCACTTTCCTATAAAACTCTCCTGCTCTTCTACTAACTATCTTGACTTCTAAAGTACTGTTAAGACCGAGTAGTATGCCAGAAAGGCGTATGATCTGTCGAGCCTTCATTTCCTGGATCTTTCGAATAAGCCGTGCTCTGTAAAACAGGTGTCGTCAACAACGAACGTCGCGAACGAGGTCGATGATACCGAGGGGCTCTCTTACTTCTTCCGTACAATGGTAGCTATGCTTGATACAAGTCAACCATGTGGAAGTTTCATCGACCTGCCTTTCGTGCTCGGGTCGTGTCTTACCTATTGAAAAGAATGGCTTATGGCTTAGAACTCTTACTATCCCGGGTTTCGAGCGGAGGTAACGAACGTCGCGAACGAGGTCGATAATTCCGGCTTATCTCTTCTCCTCTCTTCAAACGATAGTAGCTATGATTAACTTAAGTCAAACTGTATATTACATAACTAGGTCGAGGAGATGAGCAAGAGTATCATCGACCTGCCATTCGTACTCGGCGACACGACTTAGTGCTTCCCCTTAGTATCAAGAACATTATTGCAGCGATCGCAGCAATAATCCCCGCTAGTGTATTCCATAGTCACATCCATGACTTCTTCCATCATTTTGTCTTGTAGATCTATGGACTAGAAGTGGTTTATATACCACAAAATGACCCAAAAATCTGGACTGAGTTCAATTCCCCATCGTGTGCGGCATCTAGAATATACTTGGCCGAAGGCAGAATGTTTTTCGGACTCAAGTCATGTCCAGTGAGAGCCGGACTAATTCGACACTCCCGGTGGCCAATGTTTGTGATTGAAAAGCACTGTGCCTTGCGACAGCCTTCGCGAGCAGATCTGATGGCGATGGGATCTTTGTGTCTTTCTGTCAATTTCAGTCAAAAAGAAGTATACAATCTGCGATGCGGGAAGTGATTGCACACACTATCCCAATATATGGATATGGTCCATCTCTATTGCCAGCAATGTCCTCGCTCATGACAAGTCTAGCATACAAGGCGCAGATCAACGTGTACTAAATCCAGCTATCAATCCACGATGAATATGAAAACACAGTACATAACGTCAACAGGTTTACAACAACTGGGCTGGCAGATTCTACGAGGATAACGAAGAGGATGCAGCAACGCCTTCTGACATCAGTGAACCGGCCGTTCTACTTCTTCTCTTGCTCTTCGATCTCATTCTCTGTCTTTATACCGCTCTCGAACAAGCTCAGACGCGTCGTCGCGCAGGAGAAATGAGACACACCGGATCAGGCATGGAGACGAGAACCTATTCCAATTTCACTAGCTATCACGACAGTGACCTCAAGAAGGTAAGCGCGCTGAGTGTGTGATTATTTCTAGAGGCGCCATACCCAGCAACAATCTTTTGCCGTGTTCCGGTCAAAGTGGAGTAAGGGGGTGATCAAGATTGTCTGATTCACTGACCTGCTTCTCTGCCTCCTCTTCCTATCATCTGGTCCGCTTGGTCCGCCGAGCTTGAAGAGCGACAGTACGTCTCCATGCGGTTATGCCGGAGGTTCGTCCGCATTGTCCATTAGATAAGAGAAATACTGCAGAGTTGGAACAAAACTTTATAGCTTGTTGGAGAAAGGTCTGGGAGCTGAACATGTATAAGAAGACCACTATGAGTATGTCGACTCAAGGCAATAGATTACGAATTCAGACTTGACCATTGTCTTGTGGACTCAAGACAGTGGTTTGTATGTAGTGTGTAGTCTGCAGGTATTGGAAGGTTTCGAATTCAGCTGACAACTGTGGGTGTCTCAATTTGAAGGCCGAAATCCACAACCAAACCAGACTAGAGAGAGAAAATCTTGCGCATCGCCTCGCTCTCTCGGTCTGCTTGAAGCGTAAGGACAAAATGTGTTCCCAATCAGAGCATCAGCCCACAAGCAGAGGGAGACAGAGGTCGTCAGATCTGTGTCTCCTTACTATATTGCTTGACTCGATCTCTCTCGGTCGTATCATCCTCATAGAGGGATCGTTTGAAATTCAATGCATGAAAGATCACAGACCTACTTGCGTTCACCACTCCCTGCTTTCTGGCTTCTGCTTATACACACTCTGCGCCATACCACCCTGAGAGCCCTCCCCAGAGCCAAAGAGTAGCGTTGCCATGAATTACAAAACTTTCCACCCGTTTTAGACATGAATGATGTTGCTAGAGGAGATGGAAGATGTGCAGTCGACACAAGTTGTACTTCCACCGTCATCCATGTTCGGAAATCTGTAGGCTTTTTCCTCGCATTGAAGAAAACAACCGAAAATGGCTTAAATTATGGCACTTCAGTCTTTTCTTTGCTCATCTGGCTACATTACAAGATCAACGCTTTCACAAGTGGTTCCCCTGTTTCTCTCTACTTAAGCAAAGGCGGGCTACGTCGTGGTTTGTTTGACCGGTTTATTCAAAAGTGTCGTAGGTGGGAATTGAAAAATCGGCCAGACATATACACTTCAGGAACTGATGCACCAAGCATTTGATCTCTCCAGCGTCGAGCCTTAGCGTGTGAGCAACTAGGTCACCCATAATTTCCCATGGTTGTCTTTGGACGAGATAACACAATTGATATACCAAACTCCAACAAGAGGAGGAGCATCAGGTCTATTATTCCTTTCTTTACTGTCTGTTCTCTACATCCACCTCCAACACCAACCTTTTCAAGTCATCGATGTGGGAAGGGTTGATCAGAGAAGACTGCTTTACTGACCTTCCTCCCCCACTTTCCCCTGCCGGACTTATCCTTTGTCTCCATCTTTGTGCATGACAATACCAAAAAGAGACTCGACATATGCCTCGAATCGGAGACCGTTGTGTAGAAGAGATAACAAGAGACTAGAGAGTCGAACATTATAACCATGGGAACAAAAACTGTGCGTTCTCAGAAGCTCAGACGATACTGCTATTAGGTCAGACGCAGTGAAGTTCTGGCTGTAAAGTTGGAATTTAGCTTGCGATGTTGATTTCACATTGTAATTAACCGTTACTAACACTTCGATAGAATCACTCAAACATCTTCTGCTGGAAAGCTGGTTCCGACATCCTAATGCATCATCTTCATGTGCAAACACAATAAGCCATTTGTCGAAGACCACACAAGTAGCCATCATAAGACCATCGAATAGAAGTGCAGCCTGACACGTTAAGTCATTTCCTACGGTATATATAGACATTCGAACTCAAAGTCTAGGTTAATCGTCAGCAGGCTGCAAAAGACAACGCATGGAAAACGCGAGGTGTGTTTGACACACGTGCTCTAGAGAGCATCGAGGTAAGGAGATCAGGTCCATGATCCCCGGGCTTATGCTCTTTTCCACGCTTCTCTCCCGCATCGATCTCTCAATTCATATCATCGTAGCAGAAAAGTGGTCTAAAAGCTGTGTGTCATTGACCTGTTCCTCTCCCTTTCCCTCCCTCTTCTGGATTGAGCACACATATACCTCCATCCATACCACACTCTGTCGATCTAACGAGCGGCTTCCGTGGTGGGTGGTCAAAGGAAACACATCGACTTACAACAGCAAAATATCTACTCTCCATCAGAGCGATTGAACGGTTTTCACATAGAAGACTACAATGACCTAGTGGATAGAGATATGCATGTCGTGAAGACTTACGGCCCACGGAACCAGAAAATCAAGCATGTCATTCTTGCTTCTCTTCTCTAGATTATATAAGAATCTCGCAGCGTCGACGAATTCTCCCTGGTCACACTCTGATCCACTGCTCACCCTAAGATCCGGTTCCCCTTCTTACCCTTCCATGGTCGTGGAAGCAAAATCCATCGTAAAACAGAAGATCGTGTGAGCGAGGGACGGAAGAGGAAGATATTGGGTCCATGATCCTCGTCCCTTCGAGTCTCCCTCCTGGATACGACTTTCTCTTGCATCTCGAGATACTGGATAGTTAGAGGGATGGATAGAGCAATGTGCTTTACTGACCTACTTGCTTCCCCTCCCTTTCGATCCCTTCTCTTCCTTATACTCGACTTATTCTCTATCTCTTTTCTACACGCTCCAATGAGTCGACGGCTGCATTGGGCAGCTTTTTTTAACACGTCCAGTGATTGATTTGTTGAGTTGCCTAGTTTCCACCGAGAGAATCAAGATATATAGACTTCTGTAGAGATCCAAAAGACGTCTAAGATCCCAAGAGATCGAGTAGAGCGGAAGTCAACACAAGCCTTGGTGAAACGAGATGAAAGAAACGGACGATAGAGAGAGAGATATTGGACACGCGTTCAAGACTTGTTCAAACAAGACTCGATACATCTTACGGCAGTGGAAGACTGCTTGAAGTCATCTCGCGCGTGTGTTGTGGAAACGATATATCTTATCATCGAGTGGGCAACGAAAGAGTCACGGGAAGACAGAATTTCAGATCCACGAGTTTCCACTGTTTTAGCCATATCTTCTTGGTCTAATACTTCTGCCGTGTCGATGCATCCAGCCGTGCTATCGTATCGATGATTCGGTTCAATGAACCACTGGTCTCCTTTTCCCTTCCCCGACCTTCCTGTCTGTCCTGACTCCAGCATCTTTAGAGCCAGGACCAGCACAAACCACTGTAGTCAGTAGACAACGACATCTCGCCGAGACCTAGAGAGTTAAGTCATTACGAGAAGAACAAAAACGAGTACAGAACGACCCACCTTATACTTCTGCCCACTGTCATCGTTCGAACAACCATAGTCTACAACACAACAAAGCTAAGGAAGATGAAGAAGAAAATTGCCATCCTGGATAAATTAAAAGAATCCATATCTTAGAAGAAACAACCTTTGACTACTGCTAGATGTCATGAATGGGAGGAGCGGATGAAGACGCTCTTACGCTTTTCGGTGTGGGTAATGGAATATCTCGTTATCAAGAGATCACCCAGACGGAAATGGGGAAAAAGACTGACAGGTCCATGATACTCATCAAATCATCCTCACACTCTAAAGTCCTACAAGCCTAATCATTTTCCTCAATGGCGAGGAAGGCAGGGCATTAGATCTACGACTCCCCTCTCCTTATAATTTCTTTCCCAACCAACAATCAACCCCGTCCGCTTCTATATCTCTACCACATCATCGTCCAAGGAGAATCGAGATGGATGCTATGCTTCGCTGATCCACTTCACCCCTCACCCCTCTACCTCTTCCTTTACCACTGTTTCTGTATCCGTTGTGTCATCTTTCCTGTATGTTTCATCTCGTCAGGCGGTCAAGCCACGGTTTTGCTACAATTGCAACCGTTGGTATGAGAAAAAAGGGGGAGAAAAAAAAAGAGCCGAGAATTTGCTCGAGAAAACTTTTGGAAAAAGGAAACGGGCTTGAACGTACCGACTGTTCCAAACTAACCTAATCTCTGATGGGGGATGTCTGCTCGTTTGATGAAGAACAGTAAGAAAATATGAGGCATGGCTGTATACATACCTCTGCTGACTGTCATGTACTCCAGGAGGCCTGTGCCATATGAAACTCACTCGTCAGTAACCAAGAGAGAGCGAAGAGTTGTAAAGTAAGGTGCGCAAAAAAGAGCCCATATGTAAAAAGTGTTGTTTTGGCTTTTCATCTTTTGATATTAAAACATGCCTAGAAAGTTATGGTGGGTTCTTTTTTCGCTGCAAAACAAAAATGCACACAATGGGATGAATGCAACCCCTAATTTCAGCCATGACTTTTTTCTTTGTGCAAGAAAAGGAAAATGGAAAAGAAAAGAAAAGATACTTCTCTTCGGGAATCTTATGCTCTCCTCTTCAAGCCCTCAGGTGTAGCATCCCTTCCAGTAGCCCCGACCAATTTCTCACCATTGAGTTCAACACTAGGGATACTAGCTCTCATCCTCTCCTTCTCCTGCTCCTCCACCACATCCTCATCCTCCTCTTCATCCTCACTCCTCTCGTCTTTGGCAACACTGCTCCTGACAAACCTCCACGCGATTCTCAAAATAAGCACGAACCAAAAGACGTTGACGGCTTGCAGGGCGAAAAGCAGGGAAAATGTTATTATCTGCGAGATCCAGCATTTGTACTGTTGGGTTTCCCAGTTGAGTTCGAAGGGGCCCACGGTGCGGAAGGTGGTCAGGACGGCCCAGAGGATGTGTAGGTTTAGGTAGTGGCGGAGGTAGAACCAGACGCCGATGAAGAGGCCGAAGTAAGGGCCTGTGACGGGGGAGTTGAGGTAGTTGAGGACTTTTGATGTCTGCGAGAAATCGTTAGCAACATAGCCCAGAACAAGATATCGAATAGAGATGCTCCAAACTTACAGCGAGGAAGAAGTCGGAAATGTCCATGGTGATGTAGACGGCAATTCCCATATATGTAAAGTGGAAACGGTAGCTCAGCCAGATCAAAGCGAGCGTAACCACATGATGCAGAACCAGCTCTTTGAAATCCTTTCTCGGCTTCTCCAGCATCAACAACAGCACAATAGCCTGTTGAGCCCAGTAACTCGCTTGCAGCAGATAGTAAGCTTTAAACACAGCTTCATGACTGCGGTGAGGGAATCCCTCGAACATGGCTGTCGTGTTGAAATACCACACTGGCGAGCGGCGCATGACGTACAAGCCAAAGGGACCGAAAATGGCAAAGTAAATGGCAGTGTAGAATTGCTCCATGAAACGTGCTTGTTTTGCTTTGCGCTGGATGCCGAGGCGGATGGCTAGAGGGCGGATCATGCGTTGCATGAGGAACTCGCGAGTGAAGCTGAGGACGATGGTGTAGAAAGCGACGAATGCGAAATCGGCCTTGCCCTTGCCATATTGCGTAGGCTCGCCGGCCGGGGTGTCCAGAGGGTAGGCGAGGAAGATGCAGTTGTAGAAGGGGTTCGAGGTGGAGGGATTGACGGCGTAGAGACCCAGGACCAGGAGCATGAGGATCAATGGGTTCAGCCAGGTGTGTCTGAGGGAGACGCGTACATAGCGCTTGAGCAGGCTGCGTGCTTTGCGACGCTTCGATGTTCGTGTAGGCTTCTCTTGTGTAGGTGTCGGTGTACGCTGAGGGGGTCGTGTCAGCTCAGTCGGCAGTACATGTACAAGGCAATTGACATACCTGCGGCAAGGAGGTCAAGGTCGCGAGAGCACCGACTCCCGTATCACCTCGTGGCTCTCCTCCAAGACTGCTAGACTTGCGCCGGGGCCGAGGCTTGCTCATCGTGACTGGAGGTCCGCCATGTTTGTCGAATGCACCCTTGGGAGGACTCAGTGGAGGAAAGGGCTCCATCTTGTTGTCGGCCATTGCATGTACAATGTCGTGTGCTACAAGTGAACAGGAAACAAAAAAATGATCACCGCCGGTCCCGGGAGCCATCAGCGCCGGCTGCCCCCACATCCGTCAACAATCATCTCGGCGCTTCCCGTAGCAGCCGACGACCAATTTCACATGTTTCACCCTGTGACGTGTGTTGATTCCTTCATGGATTATGCTGGACAATCCATGAATTATGCATTTCGTCTGTGAATCTAATGCTGCCGTTATGCCATGCTTGCTCTGTGTCCCTTCGCCTGGATCCTCTCGCGTCAAAGCCATCTGATCTTCCTTCCCCTCGAGGCCGCGGCTTTCTTCCTTCACTGAACTTCCCTAGCTTCCATCGTCGCGGAGCCTCGGCAGCAATATCTTCAATGTCTTGTTTGTGCTCAGTGCACCACATCATCACCAATTCTTTCAAGCGGTGTCCATAGCATCGCCAGCGTTCTGTCCTCCGCGCTTGTCGGTCTTGATGTACTCGACAAACTCATCAATGACACCGGGCCAAGCAGAGTCCTCGCTCCAGAAGCTGAGAGCCTCGTCGGCAAGAGTCTTCTCGGCGAACACCAAAGTCTGATCCCACATGTCCTTGTTGACACTCTTCTTGTACTTCTCTTGAAGGAATTCTATCCACCATTCGAGCCAGGGAGTGTTTTGCGAAGTCCACTCGAGCGATGGGCTGGTGAACAGCAGACGCCAGTACTCGGTGGCCATGTCAAGTGCGACTGCCTTTTGTCCTTGAGCGCGTGCGAGGAGGAAAGTGTGCTTGTAGATTTGCTTGAAAGTAGGGCGGAAAGTGGGCGAAGCGAGGCTTTGGCGTCTCTGTTGTACCGTGTCGCGCAATTTCTTGATATCGGGGATACTATGCGATTGATGTCAGAAACAGTTCATGCACTGTGAGATCTGTGAGACTTACCCAAGAGCGGCGAGGCTGTCGACGAACTCTGTGCGTGTGAGTCTACCCAGAGAAGGCGACTTGACGAGCTCTGAGAAGATGAGAGCACCGACATCTTCGGGGCTGACTTCTATGTCGTTGAGGAGTGCCATGGTGCCTTCGATGTTCACCTCGTCTGGTTCGTTGGCTACATCTTCGCGGTACTTGTCGAAGAGCTTGTTGAGTGTAGACTTGCTCACGGTGCTGGCCTGGCCGCCACCTACAGCAAAGTACCTGCCAAATGGGTAAGCGTCGATGTCCATAGGGTCGCTCATGTTGAGAATATTTGGCGTGCGTGCAAAAGGGAGAGTTCGTAACACGCAAAGCAATGCTTGTGTCTCAGCCCCGGCTGGTTGTTTGCGCGCAAATCACTCTCACCATCCCATCGTCGTCCATCAACGTCAAGCTTTGACTGTCCACCCCGAACTTCCGGAACTGCTCCCTCGTGCGACAACGAAATTGTGGAGAGAAGGAAAGTCTTAACCTACTGATTTGCTGCTGCCGATGTGTTCCAGTTGTGGTTACGCAACCATTTTGCTGCTTGTACTCTGTCCGTGCTAGTGGCTTCGACAAAGGCCTGGATGGCTGCTTTCTGCTGCGTCGTGTATGCTGGAGGCATGGTTGTACTAGATCAGCCTGCTGAATCTGGAAAGAAACGAATGATATGTGCTCCAGTGAGAACGAGCGCGAACGATGAGTGAGGATGTTGACAACGAAATAGATGATGGTGATAGAATGGAAAGTTGATCAACAGCAAAGGCAGCGATACAATAATGACGCCGACGCCCGATACGCTTTGATCCGAGCTCGCATCTCATCGATAAGATAAGACAAAGTTCAGAATCTCCACTGTCTAGTCTTGCCAAGAAAACGATCACAGAACGGCTACCATGATGGGCAAAGGAGGAGGTAGAATGTGTATAATGAGAGATTGTTGAACTTACACGGTCTGCTCGACTTCTTCATAGGGGGCGATGATGCTGTATCTTCGGATGCTGTGGTGGTCCTTTTACGCTTAGTTGCGACGGGCATGTTGATGAGAGGATGGTGGCCAACGATCTCTGTTTTGTATCCCGGGATTGTCGTAGAACGAGAGTTTTCGGTACACGGTAGGCGCTACTGGTGATAGTAGGGTCTACTGGAAGTCGGTATGAAAGCGAAGGAACGATCCCGGGGGCGAAAGTGTTGCCGTCTTCTGGTTACTGACTAGAAGTAAAAGAGACTGGCGATATCAGAAATAGCCGTTAATATAGTGAGCACGGTGAGCAAGTGTGTGAAAGCACAATACAGAACAGGCTCCAGCGGACAAAACACTTGAAAGTGCTGGCTGATAATAGCTCAATCTTGGCATTCCCATCAAGGAAAGAGCAGTGATGACAATCAGCGGAAAGAACAAGTGACGAGCATCATTTGAACAATGTTAAAACAGGTATTACAGGGATATATAACTACAAAAGCTTGCTGAACGCTGCTTCTTCTCAATCACCAAGAGGCATGGCCTCAAGCTCCTCGCTCAACGATCTCCAGTTCTCAGCACTCAACTCAGCATACTTTACACGCTCTTGACCCCATTCCTGGTGCATTCTGCTGACATGGTACTGAGAGGACTGGAAGTGCTGAATCTCATCCCTGACACACTCCTTGATGAATACACCACGAGCATGCTGGTCAACTATTGATTGCTTGTCCTGGAAATTGTGAGCGAAGAAATCACCAAACATGGGGAAAACGAAGACATACCTTGACAATGGCACTTTCGACCTTTTCAGCTTCGCCAGGCTTGATCTGTGACTCGTGCCTTGAGCGAATACCAGACAACTTGCTCTCGTTGGTTGCGATGCGACGTTCCAACTGGGGGATGTTGTCGCGTGCATAACGATCACGACGGTCGAACATGTCCCTCATGCTTACCAGAGCATCACGCTGGCGCTTGAGGTCCTCCAAAACGCCCAAATCCCATGCTCTGGCTTCATCTTCGAGAAGAGTCTGATTGGTTGAAAGATGTCTGGCTGTGCCATTGAGACCGCCGTTCAGAAGCTCGACTTCGTTGGTGTCCATGGCATAGGTGTCGGCAGAGCATTCAGTAAGGCTTCCGAGAGCCATTGAGAGGCGAACATATTCGCTTGCGAGCCCCTCGTTCCGCTTGATCAGTCTCTCGACCATGCCACACATATTGATATAAACTTCAGTCGACCGGCGTACACCATTTCGGACAGTGTCGAAGAGGTCAGAGAGGTTCTGGGGGAGCGAGTCTTCAAGACCTGGAGGTAGGGGCTTTCCAGTAAATTCTTCTTGCACGGAAATAGAGGCTTGCTTCCGCCATACAGCGAGTTCCTGAAAATGTTAGTTATGCACAAGCAAGACAGAGGGTAGGGGCCGAACGTCTACCGTAGGAACTGTCAAGAACATGATGACAAGCTGGTCTTGACTGAGAGCAGGGTGTCGCACAAGTGCGTTCGCAAAGCGTGCGAGACCTCTCCTTCGCTTCTCGATAAACAGAGTGTCAGCAGCAATATGCTTACCATTGACTGCGAATTGTATCAGTTTTGTGTCTCTAACAATGGACGTCGGATAACTTACTCGCGACACGCTTAGGAGGAAGAAGAGGCAGCTGTCTGAATGGAAATTTCTTATGCAAGCAGTCCAGCAACCAAACAAAATCACTATAGCGACGAATGACACGACTGTTTCTCCTGATGCTAGAGACCTCGTAGTTGCGATGTTGGAACAAAAACATGCCTTCCTTCTCTTCAAGCACGTTGACCGTGATGAGCTCTTCAGGGCCAGTCGCGCCACTAGGCCTGGACGCACCGAGTGGTCTTCTCACACTGCCGGAGATCTCGTTGTTTCCGCTCGTTGGCTCACCAAAGCCTTCGTTGCCAGGTGCAGTATTGAAGCCATCGTTGGACGCCGAGTAGCCGCCCCAGCCACTTTCAGCTGTTGTTGGTCGCGACTGCTCGAACGAGGAAGGATCTGGAGTCGCGGAATCGGATTTATCGGCAACGGAAGTGGTGGTGAAGTTGCTGGTGGTTCTAACATGAGGGGGGTCTGCGCGACCGTTGACGCCTCCGTTTGGGTAGGTCGAAGAGGCAGCTTGGGCGTACGAGGCAGGTGCAGCAGCAGTTTCTTCGTGGTGGTGGTTCTTGTGCAGCGAGGGGCTTCCCCAGGGGTCATCGCCAAAGCCGTAGCCAGGTGTTTCAAGGTTCTGGGATTGGGTAGCGCCGGAGTCTGCTTGAGGAGGAGGACCGGTGGGTGTACGAGGAGGCTTCTGCTCTTGCTTGGGAGGAGCAGTCAGGGAAGGCAGGTTGGGTACTGGCAATTGTCTTCTACGCTCATCGACAGCATCCAAACCCAGCTCTTCTCCCTCTTGTGCCAGACCAATCAGGGCCAACACAACGTTGACCTCGCCGCGACCCAAGACACGAGAGTCGTCAGCCTCGGAGGCGCCGATGAGCTCAAGGATCTTGGACTGCTCGGGTTGTCCAATACTGCTCTCCGACAACAAGCTCTTGATCTGGCGAACGGTGACTCCGCCTTGTCCACTGCTATGCGACAGAAGGGCATCGAAGAGATCGACATAACGTTCGGGCACGTCGCCGGCTGGCAGCAACGTCTTGATCAAGTCACCTCGTTGGCGCGTGCTGTTGTGCTTCTTGGGAGCAGGAAAGTCCCAGGGCGATTGGCCGTCGTCTGCATCGTTGGCCTCGGCGAACAAGCCCGAGTTGGCCGAGGTGCTGCGAGCTGCCGGCTGCTCATCGTCGTCAAACAGCGACGACTTGTTCTGAGGTGCCGCTGGCGTTGAGGGTGGTGACTCTCCGAAAAGCGACATTGCTGCTCGATATGCGCGTCTGTGTGTGAACAAGAGCACAAGGGAAACCACAGAGCGACTTGTCGTGCAGCAGAGACGCGGTGAGACAAGGGCAAGACACCAGGCCCGCCAACCTCCGCAATGAGAGAGCTCGCGAGACCAAGCGTCCGTGCCGCCGAACGTCACCACCACCTGAATGTCCTTGCTTTGCCTTTAACGGCCGAGGTATACCTTAGGCCAGCCATCGTCCCATGTTTCTGACTTATTGGTTCCAATATCTTTATGACTTTTCCCTTTGGCAATTAGTGATACCTGCTTTCTCGCATGTTAAACACTTACACGGGTACACCTCATTGACATCTGAACTTGTATTCGGGGGCCAGACGAAACTCTTTAATCACAAGGAAACCTCGAAAAGTCAGAATGTCATGAAAGAAAGGAGATAATATTAAGCTATGCGCTCCTTGCCGAGTTTGAACCCCCCGACTTTCCGATGCACAGAAATTGAATCTAGAACCAAATGCAAGACATGACCTTCCCATATGTACAATTCGAAGACGAGAAAAAAGAGATTCGTGAAAGTGAAAACAGAGAACAGAGATGATTAAAAAGAGTACGCCACGATGCGTCGAGACGCGCTTAACAATGGAGAGATCCGTGTTGGAAGTTTAGTAGCGTTCACGGGGACCATTACCATGCTCATGGAGAACATCGTCAAAGTAGGCGCTGGGAGCACGTTGTCCGGGCAGGTTGCTGCTGACATTGCTGCCATCATCTGGCTGAGCACCAATGCCGACAGCTAAGCTGCTTGTGCTGGGTTGAGCATACAGAGGGTGGGTGGGGCTAAGCAATGCGTTGGAGCCAGTTCGTTGATGTTGATGAGGATTGACACTGCTACGAGGGCGAGAACCGTCACGGCTAGATGGTGGAGAATACTCGGCACGAGAGTAGCGGTTGACGGTAGGCTGGAGACTTGGTGCACCTCCCAGGACCATGGAATCGCGTCCGCCAGCTGCTTGAGCACCAGGGGTGGCGTAGTATCCTGCAGGCAGGTAGGTGGAGCTACGGTTCTGGTTGACAGGCATGTATGCTGAGTTGCGTTGACCGGCGGTAGGCGAGAAGAAGAGTGAAGAAGGATCGGCCGTGGGTTGCGCACTCTTGCGATTTTCCTTCTTGGGTCCTGCAGAAGACAGAGGCTTGCCTGCTGAGGTGAGAGCGTCGAGAGACAGAGACGAGCCTTGAGGCATGGCGTAAAGATTGCCACCAGGGCCGTATTTTGTCTTCGCATCCGAGGCCATGACACTTGCCATAGCGGCACGCTTGACAGAGCGGTCGATACTCCAAGCAACCATGGCACGCCATGCGAGCACACAAGCACCCAGGAAAGCCAGACAGGCACCTACAGCGATGAAGATGGTGCCTTCGGGGGCTTTTGATCTTTGCATAAAGGGAGCATCGGCGGTGAAAGGGATGACCATGTCAGGGACGGTGGCACCAGCGAGAGTGGGGAGGTCGGTGGCATGCGAGACGGTATTGGAAGCGGCGCCAGAAGTTTTCG
>JGI24891J29808_1000317_pt1 | contig 38900 bp, 32 predicted proteins | sample FreactcultuFSWF8_FD_29808 | JGI IMG/M metagenome (IMG submission 29808) | reverse complement strand
CCCTTCCTCCCTCCCACTCCCACTCCCACCCACATCCCCCCATCCAACTCCCGACCCCCCTCCAGCAACAACAGCTTCACCCACGCCAACACTCCACCTCCTGACCACCCTCCCCGACCTCGCGACACCCTGCTGCAACCCCTGCTGCAATGACTTGCCGGAAATCCTTCGCACGCGCTCTTTGACGGGTACTTGTGAGGCTTTTATATCGCCGCTGCTTATGGCGAGGTGCAGGCGGGAAGTCAGTGTTGAGTGGAAAGTGGAGATTGCAGACGGCGTGGAGAGGGAAGTATATGCCGTAAGTGGTTTTGAAGAAACACGACGGCTTTGGATTTGACGGGCATGGATGCGAGGGGGTGTGTGTGAGTATTCGATTTTTGGCTTAGGGTGTGATGTTGGTGCTGTTGCGAGTTTAGGGGGTTTGGGTGGGTAGGAAGAGGGAGGGGAGAAGAAAGGGTTAGAAGTGTTGGAGATGGAAGAGGAGGTTGGGACGCCCAGGACGGTTTCGTTTGTGGTTTGGTGGCGTTTTGAGGTTATGGGTTGTTGCGAGGGGGATGAAGGGAGAAGTTGAGGTCGAGATAGAGGGACGGTGGGAGGGGGTCTTATGGTGCTTCTGCGACGGTAGGTTTGGTTTGTGAGGTTTAGACGGAGAGATTGGACGCTGGAGTCCGAAGAAGAAGAGAACCAAGAGATTGGTTGAGGGCGACGTTGTGCTGATGGTGCTGCCATGGTTTGCGATGTCGAAGCTTCAGAAACTGGCTCTGCGATCTTCTTCGGAGACACTTGCCCCTCATCCAGCGCGTCGATATGCTGTTGCCGCGAAGCAAAAGTGTGCAGTTGCAAAGAACTGTGCGGCGGTGCCGAAGTACCCGTATGCCTGATCAAAGGTCTCGCATCCAATCTCACCCCATCCACAGTCCTGGGAACCTCTCTTTTCTTGTGCTTTGCTCTTTCCTGCTCTTCAACCATCCATCCGGTATCATGTACAACCTCATCCAACGAGATATAAGTACTCTGCGCCAGACTCTGCTCGGCGGTCTGCGGCTCCGTCTGCACCTGCGTTTTCCACTGCTGCAGGTTTCTATTGGCCACTGTCCTCTGCAACGGCACGCCGACCTCAAAACTCAACGTCGAGCCAGAGTTATCCGAATGCAGAAGTCCACTGGTCGAGTCCGCAGAGGCTCCGGTATCCATACTTCCAGTGGGACTGGTCTGTTCGGAAATCGTAGCATCATCACCGGTCTTCCGCGCAGCATGAGAAAAATATCGTCCAATATCCTCTGGCTCGGTGGCTTCAACAGTGAAATTGTCAATAGCAGCCGCAATCCGTCCATCCTGATCCGAAATCGTCCCATCACTCTCATTTTCCTCGTCACCCCCAACCTCAAACCCAGAAATCGCTGGCGGGAATTGGAAATCGGGAAGTTTACTATCGCAAGGACTGACGACTTCATCTTCGGAGAAAGACTGTCTACCCGTTGACCCAGGAGATCTGTCCGAATCATAATCAAAAGGCAAGAGTTTTCCTTCAGGATCTGAGTAGCCGCTCTTCTTGTCGTCTCCAGAGTCTAGGTTCGGAGGTGAGAGCAGGCTGTCGATACGCGTCTTGCGGTATTTGTTGCGGAAATTGTCCCAGACCGATGAGAGTCGTCTAGTCCGACTGAGTGGTGCAGACATGTCTCGGTATGGAAGAAAAGAGAAGAACAACCAAAAAAAAGCAGACGCTCGCAAAGACAGAATAATCAAAAGAGAAGAAAGGGAAATTTTCCTCGCTGACGACGAGGGCTGTTGAGTATCGGGGATTGTATCAAGAAAGACAATGTCAGATGAGAGAAAGAAAGAGGCGACAATTCAGCATCGCTCGTCCTCTTAAATGTTGTATCAAAGGTCGCATTTTTGCCAGTCCCTACCGGTATCGCAGCATGCGCACCGTCAATTTGAGTTGAACAGAACCAAAACCGATCACATCATCTGTCTCTTATCTAGTCAGTTCCAAAGATCATCTGTAACTTGGCTATGTCTTTGCTCAAGACCATGCATACCTAAATTCGGCTTTTGCTGCTAGCATACTCAAGCTTCACCGTGCCAAGCAGCATAACAATCATCTCGATTGCATGATGGTAAACTTTTGCGCACGTTGAACGTGCACTTGACTTTGAGGGGGTGGAGGTGGATCGAGTGAGAGTTCTTGGATTGGTCTACACACCTCCTAAGTGGAGTTTAAGAAGGAAAGGCAATTTGTGTGGAGTAAGGAAACGGGGCAAACCTTGAGTTTTGTCTCAAGTTGTTACATGTCCCCGCTTGAAGCCATGATCCAACCAACGCCGAGATAACGCAAAGAGGTACGTAAAGAGAAAAGAGCAAAGTGTGTAGCAACAGCAACCTCCTCTTTTTTATCGCCTCTTTTCTTGTTTGTGTGAACATGTTTTTGCGACCCCTCTTGAGGTCCGTCCATCCAAATTATTATGTGTCTTCGTGTCCGTCGTGAAAGCACAATTGTGTGCAGGTATATGGAAAAAGAAAAGGGGAAAACTCAACACGTCAAAAGCGTGGAGTAGAAAAGATAAAGGCAGAAATGTTGAAAATGTATCAACTAATGATGGTCTAGAAGACATCTCACTGCTGGAGCTCGGGGAAGAACACTGCATAAGGGTTCTCCTTGGAGCTACCAGAATTGTTAATGTTGGTGGAAGCGAACAATGGTTGCTCATCAAACTGGGCGCCGAGACCGTAGTCGTTGTTTGAGGGGAAGAGGGCATCGTTGTTGCTGCTAGGAAGGTATTGCGACATGTCAAAGTCGTCATTGTCCATCTCCATATCCAAGGTAGCGTCACCAATGAATCCTTGAGTTGTCATGGGTTGCGGGGCAGAGAGGGTAGGATCATCTCCATTGACAAGGAACTGAGGTGGAGAGAACAACAGACTTTGATCGCTGATGTAGTTGCTTGGACCTGCTTGGTAACCTGGATCAAGCTTGAAGCCATTGTTGGCAACGAATGGAGGGCTGTCTTCGGGTGTGGGAGGGTTGAACGCATCATCGAAGGATGTCTCACCTTGCAACAAAGTCGAGTTGGGTGCAGTGTTAGTAGCCGACGAGTCGTGGGATTGACGACGATCATCAACAAGGGACGGAGTGTAGAGAGGATTGTTGACAGCAGGAGTGAATGCAGATGTCCAATCGAAGTTGAAGTGATCAGCAAATTCTGGCTGGAAGTCCATGGCCATGTTGAAGGGACTTTCAAATGGAGTCATGATACCTTGGCCCATCGAAGGGACCGAGAAGTCCTGAGGGGAGGTCAAGACGGTAGACAGGTCAGTCACAGGGTACTGCTCGGTTTGCATGTAGGGTGTGGTGGATGTGGATGCAGAGGCAGACGAGGTAGAAGGAGTGGATGCGTTTGCAGCAATTCCGCCAATGAGTTTGATGGGCTGTTGGACGGGCTCCTTTTGACCAGGCTTTGCCTTGGTCTTTCCATTCTTGACGGTCGTCTTTGAACGGACATAGTCCCAGCCATGGGCCTTTTCCATGTGTGACTTGCAGTTACTCAGTCGCTTTGACTGGTAAGGGCAGTTGTTTACCGTGGACCAGTAGCAAGCATACATGATGGGGGATTCTGCATGCTTGTCGTTGACGTGGCGTTCACACTCTTTCTCGGTGGGCCAGCCTTCGTCGTGGTACTTGCAGTCAGTGTGGGGACACTTCCAGGGACGCTCATGACTCTTCATGTGCTTCGTACGGTCGCAAGGACGGCGGAAGATCTTGTCACATCCGTCAAAGCCACAGTCGTACGTCTTGACAGGCTCGCCCTTTCTACGACGTGCCATGGACCTCTCGACGTCATCATTCAAAGAGTCTTCCATGATGGGACGCTTTGATGAGAGGACGGAGTGGTCGGTGGGAGAAGAGGAAAGAACGGCACCATCGAGCAGAGAAATATCCTTTCCGGCCCTGTGACGAACGAGTTGGGCGGGAGTGTTGTGAGTCACACCTCCCCGCAGTCTTAGAACTTCGTCGCTGAGTAATCTGTTAGCCCGTGAGCTCTAAATTTGGAACATCAAGAAGAACTTACGATGTCACGTCCATTTCGTCGAGATCTTCGCCACGTTCTTTCTTTGCACGAGTCGATGCCACGATTTGAGCGTATCTGCGGATCTGACCGACCAAGTCGATGAAATAGTTGTTAGTGTAGGGGCGATCTGATGGCGAGCAGTGGTCTGATTCGTGAACGATGTCGACAGTAGCGTGGAGACAGTCGATATAGGTTTCGCAAAAGTTGAGATAAGAAGAAGGAGAACGCGAGTAGTCCTGAGAAATGGCATGAAAATAAGCAACCGAGCGGGCAGAAAGACCGCAACGAATACTTACGGGAGCCAAGAAGATCAATGTCTTCTCAAGATCACGAAGAGTGGTGATTTCGCGAGAGCCGATGCGTCGAGGAACACCTCTGACAAGGGGATGGAAGTCTTTGAGAGACTGCTGTCTGAGGATGGGCTTGACGATGTATTTATGAATCTGCTCACACGCGAACTCGCTTAGGTGTTCGTCAGCGTATGAGCTAGAGGTCGAAGAAGGTGATCTCTTCAGTGTGGAGTCTGACAATAGAACAATAGTTAGCGCTGCCTAACGATAACGACAACAGGGAGGGAGGGAGTGAATCATACCTTTGGACGCAGTCGACGTCTTCTTGGTGTCGAATTCGTCAGAATCGGCAATGCTAGAACCCAGACCACTGTCATATGCATTGTTGGGACTATCACGACGTTCTTCGGCGATGCCTTGTAAACCTGTCTTGTCGAGGATGCAGCGAGGATGAGGCAAGGCTTCAGGTTCGGAGAGCAACTTTCCGAGAGCGGCAGCGGAGGAATTGTCGGCAATGACCTGATCGACTTTGGCGAGGAGGTCTGCAGCTCTTCTCTCGCCAGCACCTATGAGCAGATCTTCCAGGGCTTTTGGGCTTGTGACGGAACGAGTAGTCATAGACCGAGCAGTAACGTCAAGAGGGTTGAAGAGTTCAGACTTGTTGGACGATGGCGAGTGGAATGTGGTTCCCTTTTGGATGGATAGTCCAACAAAGGAGTCAATCAGAGCATCGGTGGTTGAGGGATTGCCCGGACGGCGGCGGGGGTGGGAGGAGGTTTTGGATGGCATCTTGGAGCGGGCTGTCGATATAGCTAGGTGATCCGAGAGGGTGTGTTGGTCGAATCAAACAGCACCAGGAGGGGATTGATTGGTCGCAACACGAGGCCAGTGCGGGTGAGTCACTCCAGCACAGCTACAGCAGCTCTGAATGGTCAAAGCCAGGTCGGGCGCGGATCAGGAACAACGGCAATGCGACGTCTAGTCGAGGTAGAGGAGCTTGACCGGTGATGGCGGCGGTGTCGGGATGCGGCCAAATGGGCGATGGTCGAAAATGGAGGAGAACGGATGCGAGAAATCGGGCGCGGAGAACGGACAGATGAATAGTTGCGAGGCCAAGCAAGGATTACGATGTTCGAGCGAAGGCCACGTTGACGAGGTCGAGAAAAAAGTACGGAGAGCGAGTCGTTTGTTCGTCTTTCCCTGAGGTCTGTCGTATGTTGCCGTTCTTCAGGCAGCAGCGATTCGTACTCCGCCTCACCTTCCTTCCCTCGTTCCTTCCTCATGTAATCACGACGCCACGTGCACCCTTCTAGAACCGCGGTTTTCTACTCGTTCGAGTCGCTTATAGTGAATACCTTTCTTCCCAGTGATCGCTTACCATTTATTTATTCTCTATCCAGCCATTCTATCCCATCTGGTCGTGCGCTCAACTTCGCCATCAGCTCACCATCAGGGTCCAAGGTCCGCGGTCTCTCGAGAACCGTTGGCTCTAACGTCGGCCATCGGCACGAATCACCCCCCGCCGGGCTGTGTCTAAACTTCAAGGTTCATCCTTTAAGAAAATGGTCTTTCCATTTGCGTCCTCCTGCTTCCTTCGCGGGCAACATCACAAAAGCAGGTTTCATGAGTCGCCCGTGGTCTCCCGGATCCATGGGAGACTTGATTAGCAAGAACCACTCTTTGGTGCCATTTGCGAATCGGCAGTGTCAGTTTAGTTGCCGCGACCCGTGTTGATTGACCGGTCATAGGGCTGAAATCACATGATGTCGTGGTCTAGATTTGTGCAGGAAGTATAACTTGTTCTAAACGATATGTGCAGATGCGATGTCAGTATGATTAATCAATGCGCGCGGATGTTATGATACTTAATATTAAAGCCATGGATAAGTGGCAGATTCTAATGCTTTGACATCTGCTTTGTACAGTACAGGCAACACCGCAACTTCCCAGCCCATGAAATTCTTCAGGCTGTCTGGAAGCTTGAAATTTTCCCGCTGCAGAACCTGATACAACAGCTTCTCTAGCATGGGCGATAGTGTTAGCGTCTCGATTAGCAAGTTTGCCGCTCGCAGTGTCTCGACATCTTGATCGCCTTGTCTTGTCCGGAACAAGACTTTCATGGCTTGCTTGGGCTCAGGATATTCCAGCGATGCGTAGGCTAGGTTTGTAGAGAATACCCAGATTTCGTACGGCAATGTTGAGAAGACAAATTTTCGTACGCCCTGGGTCTCTATTGCTTGGTTGAGATAGCAAGAAAACCAGTGAGCCGGGTCGTAAGAACGTGTGGTCCTGGACCCGCCCTGCGACAAAGCAAGGTATGGTTTTTGAAGACGAATACCCTCGGTTTGAGGGTCTCTGTGACCAAGAGCTGTGTCGCAGGTTATACAATAGACTTCGTGAACATTGTCGCCATTCTCCGACGAGCGGAACTAAGGGACAAATTAGTCCTGGGAGGGTAAGAGATCTTGTAGGACAACTATGAGCAGATGACTGGAATGTGCCATCCTGATTGATTAACCATGACCGATGGCTCTAGGTCATAGAAAGTAGATAAAAGGGGGCATTGCGACATGAGTAGGACGAGTGACCCGTCAGACTGAGCTGAGGGTCTGCTCGCCCGACTACCAATCGGGGTTGTTGTTGGGTCTTTGTATCGAAGTGATTTCTCATTGAGATGACACAATGGTCACAGAACACTCCTTCTTGAGACCCGCTTGGAAAAGGTGGGAAAGTGGAATTTGGCATACAAGAGCAAGAAAGATGAAACTTACCTCGACCGTGCAGTCATCATCCGAGAGTAAGAAACTCATTACATCAACAAGACCGACGCCAGCCTGAGCGACTAGCTTGTTGCCAGCAGCATAGCCTTTCTTTGCTGGCGCGTCGTCATGATTGTGCTCTGGTTCTTCAGGCTTATGACAATGCCACAAGTCCATCATCTCGGCCCAAGCTTCTGATGGAAGATCTTTCCAGACACTGATCTTGTTGCTTGACAACAGCGCATCACAACGTTTACAATGTAAGTTTGTTGCTGCGTTGAGTGATGTGGCAGACCAAAGAGCAGGAGGTTCATCATCATCGAAGATGGGTGCCGCTGATATGCGATTGACACATTGCAACTCTCCTGTGTTGGGAAGTTGCAGGTGTTGAGTCCCTTGACCGGTCACTTTGGCCGGTAAAGTAATGCGATGTGTTTCATCCGCATGCTCAAGAATCACTTTCTTGCGGTCATTCGATAGCCAGAGCGCTGTCGTGCCGTCTCGCGGCGTTTGAAGAACAGTAGTGACGGCCAGAGTTTTGATGTTGGGCAAATATTCCGCGTAGAGGTTGGCCATGTCGTTCCGAAAGCCAGGATGCCGATGATCGAGAGATTAGAATCAGTCAGCTATGTCTCGTTGATAAAAGGAATAGAAGTCGAATCTGGGCGCTTTCATGGTTGTAGCAAAGTCATGTCGCTTTGATGAATCTGCCAGAGCCGATGAGTTGCTTGTGGACAAAACGCAGTGACCTTTCACAAATTTGGTGCATCTTCAACGCCAAGCAAACCAAACCTCGTCCAAGTCTTGAAAATCTTCATCAGCAAACTTCTTCTCCTTCACATCAATCATCGCGTCAACCACCGCGAGTCCCCAGACACGACCTTGCTGTGGGACTCACACATCATAGAGGTAAGCTACACTCACTTATCCTGACCTGCACACCTCTTAACCCCCCTCGAATGATGAAGTATTTTCGGATGTAAAAACATTTATTGTCTTGTCCGAGAGCGCAAAACCGTGTGGACATTTTCCGTTGCCTTCCTTCTGACACTCACAACCCATGTTTGCACTTGCATACAAAGATCTCCCAGTCTTGATCAATGCTAACAAGGATAAACAGGCTTTCAACAAACTTCTGTAGAGTGTGGTTCTAGTTTTGAGAGATGCATCAGAGGGTAGTCGGACTGCCTGAATATTTACATAGCTTGATGTGACAATACACTTCTTTTCGATTATCACCCTGTTTCCATCTCCGTATCTCCGTCATATCATGATCGTGCTGAAAGTGAAATACCAAAATGGCGCGACTGTCTCAATTGAGGCTGTCAAATCTCCCGGGAGATTTCCCCACGAACAGATCAACCGATGGCTTCATGTTCGTCAACTTGAGGTGTATCCTCTCCCTCTTTCGCAACACACACACACCAGACAAAGACAATGGCATCTACAAGCAGCAGCGCCGGTCGCAAAGTGACATCGAGCAAAGATCTGGGCCATGTGCTCGTTACTGGAGGATGCGGTGGTCTGGGCACACAAATCATCAACCTCCTGCTCGAACGCAAGGCATGCTCCAAGCTGTCGGCCATGGACTTGAGACCGGCCAGCGAGCCCATCAATGGCTGCGAATACCACTTCGGAGATCTCACCAACGAGGGCGCAATGCGCGAGCTGTTCATCAAGATCAAGCCTACCATTGTCATTCACACTGCCAGTCCCAAGTTCAACATGGCCGACGAGATCTTGTACAAGGTCAATGTTGACGGAACCAAGACTCTCCTTCGCGTGGCTTCCGAGACTGGTGTCAAGGCCTTTGTCTACACTAGCAGCGCCAGTGTCATCAGCGACAACTCGACAGACCTGATCAACGCCGACGAGACTTACCCCCTCGTCACTGGCAAGGCCCAGCCCGAGTACTACACAAACACAAAGGTAGCTACTCTGGCTCTATCCGTACCATTCAAGCGCTGACCACAGATGCAGGCCCTCGCCGAGCAAGCCGTCCTCGAGTACAATCGCCCTGCTTCCAACCCCCGCTTCCTCACATGCGCCCTCCGCCCCTCTGGCATCTTCGGTGTTGGTGACCAAACTCTCCTTCCTCCTATGCTTGCGCCATACTACAAGGGTCAGACCAAGTTCCAGCTTGGTGAGAACATCAACCTGTTTGATTTCACCGAGTCTACCAACGTCGCTCATGCCCACCACCTGGCTGCAGCTGCTCTCCTGACCACTGCTGAGCGTGAAGAGCAAGGTCAAATCTCTCCCTTGGACCACGAGAAGGTGGATGGCGAAGCCTTCTTCATTACAAACGACTCTCCCATGTACTTCTGGGACTTCACCCGCACTGCATGGAGAAACTTAGGCGATACTACAGCACCCAACCAGATCTGGACCATCAACAAGGACTTTGGACTCTTCATTGCAACTCTGTTCGAGTGGATCTTCTGGATTTTCCAGTTGGGTGTCCCCAACCTGACCAGACAAAAGGTCAAGTTCAGCTGTATGACCAGATACTACAGCATTGAGAAGGCCAAGAGAAGACTGGGTTACAGACCAGTTGTCGGCGTTACCGAGGGTCTTAAGAGAGGCGTGGCAGACTGTGTACGAAGAGGAGTGATACCCGGTAGCCCCGAGGAGGCGCAGCGCTTGGGTTCGGAGTCGAAGAAGGCCCAGTAGATATATATAGTGTGACGCATGATGCATGATGCAATATATAAGATGTTCTCAGATTTCCAAAAGCGGAAGGATGTTGTGTTTAGGGATGATTTGCGGCGTCATTTGTTTGTTTTTGCGGGACGCGGGAGTCGTCGCTTCCCCTCTTGTTTCAACTTTTGCGACCTTTAGGCAGTGAAATCGTTTCTGACTCGCTTACTCGATTGGTCGAGCCCTTTTCTTCTCTTCTATCAATTGGACTTGTTTGTTGTCCGACTCTTCAGCTTCAGTCTCGCATCACATCGCCTATCATGGCCGACACATACCTTTCCTTCTTGCGCTCGCCGTCCGAGTCTGCCCTCGCACACGATGCCGCCCTTCACTACATCACCACTACCACCTCGATCCACGAGCCCTCGGCCATCATCAAGCACTTCCAAACACAGGACAAGGTCGTCAAGAAGAAGTCGGAGATTGTCCTGAGCTCCTTTGGTACCTCCGATGGCGCTGTCGTTGAGACCGACACTACCTTTGAGTTTGTCCGTGGAGGAGGTGCTATCCTGCCGCAGATGGACGACAACATGCTGGCCGATTCGGTCGCTTCTCTTCCCATGGTTGGTCAAGCCTTGTCATCGCCAGTCGTCTCCAACTAACACATGCTAGGTCCACGTCGTCCAATACAACGGCGAAGGCAAGATCAGCCAGATCAGAATCTACTGGGATCAGTCAACCATGCTCAGACAGGTCGACGCCATTGGCAAGAGCGGTCGCAACTGGCCCATTCGTGATGGCACCAACCAAGTCAAGACTATCAAGCAGAGCATCAACAACGCCGGCTCCACTTCCACCTCGCTCCCATCCCGCGCTGCTCCTATGAATGATATCAACGGATCGACCAAGTCGCAAGCCGGTGGTCGTCAAAACGGTGACTTCCACGCTCGCCTGTTCGCAACTGGTGAAGGTCAGGAGCCTCGCGCTCAATCTAACGCCGACCCTGCATACGCTGTTCGTACCTCGGCCAAGCCCGCTCCTCGTCAGATGGATGAAATCTTCGCAAACGGTAGTTCTAACGAGGTTTACAAGCCCGAAGGAAAGCCCAAGGCCGGCTCTGGCAAGAATTTCCACGACAACCGCCTTTTCGACGAGACCACCCAGCCCCAGCAGGTCCTGTCTCCCGACAGCAAGAAGATCAATCCCGAGAAATTCAATCATTTCGAGTTCCCCAACGGCAAGGATGGCGCCTCAGCTTCCGACATGTACAGACGTGGTTCGACTAAGGGATCTACCCACACTAGCAATTGGGACTTCCAAGACTTCACCACGCCTGAGAAGCACAAGCCTAGACCCAACCCTGAGCAGGAGCGTCACATTGGCCCTGGTGTAGACGAGGTATGTGTGACTGAACCGTCTTCCTGGAACCATTCTAATAGCACACAGGACCAGATCTCTCCTGAGAAGCGCCCTATCGTTCACGCTCCTCGCCCTGATGCCAATGCCCACTTCGAGATCGCAGACGACAGCCCTGCTGGACCCAAGGCACCCTTCAGCAACCACACCAACGTCGACAAGTCCAGACGCGGTGACGAGTACCAGCCTCACTTCAACATCGGCCAGTCAGATGGCCCCAAGAAGATCTACAAGACTGCAGGAAACGGTATGGGAGGTCGTGCTGGAGCCCCTACTCTATGGGACGAGCCTGAGCCACCTACCCCTGAGAAGGCCATCTACAAGACATACGGCAACGGCATGGGCGGACGCAGAGACGGAGGTCTATCATGGGACATCGGTGATGAGGGTGACAGTTCTAGACAGCCTGCCATCTACAAGACACGAGGTGACGGCATGGGTGGTCGCCGCGACAAGAACGCCACCACCGAGAACGACACCATCTCCGGCGCAAAGGGATACGCTTCCTCAGCACGCGCTCAGAACTACCACTCTTCGCAAAGAGATGACGAGTACGAGTTTTAGTTGACCGTCTCGGATGAATCGGATCGCATGGGCGTAGTGGAGTCACGATATCATGGAACTTCTCACTTTTCCCTTTTCAAAGGGCATGTTTTGTTTAGAGCAGCATTGAATTTTTGACATTGAACGACAGAATGGATACGAAGTTTTCGACTTGACCCACTTGTGCCATATGTTCCACACGTCTTTCTCAGTGCGATGTTGAACACTGAAGCTGGTGGTGGTCATGGAATCTCAGGATGCGAACAGCTCTGAACTCGAAATTCGGCTCGTGGCCCACCACAGGCCTCCAACTTCGTGGCATCTGGCTGAAATTCAATCCGATAGCTTCACGAGTCTATCGTGTTCATTTTTGGAAGATGAGGTTGACCAGTCGTCGAGGAATAGTGATTCTGAAGTCGGATATTTTGGCAAAGAGCATCACCCTGATTGAGCGGAGCAATTCCGCGACACGGCGATGAATACGAGATGACGCGCTTTCCAAGAGAGCTTGACCCCATGAAAGATTGGCAGTCGCGACTGACGCGATTGACCAACGTGATGAAGTAACTGCCAAACTTGGAAACACATTCTATGTTCTGGAAGGCCGAATAATAGACACGACAAAATGCCATACCCATTCACACTACCGACGACGTCTTCGACACCTCTGGATGCCTTCATCAGCAGTCCTAGTCATCCCTCTCTGCCCCTCACAGCTACAACACAACGATCCGTCCTTCGCGACGCTCTCAAGAAGCACAAACGTCTACCACCCGCACAACAAGCTGCCCATCTGGGAGTTGTACAGGAAGCACTGAACGCCTACCTACCATACGCCCTAGGCATTGCATCCGCCTTGAACTCCGGGAGAATTGGAGACGAACCCGTCAACGTCACAAATACAAAACAATTACAGACAGAATGGCGTCTCACCCTTTCTGCCACCCTTCCAGGTCGAGAACCGCCACGAGCACCGCTAGCAGGTGTATACAACGATGTCGCCTTCGTTTTGCAATCGCTAGCATACATCCAAGTCCAACAAGCACGTGTCCAACTACAAGTGCTGTACTCCTCCTCAATACCATCACCAGACCGACGCACCGCAGCCATCAGCTCAGCAATGAAATACCTCCTCGAAGCAAACGCAATACACAATTGTATCCTGAACCTACATACCCAAGACCCAGCCTCTGCACCCCTTGACACTGTAAATTCAACACAAGTTGCTCTCGCAGCTCTCGCTCTTGCAGAGGCCACTTTGATCACGGTGTTGAAAGATGATCCGTATACTACTGCCGTCATCCAAGCTAGAAACAAGGAAGATAAGGAATGGATGATCTCAGCACCATCAATACCTAAAGTCCGCGCACATTTGTTTGCAAGATTGTGCTTGTGCGCTTCTGATCACGCGCAAAGAGCTGCTGCATCTCTGGCTCCTGGGATCGGTTCTCTTGATCCTGCCCTTCTGAATTACGTGGACGATCTCCGACGCACCTCTCGCGCAAAAGCTGCGAGATTCCTAGCCATCGATGCAGAGATAGCTGGCAAAACAGGAGAAGCCATCGCATACCTTCGAGGTGCAAGAAAGGAATTGGGACTAGCGCCACTGGAACAAGACGCCAGCAAACGAAAAGGCTGGAAAGGTATCAAGCAGACTTTTGCCGAGAAGAGGGAAGACAGGAAAGTGGAAAAGGGCAGTGATGACTGGGGTCTGGACGCAGGCAAACTTGAGGAGGCGAGGGTCTTGGAGTGGTTAGAGGTCAAGTGGGTGAAGATGAACGACACGGTAAGCTCATGCTTCCTAAACCTGGGTTTGAAGAAATGCTCCTGACACCTTACAGATCAACGTTCAAGCTGTTCCGCCCAGCGAACCGCTCATGGCCACGATGCCTTCTGGACGTGAGTATCACGCGCAGAAACCGTATATGCCACCTCAGCTGGATGTTTCTCTGCTTGCTCGCCTGCGTGCACCGGTGGATCCACAGCAAAGAGCTTTCGGCGGCGATGAAGACGATAGTGGAGATGAAGGTGCTGCCAGGGAACCGGTAGTCGTACCTGGAGCATTCCCCGGCGCCGCCACTGCAGGAGGTGGAAACGCTTATTATTGAGTACACACCATCGGAAGTGCTGGAAGACAGATACCAGACGAGGGACTGTGGTCGCCGCTGTAGAAACGAAAGCAAGAGGTCCAAATGTGCCTTTCGATTCGTGCTCAAAAGCACTTTGAAGTCAACTTGTGCGTATCATCTCGTTTGCTGTCTTATCTTTGCTTCTTCTTTGCCCGTCATCTTTGTTCTTTTGCTCTGTGAGCGTGGATCAACACTTCATACGTCACTTGTGTGAGAACGGGGGTGGTCGCGACTGCCAATATCCCACTGGCTCCTAGCCCGCGTCGTTGCGCACTTTATCATCCTGCCGACCTTCGTGATTTTTCACACATTCATCGACAATCATCGACAATCATCGACTCGAATTAAAGACAGCTCTCAATCGGAGGCAGTGTTGGGGGCCGTTTCGTGGCTTAGTGCATGCAGCTTATCAGCTGCAGCTTATCAGCACTAACCTTGCACCAACGAATAAAGATGCCAGCACATTCTGAGCTTCTCGATAATCCAAGTTACTAACCAGTGGAGGGCTGCTTTTACAGTTATGGTTGTGTGGTCAGCACGACCACTGCTTTCCTCACAACTTTCTAGGTGAACTTCTCAAACAATACTCCACTGGTTCGTGATCAGGACGAGTCTCTTCCATAAAAGTCGTTATGGCAACCGGCGGCGCTCGACATGGCGGACGTTTTAGCATCTGGCACGACCCTATAACATCAGGGCTCGAACCGACAATCGAGTAAGCAAATCAGCAAGCAGATCATCATCTAAGTCGTACTGAGTATAAACAGTGTCGTCTTCGTCAAATCCAGAAGCCGATCTAACTGGAACGTCCCAGAGCATGAAGACGACGTTGATGTTGGACCTTGGTCTCTCGCGCCAGTCCATGCTCTTCTCAATCACAAATTCGAGACCTGGATGGCAACCTATTCCTGTGACTCTATCCACTCTGGAACACCGCTGAAAGCGGAACTTGTGAGCCATGGAACTCATCTCCTCGAGGTACTCCAGTATCAGAGGCGTAAACGGCTCGTGACTGTGAGCATAATATCGACGAACTTTCTGATAGATACTGATTCATGTCATCGAGGACAAAAAGAGATGTATTGTTTTCGTGGGCGACAGTTTGGGGAGTCTTGTCATTCAACAGGTTCGTGCGTATGGCCGTGAGATTCGATCACGACTTACGTGGTATCACAGGCAGTTCTTTTAGCCAACAGTGAAAAAGTCTATGCCGATGTATGCGACTACATCGCCGGCACAGCACTCGTCGGTGCCACAAAAATGGGTAGTAATTACACGGATGTACATAATTGGTGCCACAGCCAATTTCAAAGCAACCAAAAGGTTTCCGGTTTCTTGAAACCAGAGATCTCGGAGCTCCATGACATGATCAACAGTTTCTGGATTTCATGCATGGGCTTGTACGTCCTGAACTTCTCAACAGAGAGACATACCTCGGTTCTTGATCAAAACACAACGGTATCTCTCCAAAGCATTGTGGGGGGCACTACCAACCTGCACAAATTCGAACTTTCTCCAAGCTCTGTACTCGATCGGCAACCTCACCATAAAGATGCCGAAGACTTGCTCAAATGGGGAATCAGCACCCTGATAGCGTACGTGAAGGAACACCAGCAGGTGGATGGACGCTTCAATCAAGTCACCAAGACACCGGGTTACCAGGAATTGGAGACTCTGCTGTATTCAAGCGCGACCTTAGACGCCAATCTACAATCATGGTGCGAAGCACTAGAAGCAATGTTGGACCAAAGTCCGATCGCTTTTAAGCAAACAATGTTCGAAAGCAGAGTTGACCCGAGCGCTCTTCTTCACTACTCACTCCAAAGAGGACATGCGCCACTGGTCAACCATATTTTTCGAGCCGTCTCGCAAGCCCAAACATCGTACGGAGGTACACCTGCAATGCAAGCGGCTTGGCTACACGCCACTCGAGCAATTACAGCGTCCACATTGATTTTCCCCAAACCAGATGTCCCTCCTATCCAAGTCTGGCAAACACTCAAAGAACGTCTGGAAATATGCTGCCTCTTCAAAGAAATGAATAGTGGAAGTTTGTGGATCCCCGGAGTATACGACAACATGTTTCAGAGGATTTTACCACAGGCACCAGCCACTAGAGACCGCTACACGATATGCCTATACGCGTGGGAAATTCCCGAGTTTATAGAGAGCTGGGAGCAAGCACCGTCGATATCGTCGGGTAACATCATGGCAACTGCCCGGTCGAGATTCTTCAACACTATCACGATCTCTGGGCGTAATACCTTCTTTGAAGCTACGACATGTGAACAGTATCTCACGAAACGCTGGGGTGAACTTGGAACCAGGGTCGCCAACTGGATTCTTGATGCGGCTTTGCTTGTTCCAATGGCAAAAGATGGCGCCCCCAGTACCCAGTCGACCGGCCACCTCGTTGCACCGGTGACTCGATTGGACGACATCAACGGTCTGGTCGATGTCGATGCCCCGGCGAAAACTGCTCTTGCATATGCATTCCCAAATCACTTGTGCTTGCTTTCACAGAATGCGGCACAATCCGAAGCGATTGCCATGAAAGATATAGCGGAATGGCTGTGTAAAACGTTTCGGCCAATCGCAGATGGTCACACCATGGGACTCCAAGAATCTCGAACTGTGGAATTGGTCGATTTTCAGGGCGATGTGTTCGAACATGTGGCATTCGCTCTGCCACCATTGTCGCCACTGAAAATTGAGCGAGATAATTGCTGGATCCCATTGTTCGAGAGAGGGATCGTTGCGGAAACCGAAGTTTCAAGAGACCGACAAGATCCTGCAGGCATCGAGATGAGCTTCGAACTCATGACGACTCTCGCGGCGGTGGAAACGTACCACTATATTCACCATCAGGGTGACGCAGGAGGCTTGATCTTGCTGGGATTCTTCACCGCCTTGGTACCTATTCTCCTTCATGAATCTGGAGTATTTCAATGGCACTTCGAGTATACTGAAGTTGATGTCCTTCAAGCAAACGATCTGGAATCGACGCAACATCCATGGGCGTTCGTCGAGAAACCAGCAGATCTCGCTCGCAGACGTTGTGTAGTTGGTATGTGGCCCCAAGCTAATATCATGCTTGGTGTTGAAGGGACCAAATTAGATCTTGAAGACAGTGGCCTTGCACATCTCTCAAAGGTATCACGACCCAGCGGTTTCGAACTTACAGCCGCGGTTGGTATTACAGGCGGCCCGGTGCAAGGAATAGTGCAGGCGACGAGAACATACGTGAATCAGGCCACTATACAAAGATTCATACGACCAAATCTGTACGTTCGTGCGCTGGACCGCCTCTCCCAGGCTGTAGCTCTTGTATACGATTGCAAGAGTCACATCGGTTGGCTGGTCCCTCAGACAAGTCTCTTACTCCATCTTTGCCACGCCTACTTTTCGACGTCAGCAGTGGCAAGGGTTTAGCCGATCCTATACCCTGGGCCAAAGTATCGACCGACGGCGCTGCAGCTGCTGGAGCTGCTCTCAGAGGTGCCGGCGACATAGTCGTCAGTAGAGTGGGTGACCATGCTGACGACAAACTCTTGCTTCGACAGCTACTTGTAGACCTCAACAGTAATCTCCAGGCAACCCAAGCCACAAGACAGCGACCGAAAAAGATGTTTCGCTGGACCAAAGAAGTGTACTTTGCAGAACTGCAAGATCAGTTCCTCGAACCGGATAATGGTAGCGCATTGAGGGTGTTAAATCCTTCTGAATGGCCATCCATTGAAGCATGGCTGGAAATAACGAGCAAAGTGGATGGGCTTCTTGTCTGCAAAAACCTCGATCAGGCAATCGCACTCGTAGGTTCTTCTTGCAGTCCCAACAATCAAAGCCAACAAGCAAGCAATAACAACAATAACATCATTAACAACAACAACACTACCACCGCCACCACCACCGCAACGACCACCCAGGCGCAGCTATCCACGCATCTCGCTACCTGTTCCTCTTGTGCAAAAGTCCCAGAAGGACGGGGTCACTTAGTCGCCCACGCCTGGTGCTTACAGAACGTGCTGAAGCGGCCCAGTCCAATTGCAGGCAGAGATATGGCGACATGGATACAAAACGGCAAGCCGTTTGATGTTCATCTACATGCGCCGGATGAATCCATCTGGACACATCCTGAAAAGGTGCTTCAAAGTTTCGCAAAGTCTGAGCGGGGATCTGTCTGTAACAAGACGGGAGGACACACAGTCGAGGGTGCGGTTGTTTTTGGAAAGTATGGCGAGGAGTCTCTTGGTGAGTGGTTGAGGAAGGTTGCGTTGAGTCCGTAGTCGACAGGGCACCAATTTCATGGGCGACAGTGCTATCCCGATATAGGATCAGCAACAATGATGTAGCGGAGCACCTCAGGCGTTGCTTGTACAGAGAAAGCGCAGCACGCCCACTGAAAGTCTGACACAGCGCGATCCTTGTTCAACAACTTGCTTTTATGTATCTCCTTTCCTCTGCTGTCTTTTGCAGAAGAACACACACCTCGATGTAAAGATGTTAAGGTCTATATTACATAGCAGATCATATATCCTATTTCTTCTCGAGACTCATTCCTTCACTACCTGACCTTGCTGTATTCAGCATCCTTTGCGGCTTCGTATACGTGACCTAGTTCGCGACCTCTCTCTCCTTGCCCGACTACCCTTATCTAATGCATTTACCGCCTATGCCTTAGATAGGAATTATTAAACGAAATCATCTTTAAGCATCACGAAATGCTATTCCGTTCTTTGTTAGATTATAACTTAGTAGTAAAAGCTAACTTTTGTAGAGAGCTATAAGTAATATACACTACCCCTTACATCCGATATTCTAAAGTTTAAAAAGTCGAGGACTTCCTTAGAATGCCATTTTCCTGCAATTTGTCCTTATGTTACGAGTCTTAATCGTAATTTTGGTTTGCTTGTTATACATTCTACGGCTAGGATTTAACTATAATCTAGCAAAGGTAGATTACTAAAATCTAATACTTTGACCTTCGGCTTTTACCTTTAATATAGGGTATAGGAAACACGGGAGAAGAAAGTAATTAGGTCTATAATGCCATTCTAAAATATCTTCTCTAACGGATGGCCTACATTTTACCATTTTTTTGTGTAAGCAGCTTCTCTTAGGGATCGAGTAACTAAAGTAGGACTTAACTTGTGCAGTGCTTTATACGATATGACAACGCCTAAACCTGCATACGCGGAGCTAAAAAGGACAAAGAGGAAAAAGGGTATCTCGCAATTAAGTCAAACAAAAAGTTCTTCTTCTTACCCTTCGCGAAAACAGAGATTGTTCTTTGGAAATTCAGGGTCGCCCCTCCCACCAGACCGATTTTGTCAAAATCATGAATGTCAAGATCATCTTGAGTATCCATCGTCCTCATCCTCGTCATCTTCAAACCCCTCAGGCCCAAAGTAACTTCTATCGATGGCGAAGATCCATTCACTCTTGTCTCTTTCTGTTCTGGCTGCGAATACCCATGCTTTTGTGCTGCCGTAGACTGCAAACACATTCTCGGGTGCGGCGACAGCAGGGACGCCATGTCTGCCCACTGCAGTGGGCGTTCCCCCTTCTCTACGTAGCAGCTTGGCGATTTGAGGTGCAGCATCAACACGAGACGAGTTGAGGTTGATGGCGCCAATTTCTTCATGCTCAGTGGCCGTAGCAGAATGAATATGCATGTATGGCTGACGGAGCTCGACGTAGCGGCGAATCCAGCGAGAAGGTGTTCGAGCAGCCGGATCTGGCGTGAGAAGATAGCCCGCTTTGAGCAGAGATGGGTTCTTCGGGATGAAGTGCACTGTGGCCAACGACATAGGCATACCAGCGCCGTTAGCAGAAGAGGCAAATGCGGCGCCCTTACGAGGCGAGTTTGTATTCTCCTCGGTGAGAATTAGCTTGCCGATCGCGGGATCCGCTTTCCAGAGTGTGAGGATCTTTCGAAGCAGAGTACTTTGTCGCTCGTCCGGCATCTCTTGACTCTGTTCAGTAGCCGCTGTGTCAAGATATAAGCTGTTTGCGCTGAGCACGCCTCTGGCCGCATCAATTTCTGCCATCTTGCGCTTGCTCGAGCGGCTGTCAATGAAATCATGTATGAGCGACACGCCTCGAGGCGACCAGCCTTGAAGTAGTTCTTCGCCCTTGATGTATGTATTCGACGTGCTAAGACGCCACAGATCTCCGGCCCGCTTCGAAGGTATCGGCTTTACTGTGACTGAGAACGTGCCGCTGGTTGAGCGAACAATACGTGACGAACTGAATAATGAAGAGAATAGCGACGTCTGGCGCATAAACGAACGTCCCCTCATCTGCACTGCCAGATCGGTCGTGAATTCTATAGGCTCGGCCAGCTTGGGTGATGCCATGGTCCATGCGAATGATAACTTGACGCAATACCCTTCTGCTGTCGGCCTATCAAGCAGCAGTGATTCATGAGAGCTGGAGTCCCAGTGCATCACGATATGAATACTGGTCGTACCATCGGGGTTGCTGCGAACGATGGGAGGTGAGACTGGAGCCAGCGTCACATCGTGTTGCTGCGAGCTCAGGTCTGGCACCTTGCCAGAAGGGTCTACAAGATGAACGTTTCCGATTCTCAGAGATGTAACATCCTGAAGTGGCAGAATGTTTCCTGAAGTGTGAGTCAAGTCAAGGCAGATGCGACGCTGCAGACCTTGATGAAGTTGGTACGTGCCAGTGTCCATGATATTCTTCTGCACGACCTCGACTGGCTTGTAGGAACCATCTTCTCCGATTTCTAGAACCTGGATTCGAGCGAAAACATCATGGCCTTCTTCATTGTAATACTCATGTTCTGCTATGCGAGAGTTATTGCGCTTCAGCTGTGGCCTGGCTGCTGAGTCGCGCATGTCATCCCAACTGAGTAGCTTGTCCAGATGTGTGCCGGTGACTCGAGCGAACACTGAAACCCTCAAGCATGAATCGCGTGGACTTACAATCGGCAGACTCATGCTGTGGACGCTGTCAAAACGAACTGGCCCCTCATCAAAGTCCGAGACCATCTGTGTTGTTGATGCGCCGTCTTCCTCGGAGATGCCAGGGAAGAAGAGTTGTGCATGCACTTCAGTGCCCTCCTGTTCTGAGAAACCCACAAAGTCATGCATCACCACGTTGAATTTCAGTGTTGACGAGGGTGCTTCGGCCGACGATGGTTCCAAAGATAGCCGGACGATGCCAACCATTGTATTAGTATAAGGTGAGTAGACGTCTAACGTGAAATCTTGAACTCGACATTCAAAGACGGCAGCCAGGGATATGTCGGCGTCTCCAATTCGTGTGTATTGGGGCAAACATGATTCGGAAAACGGGTTGTCCAGACGGAAATGCTTAATGTACTCTGGACGATCCATGTATTGAAACACTTGTCGCATCAACCGCACACGGGCCCGTAGTTTGTGCAGCGACCATAGATGCACGACATTGTGCTTGAAGTCAATAACCCTGACTGCCGTACAGGGCTTGCGAGATGTATGTAGAGCCATGTCATCATCGGCACTAATGTCGCTCAGTACAAGATCGTACGATGATCCGTAAGTATGCCCAGCATCGGCGACTGTAAACTGAAAGACTACGTTTTTGTCCATCTGCTGGCTCATCACTTGCGCTTCCTTCAAAGTCGCTGCATTTTGTAGGAGGGCTGCGGCCATGGCCACGTAACGCTGCTGACGCCAGTGCTGAATGCAAGACTTGACGAGATATAGCTGCTTCTCTGTGAGTCCAGTCTTTCGGTCAACAGGCTGATGAACTGCAGTACTCCGTAGTTCGTTCAGTTGGCGATCGTACTCGACCTTCTGGGCTTGAAGTCGCTTTTCCATATCTTCCTTCACAGACTTCAGGTTTTCTTCCATCTTGACCTTCTCGGCACGAATCGTTTCGACCTCGACGTTCATATCCTGGGCAGACTGAATTTGTGCTCGATATTCCTCTTTTTGTCGTTCAAGCTCGATTTGTAGACCCTCCTTGGCTGCGCGTAAGGTCTCATCTTCCTCATCATCCCGGGGCGTCGATGGCATCGTGAGAGCAGTGTCCAGCGAGAAGTTTTCTAGTGTGCCGTTTGACAGATACTTCTCGCGAACAGGAAGAGAGCTCACAGAGTCCGAGTCATCTTCGTTCAGATCGAACAAACGGCTCTCTGGTCTGCCTCTTCTAACGGCTCGGACTTTTTGTAGATCATCAAACAGATTATCCAGCTCATCATCTGTAAGGGCGGCGATCTTTTGATCCGAACCAAGCATTGATGAGACAGCCTCTCTTCTCGCAAGATCATAATCATTTTCGCGCCCGCTGAGACTTCGCATGGGCATTGGAGAGTTGCCCCTCGAGTCCGGATCATAGTCAGGATTAAGCTTACTGACATTACTCCAAGAACGCTCGTGACTATGACTGACTGACGGTGAGGGTGACGAGGGATCACCAATCTCATCTGCTGTGATCGAATGCTTCAAACGACTTCCTTCCTCGGCTCGCTCTGCTCTCGCTTCTTGAGGATGGTTGAAACGGAAAATGTGGAAGTCGCCGAGGATGACTCGATAACCACTGCGTAACCTCTTGGGCTGATCAATACGTTGTCCATTGACCATCACAGCCGCATTCTCTCGGGGGACTACAGTAACGACATCGTCTTCGTTCTCGAACGTGCAGTGTTCGTGCAAGATCTTGGATCCATTTAGTCTGATCTCTGCGGTCTTGGCCGTGTCGACGTTGCCGACTGTCGTTGTGCCAGGCTTGAGGTTGTAAACCAGACATTCGGCGAGCAATGGGTCGTCGCTCAGATTGACCAGATGAGGCATCTTCTTGGGGGTAGATAGACCAACGAAACCTTTCTCGATGCTGATACCAAGCTCTTCTAGAGCCGCTTCTCGCTCTTTGTGTATTAGCTCTGTCTTCTGCAATTTCTGCTCCCAAGTCTGGTTCAAATCCTGATAAAGCTTTTCTGACTGGTCCAATTGTTCGACAATCTCAGCTTTTGAGACTTGTTTCACACTACCATCGGCTTGTGTGATTGAAACCATCTGCTTTTCCAAAGGCGTGTCTGGAGGATATTGCTCGGCTGCTATAGCTCCATTTTCGCCTCCTACGCCTCCTGTCGTCAATTTTGATCGTAACTGAGCAAGCTCTTCTTTCAGCTCTCTGATCATGCGCGCGTTTGCATCCTCGTTCACGACAGCATGGTTCTTGATGCGCTTTGCAGAGTCGGCGTAACGAAGGGTGGAGAGAGTCTCCTCAAAATTGATGTCGGCGGGTGAGATTGCAGCAATCATAGCTGTCATACTGTTACCACCCAAGGAGTCTTTCAAGAGCCAGGTAAGAACCGAGTCACGGTATGGGACCATGGAAGCATTCTTCTTCTTCGCACCAGGCTTCGCACTAGAAAGATCGGCCAAAGCGGCAATGACACGACCGAGTGTAGAGAGGGATCTGTTGATTTCAGCACCTTCCTTCAGGCGTGCGCCTGTTGCGCCTGTAGACTGAGCTCTTTCCGAACCGGCCAGATCGACCAGCGAGATCTTGGCAGCCTTCTCCGTGTCCATACCAGTATCTGCGTCGTGTCGTTTTTGACTCAAGGTGAGAGTGAAAACAGCATGTGATCTACTACTGGTCTCGTTCATGTTTGTAGCAGCAACAGTACGGGCCTTGTTGCCCTCGTCCATGAGATGTTCAATCTCGGCGAAGGAGCGGACGACCAGTTTTGCAAGATCCTCGACATATGGACCGGTCGAGGGATGTTCGCGAACTTTGAGATTGCCTTTTGTCGAGGGGTTCAACAGATCTCGGACTCGCTCGTTGTAGATCTCGAGGTAGGACACCTCGACAGTACAGTTCAAGTTGTTGTCTCTTTGAGCTTCCTCGATGCGTTCGAACATGGCCCTGCAAATCTTGGGAATGACACCCTCCTCTGGGCCGTAACCCATCATCGAGTACGACTTTCCAGAACCAGTCTGACCGTATGCGAAGATACAGTTGTTGTAACCTCCAAAGGCATTGTCCAGCAACGGCTTTCCGAGGTCATCGAACAGATTATCTTGACCAGCATAGCTGGCATCTTTCTTGTTGAAGGACCAGTAACTCTTGTCGAATGCGAACGTCTTTGAACCTTCGATGGCGGCCTTTGCGTTCTTGTTACGAGCATCGGCGTTTGTGGGTGGAGAGAGCACCGTCTGCTCGCCTTTCATCTGCACAATACATTGTGCCTTGCGATCGAGTTCTGCATGGATTCACAATCAGCGCCGTCGCGTCTTTGGTCGAGTAAATGTATAGGGGACGTACCTCTGCTGTTGAAGGGCCGTACTCTCACCACCACCTTGATGTTGCCTCCTCCGCCCAACGCCATTTTGGCGAGTTCTACTGCTCAAAGGTTCGACAGCAAATTAGTTCCAGGATAAAGAATAAATGCGCCAGGTGGTGGAAGGCGGCATGGCGGGATTGTTGATGCTTGTGATTTGATTACCGACGCAACAGACAAGCACCGAGAGCCTTCCCCACACGCCACACGCGCTGCGTCACTGAGCCACAGCCATCAGCCACATCCAATCAAACCCTGCAAACAATTTCGGCGTGGAAGAGCATGTGAAAGACCGTGATGAATATTCCTTGACCCATCACATATTCCGTCAAATTGCAACAGATGGCAGAGGAAATGTTCAGACCTCCAGTCAACCGCGCTATGCGTGTCCTGGACCGCTCCTTCTTTCAAGGGAAAATTCCCGTCTCTGCTGCTCGCGTTGTCGACAACAAAACTATCTCAAAATGCAGATCTGAACTATTCCGCTCGAAAGACGCCTTGTTGCTTGAGAGATACCAGATTGTGAGACCTGATCCTACTGAGACTGACGCCAAAGCCGGCAAAAAGTGCATCTTGTTGAGGCCGCAAGTCGACGATAAGGGTAATTGTTGGTCACCATCAATACCTCCAGATTGTCCACTAAAACTTCATCAGGTGCCGATTATCCCTGGAGCAAGACTGTAGCGGAACTTGAGAAGTCAAACATGATCAACATCGTACCTTATGAGATCAATCTTGACTACGACTACTGGGATTATCGTACGCACATCAAATTCCATCCATACCGCAACTACTAAATCAAGCAGAGGACATTGCCAGCGCTGTGCTGCCGCAGAGCGAAGAGCACGATGAGATTCCCTCCGGTTTTACTCTCGTCGGTCATGTTGCACATTTGAACCTCCGCGAGCAATATATGCCATACAAAAACATTATCGGCGAGATCTTGGTCGACAAGAACCCCGCCGTCAGGACTGTTATCAACAAGATTGACGACGTTGGTGAGGAAAGTGAATACCGCACCTTCAAGTACGAGGTACTTGCTGGACCCGACGACATGGATGTCGAGATCCGCGAAGCCGACTGCACATTCAAATTCAACTACGCAAAAGTCTATTGGAACAGCAGACTCAACACCGAACACCAGAGACTCGTCGATGCCTTCGAAAAGGGCCAAGCTGTCTGCGACGTCATGGCTGGCATTGGGCCATTTGCTGTGCCAGCTGGCAAGAAGGGCGTCTTCGTGTGGGCCAACGACCTCAATCCTGATAGTCACGAGAGCATGTTTGATGCCATCAGCCGCAACAAGGTCCAGAAGTTTGTAAAGCCGTTCAATGAAGACGGCCATGTGTTCATCAAGGAAGCCGCTCGTAAGCTACTGAAGACCGAACATGAGGTTCAGATCCTTGCAAAGCAATCTCGTACAGAGGCCAAGGAGACGAAAGCGCCGCCAAAGGTCCTCAGGACTGTCAAACAGCCAAAGGTCTTCTCTCACTACGTTATGAACCTACCTGCAACTGCCATCGAGTTCTTGCCCGCATTCTCTGGTCTGTACACTGAAGAGGACAGAAAGCTGCTTCCTGCCGGCTTCAAACTTCCTATGATTCACGTTTACTGCTTCGACACCAAGAGCGACGATAACGTACAAGAAGGCATCAGCATCTGCAAGAAAATCTCAGAGCAGATTGGCTTCGAAGTCACACCGCAAACTCCCGAGCTCAGCATCTTCGATGTTAGAGATGTTGCTCCCAAAAAGAGAATGTTCTGTGCTTCTTTCCGCCTCCCCGAAGAAGTTGCTTTCAGACCCAGACAGTCTTTGCCTACGAGGTGAGACCAAAAAGTCCTTTCTCACGACCGCGTTGTTATTATACGTACTATATATCATCAATTTGCACAAAACCTTCCGACACCCATGTTTCGCTGCGAACGCCCTGAAGCCCCAACTCAAAAAGGGGACAGCACCCGTGCACGTCCGGTCATTTACGTGAGCATATCCAAGAAGAAATAGGCCTCATCGCCCAAGAGCATTTCTCAACAAACCATCGGCATTCAGTATCCCCGGCGTTCACGTCTTTCATGCTCGGCCTCATCTTCTGGGTCTTCGAATGGCGATCTCACGCGGATGTCATCCTCCGTCGACGACCTTCGACTGATCACATACTCGGCAGGACCTGTGCTTCGTCTGGCCGGCCTTGCCTCATAGACACTGGCATTGCTAGAATAGAGCGTGCTAGCAAACGATCGTTGAGATGGAGACCTCGCGATATCTACAGCGTTGTTGTCAGAGAACGGCGAGGCTAGATGTGCAATGGGTGAGACCGGCGATATCGGGGACACCGGTCCATGAGGCGCGTAGTTGGTGGCTATACTGGGCTGACGGCGCTCTGAAGATGTGTGGCTCAACATACTTCTTGCACGGTAGGGAGGTGGTGGGTCTTCGGACGTGGCAGCCGAATGCACCGAGAACGTGTCCAGTCCAGTGAAGTAAGTCGGATTCTGAGGCGAAGTTATGACGAGCTGAGGATGCTGTGGAGTTGCCATCGCTTCGTCAATGGGCGATAGCATTGTTGTCACCAGAGTCGGCGGTGGGGCGTTCGAATCCACCTTCTTCTCTGACACTTTCTCCACCATCGCCGGTGCTCCAACAGGGTCCTTGGTGGCAGCTTCGTTGCCGACAACTGGCGTGGTTGTAGTAGCAGCACGCCTACGTCGTCTGCGCAGGCAGGTCAAGAACACAAGACCACTGACAAGCAGAATGACGATCGGCACAACAACTCCTGCAATGATCGTTGTGTTCGGCCCGTGATGAGCCTTCTGCTGCGCCTGTAGACCAGGAGATAAGTTCGTAGGGTCGGTCTCGATGGAGCTTGCGGTGTTGCTTGATGCTGGGGAGTATGAGTGCCAGCCTGACTGCCAGGCTGACTGAGTCCGGCTTATACTGGTTGTCATGGTCGGTAAAGTTTGTTGTGCGGATGTCACTTGAGACGTGGACTCGGTCGGTGAGGTAGTTCCACTATCAGTCAAGGATTGAGCATCACCATCTGAGGCGCTCGCTTTTGCGGCCGTGGCACTCTCCAAGGTCGCTGTCACAAAGCCAAAAGGCAAATTGGTGGCCGTCACGAAGGCCGATGCAGCATCTTTGTCGTTATCATCGCCACTGGACCGCTGTGCGTCATCATCAGATGAAGCAGTCTGCGAAGCTTGTGCAGGCGAGTATTTCGACGAGAAGTAGGAGATACGCTCCGAAACCCAGCTTGGCTGCTCCTGGCGGGCGATGATCATTTTCGACAACGTTCAACCTCAAGCAGCAATGCACGACTTTTCAAATTGGAGAAGACGAAGTCAACGTCGAGGTGAGAAAGAAGAAAAGATGATGAGAAGATGAGACATCAGCCGTCTTACTGTTCTTACCTTGAGCTGTGGTCGACCTCTCCTCACTCATGCGGCTAAGTACATGCGGAGGAGCAAGTGGGGTTCCGATCTCCCGTCACAGCTCCAGCGCCGATCGGTCTTGTCATCCATCGTATCACATTGGAAGTTCATCCTCGAGAATTGACCTCGCGACTGCATTCATTCATCCTATATTTGTTTGCCATCGAAACTGCTGACAATGATGTTATCTCTTCATCTCGGTCCGAGATATCTTCCTCCGCAATGCACACCAAGGAACACCTCCCAGCTGTCAGCATACTCAGAGATTCACAATGACCGAATGCACGCCTCACTCTTGTGCTCACGGTATTTACGTGTGAATACCCTACTCGTCAGGCTCTGATCTGTTTTCAACACAGCCTCCTGTCTATTTATGCTGCAGTGCAGCAAGGCCGTCCCGACTCAGTTGGGCCAGCCTTGCGCAAACATGCAACAAGCATCGGCGGATGAATTGACCGATTGTACCTCGACTTGTACACTTATCAAATCGACCCACATACTCCCAAGCTCTTAAATTCTATTTCCTGATTACTAGGTCTATAGCCATGTCGTCAGTTTACTCATATTTCGGAGACACGCACCGCTATCGCTTGGGTTGTCATCCGTCGAGCTCAAGCAAGACAAAGGCACATAGTAAGATCTATGCAAGTGGTCGAGAAACTTGCAGAGAGTTCGGGCTATAGCTCTACATCATCAATCTCGCGACTGCATCTTCAACCGGAGAGCCTGACCTATTGTCATCTTTGGCTTTTTTCCTCGTGGTGTCGAGGGACTTCCGAATCTCCTGGAGCGTTCGCTGACAGTCCTTCCAAGTTCTCAACGATGGTCATACACCTGTATCTGAACCAAGCTCAACTTCGGAAAACAACCTTTGGTTCCAGGGTCTTTCTATTTCTTAATCTTTCATAAAAGCAGGAAAACTTCTTCTTTACGGTTCACCTTATCATGATTCCGGGGCGTCAGCTCCATCAGTCTCGACCCAGAAGTTGATAACAAGGGTTATCATGGCGTTGTCGTTCCGCTATCCCTGCTTCTTCCCAAATGTTGCCTCGGTACATCCTGCAAGAGTGTATACCAGGTGCGTGAGTCTGATACGATGGTTCCTCCTCCTCAGAGTGTTGTCGCCGTCTTCTTTTCTCAATATCGCGAGGCAGGCAGTAGGACGCAGGAAAGGACGAATGAGTATCATTGACCTCGTTAACTTCCATCCATATGCATCTCGTTCACGGCGATTGACTCGTTAACAAGGTAATTGGAAGAAAGCAAATTGCGTATCCTAAGAGAATTCAAGACCGCCCTTGTAATCGAAAGAAAGGGCGGTAATCTCTTGAACGACATTTGCAAGCATTCTAGTTTGCTCAGTGCTTTTGTGGGCAATGGGAATTCATTTCACAGTTCGTATATCAATTTTGAGACATGCCGAGAATTTGATGGTAGCATTGGTGGAGACGGCATAGGAAGTCATAGTGTAGATTCATAGATTACTGCAAACTCGTATGACGGCGAGACACTTCGCGAAAACGGAGTGGACAAGGATTATGGATTGAAGAAGCTGCGCGATACCTGTGGCATCCCTCTCGAGCAGATGATGGTTATCGGTGATGCCATTTTCCCAGGTGAAAACGATTACGCAGCTAAGGAGATTGGATTGGAAACGGTAAGGGTGAAGAACCCGGATGGTACACTTACTGCTATCGCTGCGATCGTGGCTTGTCTCAAATAGGAGATTCTGGTAAACAATGTTTAACAGGTGAGATTCATCCATGACCGACATCGAAGGGCCATCTCAGCAGCCAAATTGCAACAACAACTGAAATACAACAAAGGAGATACAACAAAGCTCAGCATAATCATGCCAAGTCTCCAAAAAGCCTTAGGTAGGGTTACATAACTACACAACAGTGTTACAAAGATCCTTGTCTAAACCATATATCCCCCCAAACCCTCGACATGAATAAGTATTTCCATCTCCCTCCGCATACGCACAAACATAAAATCATCCAAACAAACCCCTAACCCCCGATGGAATTTAGCTAATCCAAACATACCTAATCCCCAAAATCCCTCGATCATCCATTATCTCTAAATCCACCTACGTAACGATGGTTGTACGACAATGTTCACGGAAAAGATCTCCTAGATGCTTGTTGTTAGACGGTGACCAAAACAATTTGAAAGATGACTTATTAACGCTACCATCGTACTCGGTATTCTTGCTTAGGCGTCCTCTAGAAGCCGAATGCCAAACAACAAACATACGCTCTTATGTGCGGCGTGTCGAAGAAGCGGAATGAGTAAGTTGCTAAGCTCCGTATTGTTTGGATTCCAGATCAGGGGTCGGGTTTGTTTTATCGCCTGGGTAGAATGGTGTAGTACGGTTATTTTGCTCTTCTTTTACGAGATTTGGAGAGATACAGGTATTTGGGTAGGGGAGGATTGTTATTGCGTGATTGGGTTGATCGGAATTTCCTGAGCGTAGAATGCTTCTTTCCGATGTCTTGTTTTGTTGCTCCTACAATGATCAGGTATACATTGTACAAAGCCATGGAAAGAAACAAAAGTCTTATTGAAAACTCCACTGTTAGGTTTCTCAAGACGCACAAGACTTATCTGTAAAATGTGATTAGAGTTACATAATCCGCATTACTTGCTAATCTTCCCTTCCTCCTCATCCACGGCGAGTTTCTCCCACTTCCTGATCAAATCCTCCATCATCACACTTTCCCCGACTTTCGCCTCTTTGGCAATGACATAGTTGGGCCAACAAGAACTCAACATCTCCGCATCACTTTTACTCCACGCCGTATCCGCAACCTTTTCCAACATCGTCTCTATAACCCCCGGAAGCTTGATCCCAGTATTCTTGGCCGTCAAGTGTAGCATTCTGGCCATTCCGCGCGCCCACAGGAGCTGCATGCCGGCGCCGAGGAGGCAGCGAAATGCTTCTTTGAAAGAGGCGGTGGAGGATGGGGTGGAGAGGTCTTGGAGGAGGGTAAAGCAGGCTATGCCGTTCGCTTGGACGAAATATGGGGGGATGATCTTGAGACCGTAGTGGTGGCGGAAATTGCCCATTTTTAGGGCCATGTCTTGGGCGGTGGTTATGGCGCGGCCGCGCATGGTGTGAGCGAAGAGAGCTTGCGAATCTATATCGGGTTGAGTTCTCGGGGCGTAGTATGGATATGGATTTTCTGGGGCGGAGGTTGATGGTTCTGTCGGTGGTGGATGTGGTGGTGAGAGTTGGGCGTCGCCGAGGGGTTGGTAGAGGGAGTAGAGTGCGATGGTCACGCTGGCATAGCAGGAACTTGAATATACCGTCAGCAGCCTGCAAATGTGTGATCTATGTATGGCGAAACTTACTAGAGATCATACACTGGCCCTGGCAGGCGTCCGTGGAATTGAAGACTTTCTGGCAACGACTCTTTCCAGGCCAGCATCTCTTGTGTCAGTTGATCGACGTGATTGAAGAAGTGTGGATCGCTGCGATCTGAAGCGTATAGAAGACGCTGGGCTCGCCAGGTCAACTGAAGCAGTCGGCAATTCTGTATAAACATAATGTTCTTGTCGAGATAGTCGCTCTTGTTATGCAACGGATACCCGGTCCAGGTTGTTGTGAGAGGGGCTAGCTCAGACAGTGTAGGAAGGTCTTCCTTGCATGTGGTATGCCATGCTGGTTGTAAAATAGTATTTGCGGTTGCCCTGTGTGTCGATAGTCAGTCAGAACTTCGGAGCCAATGATAAGCAGGTGGAGTTGGATCTTACATGTCACAGGCAAATGCACCCCACCCGACAGCTTTTCTTGCTCTCTGGTACTCTGTCTTTTCTTCTAACGTCGGTGGCGGTCCAGACGGGCGTTGCAGCGTGTTGGGTACATCTCGGCTGAGCTGTGTTAATACGGCGCAAGTGCTCACACCCAGCTTGTCTTTGCCTCTAATCACACAGCTGTTGTTTATGTCAGCAAACATCTGCAAACATCAGGGATGTGGAGATGCGTACTTGGTGAACAGGATACAAAGTGCTTGCACATTTCGAATGGACGCTCTTCCTTCTTCAAGATGCCAAAGTCGAAACGCCTCATCATGGAAGTGTTGACCCCGCGTCATGTAGTCATCTGGCTGGAAAAAAGCGCCTTCCTGTTCTGAGTAGAGCTGTCGGCGGATTAGTTTCCGAACAACCATTTCTTGCAAAACGAAACTTACACAAGCGTAAGCCAGTACACTGTTGACCAGAAGTGGTGAGCAATATTCGGAGTTCAAGTCGCCAGATTGCATGGCTCGTATGAACAAGTCTTCTTCAAGGGGGCGAAAAAATGGATTTACCCATTCAAGAAACAGAGAAATCAGATGGGACACAAACTCATCATCATCTGTAAGTGTGGTCCATGGTTTCGCAGGAACTCTGAAAGGAGGTTCCATGGGGGTCTTGCTGATGTCTTCATTCTCCGGTTCGTCCATACTGGACCGTCCAGATTCAGAAGAAGAGCTCGTTTGATCACTGAGAAGATCTGCTATAGCTATTCGACGCTGTGGTGGCGGTTGTGTATAGCCCAGAAGATTCCTTATGCCTTTGAGGTCTGTCTGCTGTCCCCTGAGTTGCCGTAATAATGCAGCGTTCGGCAATCTTGCATTGGGGTTCCTCGCTACGGAGAGAGCAATGAAATCAACCATGTCATCGAAAGAAGCATTCGACTGCATGAGGCTGCTCAACAAGACATGCTGTGAATGAAGCTCTGAGTTGAGTCTGGTTTGTATGATCATATCTCCATGTCTCATCTGTTGCAAGATTGTTTCCGGAGACTGTCCACTTCTTATGCGATTGTGGATCTCAAGACTTTTTTGACTGTCGGCAGAAGCAAGGATCCCGAACAGGGATTTTAGTGAGTTGTGGTCTTGTTCCATTTGTGCGTATTTTCGTTTCAAGGCTTGTCCGTGAGTTTCTGCCTTCTGTACCTCGTACGTACATTGCTGGTTGTTTTCCACACAAAGCGGACATGGCTGCTCTCCATTACACTGGTTCAAGTCACATTAGTCCATTGAACTTACACTTCTGGGGCCTGATACTCACTTTTCGCCTTCTCTTTCTACAATACTCACAAGCTGCACCCACAAGCTTTTTCAACTTGGCGGGTTGCCATTGTGATACAGTCGGAGATGGCGCAGATGGAGCTATCTTTGTTTGACTTGAAGCCAGGGATGCCGGCAAGATGTTACGTCTCATGTTATAAGGTGTACTGGTAAGGAATAGACAAGCGATCAGGGTCCGCCAGGGTCCAGGATTGTCTCATTGATGGCGAGCTTTTGACAGCAGAGTCTGACTGCAGTATGGGATGACCGACAGGAGCGGCAAACCTCGAGAACCAGGTACGTGGCGCCGGGCGTGGATATAACAGTATCGATTCCTCGGACGACGTCAGTTCGCGTCGAAGGAGCTTGCTCCGAGTGTCTTGTGTCGACACGACTCGACGAAAGAAGTTGGAGGGGATGACGAGGATCTGCATCAGGGCCGGCAGGAACCGTTGGGTCTGGGCTGCTCGGATAAAGTTTAAACCTGCATGATCGAAGCTAAACGCGTGAGGAAAGACCTTAGCGCGAACGGGGTTCCATCCGCGAGATTGACGCTCGTGCGTGTTCACCACACCCTCGAACGGCGATTGGTCATATGAGGTGCATGTAATATGCAGAAGGCTTACAGGGCGCGGTGGTTCTCCACCTGGGTACTGGAGTATAAGAGCTGCTATGCTAAGAAGGGTAATCAATTGATAAGCAAAAGAAGATGTCGCAACACTCGGAGTAAAACGCTATTCCAAAAACATCGTCACCTGCAGACGTGATACTTTCACATGCGCGGAACAGACGCTCTTCCGTCATCGTATACATATCTCGATGTATCACCATGCTGTCCATAGTCGTTTCTTGGTGGACCACCATATCCAGATTGGGGCCCAGGAGGACCACGAGAGGGAGGTTGCTCATAATACACGTACCTCGCATGCGGATCCTCTCTGGGATAGTAATCAGGCTGTTGGGGCGGGTAATCGTACATTGGAGGAGGGTGCCGCTCGATCACACGGACAACCTCGACAGGACGACCATACTGATCAACATATACTGTCTCTGGTCGTGGCTCGTAAGCGTAAGAAACAGGAGGAGGGTGCTCCATTCTGTACTCGGGACGAGAGTAGTAGTCTTGGTGTCCTGGACGAGAATCATATGCGTGACCATATGGTACAGGATCATGTCTTGGATACTCCAAAGGCTGTCCACGCGAGTCCACACGGACGTAATGGTCCTGCGGTGGAACAGACAGAGCAGAAGTTGTAGCTGTGTGCTGGCCGTACGGACCGCTGGCAGGAGTGCGTATAATCTGGGTGTAATCTTCGGAAGGCTCTACATCACCACCACGATCGTGACGGCCATTCGAGCGAGTGTTGACTTCGCGAGGCAATTGTGATTGAGGCATTGGCACACGATTAGCCTCGAATGCGGCGCGGTTCTGACCTTGACTGTCTGTGATGGAGCCAGCGGCCCTGGGTACAGACGGGCTCCGTTCGGTTCTACCGGCAAGAGCCCTTTGAACCTCTGGGTCTGACGGTCGCAGTCTGCTAAGAGCTTCCAGGGTCTCGGGTGCGAGCTGAGTGAGATCGATCGAAGGCTGTTGGCGTTGACCGTCTCCGTGTGGTCTCTTACCATTTGAATTCGATCCTGGATTCCCACGTTCAATGAAAGCCGGGCGACGAGGGTCATACTCGTCTTCCGCGGCTTCTGGTAAGGCATCAGATTGTTCTTCGGATGTCTCGCCTTGAGCCAAATGAGCAGGAGGCTGTCCACCACTTCGTTTTTGTTTCTTGTTCTTCTTTTGACTCGCGCGACGATCTGATTTTGTTTCCTTCTTGGGGAAAGGCTTGAAGGATTCCTTGACCTCTCCAATGCGAGGTAATGGGTTAGGGAAAAGCTTGGGGAACACCTCTGCGATTATTCCAAGCTTTTCGTCATTCATACCAACAGCGATCAAGAGCTGGCGAATATTGTCGTCTTCCGGCAGTTCAATCATGTCTTCTTTATAGTCCAATCCAGCATCGTTTCCAAGATGAACTGTCTTGAAGTGTGTGATGAGAGAAGAAGTGTTGTAAAGTTTGTAGTCGGCGATGCGCTGTGCATAGGGTTTAAAGGCAAGCAGCCCATCAAGATTGCTCGATATACAAGTCATACAAGCCATACCGCTGGCGTCTTTGATGGGGCGCATCAGATCGTGATTGAGAAGAGCGTCGGTCAGCATGTCGAGAGACGGTTCGCTGCCAAACTGAGATTTGAACCTCTTGACAACGTGGTGTAGTATTGTGTGGACTCGAACACTCTCTTCCAGACCTTTGATTCCAGCAGTGAGGTCCCAGATCTCTCTTGCGACATTAGCAATTGTGTCGAGCTGATCCTGATACAGGCTTGCAGGGTTTGCTGCAGATGGATAGAAGTCATGTGGGTGATGAGGATCTGCCGGGGTGCCTGACTGTGCGTAAGGATAACCGTAAGGGGCGTAGCCTGCTTGCGCGTGCTGCGGGTAGCTTGGATAACCTGTTGACTCGTATGTCCCCGGTTCCGCATTCGCATGCCAACCGTGATGGTAAGAAGGGTGATCGGGATATGCGGGCTGAGTTGAGGGTGTGGAGCCGTTCAAGGGCTGGTGTTGACTGGGGTCGAGAGTCTCTGCGCCCTTCTTAGGTTGCTTCTGAGGCATAGTCGGATCAGGAGTAACGCCATTGCAGGGTTCGAGAGGAGACTCGTCCGGCCACTCAGCACTCTGCCAGTGAACAACAATGTTGCCTCTGCTGAAATCGGAAGTATGCTTTGCACCGTAATGTTGGATCATGCCCTCGAAGGCGTACGACTTGCCAGCAGACTTACACTCTGAGCAATGGAACAACTCCCGCATATACTTGTCCGTGTACGTCTTGACTTTTTGATCATACAGCCAACGCATGTTCTCTAGACTGACGAACCATGGATCGGACTCATCAGTCATATGGTCCAGGGATAGATCATGCGGTCTCTCAACCTCAAGAAATCTGTTTCTGGCATAAAGCAAGACCTCAACAGCAAACTCGGGGCAATTTTCACGAGTGAGAACTTTGCCCTTCTTGTACTTGATACGAATAAGGTCGTCAGCATACATGCCTAGCTTCTTGCGTATAGGAGCTTGAGCTGCTTCGTATTGTCGTTGTAAGACAGCAGGATCAACAACAGGCTGGCTGTACATAGCGTGGTAAGCAGGATCAGGGATCGTCGCTTGAAGAGCACGCATCTGTTCTTCTCTCATGTACTCAATCTGCTCGGCAGTGTCTCGTTGAGCATAGAGGCGAGGCTTCAAAACCTCCCATGCGCTGTCTGTCAAGGGTGTTGTTATCTGCATAGCAGCGTGGAAAGACTCCATGTGCTGAAGAACGTTAGGCATGAGAGGCGGCTGAAACTCGTGATAGCAGCGTCTCTCGATGTCGGATCGTCTCAAGGCTTTTGCTTCGTTGATCTCCTTCATATTGCGAGGTGGCCGCCACTCTTTTTTGGTCGACTGTGGTGGACTCTGAGCTGTGGCGCTGGGTTGATTTCCAGAAGGAACAGCGACAACACGAGCGGGTAGAGGATGTTTCACTGTTGGATCACAATCAACGACTGTCACAATCTTTCGTAAATCATATTTGGGAAATGTTGGTGAAAGTGAAATTTGAGGCAAAGAAAAATGAGGATGCAGGACTTTAGAAACAGGTGATTGGGATCTTTGAAACAGACGATGAGAAAAGAAAATGCACCGGATGGTGAAAACTTACTTTGAGCTGAGGGAGGTGCAGGAAGCGACGTCGCACTCACTGAAGGGACTGCTTCTTCAGATACAGCAGTTGATGCAACAGCATCAGGAACCTCACTTATCATAGGAGCAGAATAAGGACGGAAATACTCCCTTAGCACTTTGGAGATGTCAGAGCCAAGAGGAAGCTGAGCTTCCCATCTCTCCCAGCGGGCAGCATCGGCCATTTGCTGTTTTCCAAGTAAAGGCAGACCCTTGACCCACTCTTCTGCGGCAGCATCGCCAAATTCCATGGCATTTTGGTGTTCTTGTTGAAGATCATCAATGTGTTTCTGCGAGTACACCTTAAACATGGTGCCCTTGATGGAAACAGCAGCCTGAGGTTGTAGAGTAGCAGGGATGTAATGCAGATCAGGAGTGCAAAAGGCATAGGGCAAGCCGGCCCTGAGAGGGTTGATTGGAGAGACAACAACAAGAACATCCTACACATGCATTAGACTGGTCATCGGCGGGGAAAGCAATGGCACAATACTACCTTTACTGAGTAAAGCCTGAAGCATTCGGAACAAAGACGAGCAGAGAAGGACCAAATAATACGCACACCACCAGGTCCAGGACCAGCATCGAAAGGAGTTGAGGGCTGGATTTGCTGTTGTGGGAAAACGCCACAAGCTTGACAATCGCTGCCTCCAAGGAGCTGAAACATGTGCATCTCAGTAAATCCAGCAAGAGGTCGAGGGAGATTCGGAGCGAAGAGCTTCCGAGCGGAGGTCCAAATGGCCTCGCTGTCGATGAGTTTCAACCCATTTCGACGGAATGGCAGACGTATGCTCATGGAGCCGGTAAGATCGGTAAGATAGGAGTGGAACAAACGGTTCACACGCAAGCAGCGGCTCAGGTCGTCCGGAGTGAGATAGAGAAAGACATGCTGCCAGACTTCGGCAGGTAGGTTGGCGACAGGAGGGATGGCAGGTGAGAAATAACGTTCTGGGGTGAGTACAATCTTCCGCCTCTTTTGGGAATCGAGGATGTGATCCTCGCCGCCAAATCTACGCTTGCCTTTTGTCTGTGCCGGTAGTGGTACAGAATTATCATCATACGTCGGGTCTGACGCTTGCGAGACAACTTGAAGGCGAGAACGCGAAGTCAAGTTGAGCTGCGACGACGTATCTACCTCTGCATACAAATCCGACGAAGCATCGGATGCTGGAGATTGAATGTAGGCCATAGCTGCAAAGTCGGTTGACAAAGCAAATCGGACTGTCAGTGGTTTTGTAAAAGTGTTGCTACTGTTACAGTGCAGAGAAAGTGGGCAGCAACTCTTGGTGGAGTTGATAGGGTGAGGTGAGATGATTGAGGGATAACAGAAAATAAACGCATGTACTTGCAGAGACAAGTAGCAGCCACTGAGAGTTGAGCAGAAGCAGCGCGCGGTCAAGGACAAAGACTTGATCTTTTGGCTGAAGATGCGACGCAACACAGGACAACAGGGGTGCAGGAAAGAACGAGAGCAGAAGGAAGAGGAGCTCGAAGGCTGGCCTGAGGAAGCCACGAATGCTGGAAAAGTTTGAGCCAATCAAAAGTGGTTTCAACGCCAAGCTTAAGGCTGTGTTACACGGCCACTTTCATGGTATTGCACGTGCATACGGAGTACGGAGCGGGCGGCGTACGGGGCTTTGAATTGCCGGCGGGTGACGTGCAAGCAAACGTACCCCCGCTGGCTGGGCAGCAGAGCATCAACTTAACAACCTGTCAAGTCTCTCACTTTCTGCAGTTTGAATCGATTCATTCTGCTCTCGAAATATCACTAGCACGCACGCCATCATGGCATCTCTCAACCTGTCAACCAATGGTCCCTCGATCAAGAGGAGCTACCAATCCATCGTAGACGGGCCAGCGCCGTCAGCTCCCTCGTCGACTTATGCTCAATGGGCCGTATACTCGGTCCAGGCTCCTCTCACAAGCGCCTTCCAGACAGACTCGAGCAAGGAGAGCGTACTGAAGGTCCAGACTACCGGAGGTGCGTAGATGACCAAGACCAACACAGCAGAGACACAAGCTGACTGGACGACGACAGAGGGTGAGCTGGATGAGCTCCTCGAAGAGTTCTCGGACGGTCGCATTCAATTCGCATTTGCCAAGCTCAAGGATCCCAACTCTGGCCTGCCCAAGTCCGTCCTGATCTCATGGTGCGGTGAGGGTGTTCCCGAGAGGACAAAGGGCTACTTCAACACTCACCGCGCCGCTGTATCCAAGCTGCTCCACGTACGTCTGACCATGTCCCCCTCACGCGGACAATCAGCTAAACCAACCAGGGCTACCACGTCGAAATCACAGCACGCTCCGAGAGCCATCTCAGCCCCGAAGGCATCATCGAGAAGGTCGCCAACGCATCCGGCGCCAAGTACGGCGGCGGCCCTTCGACTTCCGACTCGAGTTCGCGCGCCCCTCCCCCACCCGCTGCCACCAAGCCCGTCTTTATGCCCACACGCACCGGCGGCTCCCTTCTCGCTTCGCGACCAAAGCCTGCAGCTCCC
>JGI24891J29808_1000316_pt1 | contig 38932 bp, 30 predicted proteins | sample FreactcultuFSWF8_FD_29808 | JGI IMG/M metagenome (IMG submission 29808) | reverse complement strand
TGGGCATCCCGTCCGCTCTGCCATACATAAGCAGTTGAACGGCAGATTAGTACTACGGTGGGTGACCACGTGGGAATCCCTGCTGCTGTACGTTTTGCTTCAATTCTTTTTGCTTGTCGGTGGTTCATCCGGAGGAGGAACGCACCAGTCGTTTTGCCGTCTTATAAGGGTGGAGGTGAAGAGACCTTAGCTTGCTCTTGGTCGAGGAGGATATGAGCGAAGACAGTATGCCACGAGATCTTTTGAGAACATGGAAGTATGGTTCATACCACAGCAGCGGTCGAAGTCCTGTTGCTGAGACTGGAGGCGAGAAACAAAAAAGAATAAAACAGAAAAAAGGCGGGGAAAAGACCAAGCCCCAGGGCCACGATTTTGCCCTTCTCTGCAGCGCAACTTCTTCCTCAGATCCTATCAACTCAAATTATACCGCCATTATTCACGCAGCAGAATTCTGTCGAGTAAGACTTGGCCTACTGATGATTTTACTCTTTCTGGGTGCCGGCGCAAAAGAGGCGTTCAGTATTGAGCAGCGCTTGCCACCAAAAGGGAAATGGTGAGATGGCCAAATAAGCGCTTTCTTATCCGAGCTACAAAATTCGCTGGCATTGCCTTGACACGCCGCGTGAAGGCGCAGTAACATGTGAGGTCGAGACGCACCTGCACCTGTGATTATTGGAAAGGCTGCATGCGCTTCGCCCGTCGCCCAATGGCATCTGCATGGTCGACATGTTCCGGGATGTAGGGAGGGAAGGAACGATAAGACTGGGATGTCAGCTCAGCCCAGCTTATGACTTCCTTCACTTCCCACTTTCGCGTCCAGTTGGTTTACACATCCTTTGCTATCTTCTAGTCCGGATTTTTGTTCTCTCATCGGCTCTCAGTCCTGACACCAGATGGAGGAACGCAAGAAACTCAAGCGCGAGGACTACACGGTCGCATGGATCTGTCCTCTGAAGATAGAAAAGATGGCAGCCTTGAAAATGCTGGATGAGCAACATGAGCGACTCCCACAACCCGAAGTCGATCACAATGTTTACAGCCTTGGTGGCATCCATGGTCATAATGTCGTCGTCGTCAGACCTCCCACTGCTGGCAATTGTTCAGCAGCAACAGTGGTTGCGCAGACGCGAAACACTTTTCCCAAACTGAGGTTCGGCCTGCTGGTCGGCATAGGAGGCGGCGTTCCAGTCAACACAGACGCAGGTCCCATACGACTTGGCCACATCGTCGTCAGTCAACCGTCCGGACAGCATTCGGGAGCCGTGCAGTACGACCATGGCAAAGCAGAAGCTGGCCAATTTGTTCGGACTGGCTTTCTTGCGCCGCCGCCTACTGTATTGCTCAGCGCAGCAAACGCTTTGGAGGATGACCCTCGTCCAGGGGCTGGAGATCCGCTGATTCAGAATCTGAGACGCATCGACACCTTTGGAGGTGATTTCAAAAAGTTCAAGCGTCCCTCCCTCGACCAGGATAAGCTCTATGAGTCAGAATATGTTCACTTGAACAAAGACCAATCCTGCAAAAGATGTGGCTGCGATGCAAACAGACTTGTCGACCGAAATGCTCAAGACAGCGACGATGAAAGTGATAGCGAAGCAGACGACGAAAGCGCCCACGAAGGAGGCGACGATCGACTGATCGTGCATCGCGGTACGATAGCATCAGGGGAGAAGGTTATGAGAGATGCTATGCAAAGAGACGTCTTGGCCCAAGATGATAAGATTTTATGTTTCGAGATGGAAGCTGCCGGCGCGCTCAACGACTTCCCTTGCTTGGTCGTCAGGGGTATATCCGATTACTCTGATTCCCACAAGAACGACAAGTGGCATGGCTACGCGGCGGCAGTCGCAGCGGCGTACGCAAGGGAGCTGTTCTTCCATATGCCCGTGGACGAGGTGAAGCAATGCAGGATTTCGGAGACAGGTGAGATTTGAGGTATCTCAATGCGACAAGGTCGTCGATTTCTGACGACCTATAGATGTAACTGAGATGGTGCAGAATACAAAGAAGTCTGCACGCGCTGCGGACCATACCGAGGACCTACGTATCAGAGACTGGCTCCGACCTGCCGATGCTTCCATCAACTACGTCACTGCATCCGGGCTATGTCATCCAGGGACAGGTGCTTGGTTTCTAAAGAGTCCGGTATACAAAAAGTTCTTACAAGCTCCTGATGGCCGTCTCTGGCTCCGCGGTATTCCTGGCTCTGGAAAGACTGTCCTTGCATCCACAATAATCAAGGAACTTCGATGTGCTGATGAAGAACCCGAATCGGCCATTATCTACTTTTTCTTCGCGTTCAGCGACAGCTCAAAACAAAAGCTAGAACACTTGCTGCGCTCTTTGATCTTCCAGCTTTCCGACCTACACAAATCCGGAAGAGCTCGTTTGACGAGCCGTTTTGAGAAGTACAACGACGGCCACGAACAACCGTCTACAAAGGACCTGGTCGAACTTCTTGATCAAATGGTTCGTGATTTGCGGAGCGTAACTATCGTCCTCGACGCGCTTGACGAATCTAATGGGACGGACTCCATCCTACAATGGATCACTTCACGCCCAAACAATCACTGGAAGTTTGTGTTGACGGGCCGACCAGAAAGAGATATCGAGGAAGCGCTTACCCAATGGTTACCTTCTGACTGTGCTATAACGCTTGAGAACGAACCCGTGGACGATGATATCAAGGCATATGTACATCACAGGCTTGAAACAGAGAGAAACCTGAGCCGCTGGAAATCGATGCACAGCTCGATCTCGGACACTCTTGTGGAGAAGGCGGGCGGAATGTCAGTTTGATCTACTTGCCCACTTTCATCGGGCCTTCTTCGATGGAAGTATATCTTTGCTGACAAACGGTCAGGTTTCGATGGGTATATTGCCAGCTCGAAGAGCTCTCCGGGTGTTTGGATAAACCTGCCGTACGACTCATGTTGCAGACTCTCCCTCTCGACCTCAATCATACCTATGACCGTATCCTCGATAACATACCGCGCTCGCGAGTTCCCAACGCCATCAAGCTTCTACAGTTTCTTGCTTTCTCAAACCGACCATTGTCGATTCGAGAGCTAGTAGACGCGATTGCAACAGATCCAGATTCTAGTGTCCTCTTCGACGTAGAAGATCGGCTGGCGCCGCCTGACGCCATTATCTGGTACTGCTCGAGTCTCGTAAGACTGACTAGTCAGACCGTGGAATACAAGCAATGTGGATCTGCATCTGACCCGTACGAGTCTAGTATTGGACCCGCACCTGTATCCGACGCTGGATCTGAACTTGACCTTGAAGCTGGATCTGATGCTGGATCTGATGCTGGATCTGATGCTGGATCTGAGACAGAGTACGGATACGAACTACAGCTTGAGCTAGCTCACTTCTCTGTCAAGGAATATCTACTTCTTCGTCGCAACAAAACGCCCTACCAGGAATCTTTCCAAATACCGGTAGCAAATGCTATGATTGCTTCAACATGTTTGGCCTATCTATGGACACTCCAAAAGACCCACCTGCCCAAGCTCACGAAGGTAACCCCCCACGTGATGGAACTCAGTGAAATTCAAACAAAATTCCCTCTCACGGACTTCGCTACCCGACAATGGCTTGATCACGCGAGGGTCGCTGGTGAAAACCAAAAAAAGTTGTTCGTGTGGACAAGCAAGATTCTTGTGGACAAGCCGTTCATGATGTTCTGGCTGAATTTATACAACCCTGTCCTGGAACGGGATCCAGGGCGATGGTGCAAGGATGAAACAGAACCTGCGTTGTACTACGCGTCACTCGGTGGTCTAGATAAATCTGTCAAACTTCTCCTTGATAGAGGTGCGGATATAGATGCAGGATGTAGGTTTGGCAGATCTGCTCTCCAAATCGCTGCACACGAAGGGAATGTGGAACTGGTAGAGTTCTTGATAAGGTGTGGCGCGAATGTAAACGCGCTAAATCTCAGGTCGGCTGGTGAAAACAGCGGGTGGCATCTCACAGCTCTTGCAGCTGCGTCGAACTATGGTCATGTTGAGATGGTGCAGGTTTTAGTGGACCATGGTTCTGACATCAACGCTAGGCTTGAAACATTTCAAGATGATATTGTTACGCCATGGTCCGGGACGGCGCTTCGAGCGGCCTCAGAAAACGGTCACTTGGAAGTTGTTCACTTCTTGGTGGACCGTGGTGCCGACATTGAATTGATATGGTCCGGGACGGCGCTTCGAGCGGCCTCAGAAAACGGTCACTTGGAAGTTGTGCAGTTTTTGTTGGACCGTGGTGCCGACGTCAACAGCGGTTACCGTACCTTCCCGCTCCATGCAGCTCTAGGACGAGCACACACAGAAGTGTGTATGCTTCTTTTAAAACGAGGTGCAGACACACGTGTACGTGACGACCAATATGGAACCGCTCTTCACGCTGCTGTGCGCTTCGGTGATCTTGCGATCGTCAAGGGGTTCCTGAAAAGAGGAGCACACAACACTGAGTGGGGTCTCCATGGCGCTGTTGAAGCCGCCGTCATGACTGACAGATTTGATATGTTGGAGACACTGCTACTCCACATCGCTGAGCGTGATAGAGAAAATGATTCTCTAAATACTGCCCTCTGGTATACCAAACCAAGCACTGATGGGAGAATCATCCGAATCTTGCTAGAGAATGGAGCTGATAACATACACTACAAGAACAGTCTCCTCGCCAAGGCATGCCTCAAAGGATTTGTGGCGACAGTAGAGTTATTGCTGGACTTTGATGCAAAATTCGGTCGCCACTTCGATTTCTGGAATGAAACAGAGACACGATCGAATCCCCTGTTTCCCTTTCTTGCGCTTTGTCAAGGCGACCAGTTTGAGATCGTCAAGCTTCTCGTAGCCAGGGATGCGAAGTCAAATTCTAGCGACCTCTATAATGCGACCGCACTCAGATACGCTTGTGCTATAGGACGTTACGAGATTGTGAAGTATCTCCTGGAAGACTGCGACGACATCCCCAAAACATGCGACTACCTAAGTCTGCCTCTAGAATCTGCTTGCAGGAATGGAAGTCTTGAAGTGATCGACATGCTCTTGAAATATGGCGCCAAAGTCAATGAGAAGAATTCGGATGGCCAGAACGCCCCCTGGCTCAGTGCTGGCAGCGTTATTACCAAAACCTCAAATTTGGGTCGTACATCTTACAACACCGGTCCAAACTACACCCGCATCACAGTTGAGGACGGCGGTTACTTCATCTAGTCGCGCGAACGGGGACGTCGCGCGCCAACAGCAATTGACACAACAACCTACACAAGTGGTTAGATAATTTGGAACTAGGATTTGTTGTACAATAAGTAATGGAGAATCTAGCTATGTAGATCTTGTATCGATTGGAATATTTTGGTAGAGTTATACAGCGTGCTAATTGCCTTACCTTGAGCATTTTTTAGACTACACTAAACATCGAAATTGTCTAAACAAAGGTTGCTATTATATAAAGCGAGTTACATGTTTAGGATGGACCAATTATATACATATGGCAGTATATGTCAAAAAAGATGACTGGTGGTCAAATAAAGCACACCAACAGAGATCAACGCTGTCCTGTACAACTAATCATCAATTTCTCATCTATTCTCTACCCAATGCTTCATACCTCTACTATTTCGATCACCTGCTCTCCCATCTCACAAAACTTCCCAACTTCGGTCTAGCGAACAAACTCGAATAATCAGTTCTCGGCACCCCCTCCACTCCCTCCACATTCTCAAATCGAAACTCCCTCAACAACACAGACACAATAACCTGTAATTGCAAATACGCATATTTCTCACCAATACATCTATGCCGACCAGCTCCAAAAGGTAGATATGGGCTTTTGGTCCCTTTGGACACGACACCATAGCCATAGTCGATTTTGTCGTCTTCGGCGATCTCTTCGGTGGTTTCTGGTGGGTTTGGGGAGGATGACCAGCGGTGGGGATTCCAGATTTCGGGGTTTGGGAAGAAGGCGGGGGAGAGGGAAGTCATGGCTGGAGAGGCGAGAAGGGTGTGGGAGGCAGGGATGATGAGGTCGGTTCCTGGGACTAGTAGTGGAGCCATGGCCTTTCTCATGATGGAATGAAGTGAGCCATGGAGGCGAAGAGTCTCCTTGATTGTGTTCTGTAGTAATGGCAATTTTGCCATGTCTGAATATTGAAGAGGAGGCAGGTCTTTGTTGTTGGGTGAAAGGTTCTGGAGTTGTTCTTGATATAATTCTTCTGCGAAGTCGGGTTCGGAGGCGAGGCGGAAGAAGATCCAGGAGCTGGATGCTGAGGAGGTGTGTTGGCCTGCCATGAGAAGACAGATCATCATGTGTGCTATCTCTTCGTCCGGAACTGGTGTGCCGTCTTTGTATGCACAACCCATGAGGTTGGCGATCATATCCGACTCTTGGCTCGTGCCTTTGCTGCGGCGTTCCTTGATGATATCTAGGTATATGTCTCTCATTCTATTTCGAGCAGCATCTCTTTTCTTATTGTGAGGCAACGGTGCCCAGGGGAGCATAAAGTTTATCGGACTGAAACCTTTGTCCAGATCATGATATAATTCTGCAAACTCAGTCGTGAGCTTCTTCCTGACTTCTGCTCCTTGTAAAGCACGACCAGCCGTGAAGATCGTGATCTCGCCCATGGCAGCGGCAATGTCGATAGTGCCGGACTGACCCTTGAGTCTGGGGGACGTCTTGATATAGTCGAGAACCTCTTGCTCGATCAACTGAGTATGCGATTCCAGTGCTTGTTGTGTAAGCCCGAACTTCACAAACTTCTTTTGCTCCATGAGTTTCCAATTCGGGCAGTCGTACACGACGTCAGGACCGAAGACAGGAGTGGTAAGGGGACCATAGACTTCTTCGGCATTGACATCTTTGAGTTTGCCGTTCAGGATGAACTCATTCCCGTCGAGACCCAAGTAGACTGTTGTCTTGCGGCCGAGTAAGATGAAGGTGAAAATGTCGCCATAGCGCTTTTGACAGTCGGCGAAGAAGTCTGTCGGTGCCATGCCATATGTGATTGTACTGCCGAGGAAGGGGAGCCAGTGGAAGACCACAGGCGGCTCGTTCTTGTTGGCAAAGAGTAGTTGACGGACAACATTGAGCAAAACGAAGAAGAGTATGAAAGCGATGGCACGAAGGGCTATACCTAGTAAATCGACCATCTTGAATTCGAGATACTACCAGGCAATGATAGGCTAGGTGATCATTGCTGACCTTTATCTACTCGAATGTGCATCGTTCCATTCTCTGCTGACCTTTGCTAATATCAACGTGCAAGCTGAAAATGGTTCGATGTCCTTGGCAAGATTAGAATACGTCCTGCTTCGTCAGATATTCTCGTACGACTTTTGCTCAGCCGTTCATCGACCCATTCTGAGCAGATCACACTGAAGAGAAAAAACAGAGGAGTAGATCTGTACGGTTATGCCCTTGATGCGGGCCCTAATTGACATGTTTGCGGCTCCATTTGTCGAGTCTCTGCGGCAAATTTTTCAGGATCTCGCAAGAACGTCGCAGACCCTCGTGAGCATGGGTGAGTACACCGGATATTTTCAGGCTCTCAGATTGCGTCCTCGGCCCGAGGCCATCGAAGGTGTTCATTAGATAGAATTGACCCAAAATCGGCTACAAGTTAAGCAGAAACATCGGGTGCGGCGGTGGCTTTCCAGTCACTATCATTGCCAGGCATGTCTGAGATGTGGGACTTTTGTCGGGCTATACTAGAACTTCACAACTCGTTGGAAGCACACTCCAAGCGTTTATGCTGAAGATGTATCTAGTAGCATTCGAGATAGACGCAAAGGTCAGAAACTGAAGATGTTTTGGTGACGTTGAAGTTTTCAGTGCTGAGAGATCTGCAAAACGCGGGCGCGTTTCTGGCGGAGCGACGACTCTTTCCTTCCTCACTCCATCATCATCGTAGACCTTTTTATACACAGGTCAACCACAGATATGCGCACACATTGAATAATCTACCTGAGCGGTCGACGCGTGATCTTTTCATTCTTTGCGATGTTGACCAGTATGTTGATAACAGACGGCGAAGCTACGGGACGCCATGCGAAGCGAAGACTCGCTTTTGTCGTGCTCGCAGCAGACAGAAAGATTTGATCATTCCTCACGACCGGGATTGTGCACTTACAGTCCTTCCATCTTTGCATAGCAGCTGTCTGCGACGATCGAAGTGATATTGTGCCGCCACGTCAGGTAGTTGGCACGATTCGACCCCACATCAACCTTCCACCACGACTGCCAGAACCTCGGATGGCAAAACTCCTCCGTCAGCGCTGGTATGCACGATGTATCTCTGTTTTCGCATCTTGGCCACCGGAAGAATTTTCTACTGGTGCACGGGTTGCATCTTAGGGTATGAGGGTGAAAGGAGGGGTGCATATCTTGGCTGTGGAGGATCAACTGTTCAGATCGCTGAGGCATGCGGCTCACTCTTTTCTACTTCATGCTGGACGTCTGCAGGAACTCAGCCTCCGCCTTCGGATGCGTTTAGCAGCGGTCATAGGGAGAGTTGACAACTTCTCCGTCTTGGATTCCTTGGAGCGGCCTTGGTCATGTTGTTTTCCACCATTGGAAATGTTCGCTCTTGACTACTTGCAGCATTGGGATGCGCATTGTGCATGATACAGACAGGTTGAAGACGGAGAATCGTCGAGGGATTTGTTTCGCGGGTCTTCAGATGCCTTGCGAAGCAGTCTCCGCTTCCTCCGAGGCAAGTATAAGAATGGCTAGGAAGGTAGGTTGAGAGCCGTCAGCGCCCTCATCATTCTGAGATTGAGGATCAGACAAGATGAAGTTCAACTCGCTTCTTTGGCTCAGCAGTCTCGCATTGGTGCAGGCAAACCCTTTCTGGAAGGATGACTTCTCCCTACAAGGTTTCGCAAAGGACAACCCTCTGGGCGAAACCACCGGTGGCAAAGGTGGACGCACGACCACCGTGTCCAGCTTGCCCGCTCTCCGCACCGCTCTTGCTGGCACCAACCCGTTGACCGTAGTGGCCAAGGGCTCTTTCAACTTGACCGGCGAGACACGCCTTCGTGTCGGCAGCAACAAGTCCCTGCTCGGCCATAAGAACGGTGCAAAGTTCTTCGGCGGTGGCATGTCTGCCGTCAATCAGACTAACATCATCATCCGCAACATTCAAATCAGTTACGCCTTTGACAACGACTGCATTACGCTCCAAAACACCACTCGCGCATGGATCGACCACAACGAGTTCTTCTCAGACCTCGAACACGGCCCCGACTTTTACGATGGCCAAGTCGATCTCGTCAGAGCCACAGACTGGGTGACGGTATCCTGGAATTACTTCCACGACCACTGGAAGGTGAGCACCCCTTCCCCTCCTCACCTCTCAATTCAAACACTGACACAACCACAGTCCTCTCTCATCGGCAACAGCGATGTCCTCCGCGAAGTAGACGAAGGCCACCTCCACATAACCTACCACCACAACTACTGGCGCAACATCGGCACCCGCGGCCCAGCCGGCCGCTTCGGCCACCAACACATCTACAACAACCTCTACCGCGACCACCTATACCAAGCCATCCACTCACGCAGCGACAACCAAATGCTCGTCGAAGGGAATGTGTTCCGCGGAAACACGCGTGAAGCAGTTTCAACCTATGGTCTTGTCATCCCAGAAGATTCACCGAATACCTGCGTCTGTGGTGATTTTGAAATCGATGGATACGTGAATTTTGGAGCGAAGAATGATTTTGGGAGGGCGGGGGTTAATGTTACGCAGTGGGGGGATTTCAAGAGGGCGCCTTATAGGTATGATTTGACTAGATTGTCGGATGTAGAGAAAGTTGTTACCAGGGGTGTTGGTGTTGGTAAGATTTGAGGGATGATGACGAGAGTGCGTCCGGAAGGGGTGGTTCTAGTGTCGATTTACTCGAGAGGGTGCCAGCGAAGAATCAATACAACAATTGTTTGCCGTCCGATGTTGTTCGTTCTTTCCAAACCTCGAGTCTGTCATAATCGCTGTGCTTTTTGAAGTGTTGGCGACTGAGATATGAAGACAGCAGTCGAGTCTAACGTTGGTCCTCATCACTTCAATGAATATGATACGACTTTGACTCGAATGTGATGGTGTCCATTGATACAGTTGGGCGGCCGATGGCTTCGTATTTGTTCGCAACAACGGAAGCGAGCGCGTTTGAACAGTGGCCACGGCTTATGGCCATTCTCTACACCGGCATTGCTGACAGGGCAGCCCTGCCCAGCCGATCCCAAGAGAACATCAACACTGTTTGCGCCAGAGAAAAGCAGTATTCTTTATTCGAACGCTTTGTTTATTCCTTCGACGTCTTTGAATGGCTCTTCGCGTGACGGGCTAGCGGTGAAAGAAATGTCGGGGAGTTGCGACAAAGAGTCTTCGGATGGCGCAATCCAGCACCAAGCTTCGCAACCAGACGTTGTTGTTACGCGGAACGATGCTTCGCTGGTGATTTGAGAGCTCTTTGCAAGATTGTGCAATTGGATATGGCGATTTCGTCAGTCATCACAAATTTGCCAAAAGCGAGCAAATGGCCTCATGGCGATTGTGACTCGAATGTTGAAGATTTCTCCCCATCACGTCTTCCACTTTGGTTTGCTTGACCTCGTTCGAACCTCGACTCCGAAGACGCCGAATAACCTCATTCCTCGCTCCCAAGAATGGCTGCTGCTGTCGGGATCTTCAACTCAACACATTCGGGCGACTCGAATAAGTATACTGCTATCTCGTCTGTCGAAGAAATAGATGCTGGCGACGAATCCACCGAGTCAGATTCGCTACTCGTCGTATCACCATACACCACGGCACCACATCTACTCGACCTGAATCGCTACGACACAGCAAGCCAGCTCTTTGCAAAGGCCTTGACGATACTCCGACCAACTCACGATGATTACGCGACAACAGAGTACACATCCACCTTCAATTTCCAGGAAGTCGTCGATACGCTGAGAAAACTCGCAAGAGCCGAGTCATGTGTGTGGCAGAAGAAAGAATTCTATGTCGTTAGTTTCCGGTCGCAACTCAAGCATGAAGTCGACGGGGATAGGCTTTTCCAGCTTGATGTTTTTTCACATCAGGAGGCCATGACGAGTGGAGGGCTCTTGAAATATTGGTATGGTGTGAAGAACGAAGATCGACGAAATCTGGCGACTTGTATGTATGCCTCAAAGCTGTGATGAGGAGTGCTCTGGCTGACGAGATCTCCAGGCTTCTGGGAAAGTCGACAACACGCAAGAGACGGAGGAAGAGGACCGTGGCATGCTCAGGCGAGAGCTGCGGCTACGATCTGGTATGAGAGCATTGTGTTCAAGACGTATGTTTTGACGATTGGCGATGGAGCGAATAGCTGGGAGTTCAGAGACTATGAGGAGAGCAGGCGATAGTATACTTGCGCTCGACCATCAAGGTGTTTGTAGAGACGGAGTCCGTGCTTGGGTGCGACCCTGAGTGGAGACTTGACAGCCTGGACATCGATGACCTTATCCAAGAAAACATCAGAGCATTTGAACTGTGATTAGGGACCTAGTCAACATCAGCGACTTCGTTCTTTGAGTCGAGACCGAAAGTGCTCCCATACGATGTTGTATGTGACGAGAGGTGTGACAGGGCAGATTGTTGGCCGCCATATTGACCAAAGCGAGTGATAACGCTCTAATGAAATTGTGCCCACAAAGACCTCGCTTCGAGGTTTCCCAAATGCCATACGGTCGGGTCGCGCCTCAGTTCATCGACAATGGACTACTTCGATACCGCCTGCAAATGTGAATGCACAGCCTGAACTCTACACTCAAGGCCAAGGGCTTCGAGATCGAGATGACAAGATGGTCATGCACTTGTGAAAGGGCGACGTGGACTTGACTTGGCCTCTTTGCTGTTTGTCGAGCTTGGTTGAAGCTTGTCTTGCAAATCCTGCGTCACCCCAGGAAGGCGCAATGCTGGGGAGCATGTGTCAGTCGACTTGACAGCTTCTAGTCGCATAGCAGACAATCTAGCCGAGCATAGGATATGGTGCAGCAAGTAAGCGATCAGACTCGTCAGGTTGATGGCTGTAGCATGAAAAGTTTGGCGAAGTGTCTGGCATAGAGTGTCCCTTGCTCTCTCAACGGATCAGATAAGATGAGATTTCGATGTCTCTGAGGGCGCACGGACACCAAACGTCTGCGCAAATCGGCGACCCTCTCTCAACATCCACAGTTCACGACTCGACGTTTGAACAACGTTGGATTGCGAACCTGCTATCACCGACTATCAATACTTGCCCGCTACTTTATTTGCTTGGAATTCTCGAACGACGTGACCGCGAAGGCAATATAGGCTGTAGATCGTGCCTCAACCTTCCGAAACCCACCGACAAAGGATCAAACCTCGTCAAAACACGTTCCTCGGCTGTCTATCCCATCACATCTGCCAAGCTCATCCAAGAAACCTAAGACGTTGATTTTCTGCAGCTTGCGCCATCGACCCTGGTACCTGGCAGCCACTTGCAGGCGAGAGACGAGAGCTGATACTGTGAGCTTTGCAATCAATCGCTGTTAAGACAGGGTATGCGCGGTGAGAAAAGTGAGGTTATGCTCTGAAAGAGGTTTAGTGATACATCCAATATCTGAACAAGGTTTCGAGAGCACATGGCTTGCTGCGGTCTCCCATGTGCGGATGATGGCGTAGCAGGTTGATAGACGGATGGAGCTGGGCATGTCGCAGAGTTCAACACTCGAGGCACAACTGCTTTGCCCTTTGTGGTCCGGCTGTGCAGCTAAGTGGCGCTTTTCGAGGTAACGTTATAAAGAGCTCCAAGGTTGCACCTCTTTACACGGCTATGTTTTGCAACTTGATAATCCTCGAGCTCAACTTTCCACTATGAAGTCCATCATTTTTGCTACTTTGACAAGCTTGGCCCTGGCGGCTAGACCCTACCTCAACGAGCCCGACACTGGGTAGGTTATCATCCAGTTTGACAAATATAGCTCGTCTGACTCATCAATAGCATCGACGACGCTCTGGGAGACACACCCAATGGCACACTCCCTGCTTTGGAAAACATTGTCGGCCTTCCAGATTTCGAATGGGCAGCTCGCAACTACATGAACACCAGTGCTTATACCTACTACCGTAACGGCGCTGCTGGCGAGTGGGCCTATCGCAACAACCTGGAAGCCTTCCAACGCTACACAGCTCGTCCTCGTGTGTTGAGAGACAACTCGAAGATTGAGTCGACCTTCACCACTTCCATTCTCGGCCACAACTTCTCGGCACCCTTCTACATCAGCCCTTGTGCACGAGGTGCTCTTGCAAACGAGAGAGCCGAGCTCGGACTTGTCGAAGGAGCTTACCAGGGAGACATTCTGTACATCCCTTCAGACTTTAGCTCCCTGCCCTTGAAAGAACTGGCCGCCGCAAGACCTGCAAACGGCTCGCAAGTCATGTGGCAGCAGGTTTACCTTGATGCTTCCAACGACACCGCAACCAAGGCCCACTTCAAGGAGATCGAAGAGTCAGGTGCTCGCGCAATTGTGTTCACTGTTGACAGTGCTGGACCTGGTGTTCGTCAGCGTGCTCAGCGCTATTCTGCTGGCTCGGCTGATGCAGACTACTCGGCCTTTACATGGCAATACTACCAGAAGCTTCAGAACTTCACCAGACTGCCTGTCGTCATCAAGGGTATTCAGACGGTCGAGGACGCCAAGATGGCAGTCAAGTACAAGGCTCCCGCTATCGTTCTGTCCAACCACGGAGGCCGTAACTTTGATGCCAGCCCCTCTGGCTTCGAGGTCGCACTCGAGATCCACCAAGAGGCACCCGAAATCTTCAAGCAGATTGAAGTCTACGCCGATGGTGGTGTCAGATACGGAAGTGATGTGCTCAAGCTGCTTGCGCTTGGTGTTCGTGCTGTCGGACTCGGTAGACCATTCATGTACGCCAACGCTTACGGTACTGAGGGCGTAGCCAAGGCTGTAGAGTTGCTGAAGGCTGAGATCGCTAGCGATGCTGCTCACTTGGGATTGAGTTCGCTCAAGGAGATCGGTCCTCAGTACTTCAAGTGGACTCCTAACAACTGGTATAGCTAGATTATGAGACATGTAGAATAGAGCCATTATATGATATATCCATGTTCTCATGCATCAATTCGGCGTGAATCTTCGTTGATGGTCGGTAGAAGTAAAAAAGAAGGAACAGAAAAGAGAAACAAACGGAAGAAGCTTCCGCTGAAACTGCCGAACGCCACTGCTTGCCAGAAGCGACGCGCAGAAACGTTTGAGACGGCCATCACGAATTGGCTTACTTCTAATAGCGTTCAACTACTTCGACATCGTTGACAGGACTGCGTTCGGAAAGAGCTGATGCGAAAAGACAGAGGTAAGCAATTGCAAGTACTTCGTAGTGAGAAAGATGAGCTGCGTCGACTATCAACGGGGCTGACTCCGGTTGATAGGACGGCGAAGTCTCGACGAGAGGCAGTGATAGTTTACGCTAAAGCCGGCGTCGTGGAGGCTTCTAGACTTGCGCCCTCGCGAGTTGCTGTCACTTCCTGGAGGTTGTGTATCGCGGCATCCTGCTTTTCGAGCGCCCGTGTCACTGTACCTGATACTTGTCGCGCTCCTTCTGCAGCGCGCGGCTATGACCAACCAAGGAGACGACGCCGCCGCCATGGCGACAGAGACGCTTACGCCAGATCAGGGCCCTCGACCGAGCATCGAGGACTTGCTCAACATGGACGTCAACGACATGACGACGGACCAACGAGCCCGATTCGAGATCAAGAGGGAGCACGAGTTCTACAGCTACTATGAGCCCATCCGCGCCCTTGCGACAACCGAGATGGACTGGACCGACCTCAATTCTGATGAAGCCGTCGCGAAACACCGTCCGACCGCCTCGCCCGACAAGGCCCTGACGGCTTTTTGTCAGCTGGCTGCCATCCGCCTGAAGATGCGTCGCGCCATGATCTTCTTCTTCGACACGACCCACGCCTACATCCTTGCCGAAGCTACCCGCACTCTCTCCCTCCACGACGATGCCGTCTTTGACGACGAAGAAGATGGACTATGGCTGGGCACAACAAAGATTCCGAGAGGCTTCTCGGTCTGCGAACATACCGTCAATCTCCCTTCAAACGGAGGCACAAACGCCGAGGGACACGACTCGCACATCATCCACATCATCAACAACCTCACAGAAGACACTCGTTTTTGCAACCGGCCATACGTCACTGGTGGTCCCAGAGCCAGGTTCTACGCTGGTGTCCCTATCACAACTCCGAAAGGTCTCAAGATTGGCGCTTTCTGCGTCTTGGACGACAAGGTCCACGAAGGTCTTGGCGACAAAGAGGTAGGTTTCTTGCAAGAGATGGGAGCCGCTGTCATGAGCCATCTGGACATGATCAAGGCAAAGGTCGAGCAGAGAAGAGGCACGGACATGGTCGCTGCTCTAGGCGCCTTTACCGCCAGCGAATCAAGTTCGCGACGAGACATGAAGACGGATGATGCCCGTCCACAGCTGGAGCACGACCTCGAAGCCACCTCGTCTCTGTTGACCATTGGAAACCTCGATTCACCACACCCCAAAAGGCCTGCAATGCGTAGACAATCCTCGAGTAGCAAATTGCGTCATCCTTCAAACGAGCATGATCAAATCACGAATATCAGAGAGAGGTCTCCGCGTAGACAACGTCCTTCATGGTTTACTAAGAACAGAGCCAGATCGGACATGTCTGTCTATACAGAATCTGCCATACTTCCAGAGTCCACTCCGGTCGAGACTGCGTCAGACAACCCCAAAGCCCATCCCGCTGAGCAATCCCCCAGCGAGATTATGCAATCTGCCTCCACCTTGATCCGGAAAGCTGTGGACGCTGATGGTGTTCTATTCTTGGACGCTGCAATTACTGGCTTCGGTAATCTTATCAACAGCTCTTTCCTGGAGAACACCCCAGACGACGATGCCGAAACTACCACCAGTGGCACGGATGGCCACCAGACCAGCGAAGGAGAAGACACAAAACCTCAAGGTCCAAATGCTGACGATCAGCCATGTCCCGTACTCGGAGCTTCTTATGCACCACGCAGCGGTGCCGTACCAGATCCTGAGGGTCGTCGTGAGATCTACTCGCAATTGACCCCGAAGTTCCTACGATTCGTTCTGAGACGATTTAAGGGTGCCAAAGTATGGAATTTCAATGAGAATGGAGACGACTATCTGGATGAACAGGCTTCCGAAAGCCACAGCGCATCTGATGGAGGCCTTGAACGCTCGAGTTCGAAGGCAAGCGATGCATCTTGGAGGAGAAGAAATCGCAAACGATCGCTAAAACATGCTCCCGGCAAACAACTAGCAGCTGCTTTCCCTGGAGTGCGCAGTCTTATGGTGCTCGGGCTTTGGGACCCTCAACGCAATCAATGGCGTGCTGGATGTGTCATATGGTCTTGTACACCTATGCGCATGTTCTCTAATGAAGGCGAGATGCACTACCTCACAGCATTCTGCGACGTCATCATGGCCAAGCTGGCTCGCTTGGATGTTGACGTGTCCAACAACATCAAGTCTGACTTCATCTCGTCGATTAGTCACGAGTTGAGATCTCCGCTTCATGGTATCCTGGGAACAGTAGAGATTTTGCAAGATCAGAATGTCGACAACGCAACTGCGGAAATGATTTCTCAGATCGACACTTGTGGAAGAACCTTGCTGGATATTGTGGATCATCTGCTTGAATTCTCTCGCATCAACGTTCTCACCAGACACACCGGCTCAAAGATGCGTCCAGTGTCGAGAAACGCGCCTGCATTGTCTTCGAACAATGGAGTTAGTGACACTGAAGCCTCATCTCTGGACGTAGACGTCTCTCTAGATGCTATCACCGAAGAGGTGGTTGAATCGGCCGTGTACTCCTTCTGCTGCTCGAAGGACCAACGCACACTCAGCGAGAGGAACGTTACCGTGTCGATAGACATCGAGAAGCATCCCCATGTACCTTGGGACTGCAAACTCACAGTGGGTGCCTGGAAACGCGTTTGTGTAAATCTAGTCAACAACGCTTTGAAGTACACTTCTGAAGGCTCCATCAATGTGTCGCTCAAGATTCTTCCACCGACGAAGAAGCTCGGTCGACCCATCGCTCAACTTTCTGTAATCGACACTGGTCGCGGCATGTCTAAAGACTTCTTGCGCACGAAACTGTTCCGCGCCTTCAGCCAGGAAGACGACATGGCCGAAGGTACCGGTTTGGGAATGTCAATGGTTGCGAGGATTGTCAAGGGCTGGAAAGGCAAGGTCGATGTTCGGAGTAGCAAAGGTCAAGGCAGTATTGTCAGTGTAACCATGCCGATGCATATGACACGCCGGCCCAGGAGTGCTGATCTCGATGGAGCCTCACTCGATCCTACGATCAACGGACTAGCAGGACTCGCCGTACATGTCATGGGCTCGCCAGATGCATTTGAACAAGGCCCCATCGCCACTGGCCGCTATCAGCAGTTGGTCACGTTCACCAAGATGTGCTCTGGCATGGGACTGAATACCTCTGGACCTGCATGGCAGTCTGCTGGCGACAAAGACTTTGCTGTAGTCGCAGAGTACGACTTGCCACGTCTTATGGACACTCTGACATCGCCTCGAATCAAGCAAAGTACAGGAGAGAAGACGTCGATAACTTCACTGCGGACGAAACCCATCGTTGTCCTTTGCAGAGATTACATATCTGCCAGGAATCTGAAGGGCTGCCAGCTCGAACAGCTTGTTCGCGGAAGAGTGGAATACATTGCTCAACCATGCGGACCTAACAGGCTTGCCACTGTCATCAATCGTGTCCTCGAGCACTCTGGCAATGGGGAACAATGGACCTCCCGCCCACACAGTCCACCGACACCTAATACCCCTTACGAATCGGTTACGCCTCGCTTTGACACATGGCGTGAATCGCATACATGGTCTGGAGCATCATCTCCCAACGAGACTGAGACCACCCGAAGACTCACTCTCAGAAGTCGTCGCACCTCGAGCGAAACCCATCCTCAATCCGTCACCCTCATCACTCCGAAAGGAAAGCCACAAGTAGAACAGAAGGACAACGACACTCATGGTCTGGGTGTCGAAACAGCACAACCTAAAATCCCCGAGGTCGCCGATGGTGCCTTGACAGCTCCCGCTTTGGCATCTGCCGAGCCATCCTCACTGGAACGCAATCAAAGCGTTGTCAGCCTACCTCCTGACTCAGAAGCTGCTAAGCCGTGTCTTCTTCTCGTCGACGATAACCCCATCAATCTCCAACTTCTCGTCACTTACGCCAAGAAAAACAACCACCCCATGCTCAAAGCCACCGATGGCTCCCTCGCCGTCTCCGCCTACAAATCCGCACACTCCCCTGACTCTTCCTCTCCACCACCCGAAGTCATCCTCATGGACATTTCCATGCCCATAATGGACGGTTTCGAAGCGTCCCGCCAGATCCGCGCGTTTGAAAGAGAGAAGAAATTGAAGCCGGTAGTTATCATCGCTCTGACTGGACTAGGGAGCTCAGAGGCTCAACATGAGGCGTTCGTGTCTGGGATCAACTTGTTCTTGACGAAGCCGGTGAGACTGAAGGAGTTGACGAGGTTGCTGGGGACGATCAAGGATACTTTTGGCTAGATCGGAGGATGGTGGGAAAGTGCGGTTTAATGATAACATGAGAAATGGTCACGAACAACAAAGCATTAAGAGACAAACTGGACAGGCGTTTGGGCCTTGGGGGCAAAGAAAAGGAATCAAGGCAACTGATGACACAGGCCAGGGAGAGACACCAGAGATAGGGATCAGGGATTAGGGCGCCTGATTGCATTGGTGGTAGTTTTCGGCTTTTGGATAGAAACTCAACAATCGTTCCTTTATCCCACTCACAGGCTCATACAATTTCGAGCTTCAAGTTCGAGATTCAGGATTCGACGACTCATGGGCAAATGCTTCTAATGGCTTTTTTGGTGTCTTCACGCTTCAGGGGGAAGCCGCGATTCATTGATATCACGTTCGGAAGAAGTCAGTTGATCCTTCCTTCAATTCTGTTGCCGTGAGCCCGGAAGCATCTCATGGCAAACGAAGCCTCATCTCATTCTGTCCAAACCTGAACTATGGCCATCGCTGCAACAGTAACATTAAACATCAGACGCGACAGAAACCATGGCCTCTCAGATTGCTGATGACCTTGGAGCGCAAACTCTCGTCGGCAGCGTAGTCACAATGTTCACGGATGTCTTCGCCGGCAGCTCAACCCTCTTCATCACCTTGGGCCTCCTCGTCTTCATCACGCGCATACTTGTCCGTCTCGGGACATCCAACTGTTGGGGCGCGTTTACCAAAGACCAACGTGATACCGTCTTCATCCTCTCATCTCATTCTCAGTCTGTGTTATGCGACAGACGATGCCTCTGAATTGCCTACTGCACCATCTTGCTATTAGGCTGTTTGCTGGTCGATGGCGACTTTAACGGGCATCTGCGGTGGATTGGGTGTTGGGTTGGTGGTATTTGTGATTGTCAGTGATGGATTTTGAAAGAGGTTGGACGGTCGGTGGCAGGCCACGACTTTTGGCCATTTGGGAAACATCTTTCGCCAATGTTTTCCTCGCCGCCGGTCTTGTCGCGTGCTCGACCTACAGCGACCTTGCGGCTCAGATCATCTCGTGTCGATATGACTAGATATGCTTTTGATCGACGGCGTGCTCAACTGTCGAAACTGTGAAGATCTTATTTCAGCTCTCGGATCAACTTACAGCTACCATGAGTCTGCGCCGTTTCCCAAAGCGCGTCCACAGTAGGCGACGACCTTGGACAGTCCGAAATAGCTCCAGTACGCGTTGATATTCCAGCGAAATTCGTGGATCCATCGAAGTTGTGAACCAGACAGTCCTTCCAAATCCCTCCCACCAGTCCCTGCGCCATCACGAGCCCACCGGGAACCATCTCATCAATTGCCGTATCTTGCAGCATCTTGTCATGCCCATGAGTCGGCTCCTGGTATTGATAGCGGCTGCAGCCTCATGACTTCCACATGCTTCACACAAATTGCGAACTCTTCGTCTTCCATGGTCATGCACCGAATAAGCGACTTGGCCGCAGCAACACTGCACATGATCAGCACGCTCTCTCAGCACGCTCCCTCAGTCTTGGATTGTGTGCTGCATGGCAATTAGTCGCGCCTCTTATCAAGGTGGATATACCAGTCTGCAGTCGAGGACACTGGAGGCAATATGATCATCAAAACACGACTTGGCAAAATATGGCTGTGCCTGAACTGCTGCCAATAATTCAAATACTACGGCCGAGTGGAAGACTGTGTTTCCGCTTCCAAGGAAAGATCAGCTATATACCTCGGGATCATCAAAGAAGGTCCCTGACCATGAGGGTACCTTACTTCGACGACGTTGGCTGAGTGGATGGCGGTAGGCGAGGGCCGAGCCGCAACCACATGCCAATACACATGGATGTGTCGGGATCTTTGGGCAAATCACGGCGAGAAGTCCAAAACCTGCAACACTCTAATGCAAGCTTGACCATTTGCTTAGAGTGCCGAGAGTTGACGGGATGAAGGATCACGAACCCCGCGCCGCTCTAAACGCTTGCCAATGTTCTTGGTATAGCTTGGCAATGTGATATTCACCGAGCTCGCAACCTACCCGAACGCAGTATCTCAAACTCATGCCTAATGAGCTTCTCGAAAGGGTTAGTATTGATCTGTCAATCTTATGCCCCTGTACATCGATATCTCGAAGGTTTGGCACCATTGTGTGTCAAGACTTTTTGAACAATGACTAGGGATCAACCGACTACACCAAGGGTGGGATTTTGAATCTAACGGCCCTGCTCTATTGGCTTCTGATAGAACTTCTCGTCAAGCCTATACTGATAGAGAAGGTGCCACTGCATAACCGAACCTTGTAGGTCTGCCACCTTCTCAATTCGTATAGCACTCTTTGCCCTGAACAAACAGCCTGCCAAGGGGATCATGTTCGACATACACCGACGTTGGCAAGATGGTCGCTCAAGCACACCATCGGAAGGCGAACGATACTGGCTGATATGGAAAACGGAATGTATAAAGAGGGCCTCCTAGGCTGCTCTCGAGGACATCATCTCATCCTCCATCTCGAACTCTCCAATCTTCCTCCAACTCCAAGCTCTACCATCATCTCCCAACATGTGGAAGAAGAGTGTTGCTATTCTCAGCGCCATTGCCGGTCTGGCAATGGCTGCTCCCCTGCCTCAGGATGCTGCTGCCGCTCCTGCTACCACCAAGTACATCATTACCCTCAAGGCTGGCATCGACCCTGAGGTAGGAATTTCTCACATCAACTGGGCCGGTGACCTCCACCGCCGTGGTATCTACAAGCGCCAAGAGAATGGCACTGTTGAGGAGGACTTGAAGGTCTTCAAGGTTGCCGACTTCAACGCCTACGCTGGTTCCTTTGATGAGGAGACCATTGCTGAGCTCAAGGCTAGCAACGAGGTGAGTCTTGGTCAACTATAATATCTAGTCATCAACCATACTAATTACAAACAGGTCGCTGTTGTTGAGGAGGATCTCCCCATCTACATGACTGCCATCACCTCCCAGACTGGCAGCACCTGGGGTCTTGGCCGTATCTCGCAGCGCACCTACACTGCCAACACCTACTACTACGACACCACTGCTGGCGCCGGTACTTACGGCTATGTGATTGACTCTGGTATCAACATCAACCACCAACAGTTCGGTGGTCGTGCCTCTCTTGGTAGCAACTTCGTTGGTGGCTCTCACATCGACGACGCTGGTCACGGTACTCACGTTGCTGGCACTATTGCTGGTTCCACGTACGGTGTTGCCAAGAAGGCCAATGTCATTTCCGTGAAGGTCTTCGGTGCTTCTGGAGTAAGATTCTTTTCTTTCATTATGTCAGCCACATACTAACAACGCCATAGTCCAGTGCCACCTCCACCATCATGCAGGGCTTCGAATGGGCTGTGAACGACATCATCAACAAGGGTCGTGCCGGCAAGGCTGTGATCAACATGTCTCTTGGCTCTGAGGACTCCGTTTCCACCGCCTTCAACTCCCTCGTCAACGCCGCCACCCAACAAGGTGTCCTCTCCGTGGTCGCAGCCGGCAACGGTATCAGCAACCCCCAAACTGGTGCCTTCATCGAAGCCATCGACGCATCCCGCACCTCCCCCGCCTCGGCCTCTTCCGCCCTCACCGTCGGCGCCATCGGCAGCAACAACGCCCGCGCCTACTTTTCCAACTTCGGCAGCACCGTCGACGTCTTCGCTCCCGGCCTTAACGTCTTGTCTTCGTGGATCGGCTCCAACACTGCTACCAACACTATCTCCGGTACCTCTATGGCTTGCCCCCATGTTGTTGGTCTTGCTCTTTACCTCAAGGGACTGGAGTCTGGTCTCACTACCCCTGCTGCCACTACTAACAGAATCATTGCTCTTGCTACTACTGGTCAAGGCACTGATCTCCGCACTGGCAGCCCTAACCGCATTGTCTACAACAACAGCGGTCGCTAAATTATGATGGTTATGACACATCCTTAAGATCTCAATGTCTTTTGAGGTCGCCACGAAAAGTAGAGATGCCTCGGCTAGGCTTGGAAAGAGAGGTAGAGGAGGGTGTTATGAGGATGGGAGATGCAGCTTTTACTGAAGCTATTAAACGTTTTTATGAATCTCGAGATACTGAATTAAAAAAGCAATTGCTATCTTTGCTTATGCGTAACTTGCCTGTTCCGACATCTGTGTTGTTTCGTTGATTCAGTTTACTTATCCCTGCGTCTTGCATTATTCTTGTGTCATGTTCAATGTTGTCCGACTATGTGTCTCGAGCCACACTGCAACGAAGGTCTTGATACCCCTCATCGTCTTTTCTCTTTCCGATCATCAGACCACAGGTTCTCTCCATCTCCAGCAAAACAATACACGCTTAAGCTCCCAAAGCGGCCATGGCTTTCACAGCCGTCTCTTTCCAACCAACCACACTTTCCTTTCCCTCACCCCTAGGACAAACCTCCACAACAACTCTCAAATACGTCGCTGCAGTTTGCATATTCTCCTGCTCCTTTGACGTAAACTCTGCATCCTCAATCAAATATCCGTATCCTCTCTCACTGCATCTTCGCTTATATCTTTCCATCAAAGCAATCTTCTCGTCTTTGGAGGTACTGCTCTCTTGGGCATTCCAGAGGAAAGCGCGACTGGGGTTCCAGCGGGTGAATGGTACTACGCCGGCAAACTCCCAATCCAAAACTGATGTTATACGAGCTGTGGCGGGGTCGATGAGGATATTGGCGAAATGGAGGTCTTTGTGGGCGAGACGGAGGGGTATGTTATTCAGCTTTGTCCGCATTGGCTGTTTGTTTATGATTGTGAGGAAACGCTCGAGTTGGGGAAGAACATTTTGCATGAATGCTAGAGATTGATGGATATTGATGGCATGTTTGTACTTTAACATGTGTGCGGAGATGTATTCGACATAAGAGTCGAACGGTCCCAGGATGTTGAGTGATGAGTATGTTTCGCCGGCGGGCCATAGAGCGGCAATGTCTGGTTCGAACCAGAATGTTTCCTCGAGTACTGAACCGGGGATAATTGCGCCAGATTCGTCGAGGGAAAGGCCGCCGATGTGAGACCAGGTATGTTTATGCAATCCGGCATTGATGTCAATCAGTTGGTCTAGAATAGAGTCCATCTGTTCAGAGCTGAGAGTGTTATAAACGTCCGAAAGACTTTCTCCGGGCTCGCGGGTCATCAGGATATACTCTTGTCCGAGCGAATTATTTGTGGAAGGATCGTGTGCAACCACTCGCGGTACCGGTATATTCGTATTGTCGCGAAGCCACGACAGCACGGCAGCTTCATTATTGGTCTTGATTTCCGAAATGTGGTTGCCGGAGATACGCAAGATCAGTTCTGATGGCGAGTATTCTTGCCGTGGAGAAATTGTTTTAGAGGACAGCCATGATTTGAGATCTGCTGTTGCGTAGCTAATAACATAGATGATGTGGAATGCGGCTGTGACCTTCAGCTGACGAATGGCTTTTGGCGTCGGTGAAGAGATATTCTTGAGAAGAGCAGCCACATGATTTTCTGTAATTGATTGTGGAAGATGATCTCTTGGAGTTCCCATCGCCATGTTTAGATGTTTGGGCCAGAAAAGGTAAAGATGGAACTGTTCGAGATTGTGATGCCGTGGTGGTGAAGTTGAACAGGTAGTCAAGGCAATTGACTGATTTAGCCGAATCGGGCTTATCGCTCTTCATGAGATAAGCAAAGACCAACGTGTTCAAAACAGAAACCAGGCAGGTGTTCAACATCTGGTGTCTCTTTGACAAACTCTCAAAGTATGCACCACACGATTTGGTACCTTCCCCTGAACTGCGAGCGGATCAAGCTGTCCGGCTCCAGTGTGTCTCTCGAGTCTGACGTGTATCTTGCTTCAAATGAACTCCGAGAACACTCGATTCAGTCCGGGCGAGATCCCGAAGCATCAGTTGAAGGTCGGCTCGCCTGAGATCAATGCAGGGTGCCTAAATTTGGACTGTCGTTAAAGCATTGAGAAGTGGTGATGGCCTCCACCCAGGGTGTCAAGTCCGACGAAAAATCAGTTCCGCGTCGCTGAGGCGCTCTTCGTGGATTCGACAGCAGCAACCTCAGCAATGGTCATCAGATATCTCACGCACGCAAGCCTCGATCAGATCTGCTCTTGTCTCCTTTTTCCGCCATGAGACCTCTGAGCTCCATCGAACCGACTCGCAGGACGCGTACTACAACGACGCGTCGTCCAAGCTTTGCCAAGCGTGGTAAGCTCCTTCCTTCCGGGAAGCATGAACACTGCATGCCACTCCCCCCGGTCGCATCTCACAGGCGAAGCGAACAAAGACCACGCTCTCTCAAGAGTTATATGGCTGCTTGTCTGCTTGTGACATCCAGCCGATATCAGATTCATCGAGCGCTTAAACAAACAGCTTGGACTCAGGTGAATGATGGATGGTATCACACCATACTGACACGCCAGGATTGGGTGGCGCAGTTCTCGGCGACCCCTCTCCCTGCCGATACGAGAGATGAGAAAGTGACCAACCATTGGAGGAATTTCAAACTCTCCCGAGACAAATCACCTATCGCAATCCGACGTTGATGTATGCCACTCATCCTGGACAGCACACCTGACCTCCTGCATGGATGCGAACCCCCCGTTCCAACATTTATCCACGACATCTCCCAAAACTCGCAATCTGGCCGTTGGTGGAAACATCTTTCCAGCAATCCTCCTCTTGATCTCTTCTCTGTCTTCGGGTTCCTCCAACTCAGGCCATGGTTCTTCTCTAGCAATCATGACATACAACGCCGTCCCCAGTGCGAATATCTCCGTCTCCACCGAAACACCACTCTCTGCTACGATATCAGTCCCATCGGCTCCGAAGAGCCTGTGACTATACCTATACGAGCAGTAAGATTTCTCCCCATCCACTGAAGCACCAGCCCAATCCCCAACTCTCAAGTCCAGATCCCTGGTCAAGAAAAAATTCAAACAGTGGATATCTGAATGCAGTACTCCCAGACCGTGGGCAAATTCCAGAGCCTCTGTAGCTTGGAATGCCCACTTGTACAGTAGTTCTGAAGGCGGCGATTCGATACCGCGAGATGCGCGACTGAGTATCCAGTCCTGTAGGTTTCCCGATTCGGCGTGTTCGAGAACTAAGCTAGAACGTATGTCGGAGTGAATTCCATGGAAGGTGAGGAGACTTTGCGGTGGATTGTTGACGGTAAAGCGCTCGTAGACTTTTTGCTCAATCGGAAAGAGCGTATCTGCATATTGAGGATGTATTGATTTACAGACCAGTGGTGTAGTATCGTTAGAAAGCTTGTAAATCGTCGAAGTGTGTCCGAAGCTGTTCGGCAGGCGCGTATAAGGTGAGGCCGTCAGGTGTGATAGTAGATAGAGACATCCTGCAATGATGAGGGTTGGACATATCATGGTGGGATATGGAGATAAAACAAGCGTTTACCAAGCATGGATCCTGCGTGTTGTTATACTTCTGTAGGATCCAAGCCACATTTCGATGCTTAATTAAATTGACCAATGGTAACTTACGAATGAGCTTACGTGTACAAGTGTGGCAGAGTCCTCGTGATCGATTTGACAGTGTATCAAGCTACTCAGCCTATAGTGAACTCAAGCAACTATCTTACAATGAGAGTATACGTCGCAGCTGGGAAAGACACGACACATCGGGTTCAAGCATCCTCGTTGCTATAGGTGAAGATATCCCAATCCCAGCAGTATATTGGTTGACAGTATCACAGCTGCGGCTTACCGCAATGATCAAACACACAAAGCGCCTTGTGTCTGGATGGTATGATATCTGCAATGTTCATGTCACACATTCACTTGACAGCATTCTGTTGTGATAAGAGCGCACTGCATTTTTGCCTTGGTATGAAGAGTTATATGGAAGATTCCAATTAATCAAAACATGATGGCAGCTCTGGAAGTGATCTCTCGACACGCCCATCTCATCACAGCAGACGCACTCGCGAGCATCTGGTCTCTCGATTGCAGCTGCAAAGTCTTCGCCAGCGTGTCTCGCGCATCAGCTAACATTGCCTCTGTGACCGCCAGTTCCTGAGGATCCGTGTGTAATGTGTCTCGCCCTCTTTGCATCACTTGTTGCAACAATGAAACAGTATCCTCCAATTTCCAAATCTTCTCGAGTCCAATATAAGCTTTAGCTAGCATTCGCATCGACAAAAGACGCCGTGGATGATCTTCTGGGAGCAATCTTGCTTCAATGATGACGACTTCTTCGAGCAGTTGAGCAGCTCGTGTAGGCTGATCCAATCTCAGGTAGGCAGCCGCTGAGCTGCGCAGTGCTCTCAAGCGTTGCGGGTCCTCAAAGCAGAAGGCGTTCAAAGCATCTATGAGAACTCGCGACGCATCGATGACTTTAGCATACTGTTCGGAGTCGGCATAAGCTGTGGCGAGCTGTTCCATGCAATTAAGGCGGTCCCTACCTTCCAGGGACGATTCGCGTTCGACTATAGCTTCCAGCAAAGGAATGGCCTTCTCGCTTGAGATTTTTGAGTATATCTCGACCAGTGTGTGCTGCAAGCAGTTCAGCTCGTTCTCATCAGAACTTTCCAGTTCTTTTTGAGTGACTTCTTCCAACATCGAAATACACTTGTCGTCATCAAGATAGTTCTGCGAGATCGCGAACCAGTTGACCAGAAAGTTAGCTTTGGCATTGGTCCCAAGTGACTTGTTCCGCTGGGATAAGACCTTCTCAAGATGGGCATGGATCTTTTCAAGCTCGGACGTTTGCTTGTAAATATCGAGTAATTTGAGTCGCGAACCTGATAAGGTTTTGCAGTCCAGTTCCACGAATCTTCCTTCGAGTTGGATTTCGGCTTCAAGCAGAACCGTAGCCTCAAACATCGCGGTGGGGGTTTCCAGAACCAAGCGACTCCGTATTTGCTTATTGATCGACTGAAAACGGATTCTGTAGTCAAACGGGTAAGCCAAGGCCTGTGATTGTATTCCTTCATCTAGCACGTTGATGGCCTTGTCGGTGTTCATAATCTGGAAGTAACTTTTGGCAAGCTTGCATTCTTCAAGAATCAGCTCACTATCTACCGGCCTTTTTCTTCCATGCATCTCATGTACCAGATGCTCGAGTATTGGCACAGCTTTTGCGTAAAGACCGACTCGCATATATGCTAGTGACAACTTCGACGACAACAGCTCCATTGCTTGACTAGATCGTTGGTCGATCTTGGCCCTGGTATCTTCGAGCAGGTCTATCGCTCGTTCCATGTCGTTTGAGTTCATGAAGGCCGTCGCCAAGTCGACTTTCGTGAACTCGACTAGTGATGGGTCTTTGCTGTTTCTCAAGGTCTCCAAGATCTTCTGTGACGTTGAAATGGCTTTAGTGTACTGACCAGACGCTCCGTATGCTTCTGCGAGTGTCCTCCAAATGTCGTGGTTAAGATCATCGATCGAATGAGTAACAGGATTCTCAAGTGTCTTTTTCAGCAATTTCAACGCCTTGTCACTCTTGCCAACCCGAATGTACGCTTTAGCCAGATCAGCTACCACACGGTAATTTTGTAAGTTGATCGTGGCCCCGAGCTTCAATACTTCTTCGAGCAACTCTAAGACTCTATCGTTAGAGTCGATCTTGAGCAGCACTGATGCCAGCTGCGCCATATTTTCAAGTCGGGTCCGATGACTTGGATAGAGTGTTCTCGTTGTGACGCGGACTATATCCTCAAGTACATTCGCCGCGCTCTCGAACAGACCGAATGAGACGTATGTCGCTACGAGATTGTGCATACCCATGAGTCGATACGGAGACTCGGGATCTGGGTCACGCATTTGTGCTCTTATAGAAGCTATCTCGTCTAATAGTGGCTTTGCTCTGTACTCCTCTTCAAGCGCAACATACACTTGTGCCAATGTGTCCATCCTTGAGAGACGAGTCGAATCGTTGGGAAGAAACATGTGCTTTTCTGCATTGACAACTTCCTCAAGCAAAGGTCTGGCCAGCTTGTATTGATTGGTTTTCAAGTACGCCAGTGCTAACGTGTAAGCACTGTCTCGATGATCAGCGTCGTGGGACTCGTAGTTGTTTGCATTTGGCCAAGTAATCGGTTCGAGTATGGATATGACTCTTTGGTGATCACCATCACTCAGGTGCATCTTTGCTAGAGTGACAAGTGGAACAAGTACCTCTTTGCTAGCTGGTGTGAAGAACTCAGAACGATATTTGAGAACCAGCTCCAGCAACGTCTTGGCTTCTCGTGATCTGTCTATGCTCAGCAAGCTAAGTGCTTCGCAATATAAGAGCTCTCTCCTCTTGAAGGACGTGGTCCCGTCTCGAAACTCGATGCGTGCGTTCAGTGTATGAAAAACCTCGGAGGAAGTGGGACTACCAATTCTGTACAACTGCCGACCCAGAAAGTATAGGCCTCTTGCGATGTCAAGCGAAATCTTCGTATCGGATAATCGACCAACCCAGTTCAGGTAACAGGTTTCCAGATGAAGCCTCAAGCTCGAAGTGAATGAATGCCATCCCACTCTAGCCTCGGTGCTTAATGCAAGAACGCAGAGACTGCGCTCCCAAGCTTCGCGTTGTTCAATCTCGTTTTGCCGAATCCGAGCCCACTGGTGTATGAGTGGATGGAAAGATATAGTCCCCTCCGAGAACGAAATCAAGGACATCTCTGCGAGTCTTATTGCCGCCGTTCTGACATTGGACACTACATCCATGCCAAGCATACAAATGGAGAGTGCCTGTGTGTAATGCCAGCGAGATAAATGGTCCACTTCACCGTCTTCTGCTTCCTGCGCGACTTTGTCAAGTAGAGCTCTCTGCATTGGTGGCGCACGACTTAATTCTGACATGGAGTCGGAAGGACGAATATCATCGTTGGCTATCGACGAATCCGCGGTCGCTCGAGCCATGACGACAGCTCCGTCATGTGACATCTCTAGCCCAGCAAAACTATGTATATCCATGCGCGTTGACATCGACTCAGCACGCTCTGAGGCTACACACAAGTGTCGAAGAGGCTCCTTTGCCTCCATTGCCTTCGAGAATTGCTGCGGGACTTGACGCAGCACGTCCAAATCAGTGTCACTGCCAGCTTCAGCAAGCCAATTGCGCACGGAAAGATTTACATCCCTTCCTATTGACTCTCGTAAGTCATCAGATGCATGGTCCGACTGCTGTTCATATGCGGTTTGGAGCACAGGATTCAAGAAACGCATCCTCTCACGACGTCGTTTCGTGTGCTCGAAAACCAAATTGACTTCATGATGTTCCATCTCACGAAGTATGACAATGTAATTATCATCATTGGGGTCGTACTCCCATGACAGGTGGAAACTCGTCAATGTCTCAATGTCGAGAAACTTTGTGTTTATCCTGGGATACGCAGGCATGCGCGACGGCCGAGTAGCGACCTTGGACAGTGCCCTTATGTCTTGCTGGTCGATCTGACGAAGAACCGTGATCTTGTTGGGACCGTCGTTATCCCACGTCCAGGGAATCTGATAGAGCTCCAGCGCCGCAATATCAATGTCGTTCCTGTTGAAACATGGGAAGTCGTTGCTGCGAAATGTCCAAGGGGCTCCCTCAAACGGGCGATTTGACGTTTCAGTAGGGGTGTCTGGTGTCTGACCTGACTCCAGCGCTTTTATAATTATGTCTTCGCGGATGTTACTGCCTTCTAGGAAAGCAAGGACACTAAGGAGCCCTAGAGCCTCATGGTCTACCGGATCTTCTGAAGAGACAAGATACTGCGCAGAGATCTCAAAGGTAGTGTATACGCTGTCGTGTCCAGGAATCCGATGACCAGGTTTGAAATGCATAAGGCGCTGTCGTTGCTGCCGGAATAATTGAGGATACCTCGCGAGACTGCAATATCCTTGTCTGATGTATGCTCCAGCATGAACCAAAGCCAGAGCATGACATCCAAGTAGCTCGACAACTGCGTCAGCATCGTGCGTGTAAGCTTCTTGTTCCTCCACATCAAGAATGCAAGCTTTACGCAACAGTTCAATCGCATCGCCGTGGTTCAAAGTGTCTAGGACTTCCAGGGTACCTTGGAATCCTGCTAGCCTGGTGGTTATTATGATGCTACCACCGCTTGAGGGAATGAACTTCGACACGTTGATCTCTTTGTCATCGCAATTGTCTAGTACAAGAAGCCACGGCCGTGAGATGTTTGAAAGCCAATGTACTACATGTTGAACTGTAGTGTTCGATAATCCGACAGCTTGAGCAAGGTCCGCGAAGCTTTGCTCGGCCATGACTTGACTACTGACATCAATCCAAAAGATGCCCCAGAAACTGCATGACTTGAGTCAGAGCACTCGAAAATATGGACCGAGACAACAATACCTTTGCTTGTTCTCTTCCGCGAATCTTATCGCCATCTCACTTTTTCCAGAGCCTCCGATTCCCTGGAAAACTGAGATGGGCTGTTTTTCGCTAGATCCGGGGATGAGTTGGTGCTTCAGTCTCTGAAGCACATCCTCACGACCAGTAAATAGGAGGTTTGACCTCCGCGGCATGATCCAGTGAACATTTCCTAACCGAAGGTATAAGCAACTGTTGTACAAGTAACAGAGGTCACAAGTTTTGTTCAGGCCGCAATCAGATAGGAGAAATGCGGGTGTAGCAGGTGCGATCCTAAGATCGTCTTTGATTTCGTGTTGTGAGATGCGGACTAACCGATGGTTGGAAGATGTGAAACGGCAGTTGGCGCTATCACGTTCAGAAGCTCTCTGGCGTATGCCGCTGCAGATACGGCTGCATACTGGTGCCAGTCGTCATTTTTGTGCGTGTCGCAATAATCAGACACGCCCCTGATGGTCAAAGAAGGAAATCCATCAAGGCCTGCTGCTTCCATCTCAAAGCATAAAACTCCATAGGCCTTCCTGGTTTCCTCTGCGAAGACGGCATCTCGAACAACACGGTCCCCTGACGCGATAGCACCGTAGTGCACTCGGGGTAGAAGTGAATCATCGCGTTGGGGCCTATCGCGAAGCTGCTTTCTGTCACACTGTTCACACGACCCTGTCTGGTGGGTGTACGAGGCGTGGAACAGCCTATCTTCGGCTGGCCGCTTTGCAAACTTCTTAGCGTATTCGCGTCCAAGGTTGGAGATGTACTTTGTGTCAGGAAGATCGTGAAACAAATGCTCGGCTTGAACAGCGGCAACGGCATTGAGAAGAATACCTGGAGCCTTGTTCATGGCACCAGTCTTGACAAAGGCCTTGTCCTGTATGCTTTTGCCGTAGTCGTATTGAATGATTCCGGCCTCTCCAGTTGGATGAATGCCGACCACTACGTCTCCAAGACGTACGTCGGTTTCTGGGCTCCAAACTCCTCCGGCGATACCGACCATGAGACCAATTCTGAGCCAGGGAAAAGTGCGGCGCATATCATTAGCGACCGTGGCAGCATTCGCTTTTCCTGGACGTCCGGAGGCAATCACAACGTTGTGGGTGCCGGCTCCTGCTTGATCGGTCGTATTGGCTTGGCCGAAAGTGTAGACATTGGAGTCGTGATACGGAGTCTGCAGAGAAGGATGGATCTCATCAAGCATGGTTTTGGCTGCAGCCGCCTCGATTGGGAGTGCTGTGATCCATCCGACCTTGTAGTCCTCGAGTTTTAAGCTTTTAGCAAGAATCATGACACGGAAAAGGGTTGAATGCTTCGTAATGGATTAGATCGAGACCTCGTTCTTCAACGGATATAACACGCGCAAGGGGGCAATGATTCAAAGGAGGAGGAGCCAGCCGTACAAGATCAAATGAGGCAATCACGTGCAGCCATGCATCTTGCTCAACTCCTCCTTTGGCTTAACTCACCCCTGTAAGCGTTACTCATGATTCCAATAGTCTGTTTGGCTCATTCGAGCCCTGGCTCGAGGGAAGGGTCTGATTGGACCGTAGCTTGCATAAAGGACGCCCAACAACGATAGCGACATGCGCCCGAGGCTGAGGCGTCGATCACGCGGGTCTTTCTATCTGAATCCTTCATTGAGATTGAAGAGATGGAATAAACCCGTAAGAATGGTTTGTCGGAGATCATGATAATGCATCGAGTACAGATGGTAAGTTAGTATTTAGGATCAGAAAAAGGCTGCGAGAGAGCGGACACGGCCGGTAGAAATTCGGGAGACTTCGCGAATTGCCAGCGTGACGACCCTGTCTTTGCCCTTTTGTCAACACAATCATTCCAGAACTGCGAAAGACCGTTCTAAGTAGTCGTGACATGCTTACATCATAGAATCATGTATAGTGTCTGATTTTGATCTGATAAACAACCTGGCGACATGATACGACCGCCGATACAACATCTCGCATCCGACCTTGCTTCGGAACCGTGGCAATTTGGGGCTCACCTTCTCTTCGGTCATCAAGTTGAACATGAAAAGCGCTATTACTGATCCGGCTATAACGGACCGCTATAAGCTGTTTAAGGAACAACATACCGTCTATCTGACACGACACCCCGAGGTGTAAAACACCGTCGCTGTATCCTCTACCTATCTCTAGAGAATCAGAGCTGTAGATACTCACAATGATTGTTGTGACAGCCTAGCAGTGTAAAGAGATGGGCTACTTCGCACCCGCTCATTGGTCACGGCTTTACTCCGAATAACATCGTGCATTACAGTGAGCTACGAGTAGAAACTTCTAGTACTCAAAGGGAAGAATTTCAATACTTGGTTTATCAGCGTGCTATCAAAAATCCATCAGCACTTGAAAAAGTGCACCGTGTTGTGTTAGTATGAAGCGTCAACGACGTTCACTCGACGACCTTTGTCGGCGTTCTGGCGCGTTTCCACTTGCTGCTGTGAACCTTCCGAAGATTGGAGGACACGATGCGGACCTTGCTGGGCGACTCTCATGATCTGCGACGCTTTCTGACCTTGCTTGCTCAGGTAGCAGAGCCTCGTACTTCCTGTCGTTGATTGTCAGCAGAGTTTCATGTCAATCTGAGTTTCTACTTACTTGTATAGCTGTTGGACGTCAGCATGTAGAATTTCAAGCTCAATCGTGATTTCAGACCATGTCGGAGCCACTGATTGTGTAGTATCAGAGACGTCCTCACCGAAAGGGCGTAGATAATCGTCAAGCTTCATCAACGTCCGCGCGCAGGCCTGACGCTTGCAGTGATACACTGCGGCCCTGAATTCTTGGAAGTCGATCTTTGAGAAAGGGACATCCGGAGGTTCCGGACTGAGCACCTCTGTCTCCATCATGTCCTCAAAGTAATGTTCAAGCCCGTCTACATCTAGCAGAGGATAATCCTCAAGAGCTTGGTTAATCTTCAGTTGCATTTTCGTCCAGATCGACCTTTGGCGTGCGAAACATCGTGTCAAAGATTTCCGAGCCTTTCGCTCTCGATCAAGAATCTTGTCAATTTCGGCGACTGGCTTGAATACGTTCAATTCAGTGGCGGACAATACGGTTTCAGTCAATGCCGATTGAAGTGCGACGACAGAAAGCGCTGAATTCATGGTCGTGACATCATGCATCATGATGACTGGCTCTGAATTCTCACATAAGTTGAGTATGTCACTTGCCGCTATGAGATGCCAAAGAGGTAGGTTCAAATGGATTACGTCCGGTCTTTGTATCGCCAAGTCCATCATTCGCTCGGTGAAGTCCCTCATTCCCATGGTCATGTCGAGTAATTTGTATGTCAATACGAGGCCGATGATGCTCAGGTGCGTGGACTCTCCGAGGATTTCGTGCAACTTCACACTAGTTTTCATAACATCTTCGAAGCAGAAAAGTGCTTCTTTATGCTTGCCAACTCTTAGATAAGCCGTTCCCAAGAGGTATGCACTGCGAGCAGCATCAAATGGATTTTGGTTTGGGATGCTGACAGCGGGTTCCAATATTGCTATCGCCGGACTGTTCTGGCCGACGTTCACAAACGCCGCTGCCAGATAGAGTGCGCTGAGTGTCGAGTCCAGGTTCGGTGCTGAAAACGCGTCAACGTTGCTGGAATAGATCTCCTCGAGCAAGGGCACAACTTCCTGATTCATGCTGTTTTCGCTAAGTACACTCGCAAGGGTGTAGACGATGGTGTTGCGGGTATCACGTTCGAGATCGGGATGACGATCTAATAATGACCGAAGCAACGAGACAGCTTCTTGCAACCTGCCGTTCATCCGATGTATCAGGGCAATTTGCACATACGAGTCCACGACTGCAATACTGGTGGGCGGAAAATGTTCGCTGCAAGATTTAGCAATCTCAGCCGCGCAGGATTCCAATTCTTGAAGCCTCCCGTGCTCAGTCAAAAACCTCAATTTCCAATGCAGGAGATATTTGGCTTTATAAGTGTGTGTATGGGAGCCAGGGTGAAAATGCAAGGAAATATGGTTGAAGAGCGGGAGCGCGACAGGCCATGTGAATTCATTGTACGTTGAGTGCGCTGGGATCAGATAATCGCCTAGGATGTAAAGTGCTCTAGCAACGTTTAGTGGTATTTCGTTCTCCATGTGGTGATCAAGGCAAGCGCTAATGTGATGTATTAAAGTGCGGTCCTCGGCCTGCTGAGCTTGGGTCTCTAACACAGCCAGACTGAGAATGCAAAGACCCTTCGAGTAGACCTTCTCTCGTACAGGAGACAATCGGACTTTTGCCCATTCATGCATGAGAGGATGCATCAGTATTTTCTTCTTGTCGACCCGGACGATAGACAATTCTGAGAGACGCACACAAGCTGCTCGAAACCCTGAGACTAACATGGAGCCGACAAGACCAGTCGAACGTACCTGTTCAACATGCCAGAGATCAAGATGATAGATTTCATCACAGCTGCCGTTGTCAGGAGATACCACACAGCTCTGTTCGTGGAATGCGTTAGCCACATCAGCCGCAGTCTTTGAGGACGGGTCTGATAGTGATGTCCGGTATGCACCAGCGTTCCAAAACAGGCCCAAATCTTCTTCGATATACAAACAGCATTCAGAGGCTCTTTCGAACGTGTCTACCTCAAGATTCTCGCGGTCAAAGAGCCCGAAAATCTCAAGCAGGTTGATAGCCGTCTGGCTGTCCTCATCATCTGAAGAAGCCAGAGTTGCTGCAGATATTTCAAACGTTGTGTAAACATTCTTGTATCTCGAAGCTTGTTGTACCGGCTTAAACTCCATGAGTTTTGATGCTTGGGCTCGAAAAGTCTGACAGTACATCTGAAGGTTGCAGAATCCCTTCTTGATGTAGGCGCCAGCATGTACAAGAGCAAGTGCGTGCTGTCCAAGCAGATTCACGACTGCTCTTGCGTGAGACCACTCGGCCTGCTGATCTTCTTGCTTGATACCGCAAGCTCGAACTAGCAATTGGATAGCGTCTTCCAGGCCGAGATCATCGACGTTTTCCCAGACCCCGAGGTGTTGACATTCGGTCAGTCTTGTTGTGACGATCACACTGCCTCCTCGAGACGGGATGTATCCAGCGAAGTCAGTCTCAATATTGTCACAGTTATCGAGAACCAGGAGCCAGGAGTTCTTAGTATTCGCCAGCCACTGGAGTACAGACTTCGCATCGCTGGCCGCCAGTGGGGGAATCTGCATGTTGGCGAGATTTTCGAAGCTCTGTTGAATACTCTGTCCGTTGTCGGCGTCTATCCAGAAGATTCCCCAAAAGCTATCCAGTGTCAGTCACTCTCCTGGTCAGTCTTCAAGACATGAATAATACCTATGTTGGTTCTCTGTAGCGAATCTGATGGCAGCTTCGCTTTTACCAGCTCCGCCGATGCCATGAAGTACGAACACCCGGCAGGGTGACTTTGCATCGGATTCGGGGACAAGATGCTCACTCATGTGCTTCAGAAGGAGCTCTCTGCCTGTAAACAGGGGACTGAGCATTCTTGGCACATTCCAATGCGTGTTGCCTATAGACGTTTCATCAGCATTTATTCAGGATTCAGGAATGGTGAGCAAGCAGTCGAATGGCAGAAAGTTGGTTCATTGTTCGATAGGGATAAACGAGTGGGGAAAGCCAAAGGTAACTCTCCAACCAGTGCGGGCAGCTCAAGAAAACACTAACCGAGAGATGGGAGGTTATCGACTTCAGTCGATCGAAGGACCGTCAAGAGTTCTTTCGCAAACGCAGCGGCCGCTGCAGATGCGTAACGATGCCAATCGTTGTTCTTGTCCTTGTTACACATGTCGGAGATACCTTTGATGACTAAACATCCATATGCATCAAGTCCAGCGGCTTCCATTTCGAAACATAAGACGTTTTGATTTTCTCTTTCCCGAATTTTTCGCGCAAACTCAGGATCCTTGATGACTGCATCACCTGAGGCAATGACTCCATAGTAGACTTCGGGTAGAGCGGGCTCGATAGAACTTTTGTTTGGATCGCTACCAGTAGACAAGACCGCAACTTCCTGGATTTCGTTGTCTGGGGCGTGGCCGACAGATGGGGGTCTCGTAGCACATTCCTTCACCTCATCCATGTTGAGATATGAGATGTAGTCTCGGCGCTCGACTAGACGAGCTCGTAGGTGATTTTTCTGGACAGCTGCAATTGCAGTTCGAAGCACTCTCGGCGCTTTGTTCATACTTCCTTGACGCACGAACGTTCCTTCTTCGAGATGCTTTCCATAGTCGTACTGTATGACGCCGGGAGAGTTGTCCTCAGGCGCTCCAACGACGATATCGCCAAGCTGTACAGGGCTTCCAGGAATACCACCTGCAATGCCTACCAACAGTCGAATCTTCAGGTTGGGAAACGTCCTGACCATGTCTTTGGCGACAGTCGCAGCTGACGCCTTGCCTTTCTCAGCTGAAGGAAGGAGAGTAATCACAACATTGTGGTGGCCGCCTGTTTTCTTGCTGTCGATCTGGCCCAGAAGGTACTCATTCTCGTCATCTTCCGGATAGGGAACAGAATCGTGTACCTTGTCCAGCATAAGCTCTGCTAGCAAATATTCCACTGGCAGGGCGCATATCCAACCAACATGATAGTCTTTGCAGGTTAAGACCATGACAGTAAAGAGTATTTAATTATGGCTGATTTGGATGTAAGAGCTGCATGTCGAATGTTGAGCCAGCGAGATTGGAACCAGTCTTATAGCCCATGAATCCAGGGCTACAGGGCTGTGAGCAGACTTCCAGATACTGAACGACCTAGCTGGAAAGCTCATTGAGATTCCTTCGACAAGTTGCCGTGTGGCCTCTTGAAAGAAGAGAAGTCAATGGATGCATCTTGTAATGGGTGTAGCTCATCGGCATTGATGAAGAGCGAGTCAGGCAGGCGCATCGTCGAGTTGTATCCATGGTTTTCTAGCAAGCGACTGCTTCTGATTTTCTCTTTGAACATAGCCGTACTTTCGGAAATCATTATGCGTTTTGACAGCTGCAAAAGCAACAAACTCTAGCTCATGGAAGTGTCGTGCAAGTCTTGTAAGGAAGACAGCTTGGGACAATGAAGTCGTGGTAAGCGACAGAATTGGCGGTTCCGGCCCGAGCTTTGCTGCTTCCCTGCCGGCTTGCATAAAGCAGTTTCACAAAATAAACCATTCATCGTGTCATGTGGCAGCAATTGCATGAGTCCAGAATATGTTGATATGCTATTGATGGAGTGTGCTAATTCGGGAATACAGCTATGATGCTTTACTGCAATCTCACACCAGCCTGCCTGTTCTTCTTAGCCGTAGCGCCCACAGCCTCATTCGTACCAGTAAAGCCAAGTAACGATTTCCTCTGCCTATCATCCTCTTCCTGCTTCTTCTTCATCCTCTTCTCCGTCTTCTGTTTACCGCTACCCTTGCCGTGGAACCTATGACTCAGATGCTTGAATGCTTCTTTCTGGTTCATCTCTCTGCCATCCTCATCATTGTAGCGTAATTGCACATTAGGCTTATACGAACGCTTGAAGTGCTCAGCTTGTAGTTGTGCGAGATAGGCATCACGTTGCTCGTTCTGCTGGCGGGAGTAGGCCTCACGCTCGCGGTGAGACATGCGGTCGAAGCGGCCGGATTTACGGTCGTTCTCGCGAGCTTCTTTGGTTTTGCGATCGTACTCGTCGACGAGGGCTTGGTTCTCGGCGAGGAACTGTTGTTGGGCGCGGACGGCTGCGTTGGCTTTGTCGGCGTCGCTATCTTGGACAAGGCCACGTTTGCGAAGCATGTTGAGGATGCCACCGGCGCCGGATGAGGTGTCTTCTTCGGCTTCGAATCCGGTGGATGTCATGGCTGGTGGTGCGGAGGATTCTCTGTCTTCGGCTTCTTGACGAGCTCGAGCTTCTTCTTCATCTTCTACTGCGGCGTAGGATTCTTGCATAGTCTCGTCCTCATCTTTGATCTCCCCAACAGCGGGTGTCGATGTGGCTCGTGTGCGCTCGTCTGCCGAGTCTGGTGATTGAGGTCGTCTCAGA
>JGI24891J29808_1000315_pt1 | contig 38936 bp, 36 predicted proteins | sample FreactcultuFSWF8_FD_29808 | JGI IMG/M metagenome (IMG submission 29808) | reverse complement strand
TCTTCTAGAGTCTCTCCTAGATAGCTTTAGAAGTCTCTTCCTCTTTAACTAATTTAAGGTTAAATTCATTTAGAGATAATCTAATGTAGTATCTAGCCTTTGCATCCTTTTATCTAAAGAGTGTAACGTTAGTTATCCTACTAATAGGTGGATCCTAAAGGGAAATGTTCTTTACCCTATCTATAATAGATACAGGTATAGGAGGTGTTATAGGGGGTGTAGATGTACCCTCTATAGTCTAGAAGACTCCTTTAGCTTTAAGCTAGTCTCTTATCTACATAAACCATTTATCTACATTATCTCTACCTAGGGTTGCTACCCTCTAGTGTTTAGACATTATGTAGTTATTTGCTAAATCTATCTTATAAAGATGTTATAGTTATAGTTATAATTAAGCTCTCTTTCTATTGTCGTGTTACAATTTCTAATGTGTTAGTTATAAGTTAACTTGTTATATGCTAAAGGTGTATATTAGCGGAAGGGATAGATTTCTAAAGGTACTTAACTAAGGCGAAATTGCCTAAGTAGGTTTAGTTATCTAAAGGGTAGAAATGGGTAACTATGTGTCTCTATTTCTATAGTTGTATAGGTTACTAAGTATCCTAGTTGCCTTAGTAATGTATGTATGTAGTTATGTATCCTTGTTGCTATAGTAGTAATAGGTAACTAAGTTTCTCTATTGCCTTAGTAATAATAGGTAACTATGTATCCTAGTTACTATAGTCTCTCTCCTCTTGTTTATCTCCTACTATTCTTAGTAGAGCCTTAATAAGTTACATAGGTTCTGGGATTATGCAAAACCCGGGCTTATAACTAGTTAAAATAAGTCGTGCAACGGTGCATAAAATACTCTAGCTAGTATAGGGAAGTAATCCTAGAGCCTATAGAATCAACCGAAGGTAGAGACGCGACCTTTGCTAACGAAAGCGAGCTAATAGTATATAGCGTAGTAATTAATTAATTAAAGAGAAGAAGAGTATCTACAGGCGCAATCTATTAAGAACATCCTACTCTACTAAGGCGTTAGGATGCTAAGCTAACCTTATTATCCCCTCACTTATTATAGCCTATTATAGACCTATCTACAATAGAACCTTACCGTATTGTAATAGAGTTGTAACTCCTCTAAGTGTGCTAGGACTACACTATTTTCAACTTATTACGCTTATTACTCCTTCCGAGTTAATACGCTAACTATCGATATAATAGGTACTACTAAAACTATGCCCGTCCTTCTATAACTAGGCGAGCACGCATTTGTTCTAATGCTAGCGATAGAGAAGGTAAGGAACTTCGCGTAGACTAGTCCTAATAGGCATATTATTAAGAGCGTTAATTAGAGACTAAGTACGGTTATAGATAACGACTTAAGGTAAAGGGATGTTATATTCTTTAAGCATCTTGCGTATATAGGCTAGCGACTACTATATAGAGCCCTCGGACTATTCGTTCTCGAGGAAGGCGTACCTAAGTACAATATTCTTATTATTTAATATAACACCGTAGAGGTTAAGAAGAGAGACGTTATAGTAGTTAGTCTTATAAGTATAGTCGAGAAGGAAGACATTAGGGTACTAACTATAGATTTCTAGCATTTCTTTGCAAACGATAAACAAGTTAGTAATATAGCCTTAGGTATTAATAGTGTGTCTACTCTAGTAGTTACTACTGTTTTTAATAACTTCGACCGCGCGCTTAATAGGAGTCTTACCGCCGAGGTCGATCTATCTAATACGCTGCTGTTCGTTATATATGTCTAATCTTAGTAATAGGTTAAAGCTAAGATAGCGAAGGCGAGCAAGTGTTATATAAGGTAACGCACCGATATAGTAGTTAATCTTAATCTCCGTAAGGCATTAAGGGTCTTCTAGCTAACGACGACGGTATACTAAGAACATAGAGGTAGTAGCTAGCTCGTAGTTATAGCTATAAGACTGTTAATTATAGAACAGTTCCTAAGGACCGCTAGGTATCTTCTACTTTATAATAATAGCTATCTTATAACCCTTCCTCTTCTTCGTACGCTTTAGTCGCTTACTAGTAGCCTTACGAGGATTATTATTACGAGCTAGTAACTAGCCTCGTCGTTATATGCACCTATAGGCTCTTCTAACACTAACCTAGCGTTTGTCGACATTAGACGAGGAGAGGTCGTATCTATAGTTAAGGGAGTAGTTATAGAGGTGTTCCTTAAGGTCTATAAGGGTAGGGAATACGCTAATAGGTAGTAGTAGTATTAAGTTAGCGATAGTAGTAGCATCTTTGTCGTCTTCGACCTTAGATTCGGCCTTATTGTCGGTATTGTCGATAGTAGAGGCAAATGAATTTGCGCGAGAGCGAGGGCTAGTTAGGTTAAGGAAAGCGATATCCTCGTCGTTTAGAAGGCCGCCTTCGTATACTACTTAAGACATGGCGGCGCGATGACGTTATTCGATGAGGTAATGTTAATGTTTTGAAACTGTGTTAATGCGCCCTGACTGGCCTAAAATTCTAGCTAATTTTAGTGCGAAAAAGGCACGTGCGCGGGTTAACGCGGGGAAGGCTCACGTTCGGAAGAATAAAGCTCACGTCCTCTAAAAGCCCCCATCTGTGTGGCTGCAAAGTTTTGGAGCTGAGAATGTCCGGTGTAACCAAATTTTTACCATTATAGTCTGGCTTTGTCTGTTTACATTGGCAGGACCGCGGAAAAAGAAAAAGTGCATGTCAGGTATCACGCAATCCCAACAAACGCCCTCTGATATTCCATTTCATCTCAAATTCAGCTCCATGGCTTTCCCTTGCCAATCTCACAATCAGCCAAGATGTCCTCCGCTGCCTTCTCCGCCAGAGCATAGATAGTACTAGTAGGATTACCATTAAGCTCCAACGGAATAACACTCGCATCAGCAATCCTCAACCCTTGCACACCGTACACTCTGAACTTCGTATCCACCACACCGCCCCAGTCGCGTCTACGCATACCTGCGGAACCCACAGCGTGCCAGACCGGCGCCAGCGATGCTCGGTAGAATCCTGTCCATTGAGCCAATGAAGCGTTGGCAGGAACATTCGAATAGCCTGGTAATATCTCAACGGTAGCGGAAGGACCGAGAGCGGCTTGCACCTCAGGAGAGGCGAAAATTTTGCGTTGGATCTGAGAGAGGCGTTGCATGACCATGATGTCCCAAGGCAGTTGCATGAAGTTGGGATTCAAGTTTGGTCTCGAAGGGTCGGAAGAAGACTAAGAGAGGGTGTTAGCTTCAAGGGTCATGTTCAGAGAGGCCGGGATGCGAATGCTTACATGAACTGTGCCTGTAGAGAGGGGTAAGGTTACCCAGTGGTTGCCACCGAAGACTTGGAAGATCATTGCGCCGATTGCTACTCCTTTTTTGAAAAAGGTGTCTGCTCTTAGTCGTAGTATTTGTTCTTGTGCTTGAACGGAAATGGCACCGCCACTCGCTTCAGACAAAATTCGTGCATAGGAGGGGATGTCTTTGTAGAGCTGCGCAGCGACAGTGTCAAGGTCATCCTCGAATACATCGGCGGCAGTCAAAGAAGCTGTGAGAGGTCTTGCGTTCCAACCTATGGTCAATGACTCTAATGTGAAGTTAGGGTTGACGATGACGTTCAATAGCCACTGGTCCTGAAGATGGGCTCCTACACCAGGAAGGTTGACCTTCAATGTGACGGACATGTTGCGCAGAACACTGTGCCGAGTTAGTATGTCCCTCACTAAAATACGAGTCCAATCGGACAAGTATACTTACGAGGGGTTGCCAACCCCCGATCGCTCGAGGAGACCGGGGGTCCTGTATGTGCCAGCCGAAAGGATGACTTCGCGCTTGGAGCGAAGAAACTGTTTCTTTCCAGAAGGTAATATAACGTTGACGCCTTTGGCCACCACGGCTTTTCTAGGACCATGATGCGCTCCAACACCATCCAAATCAACGTCCAAGGCAGTCGTGTTCGTAAACGCATGCAGATTTGGGCGACTGATGACAGGTAAAACGTAAGACCTGGCCGAATCAGATCTAATGTTGACGACTGTGTCCTTCTCAAGCGGGAACAAGCCGAGTCCGGCAGTGTCTCCAGAGTTGGGATCGAGATTCCATGAGAACCCGAGAGACTGCCAGCTTGAGTTCAATGCACGTCCATAGCCAGTTGTATTGAGATCATTGCCCCAGCCTACTTTGACTGGGCCGTTGAAACCATGGAAACTGGCCTCATAAGAAGTATCAAGAAGGGCCTCAGGTTCGGTAGGGAGTTGTAGGTGCTCACTCTTCTTGAAGTAAGGCAGCAGATTGTCCCAGGTTAACCCGGGATTACCCAAAGCTGACCATGAGTCCACCTCATCAGCCGTGGGTCGAAGGTATACCATGCCGTTGAGAGTACTTGAGCCACCAAGATCACGTCCTGCATGATAGAGGAGGGTCGAATTGTTGGCATAGACTTGCGGAGTTGTTTTATACTGCCAATCGAGCTCCGTGTTCCATGCAGGTCCACCAGGACTTACAGAAAGGACTCGGGAGTCGTTGAAGACTGTAGGTCCGGCTTCGATGAGGGCAACCGAGATGGATGGGTTCGCTGACAAACGGTTGGCTAGGACGCAACCAGCTGTGCCACCGCCCACAATAATGTAGTCATACTCAAAAGAGCCTGCATAAGCTGCAGAGTAGAAAGCAGATAGGATAATGAGTCTGGAGAAAGCCATGATGGACGAACTGAGCGAGAAGACCTGATCATACACTTACGCAGCAGGAGACACCGGAATATATAAGCCTGGAAACTTACTTTGTGCCTAAAGCGCAGGGGTAAAATCCTTCGTAGCAGAAAGAAGGCGTGGGACCGGTGATCAAAGGTCGCCAATCATGCTAGAATGTGCATTCAACATAAGCGAACACTTTGCATGTCTCAATCCATAAGCCGCAAGCACATCAGCAGGTCGCTTGCGGGATGCTTGAGGTTCTGCATCTTAGCGAGGGAGCTGCATTCCATTTGCAATGGAAATGCAGCTAGTAACCTGCAGCAGTTCGTGTAACAGAGGGATCGCTGTGTAGGGCACCCACCGCGATAGATATGTTATTAATATTGAGGCATCTCTGCCAGAGTTCGAAAACAAAGCCGAGTATGAAACGTGCCATACTCTACCGACATTCTTCAAGCCGTGCTGACTGCGTGGTAGATCGTTCGGATGTGGATTGCGTGGTGAGGGGTGACCCGGCAGAGCTTCGGGCAGGACGGTCTTCTGTTGCTCCAACTGCACAATCATACATACTGCGGTGAGTCAAATGTGTAAGGCGACTCATTCATGTTGATTCGAATGTCTCTCGAGAGTAAAACAATGATCCAGTGACATGATGTTGGGCTTTTTGGCTGGAGAAATAGCTCGGTTTGCAAGAGACGCATGATCAGTTGAAAGGCTGCTGGCTGCTCGAGAATCCGTGTAGCGGCGAATTCACCCGAATGTCAAATTGGCAGGAAAGAACTCAAGTCTCGCATAGAGGGATGTTGATGTCGTCAAGAGGAATTGACTCGAAAATCAGAAGGGCAAGAGAATCCAAGACGACGCCAAGCTGGACTTCGGCGTGCTCGCTCTTGCCAAACGCGTGGCCATCGATCTGCCTAAACTACTCACCTGTAATTCTGTAGACATAAAAATGCCGGCGTTGAGTCGACGTCCTCTGAGTCTCGAGCAGTGCTGAAACGCATTGTTTCTTCCTCATACCAGGGACTTGACTGCCTATGGTACGCGAAGGAATCGCGTCTACAAGCGCCCATCAGGCAACCTGCGAGGCTGCACGACTGAATCATTGAAACCGAACGACAAATCTGTAACCAACTTCCTATTTCTTCAGCAAGTGTAACAGACTTTTCTTCATATTCAAACAAGTACCCCCCACCAGTTTCACAGGATGGCAGAACAAGACGGCAATACGAGTATTGCGGCACGCATCGCCGCCTTGAAGTTAGACCAAGTAGGCCGGCAACCTGGTGCAAAGGCAGCTCCTCCCACAGTACCAAAAAAGAGACCGGAAATCCCATCGAGACAACAGACGACCAATGTGCCTCCTGTTGGAGTCCACGTATCTGCAGCCGATGCAGGCCATGATATTGGAAACCAGCCGTCCGCGGGTGAAATGAGTGGAGTAGTTGAGCGTGCTCCTCCGACGATTCCGAACAGGCCAGCCAGAAGTACTGCACCTAAACTACCACCGAGACAACCATCTGGACCATCTCCGCAGCTACCACCCAGGAGGCCATCGGAAACACCCTCGAACCTTTCCGGAAGGCCGGATATCAGTAGGAAGCAATCAACTGAATCCGTGATATCAACTAGGTCGTTAATCTCGACGGCATCCACTCGGACTGGTCTGAGCTCCGCGACGAGCAACTCTGGACCGCTCTATACAATTCGAGCACCCTCGTTCGATGCATCATCGCTTCCCCCTTTGCCTCCTAAGAGAGCACCTAGTCTACCAGAACGTGGTCCTGTTTTGCAGCAAAGCAAGTCATCACCCAATGTCCTGCCTGCCGTACAGGCGCCTGCGCGACCTCAACTACCATCCAGGCCTCAATTGCCCTCAAGAAATCCTTCGTCCTCTCAGAGCGTAGCAGAACAGAACACTGTTGAACCTGCGGCTCCTAAAAGGTCCGCGCTGTCTTTGGGCTTTAACAACACCGCCAAACCACCTCCAGTCCCAGATGCAAGACCGGGATCTGACGCCCCACCACCAATTCCTGCATCTTCTCGACCAGATCTCTCCAAGTTGTTAGCATCCAAGCCAAGTACTACTGCCAATGGAACCACAAACAGCGCAGCGGTACCAGCAGCATCCGCAGCTCCAGGCCAAGGATCTTGCCTGAAATGTCGCGATTTCTCCATTGTTGATGCCCACGCCGCACGTTTTCCACGACAATCGATACCATCTCAAGATCTTGGCTGGCTTGCTCAATCGCTGACGTCCCCATTCCCATCATTGACCGACAAAGCTCGAGCAATCTTTGTTTGGCTACACCATAACATTGACTACAATACTCATGCTCTGTTCACCAACACTGTCAAAGGCTCAACCCCAGCTTCGACATTGGCCACTGGTCTCGCTGTTTGTGAGGGCTATGCTGGGTTGTTTACCGCACTTGCATCAAAAGCTGGACTTGAGAGCATGGTTGTCGGAGGTCATGGAAAAGGCCTTGGATTCGAGTCAATAGCTCCCGGGGCTCCACTGCCTGCTGAGGATGCAACAGGTCATGCCTGGAATGTGGTTAAAATCGACAACAGTCAGTGGAAGTTGATCGATCCTTGCTGGGGAGCTGGTCATGTCAATGGTTGGGGCAAGCCCTACGAAAGATCGTTCCATGCTATCCATTTCATCGGCAGCAACGAAGAGTTTGGCCGCAGCCATTTCCCGAGCGACAAGAACCGTTTCTACAGAAGTGATGGCAGACAAACGATCACCTGGGCGGAATACCTACTAGGCGACACAAATGGTCAAGCTCCTGTACAGACATTTGGAAACATGACAACCGAGGAGGGCATTGACGAGAACTCAGTCTCACCAAGGATTAAACAGATTTCGGTCAACGACCCGCAACCTTACATCCGCTTCCAATTCAACAAAGTCTGCCCTCACTGGGACAACGAGCGGAACGGAAAAGGCAAGCACTACTTGTACCTAATCTTTTTGCCTGAAGGTAATGGCAGACCGGCGCGTGAAGTTCCTCTACAGACCAATGGATATTTCTGGTGGGTCGATGTACGCCCTAGTGAGCTCGGACAAGCAGGCCAGGAGATCAAGCTGGGCACAGTAACCACATGGAAAGGCCGGGACGGTAGAGGAATGGTGGAGAGCGATTACAACAAACAGGGTGGATTTTCGGGTGCCTATGCCTTTGCTGCCAGGTGGGAGCTTGTGTGATCAGCATTGTTTCCCTCTTAGATACCCCTCAATCTTTCCCCTTGGTCTCTTTAGCATGGAGTTGGAATATAGCGACGAGTGCGCGGTGAATCAAAGAAACCAGAACGTGTGTTTATTGAATACGGTCATAGCTGTATATCGGCTTTTTCATTGGGCATGGAGCCTCGTCTCTTACTTGTTGATCCAGTGCCAGAGATGAATCGTCGTTGATCAATCGTTCGTTCTCGTGTGCTAGAGTCTCATGGTCGGAGTGCTCGCGCTTATTGTATCGTCGTGAGGGGTGGGTTGTGGCTATTGTGCTTGAGGTGAGATCAAGACTACCGAGTCTCCTGTGGGCAATGTGTGAGTTGCGAACGTCCAGGGTTCGGGTGTTGATACAGATTGCGTACCTCTTACGAACAGCATCTCGGACTGCTTCTTGAGTGTCTGACAAGGTCGTTAGCATGCAGTTCCAACTGGGAGGCTCCAGAGTGTCGTACCCTCACGCTCTCGGTCTCGTCATCGTCGTCAATAACGTAGATGGTCTCTTCGACCTCTCCAAGAACCAGGTTGCAATGGCTGTCGTATGCCTGTCCAGACGTGTTAGTCGATCGGTATGCGCCGAAGTATAGAAGACAGTTCATCGTACGTGGAGTCTGCCTTGCAATTCGCGGTCGCCGCGCAGCTTGACAAAGACGATCTCGTTGAGTGAAAGGCGCACGAGATCCAACGGCTCGTTCACCGGGTTGGCGGTGTTGTCTTCGACATCGGCCATTTGCGCATCAAGGTTGTGTTTTTTTGTGCTTGATTGTCTCCAACTAGTCCGATGATGCTGGTGTCGCGAAGCTGCTGGACGCTCGCCGGTCTTGGCGGTCGGCGTCGATGCTCGCAGCCCGGCCTTGGCTGATTCGCGACTTCCACTCGGCCCTTGCTTTAGATTCACCGGGGAAGGTTCGAGCCGCTTCACTAGCTCCACATGGCGCGAAACGGGCCAGCAATGAGGGTGTTCGCGAGGCTGAAGTCTTCTTTCAAGTCGGGTCTTCTGTCTTCCTCTTCTCCATTCCAGAGATACAGTGGAATACATCCCGCTGCTTTTCACACTGGAAACTACTCATCATCAGCACGATGTGAGAATCGCATCTCTGGAAGGTTTCGTCAAATCGCAAGCCACAATCGTATTGTCTGGAGATCGTTGTCTCAAGATCATGGCCCTGCCACCTCAGACAGAGTGGACTTGGAGGCCGAAGATCAGGACTTCATACATGGACGCAAAGACGTTCACGACTTCCATGACAGGATCCGGAGCTTATTGTTACGCAAAGATTATCACGGATTGATCAAGTTGTTCAGTGCCACAGAGGATAACCTGAAGTTCATTCAGAGCGTTCCGGAAAACACTTTCACCGAAATCTTGGCCCATTTGCAGCCAAAAAACACCCTAGAATGGGCAACTATACCGTACTCACAATTGAGCCCCGCGATGGTCCAGCAGTTGCACCTCCCGTCTGCGGACAGTCTTATCAGAGAGCATCTTCTCAATGCAATCCAGATCCTCGACAGACGCAATAAGTCCGGTAAGACTTTGAGCGTCACCGACTACAGTCTTATACTCGGGTTTGCGCGCTGGACTGGTCAGAGAGATGTCGCAGAGTCGTTTTGGAGAGCCATGGAGACCGACCATGTCGTACCGGACCTCAAATGCTACAACAACTATTTGGGAGCCATCGTCTCACATCTCCGTTATGAACCATATGCCAGCCACAGTCACCGTTTGACTGTTTTCAGAATCGAAGCGCGCTCCAAGCTGAGCCCGAACGCGAGACACGCAGCTTACAAAATTGGTGACGGAGGCATCAAACAGGAAGTCATGAGTTTCCACCGTGAGATGATACAAAACGATGTTGTGCCAGATGAAGAGACGTTCCGTCTTCTCATACTTGGGGTTGCTCGTGAAGGTGACCTTGATACTGCCAAGAAGATCCTTAGACAAGTGTGGAGAATTGATGTTGACGGTATTGTCAATGGTCTTGAAGATGGATATTCAGAGAAAGAGCTTGATATGTCGCCCACATCCCCGCTCTATCCGACTCCATTCTTGATTTATGCCATCGCACATGCTTTCGGTATCAACAACGATATTCCCACGGCTCTTCGACTGGTGGACCATGTCTCGAGAACCTTGAAGGTTGAGGTTTTCGATCATGTGTGGCACGAGCTGTTCAACTGGACCTTCGTTCTTTCTTTGCCTCGTCAAGCATCAAGAAGAGAACATGCTTATCTACCGAAGGCCAGCGTACAGAAGATCTGGGAAGTGATGCGGAACAAGCCTTACAACGTGCGCCCGACTATGAGCATGTACAACAAGCTGATCAAGAGCCTCTTCATACAACAGAGAACTCGAGACATGTGGCATTACATGTGCGAGGCACTGCCTCTGTTCGAAGACATGCGCATCAAAACTCGAGACTTGAGCAAGGCGTTGCGTAAAGCACTCAGACAACCTCGGCATGAGATCTATACGGCTCAGCCAGTCGGCCAGCTCCATGAGGACTACATGCATAGTCGAGTAGTCCAGAAGACGTCTCGTCTATGGCTTAAACGCTGGGTACGTCTGCTGCTCGCAAGCATGCACTCATGGCGCAAGGTCGACAAAGACCTATTCTGGAGTACCATTCAAATACCCAAGGTCATTCTCGAATGGAAAGAGTTTATGCCTAGCAAGGTGTGGTATGATATTCCTGGAGGCAGGGTAGGCATCATCCTTCGTTCTGGCGAGGAGAAGGAAATTTATCAGGAGAAGACCATGGATATTATGGATGCTAACGACAAGGTTCTGGGCAATGACAGCCTGCTTCCTGCACAGGATGGCAATCGCTACGTGCTGACACGCCGTCAGCAAAAGGCGGCTACTAAACGTGGTCGTGTCACCTTGAATCAGCAGGTTAAGGCCGAGAAGGATTCAGCAGGCCAAAAGCTCCAGCCTGAGATTGATGAATGATCACACAGAGGAAGCGAGCAGTATAATGATGGAAACGGGGACCGACAGCATCGCCAGGAGTTCAAGGAAACAGTATGAATAGCCCCGCATGAGATATGCAGTATGATCAACATGAATTAACGATATGAAGACGAAGGAAATAATAGTCTCTCAATCACAAGTCAGCGACGAAAGAATTTACCGGTGAAGCAGACGATGTTGTAGATCCCCGCGCGGGGTGTCTTGTCTCTTGGCCGGTGGTGGCTGTGACCGGCAGGTGGTCGAAGCACGCAACCCCGTTTCTATTGCTGTCTGTGTTGGGTTTCGAGTGAACAATGCGACAACGAGGATGGAGGCAGTCAGGCAAGGAAGAACAGAAAAGCAGTGAGGCCATTCGATAAGCAAAGTAATGGGCAATACGATGAACCATAGGCCGTTGGACGGCAGGTCACAGGAATGGGCCAAAAGTTAGTTTAAAAAAAGGTAGGGTTGGTTGCGCGTTCGTCCCCAGTCAACGTCACCACTGTCGAGCAAGCCACGTTCTAAGACCCTCGCGATTCGCGGGCACCGGGGCCATTGTTAGACATTGGCGCCGCGCCGCAACAATTACTTTGTTCTCTTTCTCACTGCCTGACACCATGTCGCAATGGACTCCTGATATGCTATGAAGAGACAAACCTAACAACCTCGACCTGTCCCTAGATTGTGCACCAAGATGGTGGGCCATGACGACCACTCCGACGCCGAACTTGGTGGTGTCCGAAGGAGGCACTCTGCCCACTACGATGAAGACGATATGCACCCAATTCCAGGCCGCCATGACACCCTCTCCAGCGAGCGTCCGCAGTCCAGTCCCTCGACATCTGGCACCGACATTCCTCTACACTCGCTTCGCAATTCAAGCGAGAACTCATCTCGAGTGAGATTCTCACTGCAAGAGCAAAGACCACAGAGCCAGTCGCGCGGAAAGAAGAGGAAGAGTGACGAAGACACAAGGCCTGATCTTACCATCGACGTCAATGCTGCCGCTGCACATTCTGTGCATGGGGAGAACACGCTCCCCTCACCATCTAGCATGGTTTCCTTGTCTAGCAATACACGTCCGAAGGCTTCACCATTGTCGCCTCAAGCAAGAGCGCGAGGCTACTCGCTCCGTAGTTCGCTCTTCCAGCGCAACATGCATGATCGCTCCGCCAATTCCCCCTCTTCACCATCCATAATCGAGATGGCTCCGATAGCCCAATCTAGTCAGCATGGGACACCTCACACACCAACTACCCCACGTTTGAGCAAGAAAAGTATGGATACTGTCGTTGAGGTTGCTCCGTTACATGACGACGGCCTTGATCTGGAAGAACAAGATCCCAAACGTGCTGCCTTCAACCAGCCTAAAGGCGTCCAAGGCATAGGAGCCTTGCCGCATTACCACTCCTGGATACAAGAGCATACTACGCAGAACCAAGCCTGGCGCTCGTTCAAGGAAGGATACCATAAGGCCCGGAAGTTTGTCCTACGCATCCAAGATATTCCACCAACCAAAGACGGCAGACACATTGATCTGGATGCCTCTCGAAAGACTACTCTGCTCGACGAGAGGACCAACAAGGCCTATATCACAAATTATATTCGTTCGAGTCGATACACTGCTTGGAATTTTGTTCCTCGTCAGTTGTTCGCTCAGTTCTCGAAACTCGCCAATTTCTATTTCCTTTGTGTTTCCATTTTACAGATGATACCCGGTCTCAGTACCACAGGAAGTGAGTGTCTCTAGCTGACCACAGTATGTCCTTGTTCTGATCGTTATACAGCGTATACCACGATTATTCCCTTATTGTTCTTCGTTGCTTTATCTATGGGCAAGGAAGGTTACGATGATCTCCGCCGTTACCGCCTGGACAAGGTAGAGAACAACCGCGAGGCATCTGTTCTACACGCCTATCGCCCTATCACCTCCTCTGAAGCACCAGCAGAAGAGGGCATTGCTCGCACCGAGGGCCCGATACACTGGGCCAAAACGAAGTGGCAAAACCTCCAAGTTGGCGACATTGTCAGACTCGAAAGAGACGAGCCTGTACCAGCCGACATGGTTCTGCTCAGCTCGAAAGGCACAAACGGTATCGCATACATCGAAACGATGGCCCTCGATGGAGAAACCAACCTCAAGAGCAAGCAGGCGACAGCCAATCTGGCCAAGCAATGCGACGCTCCTGAGAAGATAGCTACTTGCAAGGCCCATTTTGTGGTCGAAGATCCGAACATTGATCTTTACAACTTCGAGGGCAAAGTGACACTGGATGGTCAAACAGCACCCTTGAGCAACAACGAAATCATGTATCGCGGAAGCGTACTGAGAAACACACCCGAAGCTTACGGCATGGTCATCTACAGTGGTGAGGAGTGCAAGATTCGCATGAATTCTAACAAAAATCCTCGTATCAAGGCTCCAGCACTGCAGGCCATTGTCAACAAGGTCGTCATCGTTATTGTCATCTTTGTCATTCTTCTGGCAATATTCAACACTGTGGCATACCAAGTCTGGCGCAAGGGCATCGAGGACGACTCATGGTACCTTAACAACGCCAGAGTTGCATTCTTCCCTGTCCTTACCAGTTTTATCATTATGTTCAATACCATGATCCCGCTATCGTTGTACGTCAGCATGGAGATCGTAAAGGTCTGGCAGATGGTTCTGCTTAATGACATCGACATGTACGACGAAACGACCAACACGCCATTCGAGGCAAGGACATCCACGATCAATGAGGAATTGGGCCAGATCAGCTATATTTTCTCCGACAAGACCGGAACTCTGACGGACAACATGATGAAGTTTCGAAAGCTCAGTGTCGCTGGCACTGCCTGGTTACATGACGTTGATCTGCAGGACAAACAAGACGGCCCTGAAATGCTTGTGCACAAGAAGAGAAGTCGTAAGAGCAAGGGTAAGAAGCCAATGCGCAAGTCGACCGCCTCTGTCATCACATCTACAGTCAAGTTAGATGGCGCAGATGATCATCTTGAGTTTGGCGGACCTGGTCGCAAGTCGACATCGCAGTGGACCTCTTCCGCTAGACCTGGAAAGGCCCAACCTGAGCTCAGCACCAAAACCATGATTCGATACTTGCAACGAAAACCCTTCACCTTGTTCGCAAAAAAGGCTCGTATGCTCTTGCTGTCCATGGCACTGTGCCATACGTGCTTGCCCGAGACGCAGGAGGATGGAGAGATAGATTTCCAGGCTTCCTCACCTGATGAGTTGGCGCTTGTTCGTGCAGCGCAAGAGCTTGGCTATCTTGCAATGAACCGCGAATCTGCCATTCTGACCATCAAGACCTTTCCTAATGGCATGACACAAGAGCCCGTCCTCGAACAATACGAGATCTTGGATGTGATTGAGTTTTCCAGTAAGCGAAAGAGAATGTCTGTCACTGTCAGATTCCCAGATGGGCGCGTTTGTGTCATCTGCAAGGGAGCCGACACCATTGTCATGCAGCGTCTCAAGCTAGCCTCTCTAGCAAACCAGAAGATGGTTGAGATCGAAAAGCGAACGAGCATGCGCAAGAGTTTCGAAGCTCAAGAAGCCATCCGTCGTCAGAGCGAACAGCACGAACGCTCTAGCGTAACTCGACCCAGCTTTTCGCGACCAAGTTTCTCAATGTCGATAGGTCGGCCCAGTGTCGGTGCTCTTCCACGTACTAGCGTTGGAACGGCGAGGCTACAGCCCATCCGCGATGAGCTTAATATATGGCTCAGAGAACGTGAGAGCGAGGTTGACGTGTCTCACAGCGAAGACCCAAGTGTGCATTACTCTCCACGACCTTCGACTCAAATGCACAGTCGACAATCTTTGGCCCCCTCCGAAGCTCGCAGCTCATTGCAATACGATGATTTTGATCAGGATGAGCTGGTAGAGGAGTCACTAGTCACAGACGAGGCGACTGTACTCGAGCGCTGCTTCCAACACATCAACGACTTTGCGACCGAAGGTCTTCGAACTCTTCTCTATGGCCACCGCTTCCTCGACGAGCAAGAATACTTAGGATGGAAGAAGGTGTATCACGATGCTACAACCAGCCTCGTCAACCGCCAACAAATGATCGAGGAAGCAGGAAAGATAATCGAACGAGATCTGGATCTTGGTGGTGCCACTGCCATCGAGGATAAGCTTCAGAAAGGTGTACCGGAAGCTATCGACAAGCTCAGGCGTGCCAACATCAAGATGTGGATGCTGACAGGCGACAAGAGAGAAACTGCCATCAACATCGGTCACTCATGTCGCCTCATCAAGGATTACTCGGCTGTGACGATTCTCGATCACGAGACTGGCCAAGTTGAGCAGCGTATCGCGGCCACTATCCTTGACATCAGTAACCATAAAGTGGCACACTCTGTTGTGGTCATTGACGGTCAAACGCTGGCTTTGATCGAGGACGATCCATATCTGCGCAAGCTTTTCTACGAGCTCGCAGTCCTCGCAGATTCAGTCATCTGTTGCCGCGCTTCTCCAAGTCAAAAAGCTGGACTTGTTGCAGCTGTGCGACGAAGAGTCAAGAACAGTATCACTCTGGCGATTGGTGACGGTGCGAACGACATTGCTATGATCCAAGAAGCCCATGTCGGTATTGGTATCACAGGTAAAGAAGGCTTGCAAGCGGCTCGCACATCGGACTACTCCATTGCTCAGTTCCGCTTCTTGGTCAAACTTCTGCTGGTTCATGGACGCTGGAACTACATCCGAATCTGCAAGTACACTGTCGGCACATTCTGGAAAGAATTCCTGTTCTACCTGACCCAAGCGCTCTACCAGCGATGGGCTGGCTACACTGGTACTTCCCTTTATGAGTCGTGGTCGCTTAGTATGTTCAACACCTTGTTCACCAGTCTTCCGGTCATCTTCCTCGGCATTTTCGAGAAGGATCTTCTACCCCAGACCTTGATCGCGGTACCTGAGTTATATACCAAAGGACAGCGCAACGGAGGTTTCAACTTCAAAATCTTCCTTGCTTGGATATTCATGGCATCAAGCGAAGCTATCATGGTTTACTTCATCATGTTCGGACTCTACGCTCAAGCGACCTTCACCAAAGATCAAGGACTATATGCCATCGGATCTCTGACATTTACAGCATGCATCATTCTTATCAGTATGAAGTTGCAAGTCATTGAGATCCACAACAAGTCGATTATGGCTGTGATTGCATGTTTCCTATCCATAGGCGGATGGTTCTTGTGGATGATCATTCTCGCCTCGATCTACGCCGACAACGTCACATACAACGTAAAAGATAGCTTCTTTGTACGCTTTGGCGACAACATGTCATGGTGGCTCACTTTAATACTAATCGTCGTTGCCACAATGTGGTTCGAGTTCGGGATCAAAAGCTTCAAATCAGCATATTTCGCAACAGACGTCGATCTCTTCCAACTCTACGAACGTGACTTGGACATTCGAAAGCGTTTCGAAGAAGCTTCCGCCACGGAGTTGCAAGCAGGCTGGCATCACGGCACCAAGAAGTCGAGTTTCGAACAGCAGCGCGAACACGAAGCGCAGGCGATTCGCGAACTCGAAATTCAAGATCTGTTAGACAGGCCCAGAGTTATGGAGGAAGGAGGCGCCAAAGCGGGTGTCACAATGGAGGAACAGATGGTGTTTGTCGATGACGGACCCAAGAGACCGTCTACCGATATCCAGGAAATGCTGTCTCGGAGATTTGGATCGGTGCAGCAAGGAGGTATCGACGCGGATAAGAAGTAGAATCTCTTGCATCAAGATGCTTGTTTAAATTTAATGTACTTTCAATTTTGCCGTCGCTAACCTAACTCGTCACGTTATACTCGTAGTAGCGGGATAAACAAAAAATATAGGCAGGTGTTCAGTTCGGTCAGAACTACGGAAATACATGGTTGCATGCATGAACGTTTTTGGCGGATTGGCGTGATCAGCAGAGTAAAATGGTTCGCCTAGGATTCGTCGGGTTGCATGAGAAAAAGCGAACATGGAAGAGATCGCTTGCAGCGCTTCCCGTCGAGTCCGTCGAGTCCTCCTCTTTTGCCTGTCGCGTGATTGGCACAAAAGGCCGTGCTCGGGAGGTTCGGCATGGTCATCGCAGATGGACTCGCTCGATGCCAAGCTCGAGCGCGTTGTACATGTGTGCTCGCAGTGCATGTCGCGATGGTGGGTAAGCAGAGCAGGCGGGCTGGCGAACAGGCAGGCAGACGTTTCCAGGTGGGGGCGGCGCTCTGGCTGGGAGACTGGGACGACATCAGGCGGTTGAAACTTGGACAACAGCCGCATCTCCGTCATGTCTTGGGTTCTGTCTATTTCTAATGCTGGGTTCTGAACAGTTGAGACAGAGGTGGTCGGGAACGACCAGGGCAGGTTTGAGCGATCAGCATCAATGAGTCTTGCCTAGCCGGACGCCGCATGTGGCAAAGCAGGGAGGGCACCGAATAAGCTCACGCATTGATCACGGCTCATAGGGGAACTGCCTGAGGAGAAGAGAGCACATTTCCCATGCAACACGCACAAATGATGGAGGTGGATAATTGCAGGCCTTAGGAGTCTAGATAGGTATGCCTGAGAGGAGGCAGAAAGCAGGGAAATTGTAGGCGGAGATGGGCTGTCTCTGTGGTGAAATTGCTCGCTTTCGGGATTAATTAAATGGGATTGGTCCATGGCGGCTTGGCTGCCGAGCGTCACATCGTCGACTTCTTTGGCTGCGCTGGCTCGCTGGCTGCACCGTCTCATCCTCTTTCAACGGGTCCGGCTCTCGACTCCTATCGAGTTTTCCCTCCCCTTCCTCCCATCTCCATCATCCGTCATCAACAATCTCATCTCCATCGCCGCATGTTACGAACGACACGACTTTAGCTTGCATTGTATACTCGCAGCAGTTCTTAACCCCATCTCTCCGTCCTGTTCGACTCGGGCCCCTCAAACCACTCAATTCGCCCTCGGCCACCTCCGCCCTACACCGTCACGTCCATCTGTCGCCGCGCCCACCGTACCCCTCGAGACTCCGTTCTGCTTACCGATCCGCCACCCTCGACGGCTCCAGCAAGGGTCGTTTCTGTACAGCACAGCGATACGTGAGGCGTCCTCGAAGACGGCTTGTTCTTGGCGTTGGGTGTCGACGCCTGTGACTCGAATTGAAGCCTACTGGAATTGCATGGCTGGTGTTTGGTCTTGATTGATTCGTTGCATTGCCGGTGTTTTGTGTAGCTCTGGTGAGTCTTTACAGTCACCCACGATGATTTTCCGTCATAAGCAGCCGCTGACGCCTCGAGCAGTCTTTGTTGTCATCCTCCTTCAAACTCTCCCATCATGCGCGAGGCCAACTTTAGCATCCCGAGCGCGAACAAGGCCTCGGTAGGCATCACCCCTGCCCTGTATGACCGCCGCGCTCTCGACTGTACCTCGACTCTTCCCTTGATCAACTCCCTCAACAACCTCACCTACCTCACTACGTCATCCGCACGCATCCGCGACATCCTCACAGTAGACGGTGGCGTTGAACGCCTGGTCTGCATCTTGAAAGAAGGCAGGAGCAAAGATGCCATGGAGAGCTGGAAATGGAACCTGGCCTTCCAGTGTGTCTTCAACATTGGTGTTAGAGGCTCTGAAGCGGTACGAACCCGCGTCGTAGAAGCCGACATGGTCCCCGTAGTGGCCACTCTCCTCGACAACTACATTCGCGCCATGGAGAAGCTCAAGAAGCGAGCCGACGAGGACGCCAGACGCACTTCGGCCAACTTCAACCCCTACCCCGCTCTCCAGAGCCCTACACGCTCAAGCCGATCACCTTACCAGTCTAGGTCAGAACGCACTCCCAGAAGATCGGTCCCTCCACCGATCGACATCTCTACTGATGATCAGCCCATGGCCGATCAACAACAACCACCGCTTCGTAACACCAGACTCGACTTTGGTCGTCACACCCCGATGCACGACATCCGTCCGCAGTCCTCTCCACAGATCCGTTCAGAACAAGCTTCCCGTCAGACTCTACGACCAGTTCGTGACGCAGATCGTCTACCATCGATGCTGCCTAACCTGAATGCCGAGCTGAGCTCGCAACCCCAGTCACCTACCACTCCTAGTGCAACAGCGCCGACTAGCCCTCGCTCCGCCCTAGGCCTTGGACGCAGAAGACCATCCATCCGTCATCAGCTATCCATCTCTGGTAATTGGGAGGATGAGCAAAGCGATGATGCTGTTCAGGACACTTCGGACACCGCTGAGACATCGCCCGAGCCAATGGTCGACATTCAGAACGACATCTCCATGCAGGACATCGTTCACGATGAGACCATGCTCGAGGGAAGCGTCACTCCCGTAGCTCTGAGCGTACCCACCGTCGATGTGTCGGATTCGGATTCATTCATCACCCACACCTCGGTGCAAGATGGCAGCACCAACAACAACCAGACACCCACACAAACCCAGCCTGGCTTCGCACCTCCCCAGCAGCTTCCTTCTGTCGATATTGTTAACGCTACCCCACCAGCACTTATGGCTCCCCGTGCTGGTGTACCCTTCGTCTCGGCCCCAGCTCCTCTTGCCGCCGCCCTTCCCCGTGACGAAGACGTCATCATGTCTCTCCAACTGCTCGCCTATGTTTCGAAATACTGCAATCTTCGTTCATACTTCCAGGCTTCACACCTTGTCCCCCGCCTCAATATCGATGCCGAGCTAAAGACTTTGGATGTTGACTACGACCCATCCGTGCCTTTCACCGGACCCTCTCAAGAAGAGCTCGAAGAGGCGTGGGACAATGAGTTTGTCGAACAACCTGCTTACAACATCTTCCCTTTGATCGAGAAGTTTACTGTACGATGTTCGAGCTCTCGTCAATCTCTCTTGCCGACATCGGCGCAGCAGAGCGAGACGATGCAATATTGGGCAGGTGTTGTCATGCGCAACCTTTGCCGCAAGGATGAAAGCCGTGGCGGAATTCGTCAATGTGCATACTGGAAATGTGGAAAATGGGAAGAATACACACGGCAATTTGCCAAATGCAGACGCTGCCGACGGACCAAGTACTGCAGCAAAGAGTGCCAAAAAGGTGCTTGGGGCAGTCACAGATTCTGGTGTGTAGCAGCTGAGGAGGGCAAAGAAGGAGAGAACTCCCGGCATCATCACCACCATTCGCACTCGCATTCGCACCAGCGGTCCCACCACCACAACCAGGGCGAAGGAGCAACAACAGCAACAGCAGCGGCAGCAGCAGCTCCGGCAGCAAGAGGCGAGGCATCACGCTCACGAGCACATCATTCTTGAAGTTGATTACGAAAGGGGATTTACACAGCATATGTTTTTTTCAACTTTCCTCGGCAACGATATCCATTTTTTGGCCGATTGGAAAGAGTTAAGGTAGTTAGGGAGGCAAAGATTGAGCAGCAGCTTCGGCATGGGCAATAGAGCGCCTGGCCATTTAACGAACCATTGCGTAGGCGTTGTGGAGGACATTTGCGATAGTCTCTGGACAAGGCGTTTCTTATATGGGAAGAGGAAGCACTGATTGTTACTCGGGCAGTACGATATTTGACTATTATTTACTTGTCACAAAGCCGAAATCTTGTGTCTTTGTGTGACTGTGGTTTGTTGGCATGCTTTGTGAAGCAGGCAAGCACGGCAAGAGTTGATTCGGGCAGACAAAGAAGTGCGGAATAGCAGGAAGGCAGGATGAATGGTGGTCGATTGAAAGTGGGTCCGGATAGATAGTCCGACGGCTTTAATTCAGGAAAGACAGCACGTGCGCTGGGTTGAGGATTGGTTTGACGGACGGCGTCCTGATAAGGAAGGAAGTATTTATGCGCTGGACGTGACACATAGTTGACAGGATCAAGTGTCGTCTGTCTTGTAGCATGGCTAGACCTAGTCACTCTCCCTAACTCGAGACTTCCCTAAGACTGCGGGTGGTGGCCCTGGACAGGAAAAGCGAAACAACATTCCGAGCAAGCGACTTCGGGCATGACTGGGCGCGTTGAAGTCGTCAGCAACGACGAGGATGCGCGAAGACCGCTGCTGTCGCGAATCCTGCCCGGCAACAGCAGCGACATAGATCTGGACATGGCTGCTAACAACACACGGCCCGGCCATGAGAAGTGGCGGCGCGTGGTTGGTCTGCTGCTGCTGTTCACCACTGTTGTATTATGGACCGCTTCTAACTTTATGGCCTCCGTACGGCTCCCCTGCCCCTCTACACTTGACGCTGTCGCACAACAAGACTGACAATGATGCATAGACGCTGTTCGCCGACAACACCTACTCAAAGCCCTATCTCGTCACTTACGTTAACACCGCCTGCTTCCTCATTCCGCTATTTCCCATCGTCGTGCGCCGCCTATACCTAAGCGGCTCCCTTAAGACGCCGAGATACGCCCCCCTTTCCCAGGAACACGACGATGATACGAACACACAAGAGCACCTAGATGACGCTACTTCACAAAAGGCTGCACCTACCAAGGATGCTCATGGCATAATCCCTCTCTCCCTTGGAGACACGGCTCGTCTGAGTCTGGAGTTCTGCATGCTCTGGTTCCTGGCCAACTACTTTGTTGCTGCTTGTCTGGAACATACTACCGTCGCCTCGTCTACTATCCTCACGTCGACGAGCAGCATCTTCACCCTACTCCTAGGATGCGCCGTCGGCGTTGAGATCTTCACCCTGCGCAAGCTGTTCGGAGTCCTGGCGTCCTTGCTCGGTGTCGTTCTGATCTCCTCTGTCGACCTCTTTGGTGACAATGACGATGGCCGTGGCTTGTTCCCACACAAGTCTGCCCGCCAAGTCGCTCTGGGCGACGCCATGGCTCTGCTTTCGGCAGTGCTGTACGGTGTCTATGCCGTACTCATGAAGAAGCGTATCGGAGACGAGCGCAGAATCAGCATGCCTGTTTTCTTTGGCCTTGTAGGCCTCTTCAACCTTTTGCTACTCTGGCCCGGCTTCTTGATCTTGCATTACACTGGTATCGAGCCTTTTGAGTTACCTCCTTCCTCGAGAGTCACGACGATTATCCTCGTAAGGTGACTGGTTGCTTTCTTGTCGGACCCTTTTGCTAACCATGGAACAGGTCAACTCAATCAGTTCCTTGCTTTCAGATATCGCTTGGGCATATGCAGTGCTACTGACTTCTCCCATCGTCGTCACTGTCGGCCTCTCAACCACCATCCCGCTATCTTTGATTGGCCAACTCCTCATCAACAATCAGACCTCGCCAGCCATATACTGGCTAGGCGCATGTGTCGTCGTATTATCTTTCGTATTCGTCAATCACGAAGAAGCACAAGATGAAGCGGCCCAAGACCAGAGGATTCTAGATCAAGCATCATCGAGTAGAGAACCACTACATCGGGAGGAAGCATGATGAGACCACACTACAAGATTGCATTGCTCCAAATTTGCATTTGCTGGGAGTTTGAGGTCGGGGCTGCCAACAGACATTTATAGACTGGACGGAGGCGTACTGCCATTATGGGGTATGGCCTTTTCTTATGAATATCACGATTTTTCTTCATTCACAGCTGATCAGTGTTATGCCGATCATGCTCCAGTATTTTATTCTTCTCTGTGTGAACAGGAAATGGTAAATATGCGTTGGGTCGTATGTGGTTGATTTCCATACATGATCGATGACTTACGCACTCCCATATACACAGCTGGATGACGGTTTGACTCCATCATCATCCTGCTATCTTTATCAGGTTTAAAGAAAAGACGCACTTGTCCGATCCGGACAATGCACTCACGCAAACTGATTGGATGTAAAAGATTTGCTTGACCAAAGAGATTTCGGTTCACCTGCAGCGCTTGGAGAAAGGGTGTTTGCATGCTTGCCAAGGTTAGCGACATCCTAAACCGCAAGGGAAAGAAATATAATCATTGACAAGCCTCTCTCTACAGCAATCACCACACATACTCCATCAAAAAGAAAAAAGCCCACTCTCTTACGATGGCGGCTTACAGACGCCAATTCGACACGCTCCGCTACAACTTCCTGAACCAAGGCAACTCGGGTACTGCTTACACCATCAGTCAGCACATTATTTTGAAATGTCCCACCCTGAGAGATGAGAAGAGCCATGTGGAAAAACACGTCAACAACGCAAACACTGCTAGTATAGACCACGAGAAAGACATCTATACCGCAATGGCATCTTACGGAAGACATCCGAACGTCCTCTGTGTCATCCTCTGCATCCCGGAAGGTATCTTCCTTCCACGCATGAAGACCGCGCTTTACCAATACCTAAAGGACAACCCTCTACTCTGCGCCGACACCAAGCTGCAGAATAGATGGATCTCGCAACTCATCAGTGCGGCAGCTTTGGCTGGAAAAGATAGGTTACGCACATGGAGACCTTCGACTTGATAATATACCCATCGACGTAAACAAAGATGTCAAGATTGCCGACTTTGACGCCACGGTGGAAATAGGCAGTGAGCTACTTGCTGGCGCGCTCCCCTGGGCAAAAGAGGACGCTCAAGGTAATTGTCCACAGGCTGGCCGGGAGACCGAACAGTTTTCATTGGGATCGTGCATGTTCAACATTCGCTATGGTCATCCTCCGTATGCCGAGCTCGAATCGCCCGTCTGGTATGAGTATATGAGCCACCAACGATATCCCTCCACGCCCAAAGGTGATGATATTGGAGACATCATCCAGGCGTGTTGGAGGGGTGATTATGCTAGTATTGAACAATTGGAGGATCATATTTCACTTGTGTTGGGGATTGTGCCTCGAAAGAGCATGTCTCCTTGGATGGTGGTGTCTCGTTCTGTGAGATTTTGGTGTTTGCGTGTAGAGTCTCATGCGTGGCTAGCCGGTCAAAGGTTACAAGCGTGCCCGACACTTGGAAATCGTCTTCGACTGTGGCGCTGGTGGTTGAGGAATTCTTTTTGTACGGTGTTGCAGTAGTTCGCGGTAGTTATGCGGTCTCATTGCTTTCTTCCTCCCCATGTGCTAAAATTCTGTCAATTCTAGCCATCTCCCACGGCCTTGTTTGGGTTTGTAGAAATGCACAATATTTTCAAGATCGCTCTAGTCGTACTTAAGAGAGGCGCTGACTATTACGCTCTCGACGGAGGCTACCTCTGAAAATGCTACAATCGTGACAAAGTTTAGCACATGGGGAGGTTAGACAGTGGCTAAAGTGAGATCGACCAGCATATTCATAGCATCAAGTGGACAAGAAAAGGGAAACCGAAAACCAGATCATGCACGAGAAAAGGAACAAGAGTAGATTTGATGGTAACTCTGACATTGTCTGTCACGAAGAAACCCAAGAAGTTCAGATCACACTCACAAACTCAAGCACTATATTTCGTGGCTTGGATGGCTCGCTCGCCGCCGAATCCAGAAGCCATCATTTCCATAGCCCGCTGTCTCTGTTGGGCGGATACAGTGCTATTGCCAGGCTCTTCCTGAACGATACTTGGTTGCTCCTGCTGTCTCCCTACGACGACAGGTTGTTGAGGCGCTTTATGCTTACGCTCTTCCAAGATTTGTGAAGCCGCAGCACCAATGATGGCACAGATCGAGTTCGCGCCAGCTTTTAGACTGAATTGATCAAGATCGCCAGGAACGTGACAGAAGAGCACTTCTGCAGATGTTCCTTTCGTAAACTATTTTGTTTCCCTCTCGTCAGCGAAAAAACGCCATATCATCAGGAAAGAAAGAGGAGAATCAAAAAACCAACTCACCTTGTTAGCCAAACTCTCATAGTAAATGAAACCACAGCAATACGTCCCTCCATCCTCATGCCCCCTAACATCCCTCCCAAAACTTTCCTTCAACGTTTTTCCCGCATCTTCAACCAACAAATCAACATCAAACCCCGTGCACAAACCCATAGGTACATCTTCCCCCCAAGGACAGTCCCCAGCATCGTCTACAGTCTCGCCAGCGAAATCTTTGATGCGATAATACCTCCCCAATCCTAGAATACGCCCAGCAGCACCCCAACAAGAGGTAAAAGTTTGTTTGTAAGCTCTGCGCTCACAGGAGATGAAATTCCATCCGTCCGCCATACCCATGTGTAGAATCAAATCTACACTGTTTCCGTGTGTGTCGTGGAGATCGGATACGTAATCACGGATATGTGCGTACTCCACTTTGACCGCTTGTCCGTCTGCGGAAGTCGGGTTTATGATATCGATACGTGCGCCGGTGGGGTTGAAGCGGGAGTTTGCGGATAGAGTGTGTGGGAGTAATTTTGTGATTTCGTGGGAGGTGTTTTGGGCGTAGTTTTTGCCGTTTCCGCGAGGGAAGGGCTGGAGAGAGACGGATGTGGGTATTAGTATGGGAATGCTTTTGGGGAAATGGGTTGGACAGTGTTTAGAATGACATAGGATGCTTTTCGATGAGATTATTGTCTCATAAGAGTGTGTGTCGTGGTTAGAGAGATGAAGGGCTTTCGATTGACGACAAGGAAAATCAACTTACCCCGAAGCCTGTGACCAGTACTCTGACACTTTCTTTCTGATTGCTATTGCTCATGCTGACGAATATCAAAGACTCGCGTTACACAACGTGTTCAGAATCTCCGAAAATATGGAAGGAGGTGAGGTCGCTATCTGGTGCGGTCCGTTTCCGCTCTCCCGAACGTCACTGCCCTTCCAAATCGAATGTGGGGAAGAGACGATGTGGGGTCTTTTGGTATTGCCGGTTGTCGATTTGAGGAAGGTCAAAGGGAGAGGGGTTCTTTCTTTCCTCGAAGTATACCAGAGCTGTTTTCTAAGAAGTCTACTATCTTTGTCGTCGTCGATAACTGAATCATTTGTTGCTGTTGTACCTGCCTGATTTGGAAACGCAATCATGTCACGCTTCGATCCTCCGGTCTTGGAGAACCATCTGCAGGGCAAAGTGGTCGTGTTGACGGGTATGTGCATATCTCTTTGCATATTGCCACCTATCCTGTGCTTCTTGATTCTCACAATGGAGCAATACTAATCCTCATACCTCAACAGGAGGAGCTCTAGGCATCGGCTCTGAATTAGTCCGCCTCCTCCACTCCTCTGGTGCTTCCATCTTCTTCGGCGATGTCCTTATAACACAAGGAGAAGCTCTGGCAAAAGAGCTGTCAGCTACGTCGAAAACAGGCCAACATGTTAGATTTCTGTATTGCAATGTGCAATCCCATCTTGCCAATTTGGGATTGTTCGATCTGGCGATGAAGACTTGTGGCAGAGTTGACCATGCTGCTTCTGTAGCTGGCATCAACAGGGAAGAAGATATCGCGAGTAAAGAGTTGGATATGGAGAGTGTGAGGAAGGTTGGTGATCATATCTAACCGATAGGATGAAAAAGAGGCCGCTAATGACAGAGATAGGAACCGGATATTGATGACTCAATCGACGTCAATTTACGAGGACCTATCCTGTTCTCGAGAATCGCTGGTGTCTACCTTCGCCAACCGCCACTCAATGACAAGTCGTCCACAGCGGCTGCCCATAAGTCGTTGACATTGGTGTCTTCCGTCGCTGGCTTCACCGAAGCACCAGGCCTGGCTATCTACTCCTCTGCCAAACATGGTGTATATGGCTTGATGAGAGCTTTGAGGAAGTGGGTTCCAGATTCTCTCCTAACCATGTGAGTGGCTGCTGACAAGATTCGCAGAGTGTTGATCAAATCTTCTCCTTATGCCATCAGGACGAATGCGGTATGTCCTTGGATGACAGAGACCCGAATGGTCAAAGGCATCGACGCAGACTGGCGCGAAGCTGGATTGCCACGGAATAAAGCGATAGACGTTGCTAGAGTTATTGCTGGTGAGATCTCATGACTTGTAGAAAGATGACAAGCGCTTATCAGAATCTAGGGGTCATGGTTGCAAACTCACTTAACGGAGAGGCTCTCTATGTCGAAGGTGGTCGAGCATGGGGTATTGAAGAAGGCATAGACCGAACACAACCGCAATGGATGGGAGAAAAGCAAAGCCGTGACTTCCTGAAAGGACAAGAGGTGTTAGGTACAGGGGAGAACTGGTGACATGTTTGACAAAATCTTCTATATGTACATAGTCAAGCATATCCATTCTACTCGACCCTCCTCTGCAACTTCGGAGCTCTAATCTTGCTCTTCATCCAATCAGGAACAAAAGCCTTGACACCCAATGTCTGCGCATCTTCCTCAGCACCAGTCTTGACAACAAATCTATCCTCAGGACTAAACGTGCTAGGTTCACCCGTAACCTGCAAATCCGTCATCAACTCCAATCTACACATCGCCAACCCGATATTGCCAACCCCATTGATCCATCTGCCAGGTTTGCCTCTCTTTCCGTCAATCTTGATATCCGTATTGCGCTCAGGCGTAGCAAAAGATGTCGAAGCCTCATATTGCATCTTCTCCGGAACCGCAGCTGCAGCATCAAATAGCGTAACCGGTAAGATACGTCTTCTGACAACTCCAGTATGATGCGTCCGAATCGTCAATTCCTGACCAACATAACACCCCTTTTTAAAATCAATACCTCCCATAATGTCGAAATTGCTGTTCATAGGCAGAACATCATCCCTAGGAATCTCCTGTTGGCCTTCGGGAACACCGCGTAGATATCTGCGAATCGTATACGCATCCAGCCCTGCATCTTGAATGCCCTCCATTGCCGGCAAAGTATCCAATTTCGTAGTCGAAGGCAATAGGATACGTTGACCCATCCCCATAGCTCTTGAATCCACCAATGTCAAGTTTCCTCGGTCATCCACATTGGATCCTTCCCCAGCGACACCGGAAAATGGCGTCCATTTTTCCGCTTCCTTCCATGTGGCCCAAACGTCCAGTTCCCCTTGTTCCACCAACCTCATTTGCAATTTCGCTCTCAGTTTATGTCGCTTCAAATGCTTGAGTAAAGTGGGGACTTGATCGCCATCCACTTCTACCAAGAATCCTGCATCCTCGGTTTTGTTCGTTTGCTCGTGGAAGGAAGATCCTAGCGTCGGATAGATAAAGACATCATGGAGCACCTTTCCTTGGGCGGTGAGGAAGGCGGCGAAGAAGCCGGCGCGAGAGTCGGGCTTGACGTTGTTGGTTATGATGCCTTGGAGGAACTTGGGAGCGTCGGGCCCATGGAGAGAGATGAGGCGGCGGGTAGAGAGTTTTGCTGCGCCCGAGGTGGGAGGTGCGGGTGGGAGTGGTGTTTGCGAGGTGGCGTATGTGCGTTTCGTCTTCGGTAGACGGCGAAGACAGATGAATGGCTGTCTTGAAATTGCGACGGGCATGTTGGCTGTTGTTGCTGTTGTCGTCTTTGGAAACGTGGGAAGCTTTTGGATGAGTAAAGTCCAATCTCGCTGACATCATCCAACTTTTTTGGCCGAGGCTTCGAGAGCCTGGAATCTTTCACCAGTAGATGAGCAAGGAAATACCAATTTCACGATTTTCGTATAGACACAGTAGATTGTACATTGCAGAATGGCCATTAGATGAATGTCTTCTTGTCTTGCGATATATGTGATCCTATGACTTCGACCAACTATACGCTCTCTCCCGTCTCTTCCATAAATCTTCTCACGATTGAACAGGGCCTCTCTTGGGAGCCTTGTTCTTCTCGTTCTTCACCACGCCATTGAGGTAGTCGAGCAAAAAGCCTTTGGCTTCGACTGGCGTAGATGGCGACTTAAGTCCGTCGTTATCTCCTCCGTTGCTTACTGCTGAAGAGGCACTTGCCAACCGCGATCTGAAGATTGAGGGATCCGTTGGCAAGGGTGCACCCGAGTTGTTCGACATGGCTGATCCAGATCTACTGTCAGCAGGTGCGAGTCCAGGGTTCTGTTTAGCGAACAAAGCCAGAAGCGCATTGCGTTGCTCTCCCGCATTTTGTAGCGGCTGCTCCCCGCTTAAACCAGCTCCAGAAACTTCAACCTTCGGTCTCTGTAGGATTTGCGGCTGGAATTGCTTTGGTGCTTCTTGCGCCTTTTTCGGCGCAGATTTCCTCGGTGATGCTTGCTTCGGAGTAGGTTGCTTGGGAGGTGGTTGCCTGACCTGAGGCATTTCAGGTGACCCGTTCTGATCGGCCCGAGGCGAAGGACGTTGCAGAATGGTGAAGCTGGCTGGCGATTCGCTCTTGTTGCCTCGTCTCAATTTGTGTGGCGTTTGAATTGACTCTGATGCTGGTGGCGCTGGAGACCCTCTAGTGGCTGCAGAACCGGGCCTTGGGAGAATGGACATGGGAGCACGTGGAGCATCAGGAGCAAAGTTCTTACTCGAAGCCTCTGGCGTAGACCTGGTTTGTTTTGCTTGGACTTCCTGCACGGCTTGTTTCGCAGGGAACATATTCGCGCCTTGGTTGGTTGGCGCAGGTGGTGGAGTGGGCTTGGCCTTTGGTAAAGTCCTTGTCATCATTGCCAGGTTCATATTTCTCTGTTGAGGAGTTGCTGTCGTGGTAATGGATGCGGGTGGCGCAGGAGACTGAGCACCCTGAGTTGGTAGGGTTGCCTGAGGGGCTTGAGAAACCGGAACCGCCCTCGGAGGATCAGGGGACTTGAAAAGACCCAATAGCGAATTCTGGTGTGCAGATCGTCGTCGTACGTGTTGAGAATCTCCCATTGGGGATTGTTGTTGAGGCTGCATGTGACCTTGGTTAGGGCTGGGGAAGGCCATGGAGTCATTGCCGTAGGGCATAGCATGATGCGAAACGGGAGATTGCGAAGGGATCTTGAAAGCACTCAGCAGGTTCATAGCATGATTGTTGAGTCGTGGAGCGGGCAACTGAGAGGCTGAAGGAGCGACTGGACCATGAGCAATGGGAACAGGGTGACCTCCAGGGAACAATTGCTGTTGCATAGAGGGATGTGGGCCTTGAGGGTGGATATGTTGGACGGCTTGAGGAGGCTGTCGCGACATGTGCGACATTTGAGGCATGACACGTTGCAGATTTTGGTGAGCGTTCTGACCAAAGAAGCCTGGTGGATGAAGAGATGGATTGCGTTGATGAGCAGGCGAGGGGAATGGGAAACCTGGAGGAGGTTGCTGTCTGACCGCAGGCGAAGGCTGATGGTGCTGATAGTGTGGAGTACCAGGCTCCGGAGGCGTGCTCGTCACTTGATCCAGAGGAGTCACAGGTGGTAGGTCGTCTGTCGGAGGAGCCAATCCACCTGCAGAGGCATTCCCGCGAAGCATGGCCAGCAATGCGTTTGCCTGATTTTCTTCTCCGCCACCTGTCTGAGGTGATTCCGGCACGTTGACACTCAACAAACGTTTCAGCTCGAAAGCAGCATTGGCAGATGGAACTTCGGGCACAGGCGTGTCGGACGGAGTATCCAGAGTCTCTTCGACTACAGCTTCGACCTGAGCTTGACGAGCGACATCGCGCTTCTTTTGCTGATTGATCCATTTCTTAAGAGGTGGCAAGAACGGAGCAACCATGTAGAGTTTGTTGGCACTAACAGTACCCTGGTCGGCATTACCATCCTGCTGGTGCGAGATGACTCTGTTGTTTTGCTTCTTATGAGTGTACGATGGTAAGTCCGTCAAGCGGTACCAAGCAATTTTCTGTCTTCGGTCAGCACGTTTCCAATGGTATGAATTGCAAAGTAGAAAGACGGACACTGATCTCCTTGCGAGTCTTGGGCTCAAAGAAAGTGTCGAGAGGGACACCACGGAAGACAAACATTCGCAAATGCTGTTCTCGCATCGTCACGTCAATGTACTTCTGGTCGTCATTGGCCAGACCAGCAGTAGCAATGTCATAGCCTGTCTCTTCCCAGACTTCACGGATGGCACAATCAAGATCCGGCTCATCCTTGTTGATCTTTCCACGAGGGAAACTCCATGTAGCGCTCTTTTTCCAGCCCTTGACGAGGACTACCTGGTCCATGTCATGGTTGAGTAGGATGGCGCCCCTGACTGGGACGCGGGTCTTGTAGGCGAGGAACTCTTGGTAGGCGGCGGTATGTTGCGAGTCGGAAAAGGTCGAGAGGAGGGGGCAATGTTGGAAGATGCGCAGACAAAAGTCGCGCAGGTTGAGCGAGGGTAAGGAGGGGTCAGTGGGACGAATGAAATCCTCATAAAACCACTGGGCTTCCTCGACCTGGAAGCAGATTCGCGCGACGCTTTCGAGCTCTTCTTGTGGGAGGTTGATGATGAAACGAACACATAAGTCATCCAGCCAGTCTACTAGCTGCATTTTTGTCTCTGCCATTTTGACCTGTGTCGCGCAGCATATCCGGACTCCAGGTATTGGCCAAGTGAGAGGGCGGCTTCCCGAGCGATGCGGAAACTAGACAAGCCTCGATCTGGTCTAAAGAGGCTCGCAGACTGTGAAGGTGAACAAGTGAGGGTCTAAAAGTAATAATGCGTGTCTTAGGGAAGCGAGTGGAAGGCTTCAGCGTCGTCGACCTGCCTGTCGTGCTTGCTGGCTGTTGCTCCTTCCTCCAGAGTCCACACGTCTGCGTCACTGCCCAAGTGGGCCACTACCGTCTTCGAATTGGCCTGTGCTCGACTTGTGCCTTGCACAAATCCTCATACACAGATCTCCATACACAAATCTCCATGCACAAATCTTCTATCAATCACTCCATAGCTCTACCTAGGTAACTTGTCGCCTTCAACTTTATCGCATTCAAAAGTGCCGACTCTTCGCTATCTCTCACCAATCCGTCTCAAACCTTCACGCTGCTGTCAAAGGCACAAACTAACTCGAAATCGCCCCTGTTCCACTGAGAGCTAGCAAGTCGCCAACTTCACGCGCCTTCAATCACACTAGCCCCGTCGCATTTTGCCCTCTCTCATACAACAATCATGCCCGGTGACGACGATTTGATCGAGGCTGCCAAGTCAACCGCAGTCGATTACTACGACCTACTCGGCATTACATTTGAGAACTCTAGCGAATCAGATATCCGCCGCGCATACCGTCGCACCGCTCTCAAATACCATCCAGACAAAAATGCCGACAAACCGGACATCGTCGAGAAATTCCACTTGCTACAAATCGCAAACGACGTTTTGTCAAGTCCCGAATACAAGGCCATATACGACAATGCGCGCCGCGTCAAGCAAGAGAAGGAGGAGCGTCACCAGGCCTTTGAAGGCAGGCGTCGACAGATGAAAGAGGACCTCGAAAACCGCGAGAACGCCAGTCTGAAGAGAAAGCACCAGGAAGAAGAGGAGGGAGACAAGTTACAACGCGAGATCCAGCGCCTGGCCGCAGACGGCAAGAGAAGAAGGCTGGAAAGACAAGAGCAGCTGAATCGCGAGCGCCTCGAGGAGGAAGAACGACTAGATCGTGAAAAGAACGGCTACATCTCGCCTCAACAATCTGCGCCAAAGACTGGTACCGGTGTATCAGACATTGATCGATCTGTCAAAGTCGTATGGTCTAAGGACGTTCTCGGAGCTGAAATCGACAAAGACCGCTTAAAGGTCATGTTCACCACATTTGGCAAACTTCAGGACGTGGCCGTGCTTAAAGAGAAGAAGAAGCGCATGGGCGAGAGCAAGTCCAAGAGCCTTGTCGCAAGTGCTCTGATAGTTTACGAATCAGTAGTCGGAGCCCATGCCGCCATCTCCGACTACAAGAAGCGATCAGACTCAGATCCAGATTTCAAAGCCTTCGACTCAGTATATTGGGCATCGAACAAGGAACCAGACTTCTTGCAGCGTCCTTCAACACCAGTCCCGTCTACACCAGGCTCTGACAAACCTTCGACGCAACGACCTTTGCGCGATATTCCTGGTCTGGACTCGCCTATAACGCCACTCAAGCAATCAGGGGGTGGCCTACGTAAAGTGCCTTCCTTCGCATCTTTTAGTAGCGCCAAAAATTCACCCGTCGCAACTTCTGCATCGAGCCCCAGTCTCGAGGAACTCACTATGATCCGCTTGAAGAACGCGGAGAAACGACGACTGGAGGAACAGATCAGGAAGGAGGAAGCTGGCGAAGAAGACTAAGATGTGCTCTTTCAGTGGAAGTACGTACTCAGGAGGTCAAAACTTTGCAATGCGATGGTGCTAATTAGCTTGCGCGAAGATGCTGGAGATGCAAAAAATAATGATACCCCTTTTGCTACAGGTGATGTTTCTCCAATCCTTATATGATTTGCTTACATTACGTGCTGTAAAGAGGCAGAGTGTTTTTCAGTTGCGGTATAGGTCCAGTGAACGGCTCAAAACTCCCTGCTCTCACTGGACCTTGCTTCGAAAGGAACTGGTTCGTGCCTTTTGATTGCTGACATCTGTCGCCTTACAGCCAAGGAGAGCTCGATTATAGCTTCGCCTTGGTATCTACTAATGATCCCAACTGCTCCTTCATGGTCGCAGTCATGCCTTCCGCTCTCGGCCGCCTGCTTTTCCTATCCACGAATACATGCACAAACTCGCCGACAGCCTTCACTTCCTCGACGCTTCGTTCGAACACCCCAATCTCGTAGGTGACGCTGCTCTTTCCTAGCTTCTTGACTCGTAGACCGAGATCAACCAGAGCGGGAAAGCCAACCGGGGCCAGATAATCGCATTGCGAGTGCACTACAAGCCCGATCAACGGCGATGTGGGTGGGTCGAGCTTGCAATGCGTCATGAGGTATGTATTGACGATGCTGTCGAAGCTGTAGAATGAATTGTAAGTATGTGCCGATGACCTCGAGGTCAAGAGAACGTACAGAAAGTAATAAACACTATTATTCATGTGGTCGTACATGTCATTATCACTCCTGTATGAACGCGCGGTCAGATATGCATACATGTTGCTGACCATGCACACTTACCATCTTGTCCTGTACTCGAGATGAAAGCCATAGTCTTGAAGTCGACGCTTCTTCAGTTCTGCTATTTGCGCCATGCTTAGATCTAGGCGTTCCTTACTGCTGGCTTTGACAGAGATATGGCAATCCTTCCAAGGCTTGTTGACGAGGTGATGTCCAGGGTAGTTGCATGCTTCTACCAAACAATATCGGCTACCGATCACTAAATCTGAGCCGAGGCACGCGGCTAAACCACGGAAGCTTCTCCATCAACAGCATGCAGCACCGGACTTCACGTCTCATCCTTGTTTGTTGCATGTATGTATGACGGACAAGGCTGCATCACAAGGATCATGGCCGATAGTGCTTCGATGCTTGTAAAACTCCCGCCAGGCAACGCGCCTTATTCCATGGCTTGCTTGAAAAGTACAAACACCTTCTTCGCGCTCATCTCTTGAGATCTGTCTCTCTTTTTATTTTCCGTATACCATGTACAGTCGCTCGCTATAATCTTTCAACTATAATAATAATGGCTCTTCCATGGCTCTCGTTCACGCTTACCTTGTTACTGATCGCGCTGATCCCCGACCAAACTCTCGCGTTACCACAACCCGAATCACAGCATCTCGAGCCCCCACAACTGGAACCCCGAGGCGGCGGCTGGACAAATGCATACTGGGTTTCGCAACAAGATCTCACAGCAGCGACGCAAGCTCAATGTCCAGCCTGGGCACCGATAAACTGCAATGCGATTCAAGAGCCAGATTAGTATGTTTGCGGCCCTCTTTCCCCCCTCCCACCCTTCTTCCTTCCTACTCGTCCGCTCTACCATCTCTCTGTTCTCAGTATCATGATACTCATACTAAGTTTTCGAACTAGCTGCTGCACTCCCTCCACCTACTGCGCCCGCGCTTCCGACAACACAATCGGCTGCTGCCCCTGGGGTCAAACCTGTAACCCTTCCATCGCTGGCGGTGGGGCTGGCGGGTACACACAACAAACTTCTTGGGTCCAACCTACCACTACATGGCAACAGCAGCCTTCTACGGTATATGTCACGCAAGGACGTGCGACAACCACTGTGGTTTATGCGGCTGGGCAAGGACAACAGACTACAGTATATGCGGGACAAGGACAGGGCCAGCAGTATTGTTCTACGCTCTATGCGCATGGGGGTAATTTGCCGACGACGGAGGTGGGGACGTGTGGAACGATCTTGATTGCTAATCAAGCTGGGAGGAGTAGAGAGATGGGGAGGATGGTCTTGGTGGGTGCGGTTTTGATGACTGTTGGAGGTATCATCTTAGGAGTTAGGGGTTGGGTGTGATGAGACGATGTATGATGATATGAAGTTATGATTATGTCTCCTCGTCAAAGCTCGTCATGAGGAGTAGCCACGATGTTCTGCTCTTGGATCGCGAACCACTCTGGATGCTCCCAGATCAATCTCCCTCGCTTCGCTGCCCCTATAGCCATAGCTTCTGACGGTGGAATTGAATCCATTATGCGACCCGTAAACTCGGGAGAAACGTGGTCTACAGCGTCTCGTAACATCTCGAGGTACTGAGGCAGAGGGTCGCCAGAAACAACAATGGCAGCAATCTTCGAGCGTAGCGGTACAAATCCGTGATGACTTGAAGCTTGCGGTTCAGTCACTGCGGTATATCTGTCAAGAAAACCTCCGTAAGCGGTTTCCAACGAAGTTGCCAGCTGTTCGATTCCATCCTATAAATTTGACATTAACCTTGAAGAAAGTGGATCGGCGAAAGAGACGTACCTTTGGAAAGGCAACATCGTCTATGAATATGGCATCGGAAGTTGCATGTCGTAAACAACCATATTCAGAAAAATCCAATAGACTGATACGCAACGAAGCGGCGTTGAAGTCAACCCAGAGAGCGGCCCCGAATATATCCTCAGGATCGCAGTCCTCAGACAAGCCAACAATCTCGCATTTTCCGAGTTGATAGGCGTAGTGCAATGCACTGTATGGGGTTTGATATTGTATAACATATGGGTCAAAGGACATCAGTAGATTGAGCTGCGACATAGCTCTGAGAGCAGTCTTCCGGTGAGATTGAGGGCAGGTTAAGATGGAAATCTGAGCCGGCTGATCGAGAATGTGGTTCACTGCTGCCTGAACGGCGCTGAGTGCTTGATTGAGCGCGGGCTCATAAGCCTCTTCTCTACAGATCTATCAAAACAACTGCTCTTGAACATGACTTTGAACTTAGACTTACTCGTCAAGTACAGGCGATCTAGCCGTTTCCTCGAACCATGCCGAGTATGCAGAGCTTCCTTCGAACTGGACCAACACAGCTGTACAGCTATTTGCAAAACTCTGCGCGATGGCTAGATGCTTGGGGGCTAGACTGAGGCCCAGTATTGGCGTGGCAATAGCCTTCGCAACGAGGTCAAGAAACAGTAGGTAAGTGGTCGTGGACAACATATTGCTGATGCAAACGGAAAAACGTGGAGGACTCTCAGGACTACATGTATTCGGCTAGCAACCCAGTCGTGAAACGACCCGGGCGCGTAAATGTTGGCTTTGCTGGCTCGAGCTGTCCTGATCCTTCCCAAATCTGATCACTTGCTTCTCATAGTGATGTCTTGGTGTTAGCAGCCGCTGGTTTTACCCATCAAGTTGAGTTGGGCTCTGACGGTCATGCCAGAACATGCTCGTATCAAAACACGCTGTCAGCGGGGAGCGTTGTTTCTTCACAAGACGGTTTGGTCGCTCTGTTCTTTGTAGAATACCACAAAACACCGTGATCTTCTTCACTGGAAGAGTATGGTGCTCGAGGCGACAAAGAAGGAGCGAGGTGAAAAAGTGGACCCGCATCTCCGGGCGCACGACGCGAGACTGCCACGACGTCGGAGAAAAAGACCTTTTTGTCCTTCCCTCGCGACTTCCCAAGTCACCATCACACAAGAATTTGTTATTTAAATGGAGAAACAAGGACTTCGCCAGGCAGTATTGATTGTATTGCTATCAGGGCGCGTATCGCGAACAATTATTCTGATCTATGGACAACCTCTCGACCCTCCCCAATGACCTTGCTCATCGGCCAAATTGACATTATTTGACAGAGCCACTGTTATCTGCACACGAGAATGCCGACCCGACAGTACCTTGAGCGTAGGCATCGACAATAGAGGCTACAGTTCCGTATGTTCCGCCCACGGTCATAAAGATACCCAGGACGAACATTAGAGCATGTGCATAGAATGCGCCTTTCTGGAGTATGGTACCAGTCCTATACCCAGCGAAATCATACATCCAAAGCGCGGCAGGTAACATGAGCGCTAAAGGAGCAAAGCACACACTCCCAGCAAGAGCTATGATGTAATCGAAGATGGGAATCGCAGCGGCGAGGATGAGCGCGAGAGCGGAGAGCACAAGGGTGCAGCCGAGCCAGGTTGCGAAATGGACGAATGTGCTCCGTTGCAAGTGTTGACTGTTTCGCAGGATTCTGACAAAGCAGTATTTTGCTGCCACATGTGTATACAGGCATGGCGTAACGATGAGCCCAATGAGGCCGATTCCGTAGGCGATCTTCTTGATGAGGGGACCAGCACTCCCGAGCGATGGCGATGCAATCCACTGACCGCAGTATGCATAAACAACCAGACTGAACGCAAGGTACGCAGCAGTAACGAAGCCCATACAGAGGTACAGGGACTTCTTGTAGTCCTTGGGGTTTCGCATCTCGGATATGACTGGAAGCATGGCAGAAGTACCTGCACTGGAGGAGAAGATGTTCAAGGCAGCAGTGATACCACCCGCAAAGGTCGGATGACCGATGATGTGGTATCCGAGATCGAAGTCTCCTGTCTTCGGAGCTGCGGCTGGTCTGTCAACGACCGTCACACCGACCCTGTGAGGATGTCAGCGTTCGAGTTCTGGATACTGCATACAACGACCACAACTTACACAACGATAAACACAGCGACGAACACGCTGAAAAATCCAGCCCAGGTAAACCACCCAATGGTCTCGAACTTCCTAGCACTCGCCGTGATGGCGACTACGATAGTGATGATGAATGCGAACCACATCGTACATATAGCATGCTCGGAGAGAGCGTTCAGAGCGGCACTCGAGCCGATGATACCCGAAGCAGCACAGATGATATATGCCAGGGCGAACAACACTCCTGTTCCTTCACGTAGGATCGGACCTCCGATGACACCGGCCATATCGGCGACAGAATGACAGCCAGCGTGTCTGTTTCGGAAGTCTCCCAGGATGATGCCCGTATAGGTGTTTAGGGCACACCAGCCAAGTACGTTGAGAGCTCCGGGTAGAGCACCTAGGCTGGCGTACGCGGACGGGATGGCGAGGACACCGGTGGCAAAAATGACTGTGTCTTTGTCAGTATCTTCTTGACATCGGTCGTCAATCAAGCACTACTCTTGAGAAAGATCACAGCTGCTTTGATCCATCCGACTGTACGGAAGTCTACATTTCCTTCGCCTTTTTTGAACACCTCGAATTGATCATCGTCCTGGAGTTCATCGATTTTGCCAGCTCTGATAGAAGCGGGACGGTCCAGAAGAGTCCCGATTGCCTCTTTCTCAGCATCTAAAGACTTTGGATTCTGTGGCTCTGTAATGTCGGACATCGTGGATCAACTAGTAGCACACGAATGGCAGTATGACCCAGAGCTGCGACTGAAGAATATGTCTGGATACTTATCCAACAGATGTCCGATGTGATGATATATTCGCGGCCCATGATGGCCTATCAAGCCTGCACAGCATATCTGGATGAGGGACAGACGAGCTCCAACACAGTTCGCCTATCTTAACCTCCGCAACGCTTGGCCATAGAGAACAAGGTATAGCTTTTGCCATGCCGCATCTTGATATGATAAAGTGCCTCAATCTCCAACGAAATATAGTGCGTGCTGCGAAGATCAGCTTGGATGACGCCAAAATATGCTCTTATCTCTTCAGCTTCTGAAGGGGTTTGCCTAGGGACAAACATCCGAGACATTGCGCAGACATAATAAAGAGGCAGTCCGTCCAATAGAAAACGATGTAATACGGAAGTGAACATCGTTGTTCTGGCATGTCGAAACAGAGTGTGATAACACCAACAGCGGAGACGGATGTCAGATAAAGGTCTCTGTGCCACTATCAAGATGTAGACGCGGCTACTCTAACACATCAAAGTGGGGGTGCCTTTCCACCTTCAAAACTCTGGTCAAATGATTGTGACACGCTTTTGTACTCAAAAACAAACAAACAGCTAAATCGAAGCAAAGTCAAAACATTGACATAGGTTAAGCAAAAAAGAATTGCAAAACATACAGCAGCAGGGATTCCCACGTGGTCACCCACCGTAGTACTAATCTGCCGTTCAACTGCTTATGTATGGCAGAGCGGACGGGATGCCCAGT
>JGI24891J29808_1000314_pt1 | contig 38981 bp, 58 predicted proteins | sample FreactcultuFSWF8_FD_29808 | JGI IMG/M metagenome (IMG submission 29808) | reverse complement strand
GCCAATACTTATACGATTCAAATCCAACGCAGCCAAGCCGTAGCTTCATCAACTGTCGGGGATAATGGCGTTTCTCACTTCAATTCCGCATTCTTCACTGTAGATTCAAATGGCTTTGTCTCATTAAATGGTAGCGCAGTAGGGGAGACAATCACAGGAAATGTCGGGGGGGCTTTGTCTCCCACAGCAGGGAATTGGAATATTTTGGGAAGTTCAACGGCTGCTGGAACCACACCAGTTCAAACTTCTGGCTCAGTAAGTACATTGACAGTGCAAGTACAGAAAGCTCAAGCCATAGCTTCTACCAATGCTTCAAATGTTGGATTAGCTGCCTTTGATAGTGCTAGATTTTCTGTAGATGCCAACGGCTTTGTAACCTTAAATGGAAGTGGGGCCGCTGAAACCATTACCGGAAATACGGGGGGTGCATTAAGTCCGACAGCAGGTAACTGGAATATAGTAGGAAATAACACAGCCTTAAATGGATTCGCTACCTATACCACAGGAAGCGTAAGCACCCTAACGGTGAATTCATTTGGAACCAATAAATGGGTAGTTAATCCTACCTCTGGAGTCGGCACACACACCACAATTCAAGCCGCAGTTACAGCAGCTTCAGCTGGGGATACAATTTATGTGACAGCAAATAGTTCAGCATATACTGAGAATATTACCTTAAAAGTAGGTGTGAATATAGTTGCAGATATTTCCGATTCCTTAACCCCGAATGTTACCATTGCAGGAACTTTAACACTGTCCACTGCTGGAACAGTTAGTCTATCAGGTTTAAGATTACAAACAAACTCAGCAGCTTTTTTGACAGTAAGTGGAAGTGCTGCTTCTGTAGTAAATATCGATTATTGCTATCTAAACGCAAGCAATAATACTGGTATAAGTTTTACATCAAGTTCATCAAGTGCAAATATTACCATTACTAATTGTACCGGAGATGTAGGAACTACAGGAATTGGAATGTTTGCACATTCTAGTGCTGGTCAATTAAATTTTACCCAAAGTCGATTTACGAATTCAGGTGGTTCTAGTACTCAATCTACATGTTCATCAGGAAGTTTAAATATCTCAAGATGTACAATATCATTCCCGATAACAACCTCTTCAACCGCATCTGGAACTTGCATTTACACTTTGTTCGATACAAGCGGACAGACTCCATTTACTGCTGGTGGAAGTGGACTTCAAGCATTTAGAGATTGTATATTTATAGGTGGGAGTGCTGTGGGCTTTTCTGCTGGATCAGCTACTCCAATTTTGACAGGATGTTCAGTATCTTCATCCAATACTAATGCTATTTCAGGAGCAGGAACTTTAACCTATTCCCCAATAAATTTCTTTGGAACTTCATCTACAGTAAATACGACTACTCAGGTACCTTTGCAAGTTGGACCAAAAATATATACCAATGGTGGAATCAGCTTTGACAGTGGTACAAACCTTTTGAGCGTTTACAAAACAGGAACATGGACTCCAAACTTACAGATTAGCGGTTCTAATACAGGAATAACCTATACTACCCAACTTGGTGGATACACTCAGATAGGTAATGTGGTGACTATATGGTTTAATATTGTCTTGTCTAGTAAAGGAGCAAACACTGGAAATGTGACCATATCCAATTTACCAATTACAACTTCTACGAATGGAGCAAACCAGTGTTTACCTATAGCTTTTTTAAATGGAGTAACAGCTGTTGGATATACAGGAGTATTTTTGATATTAGCAGCTAATTCAACAGTAGGTCAATTTGATCTTACCTCCGTGACAGGAAATGGCGTACTAGGGTTGGTTGGAACAAATATCACGAATACAAGTTCATTTGCTACAACAGCTTCATACATCATAGATTAAGCGTCTATGAAAATCCGAGGGAACTATTTCCCTCGGTATAATTAATTAGTGGAAGGATTGGTGTTTTCGGGGTGACTAAAGCGATCTTTAATATTTTTATAGGCTTGATATTGACCGGAAATAAAACCCACATGGTAATCAAAATTTACATGATGCTCCGCACCCTCTAATTCATAGTTAACAAGTGTTGTATTGATTTCTCGCATCTTATAATGCATGTAATTGAATAGATCTTCTTGGAAATCGTCTTGGCATCCACTTTTGTCTACGGGAGCAGCGATCAAATTGAAGGATAGTAACATAAAGAATATGGTGAAATATTTCATAAGACTCCAAGAAGTTATGGTTTGAAAGAAATGTTGATGTTACGAAAATCCGGAAAAAAGAGCAAGTTTTGAAAATAAATATCGAAAAAATAACATTGAGGTGGTAAATGTATTATTTATTATTGCTAATACCTCTGGTAACTGCTTGTCAGTATATCCCAGACATGGCAAAGGATTTCGAAAGTATCGAAACAGATACAGCGATTCGAGTAGAAGTTTCGAGGGAAACGTTTCTTAAGGAAACCGATCTTGAGATCAACATAAATGTTCAAAACAAAGATGAACCGGTGGTCAAGTCGGCCCCAAAGGAAAAATAAAACATGTTAGATGAGATAAAAGATTTATTCAAAGATGGCCTACAATATACTCACACAGCTGGTTTACTTCAACAAGTGGCCAATTTAGTGAATATTATCAATGCTCAATACATGAAAGATGAGAGCGGTAAAAATACTGCTATTGATCTTCTTTGCAACCTATTACAAAGTCATAAAGATGCACCTGTAGTTCAAGAGGCTCCTGTTTCTTCGGAGGCTTCCAATGCCCCTAGTTAAGAGCGGATCTAAGAAGGCTATCGGAGAGAATATAAAGGAAGAATCAAAGACTAAACCTCATAAACAGGCAGTCGCGATAGCTTTGAATGTAGCTCGCAAAGCGGGATCTTCCATACATAAAAAAGTTAAGAAGTAGATATTTTTTTATGATGAATGCGTGCATGCTCTTGCGGTGACAAAACCTGAAGATTTTCAATTCGATTATCTGTGGGATCTTCGTTTATGTGATGCACGTGTTCTTTCTTTTTTAATTTTCTTCCCAAGTGCTTTTCCATTATAGAGCGGTGTTCATAGAATCTTATTTTGTTTATTTGTTTTCTTTTTCGGGGATTGGACCCTAATTTTACAGATTTTTTTTTGAATCCATAGCTCAATTTTTCTTCGCTCATAGATTTACCTTTGCATTTTCTAGAACAGAATCTTATTCCCGTTTTACTAAATAAGAATGTACTGGGAGAAGTCATGAATTTCCTATGACAAAAATGACATGATATCTCTATCTTAGAGTATCTTTTTGCTCCATTTAGGCTTCCGAGTCCACTGCATTTTTTAGAACAATATTTTTTATTTATCTGGCTAGTTGTAACATAAATATTTTTTTCACAAATTAAGCATTTTTTTTCTTTACCATTTTTTATTTTAGGTATTAAATTTGAATTATGAATCCTAGACCTTGCGGAACATGATCTTGAACAAAAAATTTGATTTTTTTTGTTCCTTTTAGGTAAAAATTCTACTTTGCATTGAAAACAAATTTTCATAAACAATCCCGGTTGATTGGAGGATACCATCGATAAACAAATAAAGAAAGAAAAGAAAGTCATCGACAAGGGCATGGAAAAGCTCGAAAAGATGGACAAGAAGAATGACAAGAAGCATGAGAAAATGGGCATGAAAAAGGCCATGAAGAAGAAAGGATGCTAAGTTAATCCCTATAGTCGCTAGTACTATAGGGATAATTTCAGTCAAGCAACCATAATCTTCCAGGTGGTCGTTGTACCCTTTCGATATTTATCCAGGTCAACGCCTTTGATTTCTGGAATCTCATCATAGGCCACACGGCCGCGAACTGTGGTCTTCATGACCTTAATCCCACCCCCTAAGCAGTTTTGATCGCCACAGAGCTTTAAAAGCTCTTTCCTATAGCTTTCTTTAACCTCTTCAAGAGTTTTAATCTGCTCATTGAGCTTGCGATACTGCTCGGCATATCCTTTCCATGTGGGCGTATCTGACATGTCCTTATAGTCCGAGTCTTGCAAAGTAGGGGGTTCATTGAAAGCTATACACTTCAAGAAAGCTCGCGCTACTGGGATAAAATTCTTTGCAAAATCAGGATGAGGGAACACCTCAATTACCACATCCTTTTCCTCATCTTCATTACCTACTTGGTAGAAGCATTTCTCTGTCCCCGTCACTAGCAATTGATGTTGCATTTGGTCGAGGTAATATTGCGGCACAACACCATCTAGGGCCTGTTTATATAGGTTGTGACCTCCAGTTTTTACCTCCAATATGTACTTGCCGCAGTCAGATAACCCGTCCAAGGATGCACCTAGGAAGTCATATTCGGAACTCTCAACGACTATCGGAGTCATATTCAATCCGAATTTCTTTATAAATCGGTCTCTTATTACAGGCTCAAGCCTCTTTCCTCTTTCCATAGCATCATTACTCTTTTGCTCTGGAATCAAACCAAGCTTCTTTTGCCAGCATTTATATGCGGTCGACCAAGGAGAGGAGCCCAGAATAGCTGGGCAATCCGTCGCGGTGATGACTGTCTTTCTCCAAGACAGCCATTCTTCAGAACCTTGCTCAAGATTAATTGTTTTCATTTACAACCTCCAATTCCTCTTGAATTGCTTTTTGTCCTTCTCTACTCAATCCGATGTCGGTGAGGTGGAATTTGGCAACTCTTCCCGCATCCCTCTCGAATTTAATCTCGTATTCCCTGTCTCCAAACTCATAAAGAAAACTAGTTTGCATAGTAGGAAAGTCATCGCAGCTATATTTAAGCTTACAAAGTATGTTGATTATGTCATCCCTTCTCATTATGCCACCGCCATTGCTTTTTCTTGGTCTTTTAGATACTTAATTTTAGCATTGAGAGAAACCATGCACTTTTCGAAACAACTTTTAGGAATGTCCTGCAAAGATGGTGCGTTGAATGTTTTCTTAATCCAATCGAAAAAGGATTTGTTGCTTTCCTCATCTAAGCTATTGATTAGAGTTGTCAATGCAATGATTTCTGTTTTGCCTAAGCGCTCAAGCTGAGCAGGTTTTTCCTGTGGTGGCGCTGCTGGTGGTTGCTTTTGATTGTTTTCCGGTTGCTGCGTCTTCCCTCTTCCTACCGCTGTTTCTCCATCATCATCCTCGTCACAAACGACGCCAACAATCGCAGAGAGTGAATACCTTCTTAGGTATGTGATCGCAGCTCCCATGCCCTGGCTATCATTTTTAGATGGATTGAGAGGTAAAAAAGACTTCATCCATTGGCCAGATGTATGAGCCAAGGTTGTTACCATGATTACTTGATTTCTGTCGGGTGCTAATTCTGTTGTTTGCATAATGCATAGACCGTATTTGCTTAATACTGGTCTAGCTGCGTCCCATACACTTCCTAAGTCCGCATAGGAACTCTTGAAGAAAGGATTAACCTTATCCTTAATCGCTGCTTGCATTTCCCCTTGTGCTTTTGATAAAGCTGCTGCTAATTCATTAATAACTTCTGACTGTGACATAATTTCTTTCCTATATAATTTTGTTTTTGATAGTTTGGCGTTGCATATATATCCTCGTTTTTTCATACGGGGTGGGACCATCCCACCCCACTCCTTTCAGTCGGTTACAATTTGACACCGACTCAGAAAAAGTCTCTCCAAGAAAGACCTAAGCAATCCATGCAATTGCCGCAGCAATGTTGCTCCAAATTTGTGTCATCTTCATCTTGATCCAAATCTGTGTCAACTTCCTCATCCTCTAATTCCACGCCGTGCATTGACAGTATCTCGGCATGGCTCCATTGGCCCCAATATGCTGTGCTCATGATTAGAACCCATACATATACTCGATTTCACGGATAGCACTTGCTTGTTTCTCAAGCTCTCTAATAGTGTGCTCCATCAAAGATGAGGCAAAGGAGTTGTAATTCTCTGGTCGGTTTATAAACGATTCTAAACCTTTTGCAATAGCTGCGATGTTGGCGCTCGCAACTTCTATTTCTTTAGTTTTCATGTTCTACTCCCACTTATTTGTGTTACACAAGACATCATTGTTACATACTGCGTCATGTAAGTCAACGATATTTTCATCTTATCTTAAATCGCTTGTTTTTAACAGCTCTTCTTGATATACTCAACAATGTATCGGAATTCCGGATTTTTGTCCACAAAAAGAAATAAAAAAGGGTCATATGGTGAATAAATTCGCAGAATGGATGGAAATTAATGATAAGAAACAGAGAGGAGTAGCAGAAAAACTCGGCATCAGTACATCTACACTTCATGATATACTGAGAAAAGACCAAATGCCAAGCCTTAAGATTGCATATGAAATAGAACAGTACACTAAAGGTGCTGTTACTATCTATGATTGGTTGGATCAGCCAATAGCTGAAAAGAAAAAACCAATCAAAGCTATCGAAGCCAAACCAAAAGCACAGAAAATCAAAAAGTAACGAATTTCTGGTTGGCTCTTTATAGCTTCCCAGATTTCGGACCACACTTCCTTCATACATACCCCCCTCATGTTGTTAACTCTCTAGAGGGGAACGTACTGAATAACTGAAAGTAATTGCAAATAAATTTTGATAAATATTATGAAAGTGAATCCCCTAACGCCAATTAGGGGATTCGTGAGACTAGAATACTACTATCAAAAACGCCACGATCACAGGAGGTTGTAGCCTAATCGAGAAGAATAAACCCACAAAATCGGGGAAAGCGGAATTTTCTACGGATAATCCTAACTTTTCCTCGCCAAAAAAACAACAATTTTTATTGAGGACTATGAAGGATTATAGTGAATTCCCGCCATTGAAGTACTTTACACGAGTGTTAAAAACCTGTCCCAAGTCAGCCCTTTTGTATACCCAGCTATGGAGAAAAAAGGGCAAGCACATGAATCTTATCACGAATAAAAGAGAAGTCCGAAAGGAATATCTCATCTCTCCTACGATGTTTAGGAATCTTCTATCGCCTTTGATGTTTCTAAATCTTATTAGTTTCATCGAAAGTGACGAAAAATTTCAGATCGACATCTTAGGGCCACATTTAAATGAATAATAAAGAACTTTATTGCTTTGGGTGTGACATTTATGCTAGGGTATTAAATGAAAATGCCTCGATTCGTAGTCGAGGCACATTCGGCGGAGCGTGGAAACGCCCTGATTGTAGACACCAGATACCTACAATCTTACCATTCCACGGAAAAGAGAGCAACTCTTTTATGGGGTGGTATGTCTGAAACTTTCGTTAAATTAATCCGTTCAGAAGAAATGCGCTATTTGGCACGTAAGCATCGCAATGCCTTCATTCTTCTTACTTTTATTGCTGAAAGAGCACGTAGAGAAAATGGTTATCCCGATGGTCTTGTGATCGGAGAAAGCCATATTGGTGATCATAAAGAATACGGTCTAACAGAAAAAGAATATCGAACCGCAAAGAAGATTCTTGTCGAAAGAAAACATATAGAAATTATTGAAACTTGTCGCTCTAGAAAAAACAGTCGGGCAGCAAAAAAAACATCAAATTCTGAAAATGTCAAAAAAGAGACGACCGAAAGGGCGACCAAAGTAACCACCATTGGAACTCTTGTAAAGATAATAAGCACAACGATTTATGATATAAATCCTGAAGATCCTAACCAACAAAAGGGCGACCGAAAGGGCGACCGAGGGGCGACCGAGGGGCGACCGAAGGGCGACGAACAAGAAGGAAGAAGAAAAGATATATCTAACGATATATCTAATGAAGAAGAAGCTCTGCGCGCTGGCACTCATCCGGCTTCGCCGATTCGCGCAAAAGATTTATTAATTTTCAATTTCGAGAAGTGGGAATTCGAAGGCATCACGGAACAAGATCTCGCTGACTGGAAACTCATGTATCCGCACATCGACATCAAAGTTGAAACTCTCAAAGCCTCTCAATGGCTAAAAAACAATCCTTCAAAAAGCAATAAGAAACAATGGAGGAAGTACCTTACAGGTTGGTATGGAAGATCAAATGACTCAATCGAAAACAAAAAAGCTTACCGATCTGCTACCGGAACAGCTACGCAAGATAGGCGAACAAAAAACAAAGACGGAACCCCAATCAGTAGCAGAGCCGAGGATTTGTTTTAAAATGCCTAGACTCAGCGAAATTGATAATAAAACTCCTGAGCAAATGGCTAAGATTATGGCTTTTGCCAACAACCCTAGAGGTTTTTTACTCCTGGCTGGAGCCAATGGCACAGGGAAAAGTTTTGTTGCTCAGGCTATCTACGATAGATATTCTAGATTCAAATTGCCCTATTACAATATGGATGAGGCGTTTTTTATTAATCAAGCTGATCTAAATGAAAAGTGGCTACATGCAAAAGCGGAATTTAGTTCGCTTGAGCTTTCAGGGAGAATGAGACAAACAAAGTTGCTAGTTTTAGACGATTTAGGTACAAAAACACCTACAGATACATTTGCAGACTTTTTGTATGGAATTATTGACTATAGATGGAACCAAAGGGATAGTCTAGGAACTATAATTACCACGAATATGACTGGTAAAATAACCCGTGAACGATTTGGAGACGCCATTCTAAGTCGTATCGCTTCAGGAATTCAAATTCGGTTCGATGGAGACGACCGAAGGATAATTGATTTTTAACAATTGAGATTTAAATACTTTATTATCAAGAACAAAGAGGAATAAAATGAATATATTTGAGTACGTAAATGGAAGCCATGAGAAATATCCAGAAGACCAATTCATGCTGGAGTCGGTTGTTTTATGCTTTGATGGGAAATACCGAGTGACTTACGTCAGAAAGAAAATGCAAAATGGCGGCATGTTTTGGGATGTGATTTCAGCAAGCGCAAAGGTGAATGGCGAAAAGAAATACCTCAAGTCATTTTCGCAAGACAGCAACTTTTTAGCCGAAGACATCAAACACTTCCTTGACACTCGCGGATGGGAGAAAGGGGGTCGAGTTGCACAAAAAGACGACCAATTGCCGTTTTGATTCTGTAACCAAGAATGCCGATGGCTCAATTTCTATCAGAAAGGCACATTCTAGCGATCAAAAGGGGTCGGGTAATGGAAAGGTAGCGGGTAAGAGAAAAAAGAAGCCTGTGGCCAAAATAAAGATGAAATCTGAAGTTAGTCAAGGTAAGGTAGTTTTAGACCTTCCTTTGCAAACTGTAAGCGAAGCAAATTGTTTTGAGCACTGGACTAAAAAGCATGAGCGACATAAAGCACAACAACGCATGGTTGCTCTTGCTCTTAAGCCCTTGCGAGAAAAGATTAAACTTCCTTGCAAGGTGATGCTTATTCGTTTTGCTCCTGATGATCTCGATGCATTTGAAAATCTACCCATGTCTTTCAAGTACATCGTTGATGCTGTTTGTTCAATACTCACGGGAGATTATCGCCCTGGACGTGCGGATAGTGATAAAAGAATTTCACTTGCGTGTGATCAGGTGAAAAGTAATGAATATGGCATTAGAATTGAACTGACTTTTTAATCTGGAATGCGGCCGGCCTCGAACCGACTTATCACGACCTACAAGGAGTCTTAATTCTTAAAAGCGTGATACGTTCCCACTTACTCGCATTCGCAACTATTTGGCTTGGCAAATATTTCTTTCAATAATTTGCATCCTCTCATGCAGTTCGATATATTTTCTAGCCAATTCAGCATGCTTTGCGAAAATACTCTTTCTCACCTTGTCATTGCTTTCTTTTACATCTTTAACATCGTCTTTCAGGTAGTCTAAATCAGACTTTTCTTCTTCAAGGAAATTCAATTGATATGCCATAAATCCTCCATCAACGCGCGTATTATACATTACCGTTGATTTTATTTGCAATTCCATATTAAATATTCATAAAAGCGAGTCAAACAAGGAGTACTCATGCTCACACCAGTAGGTAAAAGGATTATTGTAAAACCAGTAGAAGTTAAAGCCGGTGCTTTGCTTCTCACCAATCAAAAACCAACTCAGTTTCTTGTCATTTCCATAGGCGATGAAGTAACGAAAGTAAAGCCAGGAAACACTATCTATCTTGAAAAACATTATGGAGCTGAAATCGAACACGAGAAAGAGAAATTTTTAGTTATTGAAGAAACTTCTATATTAGCAAAGCTTGACTAAAATCTTTTTTATTTTCTAGGTTTAGTTCATGACAGAACTTACCGTGATATTAAAAGATTCAGCCAGAACTTATAGACAGAAATTCCTGATCTATGAGAACTATAGCGCATGCGATGAAGATCCCGTTATTCGCATGTGTATAGATGAAGCAAGAAAGAACTTCGAAGGCGAACCTGAAAATGTCCAAATCAAAATACATTTGGAGATTCAATGATGCCTGCTCCTTTGGGTAATCAGTATGCTTTAAACAACAACGGTGGAAGACCAAGAACCTCTGTTCCTGAAAAAGAGGAACTTATTGAACTTGGTAAAGACCTTGTGGCGTGGGCTGCTGAGAAGAAAAAAGGCGAACTTAGATGTCGCTGGTGTGAGTGGTATGCAAGAAGACATTTCTTCATTCGCAAGCAGTGGAAACGCATGATTGACACAGAAGAGTTCCGGCCATATTACGAGATTGCACAGGTATCTTTAGCGGAAAAATGGATAGATGGAACGATTAACCAAGCGATCGCACAACGATACCTCCGCATCTATGATCCTGAACTCAAAGAATGCGAAGACATCGATTCAGACGATAAAGAAATCAGAAAGGCTAGTGCTCTTAAAAGTGAGACACGAGCTATTGAGGAAACAAAACAGGCTGTGCTTGCCGAGGTGCAAAGAGGAAAGAAGGTACCGAAATAATGAGTAAAGACAAATGGATACAAGGGGCTATTAAAAAGCCTGGTGCATTAAGAGAATCTCTTCATGTTAAGAAGGGAGAGAAAATCCCATCAGCTAAGCTTAAGAAAGCTGAACATAGCAAGAATCCTACCACTCGCAAGAGAGCAGTATTAGCCGAGACACTTAAGAAAATGCACAAGTAATGTAAAGCGGCTTTACATGCATGATAAATACATACCCACGCAAGAACAGTTAAACGATAAGCTTTATCGTCTTACTCATTTCTATTATATTACAGACAAGTCAGGTCAAGAAATCCTCTTCAATCTTAATTGGGCCCAGATAGATCTCTATAACAGAGAATGGCACCAAATGCTTGTGCTTAAGGCTAGGCAATTAGGTGTTACTACTTATTTTTCAATAAACTTCTTGGATGAATGTTTCTGGCATGCTAATACTCATGCGGGGATTATAGCCCATAGAAAAGAAGATGCTGAAGATATATTTAAAAAGAAGGTGAAATACGCATATGACAGAATGCCAGCTTGGACAAGAACATTTAACTCCGCTACTAATGACAGAAGTGGTGAACTTGCTTTCGAAAACGGCTCTTCTTATAGAGTCAGCACTGGATTTAGATCAGGAACCTATCAAAGGTTGCTTGTATCAGAATTTGGAAAGATATGCGCAAAATCTCCAGACGTTGCCAAAGAAATCGTCACCGGAAGCCTTAATACTGTTAGCACTGATCAAATTGTTGCAATTGAGTCTACAGCGGAAGGTCGAGAAGGATACTTCTATGAATTTAGCAAAGCCTCGGAAGCTCTCTCCTTGTCTGGATGCGACTTGTCCCCAATGCAGCAAAGATTTTTCTTCTTTCCTTGGTTCGATGAGCCAGGATATCGAGAACCCTCGGAGTCAATAATTGTGAGCAAAGAAACAAACGAATATCTTGATAAAATTGAGTTAGAGCGTCAAAGAAAGATTGATGAAGAACAGCGTCGATGGTATGAAATGAAGCTTAAGATGTTAGGGGATGCAATGAAGCAAGAATATCCCTCAACACCAAAGGAAGCGTTTGAGAGTGCTAATGAGGGTCTTTATTATGGTTTTCAGCTCGCTAAATTGCGTGCTAATGGGGGCTTGTGTCGGGTTCCCTACGACGATTCAAACGTGGTACATACTGCTTGGGACATTGGCCTCGACGATTTTACTTCGATATTTTGTTTCCAAGTCAATCGAGGCGGACAAGTATCAATTATAAACTATTACGAAAATTGGGATGAAGGAGCAGCGCACTATTGTGATTGGCTCAATAAACTTAAATACCGTTTTGGAAGACATATCTTCCCTCATGATGCAAGAAAAAGAGACGCTGGCTCTAAGACACAGTATCTTGACCATGTTACTCCGATCCTCGAAGGCAAGTTCGTCGTACTGGACATCAAAGAGTGTGACAAACTTGAGGGAATTCAAACAGTACGAAGCATGTTATCCCGTTGCACCTTTGACGAAGAAAAAACTATTAAAGGCTTCACACACCTCGAAGCATATAAAAAGGTTTGGGATGATAGACTTGGTTGCTATAAAAACACACCTCTTCACGATGAACACTCGCACGCCGCTGATGCGTTTCGATATTTGGCAGTGGGGTTAAAAGGTTTAGAGAGAAAAGACAAAGGCACAGATGACGATCAAAAAGCAGTAAACAGGTATTACGGATTATGAATGAATACAAAGTGAATATATTCGGAGACCATAATGAGACGGTGCGTGCTGATTATGTGCATGACACGGAATCTCTATTAAGATTTTTCACTGACGAAGGAAAAGAAGTTGCTGTTTTTTTTAAATGGCAATATTGGAAATTTATAGGAAAACCGATAGAACCTGTCGATGTTTTTGGAGGTAAGCCTTGTTCCCAAAGAATAGATAGAGGTTTTAGGAGAAAATCTAATGGCAACACCACAAAATGAACTCTACAATCTTTCTTATAAGATTAAGCATTTAACTGAATTATTCGAAACGGATGAAGATGAACAAGACATATTCGCCAATGTAAAGCAGCTTTACATGACAGTGCAACTTTTGGATAAAAGACTGGACATGCTACAAGATCAAATGGCTATTATCATTAAATTACTGAGCAAAGAAGATCATGGACGAGAGCGAAAGACTTCAAAGATATAAGCATAATGAAGATGAGAAGGAAGATAGACTGTTTGCTAAAAGAATTGCAGCTCTTCTAAATCATCCCAAGATAGACCATTATTGCATGGTAGATGCTTATTACTATGACTTTTCTGTCATTCCAGAAGCAATCCAGCAGATCAAAACATTTTATCGTGACGTTTATTTACTCTTCGGGATAACAACCGATGGTGAAATTATTACCAAATGGGTAGAGAGATACGATCTTGACTCTGATCATGAAATTGTAGACGGTGAAGTCATTAGACCTGAAGAGAAAGGAGGATCTACTGGAACTACAACATGTCCTATGCCTCCTGAAATCATTCAATCCTTTTGCAGTAAATTATTAAGCACCCCAATCATTCCACTTTTATTTAAAAAATGACAGAAGAACAAAAGCTTATATATAAACCGCCAAGTGATGAAGAAATAGAAACTAGGAAAGCAACACTTGGAGTTAAATTCAGCAATGATGTCTTCCTAACAGAAGCTTGGCTAATTAAAATGAATGTTAAATATGATCAATCAGAACTCGAACAGACACCTTTTGGCATGTGTGCTCGAATAAAAAAGGATAAATAATGGATATAATCAAAAGTAAAAGAACACTACATAGCTTGATTAAAGAGACACTAGAGAATTCTCCCGAAGAAAACATTAAATTCCCTCGCAGCTTTACTTATTGTGAGAGTATGGGAGAACCAATCTTCACGATCACTATTGATAAGAAGGAAGAAGACTTCTTCATTAATGAGAAAGGTCAAAAGTGGGTTAAGGCAAACTAATGAGTAAGTGGGATGCATTAAGGAAGAAATGCCCAAAGCTTTATAGAAACGGCATTGTCTTTGAATGCGCTCACGGTTGGTATGATATTGTACATGATTTGTCGATTAAAATCGAGAAAATACTAGATAAAAATCCAGAAAGAGAAGATATACCACAGGGTGAAGAAATAGATTATTATGCAATGTATGCTGTACAAGTAAAAGAAAAGTATGGCACATTGCGTTTTTATATGTCTATTGAGACAGATGAGATTAGCGATCTGATAAGTGAAGCAGAGGCATTATCATCACAGACATGTGAAAACTGCGGAGCTCCTGCAAAGATGCGTGGAGTTCATTGGTATGAAGTTAAATGTGATAAATGTTATGGAGAGAAAAAATAATGAGCGAAACATATGAAGAAATCACTCCGGAAGTAGGAAATACAGAACGACAAGAGCAAAGCAAAATACGAACGAAAAGAGATATCTTTCGTTTTAACGGTGAAACACCTACCGCCATCAACCTTGAGCATGTTACGTCGATGTCATTCACAGGGAAAAGAATTACCTTTAGCTTCTATACCAATCAGATCTATGTTGACTTGGGAAATGATGATGCCGCAAAGACCTGTTTCGAGCAGCTCTTGAATATATGGGCTTCTGGAGGCAATCCTGATGTTCTGGCATGATATCAAGGAAATGAAAGAAAAACTCGCAAGGATTGATTATTACCTAGAACAATGCTGTCCTTGCGAGGATTTTCAAGATGATTTTCAAGAAGATATTGATCGTCTTCACGACAAATTGAATACGCTGTTGAATGATGGTCATCAAATCGCTCAGGTAGCTATAGCTGAAAAGACATTAGACAAGTTTGAAGACTACATGAAGAATGTAGACAAGCTTAATATCTTGATAAATGAATTCAAGGGCTGCGTATCTATGGCGAGGGATGCAATAGCTGAGCGCAAAGAGTTAGATAAAGAATTCGAATAGATGAAGAAGGTCACCAAGATCTCTCAGCAAATCTACGATGGTATGCTGTCATTCATCAGAGCTAGTGAGAATTTAGAAGCGAAAAAGTACTTCAAGATAGATGCTATCTACTCGGCTATCTGTGAAAAAGAAGCCAAGCCAAAGCCCAAAAGAAAGCATGCTAAGAAGAAGGCTCCTCCTTCCCCTTAATTTTGATATTCCTAATAGAACTATCAAATATTTGCATAAATATATTTCTATAAAATACAACTTCATCAAGGGTCTTGCACTGACCAAGCATGCAATTTATCGTTGCGCTCATCAGTGCTGACATGCTTAGCGTAAGATCATTTTCTTTTAGAATATGAGAGATATGGGATTCCAGCTTTTGCGTCATTTCCATGACATCTAATAGATCATCCTGTGGAATTGCTGGCTTTTCCATGATTAACTTCCTTGCGCATAATAAAATATATCCTACAAGATAAAGTCAATAAAGATCTATGGTGAAAGATGCGAAATAACGACCCAATTTTCTGGCCCGAAGATTCCTTGAATATCTCCTTACGCCAGAGTATGGAAAAGAATTACTCGGACTGCATCAATATCTTACAGACGCAATGGTATCAATGTGATGTAGACCAACGATTCACAATAGGCGACCAAGAGATTTGGGGTCTAATCTTCCCAGGTGTTGCAACATATCGAAGAAAGATATGGAACTTCAACATCATGAATCCAATCAGTCAGGCTATCAGCGGACAACAGAGACAAACTCGAAAAAGTTCGGCTGTCATTCCTATTCATAATGGCCTTCAAAAAACCTCTGATCAGTTAACAAAGTGTCTATATCATAATCATAAGAACGGATTTTATCAAACCTTTAGTGATGCATTTGAATTAGGTGCTGTAGTTCAAGGTCTTGGGTTCATGTACATGTATGGCGATAGGACAAAAGATCCCATCAGCCCAGACCCAAGATGGCGATATATTGACATGAAGTCATGCTTATTTGACCCGTATTTCCGCAAGCATGACATGAGTGATGCTAGATTCTGGTGGGTAAGAACCTTCTTTGATGCGTCAGAAGCCGCATTAATCTATCCAGAGCATGCAGATGCAATCCTATCTCTTCCTAAAGGAACCTATCGGGATGACAAATTCTTCTACATGCCGGAAGTCTACCAAATCCAATTCCCGAACCTCATCGCCTTTGACGAATATTGGTATCTTACATCTAGAGAAGCAACTTTCCTCGTGGATAGAAAGACCGAAGAATGTCAAGAGTTTACAGGGACTGAAGACCAGCTTAAAGAGATTATGCAAGCTTTCAGAGGAAAACTAACGACAATCAAAAAACCAGTACCAACAGTACGCAGAAGTATCATTTTAAATGATAAAGTGCTCGTGGATGAACCTAACCCCTACGGCCTTGATAAATACCCCGTAGTGCCCATGTTAGCATATTTTACGGCAGACACGCCATACTATGCGTACAAGTTCAGGGGAGTTATGAGGGATCTGCGCGATCCACAATACCTCTTAAATCGTTTGAAAGTATCCAATTTAGAAATTTTGGATGCTCAACAACAAGGATTAAAGGTTAAAAAAGGCGCTCTAGTTACTCCTGAAGATGCTTTAAACTCAGGTCATGGTCGAGTTCTTTCAATCGATCCAGACTTCCAGATGGACGACGTTCAGGCAATGCCTATCGTTCCTCCTTCACCAGTAATGCTACAAATGGAAGACATGTTAAAAGGTATCTTCTACAATATCGCAGGTATCGACCCTAATGCCATGGGCATGGACATAGACGACAAAGCCGGCATCATCACTATGATGAGACAGGCTGCGACAGCTAGAAACCTGCAACGCTTATTTGATCAGGCTGATGAGGCTCAAAGATTATGTAGCGAATTAGAAGTAGAGTTCATTCAAAAGAACTGGACATTCGGCAAAGTAAGACAAGTGATTGGCGAAGAGCCAACTGCTGAATTCGATAGTAAGATATTCTTTAAGTATGGATGTAAAGTAGTTCAAGCGCCTCTTACTGAGACACAACAACAATTAGAATTAGCTCAAATATTACATGCTCAACAGTTGTTCCCTGATTTAATACCTCCTGACGAAGTCTTAGAATGCATGACTCTGCAAAACAAAGACCGTATCATTAAGAAGGTGATGAATAAGCAGAAGGCAATGCAAGAGCAGCAACAGAAGATCGAGAAGCTTCAGATGCAGCAAATGGAGGTTGATAACCTCACCAAGGTTGCATATGCCCATAGCCAAGAAGGTTTAGCTAAAGAGCGCGTTGCTAAGATTCAGACAGATCAAGCCGTTGCTCAAGATAAGCTGCGTCGTGCCCATCAAGAGGATACAGCAAGCTTACTCAATGTGGTTAAAGCGCTGAAAGAATTGAGAGGTATGGACTTAGATCACCTCATGACTCAAGTCGAGATACTAAATTCTTTAAGTCCAGCAGCTAACCCAGAAAAAGAAGTCGTTGCAAATAATCAAAATGTTGCATGACAGTAAGGTATGTATAAACGCGTTTAAACTAAGGTGTTATTATGAAAGAAAAGATGTCAAAAGCAGGTTACACACAAGGGGACATGTCTCCTAAAGTGGATGATTACCAAAAGCCAGAGAAAGATTTTGCTGAGCGTGGCTTTAGCAAAACGACTGAATACGTAGAAAGACAAGACCGTAGTCAGTCTAAAATGGAAAAAGGCGTTAGCAAGCAATCGTATCAAGGCCGATACTCTTAATAGGAGAAAACAATGCCTAAACGAGAAAATTCTAAGCCTTATGCGGTAGAAGTACAGAAAGGCCCGATCAGTATGGATGAGCAATACTCAAACAACTTCCGTCGAGAGCCTGAAAGTATGATGCGCGATATGGAGAATCTTAAGATGCGTCAGGAGAAATCCACGCTAACTTTGCATACTCCCAAGAAGTAAAGCCGCTTTACATTGGGGTGGGATTGCGCAATCTCAACCCCCTTTTTGGATAAGTCATGAAGAAGATTAAGAAAGTGATGCGAACTATAGGTAATCCCCCTCCTTTGCAAAAGATGCCCTATATCCGCAAAAAACCCTTAAAAAAGTAAACTTTTCCTGTTAATATTTCCTTTTATTTGGCATGTTAGCTCAGGTAGTAGAGCGCATCTAGTTGGCTTAGCCCTAGGTGAGGCGTAAGCGCAAGTCTTACACGTGCCTTCAATTTAGGTGATAATGGGAAAGAAAAGAACATTAGATCAGGAAATCAATGAATTTCTCGAATTCTGGGACGGCGACCAAATGTGCGCTTTTCTGCGTGATATTATCCCTCTTTTTGAACTGTATGATGTTGAAGAAGAAAGCGACTGGGTTACCGAGGCAGTTGGTAGTGAGAACGAGAGAAATGTACGATTAATTCGTACAGTTTATCTCATTTCAAGAATAGCTGAATTCCATGCAGGAAAATTAGCTTCTGTCAAAATAAACTTCAAAGAAATTTACAAGAAAATGGAACGACACGGTGAGGTGAGCATTGTCGGGTGAGTGTGATAAATGCAATGAACATGCCCTTGAATGCACTTGTGAACCATTTTCCCGACGCCAAGAAAATGATCCAAGACCATGCTATAACCACATGAATGCCCCTTTAATTCCTTTGGAAGATGGAGAAAATCCACCTGCCGAAATGCCACCTACAAAATGGATTAATGTCCGTGGTCGAGAAGAGCATGAAGCGGTCATCAAAGATGCCGCTAAATGCAAAGAACTAGGATTAGATCAGATGTACGAAACCATCGTATACCTGAATCGTTGGGGCGGATGGCTAGGCGATTAATATCTTAGGTTGTTTTTGTCCGTCAGGAGAACCCATCAAATGGTCTCCTCTGTAAAGTTTATTCTCTATCCAGTTACCCTCTTCATCTTTTGTAAATCCAAAGTATTCAAGCTGAAGATTCTCCCATCTTTTAATCATTTCAACCCGACTCGGATCGAAAAGGTCTGGGCTCATCAAAATATTCATCATTTGTGATCTATGTGGTAATTCCCAACAAAAGTAAACGTCTCCATTAGGATAGACGTGAAAGCACATCATATCCTGTTCTGGATATGGTCTATATTTTGTCACCTTACGGATTCTAACGAGTCCACGCTTAAGCATGAGGTCATATTTCTCGTAAATAGCCAAATAAAATGGCTTTCCTTCCATTTCCTTTGTGCCCTGTTCTATTGCTTCATTGATATCTTTCACTAAATCCTTTGTGATTTCGTGATTAACATCCCCGATAACAACACCTCTTTCGCCATTAATTTGCGCGTCCCTGTAAATAGACCCAACAGTATTACGTGAAGGATCTATTTTTGATTTGTATTCCATTTTCCCTCTCCTCCAGCTCGCCAGGAACTGCCTGAGCAAGCTTTCCTAGTCCAATGGTTATTTATTAGTTCTTTGTGTCCCTTCTCTGCGCATTCGCAGGAACAAAACACGGTTCGTTGACGTTTTTTCAAGTTTTTCTTCTGTATGACTTCATTACCACACATGCGACAAAGCGTTGAATTAGGCGTTCGCTTTTTCGGTGTTTTTTCTAGTTTTATCCGATATTCGCACTGATAACAAAATTTCTGATTATTTATAAAATCAGTAACTAACTTATCAATTTGGCAATTACCACAAATCATAATCCTCACTTTTTTATAGACTTATATTAATTTTATTAAACAAAGTCAAGTAAGGGCGTACATAAGGTGAACAGCCCATCACCATGGCGTGAAACGTGGGCCTAGCCAACCACCAAACAGAGAGGAAATTCATGACTGAGACTATGAACCAAAACAGCGAAGTCCAAGAGGTAGCACCTCAGGTCGAAGCCCAAGTCAATGAAGTGAAAGAGACGCAACAGCAACAAGAGCCGGTAACAAACCAGCACTTGAAAGCCATGCGACTCAAGAATGCCGAGCTCGAAAGAGAACTGAAACAACTGCGCGATGCTCAGATGCAATTGATGCAAGCACAACTTGCAAATTCTGCACCTCAGCGCCAAGAGGTTGATGAGTTTGACAAAATCGGTGATGAAGAGTTCATTCCTTTAGGTAAGGTGAAGAAGCTAGCTGAGAGAAATACTCAGAAAGTCCTCAAAGGCACCGAAGAACTTGTACGCCAAGAAGTCCAAAAGGCTCTTCAGAAGCAACAAGATACTCAATTCATGGACCGTTTGAATCGTCAGTATTCAGATTTCTCCGAGATCGTCAATCCGGAAACTTTATCAATTTTGGAAGAAAAGGAACCGGAGTTGGCAGCTACGATCGCGGACTTAAAAGACCCGTATAAGATCGGAGTTCAAAGCTACAAATACATCAAAGCGATGGGACTTTCCCAGTCTGCAAAGGAACAGCGAAGAGAGAAGGAAATAGACAAAGCTATTGCTAAGTCAGAGAAGTCGGTTACGTCTCCTATGGCTTTCGATAAGCGGCCTATTGCCCAGGCTTTCAAGCTGACTGATGCAATGAAGAAAGACCTTTATCGTGAAATGCATGGATATGCTGCTTTAGCTAGCTCGGTTCCCGAAATGACCTAATAGGTCGAAGGGAAAACCATGACAGTATCTATTGCTTCGCTGCCTCCACAAATTCAGCAGCGCTACAATGCCAAATTGCTGTCAACTCCTGAGCACAACTTGATTCACCAGTTGTTTGCTACACCAGTTGAGTTGCCAGACAATCAAGGCTTTATTGATCGTCAATCACGTTACGACAGGCTTGACCTGTTCGAAGTGCCACTTGACGACGGACAAAACAACCCACCACCACAACAGCTTAATCGCGTTGATGTCGATTTTAAAGGCAGTCGACATATTTGTGATCTCTTACTTTGTGCCGCGTAAGAGTGTATGCGACCTATATTGTTTTAACAAGACAGGTCACAATCACAAACGAGGATTAACATTGAGTCCTCGATAAATCCGCTCTGATTGACTTGGAAGCCCTAACGATTAAGACGAGGGTGACAGGGGCGAAGGACTTAAAAGCTTATGAGTGTTAATAGAGGATAAATTTTTGTGGCAATCGCAGCGTTTAGAAAAAATATCAGATGTCAATTGAGGTCTAATGACTCCTTTTTCAGGAAGGAAATAGGTTGTCCTCATCTCCATCATGATTCTGCAATGCTCCTTTTTTATCCTAAGATATGGATAAATTCTTGCAAGAAGTTTATCAAGAGATTCGCCTGTGACATTGGCTTCATAAACCTTTCTGCGATGGAGATGTTTTCTTTTTTTAGAAACAACTTTATCCCAGTAATGAATTCCAAGGAATTCTTTAAGCCAATTCATGATAGAAATATCAACAGAAGCAAATTTCAAGATGGTGCGATGGACAACAGGGAAAATACCTGTTTTAGCTTTAACAGTGTCGATGTAAAAGCAGCCATCGCCGTCTATGTAGCCAGCAAGATAAGCAAAATTCAATTCTTCATTCATAATGTTTACTCCTTTACTATAGTATACATAGAAAAGGAAATTAAGTCCACGCTGAACGACTTAGGCGAGTGGAATTCCGAAAGGAATATGCGAAAGTCTGATCTTGCGACGAAAGCGCAAGAGGGAGATCCGAAGAGGTTTCCCCGCTCACAACATGTCGTGAGTCATAAAAGTAACAGTTTGCCAGTGTTAAATTCTGCGGCCGCTCGCTTGGGACAATCTCTTCGTGAGACCCAGGATGCTCTACAGAGAGACAATTTGGAATCAAGTGCCTCCATAATCAACTGTGTGGGTGGTAATAACGGAGACATACCTACTGAGATGACTATCTCAGACGTAGACGACGTGTTTACTGTGCTCCAGAATAACTCTGGAGAGTATATCACCAATATCGTGGAAGCGGAATTGCGCTTTGGCACAAGTCCGATTGGTGACGCATACGGTTGTATGTTAACCACTAGAATGATTCCAGTGCTCTATAACATGACTGGATTTATCAAGAAATTCCAGTATCCGAACATATCTCAAACTTTAAGTGTTGAGATTGGCGGAGCAAATAACGTTCGCTTCTTCGCTTCTGAGCAAGGTTCTGTCACTCCAAATGCTTCATTGCTTGGAAATGACATTGCTAACTGCTTTGTATCTGCGAAAGAGGCTTACAAGGTTGTATGGCAAGCAGGAGGTAAAGCACGCTTTATCTATCTGCCCCCAGGATATAACAACGACCCATGTATGCTTCGTCATACTGCTGGTTGCTCGTTCTACCAAGGGCAGTGCATCACAAATGACCTCTGGATTCAAAACCTACGTTCAACAGGTATTTAAGGAGGTCGACCATGTTACCATATTCTTTTATTGGGTCTTGGACATACACAAACCCAGCAACACCGATTGCTCAGAATATTCCTATGACAGCTAAACCCGATTGGGTTTTCGTCAAGGATTTAACCAATTGGGGTGCACAATCAACGGCAGCCAATCCGATCTATTCCGAATGGTTTAGTTCTATGGCAGCTGGCTCCTATTTAGCTCTTGGGCAACCAAGTTCTACAGGTGCAGGTGTTACGACATATGCATCCCAAGGAACATCCGGTGGATTTACTTTCATTGACCAAACTAATCCTCCAACTTTCACAAAAGTTGCGATTACTGCGGTTAACGGGACGACTTTTGTTGTTTCCACAAGCAACACGGCTGGTTTAAATGTTGGCGATACAGTACGTCTAATCAACGTCACTGGCGCTCAGCAAATCAGCGGTTCAAACCTTTACCAAATCACAGCAATCACAGCTAACACAAGCATTACGCTTGGATATGCTGCTTCAGCTGCAAGTGCTGGTTTAGTAGTTGCCAACGGTACAACAGGATTCTACCAAAAGGTTTATCCAGGACAATTCCTGCCTAACACATTGCCAGTGGCTTACATTACGCAAGCTACTCAAGCAGTCGTGTACTTCTTCAGACAGAACCCATACACACCAGGGGAACTTGTAGATTTCCAAATCCCTACGCCTTACGGCATGACTCAGTTAAGCAATTTAACTGCTAAGTCGGGAAGCGGCCCATTCTCAAGTAATCCAGCTGGTGCAGCTAGAGTATTGAGCGTAACGAATTCAGCCACTGTCTCCTCGATTACAATCGATGTTGACACAACTGGATTTACAGCGTTCCAATTCCCAACATCTGCGGCTTACGCAGGTGGGCATTCTCCTGCTGTTTGTATGCCTGCCGGTTCTGGTGTTGTGCCTCTCAACGGAAGCGCAACAATCCCTGCCTCTCCTCCAGGAACAAACCTAGTTGATGCATTCGACAATAGATCGCAATTCATCATGAATATCGGTTTGTCTGCTGTCGGAGTTGCCAACGCAAACATGCAAGTGTTCGCGTTCAAGGCTGATTTCGTTAACGGAATTACCAATGCGTAATCAAAAGGAGGGGGTTTAAATACCCCTTCCTACAACTAAAGGATTTAAAGACATGGAAGTAAGAGAGTTAAATAAAAAACAACGCAATACAATGCCTCCTGCTGAAAGGGATGAGCTAGTGAAGAAGATGCGCAAGGAAGACGATAAAATCGTTAATGGCATGTTCGAATTCCTAGATGCTCAAGGTGGATGGCTTGAATTTGCTTATAGGAAATATCCAGGCGAACCCATTCAAATGATTAAGATGATTCACGGTGAGATTTGCGATCTCCCCATGGGAATAATTAAGCATTTGAATAACACAAAAAGAAAGATTCGCCGTTACAATATGGAAATCCCTTCTGATGGGAAAAAACCTCCTCGTAGCTATGACACTGTTTCAAGAGTGAGATTTACACCAATGGCGGTAATGTGAGTGCCCTTAACTCAAATTATGGGCCTCCATTTGGAACGGAATTCATTCCGAACCTGCAATATATAACAAATATTACCCAATCGGCTCCTGCTATTGTTACTTTCGCGGGTAATCATAATTTTACTGTGGCCGAATGGATCAGTTTTAGGATTCCTCCCGCTAATGGCATGATCCAACTTAATAATCAGAAAGCTCTAATAATTTCTATAACTCCGACGACAGTAACAATAGCAGTAGACAGTTTGAATTTTTATCCGTTTATATATGTGCAAGACCCTCAAGTTCCTTGCGTTGCAGTACCGGCAGGTTCGGGCGTTATTGATGGGACGACGACGGTTACATTAGAAGATGCATTTGATAACCAACCATTATTATGACAACATTTGTACCAACATTTCCTTTGTATCCTACCTTAGCGAACGCAGTCACTAAGACGCGTAAGCTGACGGGTTCAAGCAACTCGTTTCAGGTGACGGATGAGTACATTGTGCAGCAAATGCATAGCTTCTATTCTTATGATTTGCCAGCCAAATTTAGGTCATTAAAACTTAAGGATATATACACATTCACGACCAATATAGGTCAGGATGTCTATCCCTTCAATAGCGAGCTTTACATCACAGTCAATCAGCCATGCTATTGTGCTAAGCGAGAAATACGCCTATTCAATGACCCTTGGACTTTTTATGCATCCAATTTCAATTGGCAGCAATTTACTGACTTTGATTTTGGTGATGGTTCAACAGGTCCCTATAGTGGATTCACTATAGCAGCTCCTCTGATCGGGAGCGTAAATAACGATCCAGGGCCTCAAACGATGCCCAATCTTTACTTCCCACAAGGCCGAGTCCAAAATATTTTAATCACAGCAAACGTAATAGGGACTAACGGCGTGGGTTTGACTCAGAATGTGACAGATGATGGACAAGGAAATCTTATCCAAATCTTTCAGACTTCAAATAGCACAAATCAGGAATATGGCTGGACATACTATCGTCAATATGCCTCTGCTACTCCAACAGTTCCAGGTGGTGCGACAATCAATTATCAAACCGGAGAGATAACCGGATTAGTCTTTGCCGATCCTATTCCTGATGGTACCCCGATCCAGATTCAATACAATCCTAAGCAATTCTCTATTCCTCTTGCAATCATGTTCTGGCAGAACCAATTTACCCTATGCCCAACCCCAGATGCCGGTTACACTATCGAGTTGACATGCTATCGTCAGCCTATTCAGGCTCTTTTAGCAGCTGACATGGTAGGTAATCCAGAGCTTTCCGAATGGTGGGAAATCCTATCTGTGGGTGCTTCCAAAAAAATATTCGAGGAAAGACTGGATTCTGATGGCGTTATCTTCATTGATAAGATGCTTAAAGAGAGATACGACATTATAGAGACTAGAACATATGCACAGATAGGCCAGCAACGTATTAACACACTTTATACCGATCAGCTGACAGAGAACTATGGCATGTTCGGGCCAACATCAGGATTCGGTTCTATATGAAGAAAAAGCAGGCAGCCAAAATCCCTCAAGTTAAGAAAAAGAAACTTAAACCATTGCCGAACAAACCTATCCCACTTGGTGGGAGTCCATTTGTTGGGCGACATACAACAGGTTAATGTCATGGTCGTCATAAAGGGAAAAGAGAAGAGGCTGAATAAGCCCACTTCGATTTTAAAAGATAAAATGAGTGAAAAGGCCAAGAAGAAATTGCGTAGGCCACAGGATGTACAACCAATCCCAACAGTCGCAGTTTAAAGGAAAACTATGCCTATACCAACATACACACCAGGGTATCCGCCAGACGGTTCTTCCTTAGGTCAGACTAAGGCTGTCATAAGAAATAACCTTGATGGCACTTTCCAGACTTTAGGCATAGACCACGTGAATAACAATGGTCAGCCAGGTTCGCAACCAGCTGGTTATCACACTGTCAGTCACATGGTTCCACAAGGGGCTAATCCATCCCCCGTTACTGGATATGGTCAACTTTATTCTAAGACAGTTAATTCTTTCACAAATGATCAGGCTTTATTTTGGGAAACTGGAAATGGATTAATTCAACAATTAACTACTAACCTTACTCCTTCTGCAACTGCAAATGGATATTCTTTTCTTCCAGGTGGAATAATCATTCAATGGATGAAAGTAAACAATCCTGTGTCAGGAATGACTTATAATTTTCCTATTACTTTCCCTACTACCTGTTTTTCAATTCAATTGACTCCTAGTCTAAATGACAATTCAACAGTTAGATGCTACGTAGCCAGCGGAACTTTGAATGCATCTGGATTTCAAATTCAAGCAACATCTAGTAGCCATTTCACAAGTATGTATGTGACAGCAATAGGTAACTAACATGACAGGTTTTCAACAAGTCCTAATAGGAGGATACCCAGGAGGCGGCCTAGTCCAGGACAAGAAACCTGCTTTGCTACCAAATGAAGCCTTCTCCGATTTAGAAAATGCCTACGTATTCCGTGAAAGAACAAAGAAACGCGATGGCGAAGTTCCCATGGGAAGACTTAGCCGTTTTTTTACTTCTCAGTCTCTAGGAAATAGCGGCGCTTCTCCTTGGGTATTCATTATTTATTCTATTCTTGGAATAACTCCAGGACCTGCCTCAGAGATTGTTCCAGGCAGCGTTAGTATTTCTATTGCAGGTATACCAACTCCTTTCCTTGATCAAGGAAATGGAATACTTACAAATGCAACTGTTGGTAATCACGGAGCTGTTAACTACTCAAATGGAGGGATTATAATTATCACTACAGCTCCAGCTGGTAGTGCAGCTACTATCACGTTCTCTTATTTTCCTGGACTTCCTGTAATGGGAATTTTGCGTAGAGAAGTTGCGACTATCGGCATAGATTCAACCGTCTGGTTTGATACGAAATACGCCTATCAATTTTTGAACGGTTTCCAAGAGCTAGTGCCTGGCATTACCTGGACAGGAACCAATACCGACTTTTTCTGGGCTGCTAATTTCCAAGGTGCTACTCCTGACTTAAGGTATTTCTTTGTCACAAACAATAACCTAGACTTAGCCGCACCTTCATACGATCCTATCCGTTATTACAATAACTCCACTTGGATAGATTTACAACCTTTAGTCACGGCAACAGTGACATTATGGCAGGCCCAAATTCTAATCCCTTACTATGGCCGTTTGCTTGCCCTTAACACATGGGAAGGAGCTACAGCCGGCACATATACTGCCTCAACAAACTTCTTCGCTAGATGCCGATTTAGCCAGATTGGTGACCCTACCGATCAAACCAATGGATGGAGATCAGATATCTTCGGCCGTGGTGGTTTCATTGATGCTCCAACAAACGAAGCAATTGTAAGTGCAGCCTTTTTCAGAAATACTTTAATCGTTTTTTTCGAATACTCGACCTGGCAACTACGTTACATTGGAGAATATGGACTTCCGTTTATTTTTGAGCGAATCTCTTCCGACTTTGGCGCCGTTAGCGCTTATAGTCCTGTTGTATTTGACCAGGGAGTAATGGCCGTTAGCGATCGTGGTATTATCCAAGCCGCAGCTAATGGAGTCACTCGCCTTGATGATCAAATTCCTGAGCAAGTCTTTAGCTTTGAAATCCAAAACAATGCACCTAACTTTGTGCATGGTATCAGAGATTTCGAAAAGGAACTTGTCTATTGGAACTATGTAGACACCTCAAATGCCTCTACAACCCAAACCTACCCTAATACAGTCCTGGTATTTAATTATCGAAACAATACCTGGGCTAAATTCCGAGATACGATTACGTGCTTTGGTCCTGCTCAATTCCAATTCGGCATTACCTGGGATAGTTTAACAACTTTCTGGGAAAGCAATGTCAGATGGGACAACGTTGACGACCAACAATACGTAGATTATATCACTTCTGGTAATCAGCAAGGTTTTATCAATATCTACAACAATCCAGATGCTGAAACTCCTCAGCCTGTGACGACGCTTTACGCTAATACCTTAGCCATTACAGCAGTCAATTTCGGTGTAAATCCTACTCAGATTACTATTCCAAGTCATAATTTGGTTAACGGTGAAATCATTTATATCCAAGGTACCCTTTGGGTAGGTACCGACCCAGGATTAAATAACTTGATTTATAGCGTCACCATTATAGATGCGAATACGATCACGTTAAACACATGGGACTTTGAATCTCAAAGCTATGATGCCGTCAATATTATATCTACTTCCGTTTATATTGGTGGCGGAAGGGTAACATTATTCCCAAAAATGAATATTGTTGGCAAGGATTTTAATCCATATCAAGGGTCTGGAAAGCAATTCAAACTTTCTTTCATTGACTTCCAGCTGGATTCTAATCTTATTTCTCCTGCGATTGCCGCTATCACAGTTCAACTCTTTGTGAACTCTTATCTTGGAGAACAAGCCAATCTTATCGCATCGAATAGAGAAGTGATCAACTCCTCGCAAAACTGCGGTTTTATCACTAACGCAACGCAGGCAAATCCATGTCAAATCACTAGCCCTAATCATAGTTTAATTCCAGGAACCCTGATTTATATTGCCAATGTGAAGGGCATGACCCAACTCAATGCAGCTATCTATTCGATCACGGTCATAGATGCCAATAACTTCACTCTTGATAACACGAATTCTACTGGATTTACACCCTATACTAATGGGGGAATTTGGAATACATCGCCTATCAATGGGCAGACTTATATTCCTGGTTCTGAATACGCATGGTACCGATTCTATAGCACTCAATTTGGACAATATCTTCGTATAGGACTGACCTATGATGATGACTTAATGAATCAACTAGCCACACATCAAAGCCCCATGGAAATGAACGCTATGAATGTTTGGTTTAGAGAGGGCGGCCGCTTGGTAAACTAGGATAGGTGGACTCTAATGAATTGAATAAATAATCTCCTTTTTGTAAAATAGAAAAAAAGGAGTTTTTATGCCCAAAGGTGATCATCTATCAGAATTGAATAAGAAACGCAGAAAAAATTATGTTGGTCAAAAATTCGGAAAACTTACAGTACTTTCAGATGATGGGATGAACAACAAATCACATGCTTATAAATGTTTATGTGATTGTGGAAATATTCGTGGAAATGTCAACGGTTATGAATTAAAAAGAGGTCATATAAATAGCTGTGGATGTTCATATCCGAAAGGACATTTTAAACCTGGAAAAACGAAAGAAGAATATCATGAACATGTTAAGCGTTGCCTATTGGAAAAAAGGAATATTGTTGGTGAATGTTGGGAATGGACTGCTCAACTTGATGATAAGGGATATGGAAGAAGAACTTTTACAATAGATGGCAAGAAGGCAAAAAGACCCGTTCATCAAACCGCCTATAGATTGTGGAAGGGAGAAATTTCTAAAGGATTGCATGTATGTCATACTTGTGACAATCCTAAATGTTTTAATCCGGATCATTTGTGGTTAGGGACAGCAAAAGATAATCTTCAAGATATGATCGCAAAAGGTCGATCCACCATAAGAAAGGGACAGGATGGAGGAAAATCTAAATTGAAGAATGAAGATGTTTTGGAAATTCGAAAAATGTATTCAGAAGGAGTTTCAATGGCCTCGATGGGTAGAAAATATAACGTGACTACAGCTTGCATAGATTCTATTTGTAAGCGAAAAAATTGGAAACATATATGACTTTTTCCAGCAACATACCATTAAATACGAATCAGCTTCCTATCTCCTTGGATGTGAATCCAGAAGATAAGGATTTTGAAAACATTTTAATGCTTTATTTGCGTCGTGTTGCCAATGCGGTCAATACCAAAGAAAGCGGATTATTCCTCCTACAAGAGAATGCTAGTTTCGAACAATGGTATCAGATTGCTAATCCTCAGCAAAATAGAAATGGTTATCGCATCACTGCCGATCTTGTACTTTTAAATGGTGGAAACATACCAGTCGGAAGCACAAGCCTTGTCTTATCCTCATCTACTCAGCCAATGAACATAATGGGGTATCTTTATCCAGTTCAAGGATTTGGGGGAGCAAAAGACACGACAGGACTTTCTTACTTCTTAAACGATCCGGACATTTACGTCCGATATAATAGCTCGACAAATACGATTGTTATTCAAAACAATTCAGGTAATGCACTGACCTGGTGTGTCTGGGTCATGGAGTACTTAAAAAATTAGGTGAACTATGCCAGGATTTAGCGATTGGCTCTTCGGGAGCCCAGATAAGTTAAAGAAAGTAGCCACAGGAACAAAAGAGCAAGAAGCATTGCACAACAATATTCTTTCTCAAGCCATGGGTCTAGGTCAGGGAGGATATCAACAATCCCAGGATTATTATAATAGTCTCTTACAACCAGGCAACGAGGCGTTTCAAAACTTCTCTTCCCCATTTATGACTCAGTTTCAAGAACAGACTTTACCGCAAATTGCAGAAAGATTTGCTGGAGCTGGAGCTCTTTCTTCTAGTGGTTTTGGTCAGGCTTTAGGTGGAGCAGCATCCGGATTACAATCCCAATTAGCGCAATTATTCGCGCAATTGCAATCTCAAGCAGCTGGCGCTCAAACTCAGCAATATAACCAATTGAGCCAAACCGGTTTAAATCACCAACAGTTTGGTTATCAACCACAGCAAGGATCAAGTGGTTTTATAGGTCCTCTCTTAGGAGGAATAGGAACGGCTTTTGGAGGTCCAATCGGCGGGGCTATTGGCAGCGGTATCGGTAGTCTATTCTCAAGAGGTTCTGGAGGGGGAGGATTAAGCTAATATGGTTCAAATATTTCCGGAAAAGAAAAATCACCAAGGACAACTTGCCGAACACTTAGGGATGAGTTTAGGACAGGGCATTGGTAATGGGCTTAATACCTTTTTTGCTAATCGCAGTCTCGAAAGCGTCATGAAGGATAAATCTCTCGAAGGAGCTCCGCAGTCAAAAAAACTCGAAGCGTTGCGTTCAGCTTTAAGTCCATATGGTGAAAAAGGCCAAGAAATCTTCCAGCAGCGTTTGCAGATTGATCAGCAAGAGAGAAACGAAGCTGAAATGGCCAAAAACGAAGCTCAACAAGAAGTATTAAGCCGTGTAGTAACAGGAGAAAAAGTTCCTGCTAAAGATTTAAAAAAGCTTACTCCTGAAAATCAACTCAAAGTGCTAGATTTGCAAAAAAGAAGAGAATCTGGAAAAAGCGTGCTAGATTCCCTAATTAAGGCGGGTTATCCTGAAGAAACTGCAAAAATATGGCAAAATCAGATGGAAAACGCTCCAATAGGAGGTCAATCTGACGTAATTAAGAACGTAAATGATTTAATTCGACGTTCAAAAGCAGGAAAAGGTTTAGGACAAACTCAAGAAACCACCAAGCAAATCAAACCTTCTATTGATATTCCTGGTACGAATTTGGGAGCTTTAGAACTTGATTTTCCAGAATTACCTGAACCTATCGGAATGACCCCTTCTGATATTGTTAAACAGAATGAATATAGGGAGAAGACGATAAGTCCTCTTTATGAAGACACTGTTAATCGTTTAAATGCTTTGGATGATGAATATAGAGCAGTTAATCATCTTCAAGAATTAAATCAAATACCTGGAGCTTTACCGACTGGAATTGAGAAATGGAACGTTGATTGGGATACTGGAGATCTCAGAGTAAAAGCCTTGGCGACGCCAGAAGCACAAGATTACGTAAAGACTGTGGCATTGATGGCTAGACGTGCTAAAGACTTCTTCCCTGGACGAGTCACTAACTTTGACTTAGATCAGTTTAAGCAGGGTTTTCCTACACTAGCCAATAGTCCTGAAGGTAGAAAACTAATAGGTGAACAACTAGCACTAGGCAATAGAATTGCTTATCTTAAAGATGAAACCTATAAAGCAGCCGTAGAAAATTATGGGTCTGGAGCTGATCCTGTCTTGGTCAAAAAATACGCCACAGAAAATTATCGTCGTTTAAAGTCTCAGCTTGAAGATCAGCTGAAACAAGTGAATAATAAAGCCAGATCCATGGTTAAAGAAGAATCATCAAAACAAAACCGTCCTTCACTGGAAGATATTTTTAAATGAACTATCAAGAGAAGTATCAAAAAGCTAGACAAGCCGGATATTCCGATGAAGAGATTATGCAATTTCTTGGAGAAAAAGATCCAGGATTTGGGCAAAAAATGCAACAAGCTCAAGATGCAGGATATACGCCTCAAGAGGTTCTAGGTTTCTTCAATTCACCTCCTAAGAAAGAAGAAATGGGCTTCGGTGACTATGCCGCTGATTTCGGCAAGCAAACAGCCCAGGGCTTCGGAATTGGTGCGCTTGGTACCTATGGTGATATTCTTGATTTATTCGGTCTACAAGCCAAGGAAACACTTCCTGGTGAGCAAGCTAAATACAGTCGAGAATTCGACATCCTAGAGAAAATGGAAAGGGGAGAAGTACCATCAGCTGGCGAACTCATGGAGCTTTCAGGTGATGATGATATTGCTCCTAGATTCTCAAGACTTCCATCGTCTGAAGATGTCCAAAATTTAGGGTCCGAATTAGGACTCATTTCTGAACCAAAATCAGCAGCAGGTCGTTATGGTCGTCGCATTGGTAAAATTGGTGGGGGAAGCGTTGCGTTTGGTAGCACGGGCCTTGTGGCTCCAATCGTAGCTGGCGCAGCTGGGCAGACATTAGAAGAAGTTGGAGCTCCTCCCTGGGCTCAAGCCGCAGCTGAAATCATAGCTGCCTTAAAGTTCGCGCCTAAGACTAATGTACCTGTGACATCCAAATCAAAAGAAGTTGAAAACGTAATCAAAGACTTGAGAAAAGCTGGCTATTCCGAGAAAGACATCACCCTTGCAAAGAGTGCTCTTGAAGAAAGAAAGATACTGAAAAAGTATGCCTCACTGACACCAGAAGCAGAAAATGCGATAAACTCTGGCATTAAAAACAGTGAGAATCTATTTAAAGAACAAATCAAAAAGGGGTTACCTGGCTATGCTGAAGGCGGTTTACCATACCTTGAAAAACAAGCTTCAAACGTTTATCAAACAATGGAGGAATTGGCCTCCAGCGTGCCCATAAAAAACACGGAACCTGTTAAGAAATCCATCGAAAATGCTATTGCATATCTTGAAAAATACCCTCTTCTCGATGAGCAAAAGAAGTTTATTGAATTCATGAAAGACGGTCTTGGAAAGCTTGAAAATGCGGATACAGCCGAATTCTTTACCGGTTTCTATCGCAATCTAGGTAAAGCTGGTAACTGGGGAGACCCAAAACAGAAAGAGCATTTGCTTGGTTTAGTTAAACAGGGTATTAAAGACACTTTTTCGCAGTCAGGTCCAGAAGCTGCTAAGTTTGGTAAAGTATTCGATGTCACAAACGAAGCTTGGAAGAAGTGGCTTAATGCTCGCGATCTCATGCAGACCATTGAAAAAGCTCAAAGCGTCGAAGGCATGAACTTCAAGAAGATTACTTCGATACTTAATGACCCTCAAAACCATGAACTCGCTAAGAAAGTTCTAGGTCCTGAGCAAGTCCAGAATATCAAATCCATTAGTGAAGGTGCTCAAGCTATCGAATCCTTGCTTAAGCAGATTCCTAAAAACAATAAAGACATCAAGAGCTTAAAGTATCTGGAAGGTATTCGATCCGTACTGACTGGAGATTATAGACCTCTAGCAGCCATTATTGGCATGGAAGCCGCAAAGCGATGGGCCACCACTCTACTTGTCAATCCTGAGAAACAAAATAGAATGAAGCGATTGATTGTTGCCGCTAAGAATAATTCTCCTCAACAGGCAGCAATCCTCGCTCAAGAATTGGTCAAAGATTTCGCTCCAACCAAAGCATCAGAAGGGCAGCGCCCAGAACCTGCAAAACGATAATCATTTTCTATACTCCATAAATACACTATTAAAAATATCTTCTTTGCTTTCTTTCTTTAAAGCTGAGGCTATTTCTTCAATTAACTCAGCTAATGCACTATTATCATTACCTTTTAAATACTCAACTTGATGCGCTATTGCTAAAGTCTCTAATAATAATTTCTTTTGTTTATCATTGATATATATATTCATTACTATTCTCCAAGAATGTCAGTTCTTAATTCTTTATGTGTGAGTTTCTCAGATAGTTTTTTTCTACTAGGCATTCGGCATTTTCTCAACGCTTTTTGTTCGATTGCTCTAGCTCTTTCGCGACTAACCTTAATAATTTTTGGTGGTCAGCCATGAGAGCCCCATACACAGCTTCATATTTCATTGCCTCCTTCATTTGATCTACGGCTTCAGGGAGAGCTTCTCCCCATACTGGAATGGTGTCGATTAGATTCATTTTTAACCTTTATATTTGGAGGGACAGTCTTTATTTTGGCACGTTGTTCCGATTGGCCAATAAGAATAGCAATAAGGGCATTTCCATTTTTTCTCATAATTCATTTGGTATCCTTTTCCTAGTCCTTTCATCGATCGAGCAATGTTACATTCATATGTGAAAAGGCCTGTCTTATCTCTGTGAACTGTGTTTGTGCACAACCATACATTATTTCCAATGTGGATATGAAAAGCATCTCCTAATTCACCACTCGTTTTAAATTCATCTTCATCGATGTACATCTTTTCAGAAATATCTATTTCTGCCTGTAAAGGAATAGTGCTCAAACATGTAATTGTTAAAAGTAATAAACTAACTAATCTCTTTAACATAAAAAACTCCTATTTTAATTGAATAAATGGTGTAGCCCCACTTGTCACAGTAGGAAGTTTACCGTCTGCATATTCCCAATGATATCCACCAGCTTTATGTCCTTTTTTTATAGCCTTCCATATATTGGCTCCGGATAAATTATGAAAAGAAATAGCCTCTTTTAGGCTTGAAAAAATCTTTCCTGTTTCAATACATCGCACAGATCGACTCTTTTTAAATGTTCTATTTCTTTCTGATAAGTCAGGTCTTTTTTTACCCCATGTGGGACTATTTTCTCCTGTATGTTCAGAATTCCAAATTTTCATTCTTTTAGAAGCATTTGGAGACTTTTTACCAAACATTGGATGCATCTCTTTAGGAATATGCAAAACCCAGTGACTTTCGAATATTGATCCAGGACAAATATTAACCAATTTATCTCTAAATTTTTCTATTAATTCCTTTTCAAATTCTTGTGCTTTTTCTTTTGTTAAATCTGAATAAAAAATCTCTGATTTAAATCCATGTTTATTTACTTTAAAATTCCAATGTCTATTTCTATTACATCTATCGTTTATTCTCTTTTTTATACCTTCACCAATATAAAACAATTCATTGGTATCCAGGGTATAATGTCCATATACATAAAATCTATTTTCTTTCATTTTTTTTCTACAAATTTACTGACATCAATTATATTAGAACCTGATCCCGATACAATACTCAAGCGGCCATCCCATTTCTGCACTGCTTGCCATTGGATAAGTTTAAGCATTTGATCTATACCAAGTTCCATTTATTTCAATGAATGTAATCACAGTCATTACAATAACAATTATAATGACAATCTTTCCTAAAGTTTCCATTTACGGGTCTTTTCTAGGTTGTTTATCTCTTAATCTTTCCTCTAGAGAACAAAGTCTTCCGTGAAAGTTCTTCATCTCTGCTTGAATAGATTCAATTATTCTACAGGTATGAAGAAAGTCAGTTCTAGATTGTCTTACAGCCCATAAAAACAATCCAAGATTAGCTCCCACGATTGTTAAAACTTGATACCATTCCATAGTTACCTCCTATTTTTTTTCACACATGCCTTGAAAGTGTAACCTCTCAAGTTCAGATTCTGAAATCCTATAAGGAGCCTTTTTCCCAGCACTCGGCCTAGAAGCATAGATTCGACCTTGTTTAATTGCTCTACGCACAGTTGTGGGATGTATCTTTAATCTCTGAGCAAATTCTTCAACGGTAAGAAAATTCATACCTTTCTCCTTTTATAGCATGTACATCCTCATTGTCTCATACTATGCAATAAAAGTCAATCTTGTGTCTGTCAATAAACATATATATTGACTCATGTGAATTTTATACAGCAGTTTTTAATTTAACCCCCAAAAAGGAGTAAAACTATGTCCAAGATGTTTCAAGTTTACGGTATCGGACAGGCATTAATTCCTGTTCTTCCACCACCTTTGCCTTTTGAAAATGCGCCCACTGTCAACCAAACAAACTATGAGATTGGGCAGCTAGTTTTCACACCTCCTAAGAATCCAACAGCTTTTTATCTATATGGCGGTGGTGGTAACTGGATTCAATTTGCTAGTAGCTCAGGCGATATCATCGCTATCAACGGCACTGCAAATCAAGTCACAGTCACTACAGTCGCTGGCGTTGCTACTGTGTCACTTCCTGCTGCTATCACAACACCAGGTTCCTTAACGACCACGACTACCTTGGCCGCAGGTACTACCATTACAGCAGGTACAGGAATCACAGCCACCACAGGAAATATCGTTGCTTCTGCTGGCGCGGTTTCAGCAAGTACGACAGTTACAGGGGGAACAGGTGTTACAGCTACCACAGGTAACGTCACAGCTTCAGTAGGTAACTTGGTTGCGGCTGGTACAGGAAACGGTATCGTTGTGCCTCCAGTTATTGTTGCAGCTGCATCTTCTCCTCAAACAGCCAATGGACGTGCGTTCGCAGTGACATTTAGTGGAGTCAGCATTGCGGCAGCAGCTACTCAAACTTTTGTTATCAATAACTCGGCAGTGAATACTCAGGCTTTGATTTCTATGATAGGAGCAACAACAGGAGCCGCCCTCAATATTCAAAGCGTGACCTATTCAGCTGGCGTATCGATAACCATTGTTGTAGAAAACGGCACGGGTGCCTCTACAAGCACTGCGAATATCACGTTCACAGGCTTATGCCTTAACTAATAGGAGGCAATATGTCTTTTACAAACAAAGCTCAAGTGGATGTTCTCAGAACTATAGCTTTCGGTACTGTGAGCGCTACATTCGTTCCCGTGGGTACACCTCTTGCCTTTCCAGCAAGGATTATCTGCTTTACCAATACGAGTGCTGTAGATTTGATTTTCAGCATGGATGGAGTTACCGATCAATTGATTGTTCCAGCTGGGAGCTTCAAATTGTTCGATGTGACTACAAATCACAGACCTGTAAACCAGGATGATTTCTGTTTTTCAAACGGAACTCAATGGTATGTCAGATATCCAGCTGGAGCACCAACAACAGGGGCAGTTTACATTGAAGTCGTCTACGCACAACCATATTAATACCCCACCTTGGGCACATGATAAGAGGGTTGAAGCTCTTATTAAACAGGAGATGGTAGAGCACCAGCATATCATCTCCTCTCACCATAAAGAGATGCAAACTCTTAGAGATTCGTTAGCTCTTGCTATGGAGAGATTTGATTCTTTATTTGAACACTGTGACATGCAACTCAAAGACATGGCTCTATTTTACAATCAACAGCTTATCTCTCTGAGGGAAAAAGTAGTAGGGAATGAAGTTAGGATAGCGGATCAACAAAAGACGATAGAAGCACTTCATCAGCAAATCAATGGATTTCATGAATCCTATGCAAGCAAAAGAAGTATAGAGAAATTAAAAAGTGATTTTGATTTAGCAATTAAAGAAAACACAATAAGTCATATTAATTCATTTCAAGAATTTCAAATAGAATTAAAGAGTTTAATAAATAGTCTAAGCCAAGACTTAATAAAACTAAGATGTGATACAGCACTAATGAATGGTGAATTAGATGAGAAGATTAAAAATAGTTTTCATATCTCGCGTTTAGAAAGAGATAGCGTATTAAAGCAAGTACGTGTCTATGAAAAAGCCATGTTCGTCATCGAGAAGAAAATTGAGAATATCTACACGTTAATAGAAAGAATCAATAAAAGGGGTGAAGTATGTCACAAGCAGGGATAGTAGACTTCGAGGGTTCTCATCCTCAAGTTCCGACAGCATTTGTCACTAACGTGGGTACGGCAATTCCAATTGCTAACGTTTTGGAAATCCTGGGCACTACTGTTGCAGCTCATGGCATTCCACTAGAAACAACTGGCTCCGGAAACACCGTTACCATCGTAGCTCAATATGCTTCGGCAGCCGCTACTTCATTAGCTACAAACGCAGGTTTCTCTTCTTTCAATTCAGCTCAATTCACCGTAGATGCCAATGGATATGTTTCCCTGAGTGGTTCGGGTAGCTTAGAAACATTAACAGGGGATGATGGAGTTGCAGTATCGCCTATAGGTGGGACAATACAGACTTTAGGCAATGTGGTGGCTAATAGCACGCATAGCAAGGCTTTATTCACTACCAATTCAGCTACAAATATTGAAAGATTCGACATTCAAGTTTCTGCTGCCATAGCCTCTACAAATATCGCTAAAGTCGGATTAGCCGCTTTTAATTCCACATATTTTACCGTAGATGCTAACGGTTTTGTCTCTTTAAATGGGGGATCTGTTGGAGAAACAATAACGGGAAATACGGGGGGGGCACTTTCACCAGTTGCAGGTAATTGGAATATCTTGGGTACATCTACTGCACCAGGGGCTATACCAGTTCAAACCTCTGGTTCAGGAAATACCTTAACCGTTCAGGTTCAAAAATCCCAGGCAATTGCATCTACTAATGCAAGCAATGTCGGATTAGCAGCCTTCAACTCTACCTATTTCACTGTTGATGCTAACGGTTTTGTCTCTTTAGTAGCCTCATCCGAAGTAGCGGCCTTTACCGTGGATGCGAATACAGCTCCTGGAACTAATCCAGTCGTCCCAAATGGTTCAGGCTTAGTAACCGTCATAGGTGGCCAGGTAGCGGCAGGAACCACGACTAATGTAGTTAGAACAGTCTCTTTGGCTGCCAATACTTATACGATTCAAATCCAACGCAGCCAAGCCGTAGCTTCATCAACTGTCGGGGATAATGGCGTTTCTCACTTCAATTCCGCATTCTTCACGGTAGATGCTAATGGTTTCGTTTCCTTGAATGGTAGCGCAGTGGGAGAGACAATCACAGGAAACACCGGTGGCGCTCTTTCTCCAACAGCTGGTAATTGGAATATTGTAGGAACCTCAACAGCCGCAGGCACAACGCCGGTTCAAACTGCTGGTTCAGGAAGCACATTGACCGTTCAGGTGCAGAAAGCTCAGGCGATTGCCTCTACCAACGCAAGCAATGTCGGTCTCGCGGCCTTCAATTCCACGTATTTTACTGTGGATGCCAATGGTTTCGTGTCATTAGTTGCCAGTTCAGAAGTCGCAGCCTTCACCGTGGATGCGAATACAGCTCCAGGAACTAACCCAGTCGTCCCAAATGGATCGGGGATAGTCACTGTTACGGGGGGGCAGGTCGCAGCAGGAACCACAACAAATGTAATCCGTACGATTTCTTTAGCCGCCAATACTTATACGATTCAAATCCAACGCAGCCAAGCCGTAGCTTCATCAACTGTCGGGGATAATGGCGTTTCTCACTTCAATTCCGCATTCTTCACTGT
>JGI24891J29808_1000313_pt1 | contig 39002 bp, 24 predicted proteins | sample FreactcultuFSWF8_FD_29808 | JGI IMG/M metagenome (IMG submission 29808) | reverse complement strand
CCACTGCGCTAGACGCCCGACGTCGACGACGCGATCATTTTGCTATAACAATCGTCCAAATCGGAGCAGAATTGGTAGAGATGTCTCGAGTCCTTCCTCGAATCAGCCCAAACGTGGGCACCTCCCGAAAACGACCATTCGACGATTGATGATGCTTGCCCTCCAATCGCGACGTCGAAGAGTCGGGAAAGCCCTATCCACATTCTTGCAAAGTTCCTCCACTCGAGTCATCTTCAACTCACCAATTCAGTCATACCGCTCTGCAACTACTGCACACGCGATTCATGATGCCTGATCACATCGCTCTCTACGACAGACACAGACAAACAACCCGCCTCCAACAAGCCCTTCGTGCCTCGTTCAGCCTCCGCGGCACTCCCCCCTTCGCCCCACGCGAGTAATACAGATGATCAAACACCGAGTCACTCGCGTAGGTCAACACAGCGCCTCCCTCGACAACCGAGAGAAGGCATAGATAACGCCATAACCGTCGCAACTTTCCAAGAGGCACGCAAGCAATTCCATCATATGTTTACGCAAGCGAAATATCAGTCCTCTTGCGCAAGCGACGTTTTGCTTTCCTCCACCAAATACTCGCCTATAAGCGAACGGTATGCATCCAACCCGCATTCTATATTCCAACGGCCAAAGGGTCCACCCGCGAGAACCACACTTGATCAGTAACAAGGATCGCAATCTACCTGCCGCAGAACCTTTCGGCCGTAAATATGGACCCTGATCCCTTGGACTCTTGAACACAGTCCTCGTCGACTCCATCATCGAATTGATCATACAATACTCGATCTCAAGTTCTCAACAAGCAAAAAGAACAACAAGAATGGTTCCTCGGTTTCGGAACGAGACGAGTCATTTCCACCAGCCGGCACTCTGTCCCGGCTCGATCTAATATAACGACTCGGCATCGACTTGACTCGCTATATTGATCAACCCCAAATGTTCCTATCCATCTATCACAAGAGCCGAGTATGGCAATTAACAACCCGGAGTGCGGGCTGACTCAATATAAAAAGGTCGGTTGGCCGATTATGTATTTCAGGAAATCAGGGCATGCGATAGTTGCACCGATGCGAAACCGATTTCGACTCTAGCATCATCATGTTGACAAGATTCATACGACTCCGGAAATCTTCGGTCGAATGGATGCAGAACGACATGGCTGAAAATTCATCAGCAGAAGGATTTACACTAGGAAGCACAGATGAATACGCAGTACGAAACTGACACTGGCGCGCGGAACACGCTCCGACAATACCTCCATCGGTCTATCATCAGCCTCTATGTTCTCTAGCGGCTGACTGTCTGATGGAACTTGGCCCAGCCATCGCCAACGTCTCTTCCTTTCGAGCGCTGTTTCCCTGACTATACCACTGCAAGATCCTCCAGATCGTGAGGAATTCGGACGTGCCATTCTCCCGTAGCTCGGCCTCGACGGTCGAGAAAGTGCGACCAACGTTTAGCGTGAGGGCCTGTGGGACTCCTCAGCTTGAAGTCCCAAATCTTGACTCTCAATTCAAAGTCTTGACTCTCGACCCTTGACCCTTGACAGATGTCACGGCCGACTCAGGCATTGTCTCACATGATGCAGGGGAGTGGACACTGTTTTGCCGGTTGACAGACAGTCCAGCTTTGTTGAGGACGGGCGAGCCAGATCAACACGGATACACGACGCTGCCAGCCTGCTCTGACGCTCTGCTATGTCACATCGAATCTGGGTATCTTTTCCAATACTGGATGATCTTCATTTGATTACTGAACTGCCGATCATGGCCCTCGTACTCATCTACCGATCGATAAAGACGCGGAGGCAGTTCCTCTCTTCAGTCGAGTTTCAGCACCTAGATCTACTCCAGACATCTTGCGGCCTCAGAAGGTGGGTTGGCTCGCTCATGATGTTGCTAATAATTTTCAGTCGGTTCATGCGTCGATGCCACGACCAACCAAATGACGTGCAGCAGCAACAAACACGACTCCGAGCACGGCAGCAGCAACACACCCAGAGGCTACTTCAACCGACACGTCCGACCGCTTTGTCTTCATATGAATGACAGCCACCTCCTTCAGTCAACAACGCTTCCTAGCAATCGAAAGCAACAGTACCGAACAAAAGCACACATTCCTTCATGAGACTACACACCCACATCTCACCACAAGCCTTGCCACATTTGCCTCCCCGAATCAACACAGTGCGATTTTGAGCAAGAGGAAAGAGACGGACGATACAAAGGGGCACAGTAAGTGCCGTAAACTGTCAGAGGAGCTTGACTGTCTGATACCTCGAGAGCACCAGAACAGGCACCTACAGCGAGCAAGAACAAAGGCGTCGAGCAACATTTCTTGGAAGATGCTGTCATCTTGGTTCCGATCAATCTCTAAGTTTATGAGTCCATCTAAAATGAAATACAATAATCACACAAACATTCAATATACTCGACTCGACTCACTTCCGAAAACCAACTCGTGATTATATCTCCATGTTGTGTACCCGTTGTCTTGACACACAGGTTGGTTTAAGTGTCTTGTCATTGCTAAGCAGACGTTGCAAGAAAAACAGCACATTTATCCTTTCCACCCATTCGACTGCTTTCATACTTTTCATCGCCTCGGTGTCATATCCATCGAGATAACGTGTAGCTGAAAAAAGATTCGGAAGGGCCTAAAAAGCTGACATCAATCCTTGGATTGTCGAACGAAAAGACACTATTACAGTGCAACGATGCACTTAAAGTGAAGCACCGCGAAACAAAGGAGACATCAAGGTCCATCATCGAAGAGCGAAGAGATCAATGCAATGCCGAGAGGTTGAGAGAGATTGTTAGAGAGGATATCAAAGAAGTCTAGATTTCGTCCTTAACGCCAGCCCTATTTCTACAGTCCTATTTTGTACAATACAGCAATATGCAGCTCATGACGATATGATGGCTCAGCGGTACTTGGCTAATTCATCATACTCATCCCCTTCAGCCTCGATCATCTCATCGTTAACACCGACTTGGTCACCGACAACATCAACGCATCTGCCACAGAGGGTTTCAGGTTCATCAGAAGTGAACTGCCAACATCTGATACATTTTTCTCCACGTGGTGGCATGACGACAGCTTTACCAGTAGCAGGCTGATTCGGGTCACCACATTCAAACTCGCATTCAAATTTCCAAGCTGGCTCATCGGGCTCGAGGAGGATAGCACGGAGTTCCTCGTCTGGTTCTTGCTCGGCGATTTGACGGCGGAAGTCAGGGTCCAGTGGGACCATGTCTGCTTCCGAGACGACGAAGAGTTCGGAAAGTTCGCCTGTGTTGCGAAGGTCATGGAGCAGGGCTAAAGGTACGTTGCCGGTCTCGCGAGGGAGTTGCAACTCGACACGGCAAGCCAATCCACTACCGAGTCTGCCAGCTCTGCGTGCGCTTTCTTGAGCAGACTTTACGGCGGTAGAGACCGTGGTGAAGATTTTGATGACCTTCTCCATGGCGCCTTCGGCCTTGAAAGCGTCGAACTCTGCGGTGAAGGGAAACTCCCAGGTTCGTCGGCTCAAGGGTTGAGGGTCATATTCGTGCCATGCCTCAGGAATGTGTTGCCATACTTCTTCCACAAGGTGAGGGGTGACGGGACCCAACATGTGGCAAAGCTCTTCCATGATGATGAAGAGGACTGTTTGTGTATGTCTACGGACATCTTCATCATCGGCGTATAATCTGTCCTTGATGACTTCGAAGTAGAAGCCTGAAAGGTCGGCGTTGATGAATTTGTTGATTGCTTGCACACCCTTGTGGAACTCGTAGGAGGCGAAACTGTCCCAAACCTGTGCTGAGGTCTTGGAAAGTTGGTGAAGGGCGATTTGGTCAGCAAAGTAGAGGTCTTGCAACAATTCTTCGATGGGGATGGGCGCAGGGTAATCGTGCATAACACCCAAAAGCCATTTGAATGTCGTGCGGTATTTATGGAGGGATGAGTGGACGGCTTGGAGCACGGGCTGACCGATCACAACATCCTTGGTGTAGTCGCTGCTTGCAACCCATAGACGCAAGGCATCAGGGCCCATGGCGTCCTTCTTAGCCTGATAAGGGCGAGGAGCAGCCTTTGTGCCCTTTTTCGTCTTTGCTGGCGGGATGATGGTACCACTGATGATCTCTTCGGGTGAAATGACATTGCCGAGAGATTTGCTCATTTTGCGACCGGTGTGGTCAAGAGTGAATCCATGGGTGATGATGCTTCCAACAGGAGGATCAGCAGTACCGGTTTGGCCAGAGAGGTATGTGAGAAGAAGAGATTGGAACCAACCACGATGTTGGTCAGAGCCTTCGAATATCATATCTGCAACAGCACCGTCTTCGCGCTTCTCCAGTTGGGCCCAAGAGGTACCGCTGTCAAACCAGACATCCATAGTGTCCTTGCCACGAACATAGGAATCACGATCAAGACCAGGAGCGATCCAAGCAGGGTCGTCGGAAGCGTCAGCCCACCAGGCATCAGTACCACGATGTTGGATGACCTTGATGATGTGTTCGATGCTCTCGACGGTCAGGACGGCCTCGCCAGTCTGCTTATGGAACAAGGCAGGAATGGGGACACCCCAAGCTCGCTGGCGGGAAATACACCACTGACTACGGCCCTTCAAGAAACTCTCAAGGCGTGTCTTGCCGGTCTCAGGGATGAAAATGATGTCCTCGATAGCCTTGAGGGCGGATTCTTGGACACTGCCAACATTGGCGAACCACTGGTCAGTAGCTCTGGTGATGACGGGTTGCTTCGTTCTCCAGTCGATAGGATTCTTATGCCTAAAGTTATGCGTTTTGAAGATGAGAGACGATTCGGCCTTGAGTGATGGTACCGACAGCTTGGACTGGGGATTTCTGAGCAAGGCGACGACAGCCTTTGCACCGTCCTTCTCAACAGGCAGACCCTGGAGGTATGATGGGTCCGAAGGGAAAGCCTTGTTTGTGTATTTGCCATGGTCGTCGACGGGGGCGAAGGCCGGACCAATACCCAGCTTCATACAGACATTGTAATCGTCCATACCATGGCCAGGGGCAATGTGGACCAGGCCAGTACCAGAGGTGGCAGTGACGAAGTCGGCATGAATAATCTTGTTGTACTCGGCGGAGATGACGTTGATGTATTCGGTGTTCTCCAGGAGAGCACCCGAGATGTTCTCAACAAGGACGTTGATCGAGGCACCTTCTGGAAGGTGGGCTTGAAGTGACTCGACGCGCTCCTTTGCGACAATCATCTGGCCTTGCAGGTCTTTGGGGAGGTCTTTGCCAGTGACTTCTACCAGTACATAGTACATGTCGGAACGAACGGCGATAGCCTTGTTGGCGGGGAGGGTCCATGGCGTCGTTGTCCAAATCAAGGCGCTGACCGAGTCGGCTTCAACAGCGGCATTATCGGCAAGGACAGGGGGTAGTTTGACCAAGGGAAACTTGACAAAGGCAGCGACAACACGGTGGTCTTCGTCGTATTCGAGTTCGGCCTCGGCCAGGGCGGTGCCAGAGGAGGGTGACCAGTGGACGGGCTTGTTCTGGCGATAGATCAAATCTGGTGGGAAGACAGTCAGCATTAAGCCTTGTAATGTTGGCCAAGGCACTCAGGGACGGACCTCACCTTTTGCGACCATGTCTCTGAAGACTTGCAGCTGCTTGATCTCGAATTCAGCATCCATCGTCTTGTACGGCTTGTCCCATTCACCCATGACACCCCATGATCTGAAGGCGTGCATCTGCTCTGATATTGTCTTTGTCGCCAACTTCTTTGCAGCCTCGCGAATAGCCAATGGACTCAGACCAGCACCATGGGCGACGCTGGCTTCCTTGGTTGGCTCATCCACCATGTTCTTCGATTCTTTCTCTAGGCTTGATTGCTGATGCGCCTGCAGGGCCTTGAGCTCGATGGGCAGACCGTGGCAGTCCCATCCTGGTCGATATTCCACTCTGACTCCTCTTTTGGCATACGATCGCAAGATGATGTCCTTGTTGATTTTGTTCAAGGCGTGTCCGACATGTACTGGGCCGTTTGCGTATGGAGGTCCATCATGGAGAACGAAGGTGTTTCGTTCGCCGTCTTCGTTTTCGGTTGGTCGGTTCTCCTTTTGCCAGGCATAAAAGTCGTCGGCGCATCGTTTCCGGTATCTGAGAAGCTCTTCGGTCGATGGTCTGGCGGGAAATGTCGATTTGGGAAGGTGCAGCGTTTGCGACCAGGAACCAGCCGCTGCTCGAAGTCCGCGTGTTGATCGGAACATGTTGGCGACTTCCTTCAACCAATCCTCATGTCGTTCCTTCTCTTTTTGCGCTCACCACCAAATTGCCGCTTGCTCGAATGACAACCAAAAAAAGTCGCTGGACGGACCTGGCTGGTGACGTTTTTGCGGAGCGCGGGAAGCTTGGCTTGGCGCGCCTTCCTCCAACAAGACCGCCATTTCAGCTCTTCCCCCTGCTATTCTCAATTAGTATACTCCGGAAGTGGATGCGCCTCGCGAAACAAGGCGACAAGTTGCTTGTAAACACTGCTCGCGTGCTCAGCCCTGCTTACCTCCCTGAACTTGATGATTCAACCTGCCTGAAACTCATCTCACCACCAAGCCATCTCAGCTTTCGAAGCCTCTCAGCTTTCTTATCCCACCACTAAGCATTCAAGGGAATGCTCTTCCAACAAGACATTACCCTGACAAATAGGAACAGTTTTGTTCCTACTTGGCAACTCGGTTTGCAAGTCTCAACACTCTTCAAGCCTTGTCAATGCATACGTGTTTGCCTTGTCCAGGAAGACAAGCAACCTTTTCCACTCTATCCATTGCTTGCACGCCACGTCCACGAGAAAGAGATCTCTATCAAACTTTGCATAACTTCATTTGTGTCATTGATGAACAACGTTCAAGGCCGGCTATGTCTCAGTCTATATGAGTCTTCGCCGTGGCCCAAAAACTGCCCTACCATCCTCACCTCTCAGCTTCTTGACAGATCGAAACCTAATCAACATGCCCATTCATACGGCCTTCTTTTGTATTGGCTTGATGTTCGATGGGGTATGTCTGCTTAAACTCAATGCATACTCGACCTACTGAATATTCTCCGTCAGAACGGCGCCTACCAGCCGATCCTCGAGTACAAGCCCGACACTGCAGCCGCTGAAGCTTGGATGAAGGTTGGCTCATGGGACTGCGACGAAAGTCACTTACTTACAATCACAGAATATTGTCAACCTGAAGAGAACAGTCAACGGGGTCTCGCAAGACAAGCGCATGTGGACCCATCGTATTATGTACAAAGACTTCACAATTCTTTTCCTCCCTTGACATCTACTTACGTGATCTAGCATTGCCATCCGTTCTCCTCTGGGAACCCGGGACCATCTAGACTTTGCGGGCCAGAGACTTACCAGATCTCCGATCACTATCAACACTCAAACTTTCTTGTGTGGTCATATACCACAAGACAACCCCAATCACCTCGGAGCTCCCCTGACATATGGAAGACATGATTGCAAACAATGTCAAGGTGTGTCAAGCTGATCGATCCTTGGGAACATGTACTGACAAGATAAATTAGTTGTCGTACTGCATGCAAACATATACGAAACCGCTGATGTCGCACCCATAAATTTCCTATGGCAAACTGCCATCTGGAAGCAACATCGTCTCACCACCTCCATCATTGATTGCTCCGACTACCGATTTGCCCTCCTGAACAGCAGTCTCGACTCTCAGGTTCAGTATTTGTACGACTACAAAGCTCTTCCCTATCTCATCATCGAGACATATATTAAAGAGCTTCTCAACGACATAGGAAGAGCCAAAAGAGCAGAATTCTCAGTTGTTCCACCTCCGACCATCTTCGAGCGATTTGAACACCACATCGTCCTCCAGCATCGATGTCTCGCCTACATACCTTTTCTCTGCTGGCTCAGCGACTTTGACATCTTGGTTGAGACCTTGTACGCCTGCGAGTCATGTCTTCGATCATGCCTCATACATTGTGCGTCCATCCTTCAAGCGACCCTGATATATGCGAATGAGGAGCTCAGCCATCTCAACCAGTTTCTGCACTTTGAATTGTCTTTTCAGAACAATGTCAAGTTGTCTGCTCAAGCTGCACCACGAGATTCTTGTTGCGACCACTGCACTCAAATCAAGCACATGGCGTATATTGCCTTCAGCCTCATACCTCTCACCATCATCGTCACACTGCTTGGTGTTTACTTGCCTTCTATATGGAAGATGAAATGGATAGTTTATCTGATCCTGCTGGCGTTTGGTCTGCATCTGATATTACGACATTACATACGCATAACCCTCAGTGCGATGCGACAAACGTTGTTGGGGTACATCACCGAGACCAGAAGGACAGCCGGGATTGCACTGACACATATCGCGAGGCTTTTGACGCGTGAGTATTCGTGTTGTAGTGGAAGAACAAGATACTGACGCGTAAAACAGCCGTGCAAGCAGATGGTGGATGATTTCCTTTGAAGCACGCAGCCATCAGCGGTCAGCAAAATTAAGTATATCCGCAAATAAATCTTTCTCTTTTGTTCTTTGCACTGGTCGGTTTGCTGTGCTGATGAATATTCCTGAGCTCTTTGCAAGACAGAGAGATCTCAAAGCCAGCTCAGATCTATCGTGGTGGAGCGATTCAGAAATTGCATGCCTTCCCGTACTCGTTTCTGAGATACTAATCAGTCTCTTATCTCGCCATTCTTTAAGAGCATATGTGCTATATCAGGAAAGGTAGGTTAGGTGTAAAAGTGTGAAAGCCATTGTGTGATATGATATTGCTTTGATACAAAAGTGAGTTTCAACAAGAGCTTCATGCACGAACGCAAGTCTTGGATAATACAAACGAACAAAAATTGACAAAGCAGTCGAAGCAAGCCCGTCAACCATCCTGCCTACCTGCATCAATCCGGTCCAGAGTGGAAGGGTTGAAATGAAAAGCACATTATGTACGATGGTCACCAAGAAACAGGAAGAAATCTTAGCGGGTATAATGTTTGAATCATTGATCAGTCAACCAACAACGTGGTCGACCAATGAGTTTATTACAGAAGGTTATGCTGGGGCATAGTGTACAGACGTAGCAATTCGTGAAAAAGAAAATCTCCTCCATCTCTCAACGCGGTGCTTGCAAGCAAAGCAGGCTTTTGGTTGTGTTCTGATGTTTAATGGGGGATTTGTTTAGAGAAGAGCGGCAAAGCCGAGAGCTGCTCCAAGAACACCACCGACAGCAGGTCCAGTGTAAGGAGCACCGCCAGTGGAGGCAGCTGAAGAAGCGCTTGATGCGGCGGATGAGGCACGGCTGGAGCCAGATGAGGCGGCCGAGGAACCGGCAGATGAAGCACGAGATGAAGCGGATGAGACAGCGCTCGAGATGCGAGAGGAAGCAGAGCTCAAGGCACCAGATCCGGAGGACTGAGCAGATGAAGCCGATGACTGGAGAGCGGCGGCCTCAGAGCTGAGAGAAGACTGGGCGGACCCAGTGGCAGTGGCAGCAGCAGCCGAGAGAGAGCTGATGCGCATAGAGTAGTCCGAGGACTGGGAAGCGAGGGCAGATGAGACTGAGGAGAGACCGCTGGAAGCAGATCCGGTCTGTAGCAAGGTTGATCAGCAAAGCCCAAAGCAAGAACGGACTACAATCAACGTACAAGGGTGGTAAGAGCACCAGCAGCTCCGGATGTGCCTGCACTGGCGACTGATGAGGCGCCGCTCACTCCAGCAGATGCCACAGATGAGGCTCCCGAGATTCCCTGACCGACTCCAGAGGTAGCTGCAGAGATAACGGACCCGGCGCCGCTGGTGCCAGCACCAATGATGCTTCCAGCTCCGCTAGTGATGTCGGAGAGAATCTGGGCGTTGACGGCCGAGGCGGCGAGGGCTGCGCAGACGAAAGAGTACTTCATTGTGATGGTGTTGGTGTGTGAGGGTTGAAGGTTGATGAAAGTGTGTCTAGGTGACGATTGTTATGATGGCAAAGGTTGATGTTAAAGTGAAAATCAAGGATTGAGGAAGGAAGAGGTGCTTATATACGAGAGAGGGGAAGGCGCAACTCTCTCACTTCACGAGTGACTTCTTGCATCACAACATCCGGACATCGAATGACGGGGTGAAGTGAAACTCGTACCTTCCCTCCGAGTGTCCCGACCACTTCGCGCCTTACCTCTTTCCTTACTCTAGCTATGCATCGGTCCGTATTCTGATTGGATGTTGTCATGCTGTCCTGCCAATTTGCCTTCCTACTTTCCATGTTTACCAGCAATAGGAGGCTGATCCCCGCGATCATGTCCGGCTTCTGGCAAGTTCTGGCCTCCAAATGACGCAGTTTGCGTACGAAAGCAGCTACGGGAAACGTCACAGCTCTTTGAGGCGAATTGGTCCAGGCAGGCGTTGCCGTCGTTTCGGTGTTGGTTCAGGGGAAACTCTGGCTTGGCATGATCACACGCAGGGTAAAAGCGCGGAGGTGGCTGGATGATCGCTGTGCCACCATTTGCATAATTCTATTTGTGTTTCCCTCAGGATCATGATCCTCCGGGGCCTGCAGATTGATTGTTTTGATCTTCTCCCTTTTCCAGGTTTTGAACAGCCATTGACTGGGCTTGACTTGAAAAAGATGATTGCAAGCGGCGACAACAATAACAAGCATGTCATCTTCGAGAGCTGTCAAAGAGCTTTTACTTTTCTGGACTTGGAACATGTTCCTCTTCTTTCGGGTAGACTTCCGGTGAATATTCCTTGGCAAAACCATCGCTGTTGTTTGTGGAAAGCCTTGCGGTCGCACACATCTGAGATCGCGTGAATCGCGTTGCTAAATAGAGGTCCCCTTCCGCGACACTGGCCCTTGCTGACGGCTGAACGCATCAACTCCTTTTTTCCACTATCCTGTCGCAATTTGCACTGCCTTGATTGTTGCGTGGGATACTCGGGGTAGCTGTTGGCAGCTAGCTTCAAGCTCTCTCACCACTACTTAGCCTTTTCTTGCCTGCTGTGCATTTAAGCCTCACGCCTCGGAGTACGCGCGTCTGGTGTAAATAAATGCTTGGCCTCTGACGATGATGTTGAAAGTCGAATACGAAGGATTCACTCCTGACTCTTCCTCCGACTCATGTTGTGAGATCTCATGCATGATGAGACACAATCCTGATCGAAAGCGATCATCCAGTTCGCAGCATGAGCAAACAGGTTTGTGTTGACTCGTGTTGGAGATCTACGACTGATGTGTTCATTGGTCACTTCTCCTCGCCTAAGTCTTTTAGCTGAGGTCATCACCCTGGCTGTATAATCATATTGTCTTGAACATGTTCAATAGTGGCACCAGTGCGGATGAAAATTATTTGTGCAAAGAAGGAGCACCGGAAATCTTTCGAGAAGCATCTAATGGCACATCTGTGATCATAGTGGTTCTTGACAATGGAAGAAATCGTAAACTCTTGAATTCGTGAGAAGGCTTCGAGACTGTGATTCTTCTGAGAGCTTCACTAGCACCACGGCTACTCGAGCGCATATTCCATGTTTGATTAGTTTAGTAGTTATAACGTCCTCTGTAGATTCTGCTGCATTAAGGTGGTACAAAAGTTGACAGTTCTACTCTAAAGGCTTACATTATAGCCTTTTACCTCCGCAGGACGTTCCTTTAGAAAATTGTGATGTTGGTTTGGCCAAGCAAAACACAAGGCGTGTATGGTTCTCTTGTTCTGGGTTTGATAGTGGAAGAAGATCATGAGAATCAGAACACCTACAGACCATTTATCTACAATGGTCTTAGCACATTTTACGCAGCCCAGAAGCTATAGTTTGTGGTTGACGAAAATCTCGAAGTTGTGATGGAAATCCATCACGACAGGACGTCGGAAGCAGCACAACACCGAGGTTTTGCTCCGGTATTCTACCCTGTCCGTCATCTCAACCCCATTGTCGTACGAGAGCAAACTGATCTCACAGATTGTTACCCAAATGTGGTAGCAGGTCTGGACAACAGCTATCTTGACGCGCGCGTGATATTGTGCCCTCAGATCACTGGGCAGAATGCGATATGCCGGAGACACGAGTTGTAGAGAGGAAGCGAGCATACAAGCCCAGGACGCGAACTGGGTGCATAACATGCAGGTAAGTTCTATATATCAACAATGAATGCTGTGATACGTTCACTGACTTGAGCTTATAGAAGTGAGTTGGTTTGGAAGGAATGCAAAAATCTGTACCTAATTCTGTGTCGTCAGTCCGTCGAATCAAATGCGATGAAACGCAACCGAGCTGTCAGAAATGCATGTCCACTGGCAGAAAGTGCGATGGATATGTCGCATCTCGAGCATCATCCCCGAGCCGTTACCGAGAACTCAGCTTGAATGTATTCAAAGCTGGAGAAGAAGCTGGCGCAATCGATTTCTTTCTTCGTATCTCCATCGACCAGTTTTCCGGGAGTTCTCCATCAGAGTTTTGGAACCGTCATGTTCTACAACTGGCGCACCAAGACATCGGCACTCGACACGCACTCATCGCCCTCGCTCATCTTCACCGAGACTTCACGAGTCTCAAGAATCAGTCGAGCCGAAGTCGGCCTGCATTAAATCATTACGATGCTGCGATTCGACATCATATCAGCTCGCTTTCGACCGGAATGCAAGACACAATCACATCTGGATCTGCAATGACGACTGCTATCATTTTTATATGTATCGAGATAATGCAAGGACATCTTGCGAATGCTGTTGCACTGCTTCAACGATCTGTCGCTATGTTACCAGCAGCCAAGGGCCAGCATGTTTCATTGTATGAAGACCTTATCTCTCGCCTACAAATCCATGCCAAGCGTGTAGGTTGTCTCTTTCCAATTTCTTGTCATGGGCTGTAAGACTGATCAAAAAATAGCTCGTCAATAAGAACATATTTGACTCAGGTTCGTCAGCCCATACTTCGAAGGAGGTTGTCTCACAGTATAAAGAACAAGACGAATGGCGAAACTCATGCCAAGATTTATTGAGAGATTGTTCTGCCATTTCTGGGAATTTGTCCATTGAAGAGAGAGTCCGACGAGTATATACAATGTCAGGAACGCCAACTAACACCGAGGATGCTGCTCCCATCTCACGAGAAACTGCCGCGTACAACGCCGTGCATATACGCAGACTTCTTGAAACCACCAGCATACTAGCAGAAGAAGCTCAAGACTTGAGCGAAGACAAGAGAGCCGTCATAAGCGACTCGTTCCTTCCTCTTCATCGTGCTATCGTTTGCCTGGCGGAGGCAAACTTAGGTCTTACCAACCCAGATTCGCGAAATCAAGCACCACTCGCGCCTTCCTTCGCTCTCGATATGGGCGTCATCGGACCACTTTACGAAGTTGCCCGACATTGTCGAGATCCCATTCTTCGACGAAAAATCGTAGATTTACTACGCAAGTCGAACAGACAAGAAGGGTTACTGAACAGTTCTACTTACGCCCACATCGTGGAAACAATCATTGAGATTGAAGAGGACGGCCTCACAGACGTCCAGTCAAGCAAAGACATACCTCTGCATGCACGCATATCGCAGCATTCCCTTTCATTCGATCTCCAGAAATCAAAGCACACCATTTCCTACAAGCCGCTTATTGGAAGGGTGAACGAGCTCTGTCATCGAGAAGTTCTGTGCCTTGATTGAGACCTGCCAAGATGTTCCTTCGAGCGGATAGCAGTCAGGAAGATGCGACAAACGGAATTTCATCGTCATGCAACGCCTTTTTTGTCAAGTCTGAAAGATTCCATCGTCCTCTGAATCCCGACATGGTGTGCGAGCCCAGCCTACTAAGCGTCTTCACGTTTACGAGCAAAGAATTTTTCGACACCGAAAAAATGTCCATCTCTTGAGGGCATCGGCAGACACTTTGTTATAATGGCACTCCCCAGGGCAATCGCATCCGAAAGATACAAGCTACCATAGCTCGTGCCCAGTAGAGCGTAGGGTCACAAGAGAAGGGAAGACGAATTCCATCGACTGGATAGCCTCGAGGCACTTCTGACATCGAGAACTAATTCCTGCAGGCTGTTGCTGCGCCTCCACAGATCAGAAAAGTCAACAGAGCTCCCCACCGGAAGATTGTATGATTCCTCAGGGCTAGAAGTCGATCTTTTGCTTTTTCTAAAGGCGCATTATCTGGAGAAGGACCAACGACACGTCAGCGGACGACTCCACCGAGGCCATGGTTAATCGACCTCAACTGAAGGAGAGGTCTTCTCAGACATCTTGACAACAACTTCCGCACAAACAAGCCATTTCACTGGATCATGCATATTCTAGTAAGGAAATCTCGACATGCGCTCCAAGCCAGGAAGTTGATCAATCTCCCTGGACGATAGCTTGTCAACGACGACGGACCACCACGCCATACCTCATCTTATACCTTGTCACTTGTCCATGCACTTGAGTCTTCAGGACATCTCCTCTCCGTCGTTATGCCCACAAATCAGCAGTCTTGGGCGGGGAAAGCCCACTCAACCAACGAAGAAATCGTAGCGACTCCTCTATGGCTTGAAAGAACTGCGACCAATTCGCCTCGATCGTATCCGTGGTTCCTTCTAAACTCGACTCCTGCCTCATGCATACAGATCGCTCTTGGACATCTCTTGGAAGACCGTCCCAGGGTGGACTTGGTCATATGTGGACCGCATGTTGGTTGCAACATCACTTCTATATTCGCTTTGTCATCTGGTACTACCGGAGCAGCTTTGGAAGCGACTCTTTGCGGATATAGAGCAGTTGCGATTGCTTTTGCTCGTGCGACACATCGGGCCGATACCGAAGAAGCTTTTGAGATGAGCCAACACGCCATCCAGGTCATCGATAAACTCTACACTCAGGGCGAATGGACACCTGGAACCCTCTACTCCGTCACCATACCGTGTTTGGTAGGAGTCGCACGGGAAATTGCCTGGACGAGTGTTTACGCACATACCTGGAGAAAACCAGACTGTTTCGAGGAACTCATGCCCAGGGCTGGATTCATTGAACAGAAGCAGGATCCAGAGCGGACAGGAACGGCTATCAAAGAAGAGCAGCACTCACCTACGCAGACCGAGACCTCCATGGTCGGTCAAGAGAGATTCTTCAAATGGGCACCAAAGCTCGACAAAGTCGTCGAGGACAGCATGCATGCACCCATAGGCACCGATGCCTGGGCGATCCAGACCGGCAAAACGTCGATCACGAAACTCAGTGCGAACCCGACATGAACGCACGCAATAATCTCGAGTTCCTGTGGAATGACGATGCTTGGTGGAATTAAGCTTTCCGTAGTGGACCTGTCGCATACCATACTTAGAAGGTGGTTTGAAGGTCCAGATTAGGGCTTTGAGAATCGGAGCCGAACTCCTCTGCTTTTCTCCTTGGGTTTGGGGAAATGTGGAGTTATGGTGGTATGAGTAAGGCGCATGCTTTCTACGCACATAAGCGGATGGATCCTCCACGAATGATCTTGTTGTACGCGTATACTGTCGAATACTTTACGGCTCGTCAAGTCGTGGTTGGATTGCAAGCTGAAGTCACCAGAGTCGTCGAGAGAAAATGGAAAGGAGAAACACGATGTTCGCCAGGGGAACTGGACAGGAAGCGAAAGCGGCGTCTTTAGAACCATCTGTCGTTCTTATGCGTATGCCAAATTGTCTCGCTGAATGAGACGATCTCTACCACTGCCTAGTTGCGAGAGCAAAATCATGCAACCACCTCGTAACCCACCAAACCACTCAATATCTCGAATGTTCTTCTCTCCCCAATGACTTCGGACTAACTAGGATCTGTCGCGGGGCAGGACGAATGTCAAGCTGTTGATACCATTTCGTCAAACAAACCTTGACCATGAACATCCTCGGCAGATTCACAGTGTCATGCTCAGATGGGATAGATGTCCGAGGAATGCATGTATCGATACAGGCGATTCTTTTGCGCTTATTAGTCTTGTCATTCTGGATTGTGGGTTCCCAATAGCAGGCAAAGTGTCTCTTGATTTCACATCTTGAAAATTTGTAAAACTCGTCCTCCAAACAAGAAGTCAGCTCGTATGCATAAAATCTCATCCTCAACCCTTCAGACTCCTCAACATCTCCTTCAACTCTTCAATCTCCTTTCTCAATTCCTTGATCTGGACAAGAGTGCCATCGGACTCGACGTTAGGTTTCGTCTCTTCACATTTCTTCACCCAACCATCGCCTTCGAAATCGCATTCGCCGTCCATTTGCTCCCACTCTTCGATGGTGTCTTCGTCTGTTTCGCCCCTGCTACGGTTGAAGCGGACGCGGTAGGCGACTCTTGTTTCCAGGGCTGCTGTGACGAGAAGGAGGGGGCTGTAGATGACGGCCATGACGTAGTCGTTGAGGCGTTCGTAGGAGTCTTTGTCCATCCACCATTCGAAAGGCAAGACCAAGAAGACAAGCTCGATGAGATTGAAGGGGGCGATGAAGACGTTCTCGTCAGGGGCGCGGACGAATTGACAAGTCTTTTGTGCGAAAAGAGCCATGTACTCGTCGATTGAGTGCTCGGTGATATCCTCATAAGCGCTGTTGTAAAGTGCAACCAAAATGTTCAGCAACAATACAATAACGATGAAAGTGAAGATGTAGTAGAGAATCAATCCGAAAGGAGGGGCGAAGTTGTCGAATCCACTAAACTCGGGACTGCCCATGACGGCGTTGATCATGGATTGAATGATGAAGTTGGTAGCATCCAGTTTCTGATCTTCTTGATCCAGACCGACAAAGGCTTGCAGGAAACCGATACTAACGAAGAACAAGAGGGCGAAGAAAATGAGAGATTCCTTCATCATGACTTTAAGCACGACCAGCATGGTTCCGAAGAAGCGGAAAGTGTCAAAGTAGAGAAGCAGACGGCACCAGAACATAGGTGCGGAGAAGGCGAGGAAGTTGTAACTGAGCTCATTGAACTTGTGTCTGTTCGAGTCTCCGACGTGGTGGCCAAGAGCGATCATTCTCGTGACGAAAGACACGGTCAAAAGGGCGTAAAGAGTGTTGTTGAAGGAGTTCCAGAAACCAAAGTAGTATTTGCCGACCTTCCAGAACTTTGCAATCTCGTCGCAGAGGAAGCCAAGAGTAAAAATGTAGAGCAGGCCTTCGATGATATCGAGATCACCAGTAGGGTTGATGGTGTTGATGGCGCCAGTGTAGAAACCGAGGTAGAGGATACTGATGAAGACCTGAAGAGCATTTTGATACAGAGGAGCGCGCATACGATCAGGATCGAGATGGTCCCAGTAGCTTGTCGAAGTCTTCAGCTTGTAGTCGACAAAGCGAGTCGGGTCATCCTCGTCTTGTACAAGCCATCCACGCCAGAGGTAGGTAATGCACTTCTGATAGCCGGAGCTTCCGATAACTCTGAGGGCATGCAGGTCAACAGCCTTCTCAATGACGTTGTTGGGAGCAGTCTCTTCTCCATCAATGATGATGCTGTATCTCTTGAGAAGAATGCTTTGCAGCAAGAAACCGGAGTCTTCCTCTGATTCAATGATGGCCTTAGCAATCACTTCACAAGCAACAGCACGAACTTCATGCATATCAGCATCCCAGAGTTCCAGCAAAGCTTGACGCTTGAACCACTTCTTGCAGATCAACAAGCAGAAAACAACACAAGCTGAAAAATCGTTATCGGAAGATGAAGAGCGGCCATGCTTGCCAGCAGAACGGGCAGTTTCGACGACAGCCGGGGTGATGATGTTAGAATGGGCGGCAGTGATTCTATCCTCCTCAAGCTCGCATGGAACGACTTGCTCAATCTGATGCTTGAGACGCAGAGCAATTCTGGTGACTTCTTTGGCGGGGACGGCGCTGGGGATGTTGTCTGCGTGGGTGGGGAGCAGAGCGCTGGCTTCGTCAATCATGCGCGTCGCACCATCATTGTCGCGATTGAACATGGATCTCCACTTCATGATGCTGGAGAGTACTCTGCGGCTTTGCAGGATTGTCGCAAAGTTCTAGGAAAGAGCGAAGGAAAATTTCAGTAGGTCTACGATATTTTGCTTTTGACGGAAAGTTGGAAGTTGGCTCAGCCTCCTGCCGCTGCTGCGGGTGGCTGATAGCAGCGACGCTTGGGTTCCACATTGATGGCCGACATTTCAGCATACAGATTTCTATAGAGACAACAGTAGCAGAACCACCTTGGATATGAACAGGAAAATGAACTTTCACGAGCACCATGACTCAATATGAATAGCGCTGTTTGTACCAAGATGCAGCGGTGGTTTGAGCCTAACGGATCTGGCGAGACCCACACACGACAGCAAATTCGTAGAACTTGATGCATGTCTCCGTTGCAAATGACTGAAGCGCGCAGAGGGTGTGCTGATGCTTTCTCGCGTGAAGAGATGGATACAGAGACAGAATGTTTGCTGGATGGAAGAAACGAGAAGGGACAGATAGGTCAGCCACAGCTGAGCCTCGCTGGTGGTGTGGCGTTTCAAACAATGCGTCACCTCGGTCATCCTTTAGAAATAGACAAAGCGACTTCCTTTTACAGATGGCTTGACACTCGACAGCGATAGTCGCCTTCCTGCCATTCCGGACACGTTTGATTTCCTCACAGGCCTCTCTATCACCTAAGAAATCTACACCTGTCTATTCCGGGAGAAAGTGACGGATCAACAAAGCTTGCACGACGCGACATTGCATATGCAGTAAAGCGCATCTTTCCGAAAGTCCATCTATTCCCTGTCGACAAAATCTTGACCAGCAGCAATCAATCACCCATTGAACTCACCCTTTCTGCTCGCATCAACACCCTCAGCCGGCGACAATGGAACGCCAGCGAGACTTGGTCTTTTGCCATGTGTGCGAAAACGAATGGTTCAGAGATGAAGGCGGTCTGACATGCCCGGACTGTCATTCGGACTTTACTGAGATAGTAAGCCGTACCCAGACAGACTGATGGCAGCCGCCTCTTGCTGACAGCGACCACCAGATTGAGGCACAACACGACCCGAGACACACGCACGACGAAGAAGCAGACACGCCGCACCCGCTCGCCGCCCACAATCCCTGGGCCAACACTCCCATCGACGCCCCCGACCCCGAAGAGAGCGACCTTGACCACAACTACCGCTACCAGGTCAATCCCCAGGGCGGCATCCACATGAGCTTCAGCCATACCTTCTCCAACAATCCTCGTAATCCCGATTCGCCGCCCCAACACGTACATGCCCAGGGACCAGACGTACTTAGAATGCTCGGTCAGCTCTTGGGAGGCGCCGTACAAACACAGCAGCGCCCTCCACAATCCCCCGATGGCGAGCCTAACGTACGAGTCTTCACCGGCGGCGGTCCCAATTTCCAGTACACGGCCACTACCCGTCTGGCTCCCCGCGACGCCAATGGCCCTCAAGCCCAAAACCAGAACATCGACAACCTCCCCGACATCCTCAACCAAATGTTCCAAGCTCCTCCACGCGGCGCTGGTCCCGATCCTGCCTTTGCCCCCCTTGGCTTTGGCAATATCTTTGCCAACTTGCTCAACCCTGCCAACATGCAACACGGTGACGCCGTTTACAGTCAAGAAGCCCTGGACCGGATAATATCACAGCTCATGGAGCAGAACCAGTCCAACGCTCCCGGTCCTGCCTCAGCCGAAGCTATCTCCTCGCTGCCGCAAAAGGAAATCACAAAGGAAGACTTGGATGAAACAACGGGAAAGGCAGACTGCTCCATCTGCATGGACGAGGCTCTCATTGGAAGCCAAGTCACCGTCCTACCATGCAGTCATTGGTTCCACGCCGACTGTATCAAGGCATGGCTGGGCGAGCACGATACATGTCCTCACTGCAGACAAGGCATCATGCCTGAAGATGGTCCCGAGAATGCTACAAGACCCAGAGAACCTGGCCAGACTGCGAGAAATAACAGAGCTTGGGGTCAAGGTGAAGGCACCAGAGAAGACCCTATCAATGTCTCCGAGAGTCCCGTTCACCCGCGCACTACCAACGCCGATGCCGGACCGTCAGGAGCTGCTTCGTCTGCATGGGCTCGCATGAGAGATGCCTTTGGCGGCGGCGGCGGTGGAAGTAACTCTCCCTCAGGAGCTTCCTAGCGTAGACGCTCTCTGAGACGTCTTCGTCGACCTTGGGACCGCCACGTTTATGGTATAGCGTCTTCAAGAGCACAGTCCGAGAGTGAAGCTTCCTTCAAGAGAATCTCTTTGAGACGCTCTGATTCACGTCGGTCCTTGAGGGATCGCATTCATCTACGGCGCACCGTGAGGCGCTCAGACTTTCGAGACGGTCGTGCACCACCTACGTCTCTCCTACCATCTGCGCAACCACATGCAGACGTCCCTACACCAGCACACACCCCATTTATCGATGGACCACTCATGTTTGGCCTATCAGATGGACCCTTTATGCAATACCCTACACCAGTTCCTTCATTACGGGAAACATTCGGCTATAACAGCCAACATGAGCTCATCATTGTGCCGTTGCCAGATGGAAGATGAGTGAGGGTGCTTTGGGGTTTGCTCCTTCATGTTGATTTGATCGCACTGGCTTGCATTTATGGAGCAGGCGAGGCGCGATGGGAGTCTTTGTTATTAGTATGATACCACAGATTCAATGATTAATGTTTCCTTCTTTCCACTCTATTTGGGTATTTCTCATGTGCTGGATTCCTTCGCTCGTTCAATCAATTCAGATGGTGGGAAAGAGCGAAGCAGTTCTTGGCAAACAGTGAAACGAAACGAACAAGTATCGTAGCTGCAGTTTTGACGAGGTCGAGGGCGTTGATGCGGAGGCTCGATGGTCGGCAAAAGTTTCCCCAAAGGCAGCGACCGACATCATCGCCAGCTCAAACACGAAACATATCAATCCAATCATTCTTTTGATTCCATCCTTCTTTCCATCATGCTCGACGTACAATCATTACAGGGCAGTTTACCAACACTGGAGCCGTCGTCTGAAAGTCCTTCGCCACTCGACAAGGTGACACATAGCTCACGTGCTCTTACCGACCGCCTCTTTGCGGATTGGCACGAATTGAACACCATCGTACAAAGTCATGAGGATCTCATCCGGAAACGATGGCGCAAGAAGACACGAGACCAAAAGAAGGCTGTCCTCGAGGAAGCTTGGGGCCATGATCTTAGCGATTCCCATCGACCTGATCTCACCCTTTACATGGACGATTCGAACCAAGAATCACCACAATCACTAGACGCATACAAATGGCCATCCATCAACTTGGAAGACCTACTGCAGCCAAGAATTCTGCCGCTGTTTCTCAGCTCTCGGGGGAGACATCATCCTTACTCATTTTGTCATGCCGATCTCAGTGCGTGCGACCTGGGTCTGTCTGCAGGCAAGATTGACAAACTCGACATGAAGGATTACAACATGGCTTTTAGCCGCGTCAACGCTTCAGAAGGATACGGCCAAGTGGTTCCTGCAGAAGACGCGGCCGACCCCTCTAACGATGATAGTACTGGGTTTCGTCTCAAGCTCGGAGAAGGCTTGCTCGTACTCGAGGTTCAACAACGTATCTGGCAATTCCTGGTGGCTTGTGCAAAGGAGATCACCCGCGATGTCACCGCCGAGTCTACTGAAAATACCACGCTCGACTCTGAATCTCACTCTGTGCCTGCCAGTGAATCTGGTCACGCCACGCTAGCTACAAATTCCCTGGAAGCGCCGTACCGGGAGCCAGCACATCTAAATATTGACCGAATCAAGTCAATCGCCGCGGCCAAACGCTCCGGTATTGCCGACCACATCTGGTTGTTGAGAGAAGACCCAAGCTACTTTGCCGATTGTGTAACCGAATGGAAAGACCATCAGCCCGAGATGCTTCTGGATGCTGAGGGAAAGAAGCATCCGATACACAAGACTGGCTTGACCAAAGCTTTCTGGAACCGGGTTTTGAGAAAGATGATCACCGATTCGTACTTGTCACTATCATTGTGGGAATCGACATACCAAGAAGTCTGCAAACTCGACCATTTGCTGCAAAAACATCCAGACCCATCCCCCTCTCAAAACCTGCCGGAAGAACTCGCGTTTGCAATAAAGAAAGTCCGCCACCTGCTGGAGCTATCATCAGCTAACTCTATAGCCTTGCTTAAATCCCATGTCCCTCCATCACCTCCGATGCTCAATTATTGGCACAGGGAAGGCACATCTACAGCAGATCACCACTCGAGCAAGTTCCGCACCGACTTGAATACACGTACAGATCAAGACCCTACCTTGGATCGTCTCTTCTGGGCGTACACAACTCTCTGGGACGAAAAGCAATCTACCGTGATTGGTCTTCACACTCTAGTGGCCGAACTCGACCGTCTGACATATGCGGACACGAAAGCAAAAGAGCTTCAATCCGCCCTGGTTGTTGACAACATCGCCGATCTCGGCGTCATCTCTGAATGCTTGAATCAATTGTCATTGTTCTATCCCTGGTCAAGAGATATTGAACATGAGATGGCACGCAACCGTCAGCACCTCGCCGAGGACTTCTATGCAAAGTCAGCGGAGTGGGACAACTTCAGGAAAATGCCCTGGCAGGGTGTTGACCTTGCAGACTTGGGCTCGCCAGAGAATGGAAGATTCTCTTATCCCATCGCCAACCGTCGGACGAAGACAAACGCTGGAGCTTTACACAAAGCTGAAGAGCGATTAGACTCATTCTGGTACGAAGTGGACAAGCATCTTGCCGCCCAATCTGTGACCCTTCCAGACAAAATCATGAGGTTGATACTTTCTGGCAATCGCTTCCTGCAACGAACGCCCGAGTGGGACGAACCGCCGCCCAAGTCCGAGGGCAACGCGAACGGCAAACTCAACAACAGAGCGAATGGCAAAATGAACGGCAAATCAAACGGAAAATCCAACAAGTCGAATGGCAAGATGAATGACAAGTCAAACGAAAAGACCAACGGCAAGCCCGTGCCCAAACAACCCGACATCGATCCCTTCTACGTTCCTCTCTCGCAGACATACCTCCAACTCAGTCCTTCGCACAAGAGAGCCAGCTCGATGCATGAACCCGCCAAAAGCAAGCCCAAGGACTCGGACGTCATGGCAAGTGGACTCGCTGCATCGAAAGCGAACACCACCACCACAACCACCACGCCTCCTGAAAAACTTACTTTCGTCGTGGACAAACGCGCAAAAAAGACCTTCTCCACCCTCTTCTTTACGCCGTCTTCCAACGATACGCCGGCAGACACCACATGGACTGATTTCGTACACGCCATGCATTCGATTGACTTTGCAGTGGAAAAGCTATTCGGGTCGATATGGCAGTTCACTCCCCCCGAGCGCACAGTCGGAGAAAGCATACAGTTCCACGCACCACTTCATGTGGACAAGATACATTATCACATGGCGAGATTGTATGGTAGGAGGTTGGGCAGGGCGTATGGGTGGACTGGAGATATGTTTGTGCTGCAGCAGTGACAGTTCGACGTTTGAGGGTCTATCGAAGTGTCGTGTAGATGGAGTATGGCAGTAAACAGCGGATTGTAAAAGTGGAATTTTTCCCTCGCATTTGTTGTCTGTCCGACATTTCCTCGTGCATTTTGGACTGCTTCTTTCCCTTGAAAGTTTTGATTGTTTCTGTTGATGTTTATCTGCTGTTTCTTTTCCATGTGTGTGCGCGATTGGCTCCCAGTCCTCTGTACACCGTTAGGCCCCGCATCTCAATTGCCTACCAATCACTCAGTCCGGGTGCATGCCTTCCCTTGATAACATATATTCGTTATACTTATCATCTAATCCAACCTATCGCTTCCTCAACTAATCCCCCCGAAATGGTTTGCACTTGTCGTTGATATCTTGCAACTGATGAGAGTGATTGATCGCGAAAAGGTCTTTGGGATAAATCAAAAAGTCACTGATCAAGAGCGCATGTGTTGCGAGAGATATTTCATGATTGTCGGTTGAAATGTGCATCTTCATCATCATCATCATCATCATCATCACCATCGCCATCGTTTTTTTTTTTGGTAATTGGTCTGGAAATGACGGATACCGATTTTTTGTGGTGAAGCAATCATGGCTTAGTACATTTACCAGGCTCCACGATGGGTGGTCATCAGCCAGCCAGTCAGCCAGTCAGCCAGCCTGAACCACGGCAGATTCTATTTTCCGCACCCTACCTCAAATCCTCCCATTCCTCACGAGAATCCATGACAGTACCGGTTTTGTTTATTTCGGATTCATGTGATTGTGCCTTGCTACTGTTACAGACAATAGAGCCGAGGTCCGGTAGAATGCCAAGATCCTGGGGGGTGCCGACGGAGATGGATCAAGGGCGCTGGGAGATCCGGGGGGAGGTGGGGATGGCACCCTCGGGTAACGGCGATGAGATGCAATCTGAAGAACAGTAATAGCCATCGGCTGTGTTGGTCTGACGTTATGTCTCAGGTGCTCAGATGCTCTCATAATGGGAAAGGTCCGGCCACTTTTGAGATCGAATTTGCTCATCTTTTTGGTTGCGACGTGAAATCCCTTGTTACTCCGAACGCGTCATCATGTTGGGAAGTGCTGTTAGAATCGTCGAAGTCGGTCCTAGAGATGGCCTGCAGAATATTAAAGATGTAGTACCGACTGCGACGAAGATCGAGTTGATCAGAAGACTTGCTCAGACCGGGTTACGGACGATCGAGGCGACATCATTCGTATCACCGAAATGGGTTCCACAGCTTTCAGACGCAAGAGATGTGATGGAAAGCATGAGGTCTTCTGTTGTACAGGGCGATGTCTCATATCCGGTACTGGTTCCTAATATGAAGGGATTGGAAGCAGCGATGGCGCTTGGTGTCCAAGAGATCGGCATTTTTCTCTCAGCTACCGATGGCTTCAGTGGTAACAATATCAACTGCAGCGTGGAGGAATCACTTGTCAGAGCCCGAGCAGTTGTAGACAAGGCTCGGGATCAAGGGATTCGAGTCAGAGGGTGCGTTCTTCCGTGAGAATTCCATACGGTTGCTGATGTTCCGTCAGGTACCTGTCTTGTGTTGTTGACTGTCCTTACGACGGCCGTACATCGCCAGCAACAGTGCTGAATATGACAAAGAAGATGCTAGACATGGGCTGCTTCGAAATCAGTCTCGGCGACACGACAGGAACGGCTACACCAAAAGACGTCCGTCGGCTTCTCGAGATATTACTAAGAGAGATTCCCGCGGTAAAACTTGCTGGACATTTCCACGACTCGTATGGTCAAGCCGTCGCGAACGTCAAGGAGGCCTATCAAATGGGTATCAGGGCGTTCGACAGTAGTGTAGGTGGCCTGGGAGGTTGTCCGTACAGCCCCGGAGCAAAGGGCAACGTCGCAACAGAAGATGTGGTGTATCTTTTCGAAAACATGGGCATCGACACCGGAGTGGATTTGACCAAACTTGCGAATATCGGCGACTGGATTTCTCAACAGCTCCGTACACCAAACGGTAGTCGGGTCGGCGCAGCTCTCGTCGCAAGCGGTAAACGAGCCGCCGAAGTCGAGATCCTCTCAAGAGAGTCGTCTGGAACCACGACCGAATGGCGACTTCTGCCGGATCTCGTGTGTTGAGTTTCGTCGAAGACCTCGAAGGGGTCTTGTGCAGCAAAATGGATCGCTGGGATTGGGTTCAGTCGGTGGAAATGCGTTCAGTCCTCCTTGAAAACACCATCCCAGTGTTTGTTCAGACGACGACACAGGTCCTCACGGTCAGACCATTCTCGGATCACATCAGCCAGTTCGCAACCAGTCTGTACAATCAGCTCCCACACGGCCTTCTCCAGATCGACCCCGAACATCCTCATCTGCTCTTCCCGGGGACCCCACAGCCGCAGTGGCTTGGAATCGATGGAGCTCAACAGATCGCCTTCGTCGACTAGATGTCCAGCATTCATCTTCGGGGTATTGGCGTGTATGAAGGCGGCTCTGGGCTTTGTATTCGTGTTTCCATTATGGTTTTGGAAGTCGTCAGAGGGGCTGAATTGGATCATTCCACTGCCTTTTACTTCGTCTCCAGTATTGCGTCCAACCGACTCAACACCGGTCTTGACACGATAGTACGAAGTATTGAGCACCATTGCAGCAGCCATGAATGTTTCCTTGTCTCCCTGTCCGAGCGCACCTTGGCTAAGAAGGGGGTAGTAATAATTGGGCCCATAGATGTTGTAATATGTTGCCAGCAATAAAGTCTTCAAATGCTTGCTTTTGTTGATGAGAAGTTGACCTGCTTCCGAAGACGATTTGGGTAGATCCGGAGGCATCTTGTCGAGACCGACGACTTTGTAGAAAGAAGGAGATTCTGTGGAGATCCAGAAGTCGGGCCAGATGACTAGGCCAGTGGAGACATATGGTTCTGTTGCGATGAGCTCTGACTCGGGCTTCAGGAGAGGAATGCTGTCGCTGTCGAGGTAGAGTACGTGTTCAAATGAGCTGAGCAACATGGCTAGAGATTTGAGCTGATAGTGTGTGACCTTGAAGCCTTGTATGAAGTCGGACAGGATCAAGCAGCTGGCTCCGAGTTTAGGCAGGTAATCTTTGCACAGCTTCTCCTCGTACTCAGAAGCGTCAGTCACAAAGACCTCGACTGGAAGATTGCTGCCGCTACGACGCAACATATGGATACCAATGATAGCTGGACCAAAGTATTCTCCTCCACCTACTATCACCACACCTGTTCCATTAAAGACCTTGTCGGCGAGATGTTCGGGCCATGCTTGCAGAAGTGAGACAAACTTGCTGTGAGCGGTTTGCAACTGTGAGATGGAGTCGAGCCCTTGAAGTTGTTCTCTATGCTGAGTACGCGGTGAATTGTCATCCGCAGAAACTGGTAGATTGGCTGCATTGAACATTAATTCAATCTTGGCAGCATCGGGTCTTGTGCTTTTGTAGACTTCTGCCCAAACGGCCCATAACTGCTGCACGGAATCGATAGCTTGCGTGGTGTTAGTTGTCAGAGGCCTGGATGTTGGTGGGCGTCCTCCATATTTGTTAGGGTTGATAGCTGATAGGCGGTCGCTCAGTGTTTGATACGCGATATTTGATTGAGAGAAGGAAAGCACGACCAGGCTGATCGACGCGATGACTGCGACGAAGCGCAACGCAAGTTTCAGGGTCACCCGCATGATTTGTCTCCGTGTAACATCGCGCAACCTGCAGGTACGATGAGTGAAGTGGAAAGTACCCGGAGAGTGTTTTGATTGTAAAATGTTGGGCTAAAGAGGACGCGTTGCCGAGACGCCACAAAATCGATTTCAGGAAGGAACAAGAACGATCTTATCGCGATAGACTGCAGGTACGAACGGCAACACTCATGTTTGAAGGATAAGACATTATTTCATTAGGTATAGATATTTACAGGTTCGTGCAAACTTTTCAATTAGTAGATGGTCAAGGCATCAGTCGAGTTGCTGTAGGTAACACCGCACTTCTCAGAGAAGCCCGAGAACCTTTCAGTCTTCTCGTCGATAAACTTGAGGAAGCTGTCTCTTGAGCAGCTCTCGCCAGGACCGTCGGTACATTCCTGCAAAAGCTGGGGGTTCTTGTTGACCAAGATGCGGTAATATTCACCGGTCTGGTTTGCGTTGTCCTGGAAGCCGAAGCTGTCGCATTCAAGACGCTCGATGGCAATGTTTGTCAGGAAAGACATGAACTTGCTGCTCTGCCAGGCGCGCTGAGGGTTGATACCGTCGGAAGGCATGGTGGCGTTGACATCATCAGAAGCCGAGTAAGCAGTGTTGTTGAAGAGGCCGAGAGCAACAAGCACGGTGGGAGGAAGCTCTCTGTGGGTAAAGGAAACGTAGATGTCCTGGCTGGCGTTGTTCGAGGTCAAGAGGTCGGCAGTGGACTTGACCCAGGGGTAGCCAATGGCTCCAGAGGCAGGGTTACCATAGCCGGTGTTGTGGTGGTACATGATGTCGTTGGTGTACTCGAATTGGAGCCACTCGTTGGGGCTGAACAGGTCTAGAGAGCAGAACGGCGAGTCTCCGCGGATGACAGTCTCATAACCGCACAGCTGCTGCATGCCGTAGATGTCGGAAGCGGTCCAGTTGAAGGAAGGGACCTCATGACGGAAACGCGAGATGATGGGAGCAGTGTACTTCTTCTGGAAGACCATAGACTGGGAGCTTCCTCTGCTGCCACTGTAGGCGGGACAAGCCTTGTAAGGGGTGAGGGAGTCTGCGCCAGTCTCCTCGTACTCGCCAATCTGGATAATTTCCGTCTCGTTCTCCTTGATGGCATAACCCTCGACGAAGCTCTCGGCGCTGAGCACAGTGCGCTCCGCAGTGCTTGTCCATACCTTAGCTGGCTGCTTGAAGTGTTGGTAACGTTGATAAACGTCGACACCAAGTTTCATAGCTTCCAGGTTGCCGACCTTGGACAAGTTCTCAATGTCTTCGTCTTCAATGGGGCTTGTCCAAGTGCTCAGGAAAGACAAGGCGTGAGAGCGGTCCCAGCTGATGGAGCTGTTTCCCTGGCTTGCTTCGAGCTTCTTAACGAAAGGCTCAATGTACGATTCGTAGTCAAAGTCGTTGGCGTAGATGGCGGCGTGACGGACGAGGTAAGCGGCGCGAGTGACATTGCAGCCCTGAGGCGGTGCAGGGTCGAAGGGAGGGTTCTCGGGTTCGAAGTATGGCGCAATGCCTGACATGTGCTCCAGAGGGTCAAAAGTATACTTTGCAGCCGTCAAGGCCGAAGCCGAGAGAAGAATGGATGCTGTGATAGAGTGCATCTTGTTTGCTGCGAGCTGTGTCGTGGCTGGAGGGACAATCTGGGATGTGCGATGAAATAAGGGTCTGGTGGGAGAGGGTCTTTATATCAATATCAATGCGAGGACCTGCCTTCTGAAACTTGGTTAAACTATCGCACAGAGCATGACGCGATGCATAGAGCACTTTTTGTAGATGGTCATCAAACTTGTCGCGTCCAACCAACTTCCAACCAAGGTCTGACGCTGCTTTCTCAACTTTCCTGCCTCCATTGACGTCATGGCTCCCAAGATCGTGGTTCGGATCTCATGCAGGAACTCACGGCACCCCTCGCCGAGCTGTCTAAATGAGCTTGGCCACGAATCAAGAACTCCGCCTGAGCCACAATCAGGTTTCTGTGGCTAGAGTTATGTTCATGTATGCGGGCCCATCGATGTGGTTGGGACCTCGCGTTGATGAACTCCTCCCAACACGCTTGCTGCGATCGAGATATTTTTTTGACAAGAATTGCTCTTTTCTGTTTATCGTTCCATAAAAGTTCATGAAATATCCTCTGCGCTCAGAAACCATGACGGCTTTGGTCGCTCTTGTTTCTAGTTTGTATCTCGTGAGACTAGTTTGTCTATTCTACATCAGATCTTGAACGATCATCACATTACACAGCGTAGGCTCCCGAGTTCAACTGTCGAGGTTCACTGGCGACGTCGAAGGTGCCATTGTTCAGTACCCTCAAACATTGTGCCGTGCTCTGACCTGGAGCTACCCAGGTCACGTTGTGTCCCAAACTCTTCATGTAATCCACAGTAGCATTATCGTATGCGTATTCGAAGCTCACATAGTTGGGCGAGAGCTGGTCATGCAGACGAGGCGCTTTCAATGCTTCGGCAGCGGTCATGTTCTGGTCCAAAACATGCCAAAGGGTCTGCAGGGTTGCTGTGATGATTCTACTACCACCGGCAGAGCCTGTAACAAAGTATAGCGAGCCGTCGGGGTTCTCTGCGATAGTGCAGGCGATCGAGGACATGGGTCGCTTTCCGGGGCGGACAAAGTTGCTTTCTGAGGGCTCGAGACCGAAGGCGTTCTTAGTTCCTGGGATAGAGAAATCGTTCATTTCGTTGTTCATGATGACACCAGTGGAAGGCACAATAAGCTGACTGCCAAACAGGAGGTTGACAGTTGTGGTGAGTGAGATGGCCATGCCTGAACTGTCGGCCGTCACAACGTGCGAAGTTCCGGGTGTATCCAAAATCTCGAGGTTCTTAGGGTCGTAAGCCGACGTGTTGAGTGTGTGGGTGTCTGAGATGCGGCCTCGAATGGCTGCTGCAGTGGTCGCGTTCAGGATTTCGGCTTGGTATTCGTCCATGCCTTTGACGAACAGAGGATCTCCCATCTCGGCACGGAAGCCATAGCCGAAACGGGTCGCTTCGTCGAGGTGATGGGTGCTGAGGTTGAGGTATGCTTCGTCTCCCATGTTGTTGTAGCCTTCGAGAGTCTTCATGATCGCTAACACAACACCACCTGATGCTGGTGCGCTCACACTCTTGAGCTTGTATCCTCTGTAGTCGATCTCTACAGGGTCGCGAATGGCGACGGTATAATTCTTCAGGTCTCCCATCGTCATTGTTCCGTTTGCTGCTTGCAGTGTCTCGATCATGGCTTCGGCAATGGGACCGGTGTAGAAGGCGTCGGGGCCACGCTCTGCGATGGTCTCCAAGGTCGAAGCATACCGCTGGCGGGTGATAGTGTCATTGAGACGTAGCAGCGTTCCATTGGGAGCAAAATCAATCGCCCAATTCGGGTCCTCAACGAGGAAGTTGGACGTCTGGCCTGCCGTAGCAGAAGCCATGTAGCGAACCAAGTCGGCAGTGACTGGGAAACCATAGCGAGCAGTCTTGATGGCACCCTGCATGACCTCCTTCCAGGGTAGCTTGCCGTACTTTTGGTGCAAGTGTGCCAGCCCGCGGACCTCGCCAGGAATACCACTGCTCTTACGTCAGCATCTACCGTACATGTTGACTAACAGAGTGATTTGAACGTACCTTGCCAGACCTCCATAGATACTCGCATCTGTGTTGTTCTTGTACATGTCTTGGAAGGCAGCCGCAGGTGCCGTCTCTCTGAAGTCAATGAACTCGTACTCTCCATCGGCACCTCTGACCAGCATGAAGCCACCACCACCTATCCCAGAATGATACATGCCAATGACTCCAACGCAGAAGACACTTCCGACCATAGCATCGGCAGCATTTCCACCTTTTAGAAGCAAGTCGCGACCGATACCACTGCAGATGGTGCTTTCGGAAGCAATACCTCCATGCAGCTTTGTCGAATTGGAACCATGATGTCCGGTATGATGTAGCTCGGAAGCAGGAGGAGGTCCATTAGAATAGCCTTGTCGCAGGACGGTAGCGCCGATGTCAGACACCCCGAATGCGAGCAGGCATGTGAGAGTATCAAGCCAGGGAGAGAACAGCATGACGACGACGCAGACGGTGACTATACCAGAAAGCAACCCAAGGAACGATACAGAGCGAGAGAACGGAAACGGAGAAGCGAGAAACACTCGCAGGCTGCCATGACGCATTTATACAAAAGGAACCCTTCGACAAGGTGGCAGAGCGGGGCTAATCAGTGAGGGGGCTATTTTGCATGTACCTGCCTGATCTTCAGAGAGGTCCCGCCGGTATCAGTGAAAAGCGTCGCTAAGCTCTCTTTAAAGTTGGCCATGTTGTCGATCGGCGGCGTCCTGGAGATAGGCAAGATAAGTCGGCGAGTTATGAGATGGTTTTCCCCACACATGAGGTCTTATCGCGTGCTTGTCAAGATCCCTCGGTCTACGAGTATGATGGGCATAAATTGGTCGTCAATTGATACAAGAAGTATCATGTTCCGAATCCATGGTATAAACTGGTCACAGACGATTGTGTCAAGTCAAGAGCGAGGGGTGTATCTCTCATTATTTACTTTTGATTGCTATGAACTCCGGTATGCTTGCTGATATCCTCCACGCGAAGCTGATGCGGGTTGTAATTTCTGTAGTTCGCCGCTTTCTGTCATTGCCTTGCTATATTCCAACATGATGCATTGTCGAACTGGCGATGCATATCGTAAGTCGAGTGTGTGTTCGACAGAGATGTTGGGAATGGCTGGTTGAAAGCCAATTCAACATTCATGTGTCGAGGAGTCAGAAAGCGAAGCATCACGCTTGTGTTCGCAGTGGACGCTGCTGTTTATTTTGGCTCGAGGGCATCGTAACGAGCAATTGCCTAAGCAACTGCTCCCTTTGCGCCGGCGGTACTTCTAGCCTTGGTAACAGAAGCAGGTCCGTTGACCAATGAGTCCAGTTCGAGATACTCTCTGGCTGCGAGCTTGCTCTGTTTCTCGGTGAGGTATGACATGTACTTTTGCGAGAGCTCCGTGATGACTTCCGGGCTCAGGCGGGTTTTTTGACGAATCTCACTATGAAGCGCCTTTACACGCTCAGCTTGTTCGATTGCGGTTCCTGCAGTCGTCGGTTGATCGATCTCAAAGTTCAGGTAACCGGCCCAGAAAGACGGGCTGTCTACGAAGATGTGCTGCTGGCGTGATAGAATGTCGCGTGCTTCGACAGCATCGCCCTTTGACTTCCAGGCCAATCGGGCCATCTCGACGACAAGCGCGCCCTTGTCATCAATCGAGCATTCAGCGTCAGCGAGGTATTGATCATAAATCTGCACAGCGGCATCGTAGCCGACCTGGCGGCGCTGGAGGTTGGCCAGACGGGTGATAGCCTCCAGGTTTCCAGGTAGTGTAACAAGTATGGCTTCGTAGATGGCGGCGGAAACAAATGGTCTACCGCAGGCCTCCTCGAAGAGAGCCCAGTGAAGACGAATAGCGGGTCTGGCAATCGGGGTGTAGATGCAGCTGGCGCGCTGGAAAATGATGCGTACTTCCTCCTCTTTGCCATCTTGGTTGTACATCCAGCGCGCGTATCTCTGCCAGAACTCGTCGTAGTGTGCACATGTAACGACGCAGCGCTCGTACAGGAAAGTGGTGCGTGTGTAATCGGCCTCACTCTCTTCAAAGTCGAGATATTTCGACCAGTTCTCGAGCTGGGCTTCGTCGAGTTCGGTAACGTGGAAGTAGGGGCGCTTGATCTCTTGTTCGTAGGTCCAGCGCTTGGTCGTCTCCGTTTGAGTGTTGTGGAAGAGCTCGAGGTGGTAGGTATCCAGGCGAGCGCGCATTGCACGCTCAGCCTCGATCTGGCTCTTTCCCTTGGTCTCAGGCTCGAGCTCGGCGGTGAACTGGCTGAGGAGGTCTGCGGGTGCCAACTCGGTCACGGGGCGTGAGGCAGCCAGTTGGCGGTACTTCTCGAAGTAGCGAGCATACTGGTGCATGGGAATATTGATGATGCGGGTGAGGATGTCAAAGACTTTGTCGTGAGCCTCGGCGCGCTCCTCGAACTCGATGTACTTGTCCCAGAAGGGGTGAGCCAGGAAATCCAGGCCGACACAGGCAGCGCCTCGCTCAAACAACCTAGTCTTGTTAGCCAATGCATGCCTCATTGCGGGCATAGGATAGGGGGCAGAGAGGAAGGAGAAACCAAACAAGGTATAGGGTCTGATCATGAGCCTCCCAAGGCTGTCAGACGTGATCGAAGGCTCCGACTAGCAGACACCAACGAGTGTGAAATGTGACAAGGCGCGAGTTTGAACAAGTGATGGGAGTCTGAAGGCTGTGGGTGAGAAGAGTATGACTTGGGGAAGCGAGGGACTCTCACCCGTTTTCGACATGAGCCAATGTCGCGAAGCGAGAAGTTCATGGTCGTACAGATACGAGATAGGCTCTAGGTGAAGGTCATGCAAATATGAGGGGATGGTTCGACTTACTCTCTAATGACACCGTCGTCGTGTGTTGTCTCGACCTTGAAGCTGCAGTAGTTGGCCCAGAGGTCGACCGAGATGGCGATGCTGGCCACACCGCGCTCGTATACCTGTTCACGATATCAGTCGTGGTCCTGAAGATGAGCGAATGTGATTGCTTACCATCTCGGCCGCCTCGGTGCCCGCAATGGCAAACTCCAGGTCGGCGTACTTCTTCCAGTATCCAAAGAACAAGGGGAACTTTGCAAGGAAGCGATCGTAAATGCTTCTGGCGGCCGTAATGGCTTGAGGGCTCGAATTTCTGTTCAGACCTCCCTCAAGACCTTCTACTGCGCGGACCAGCTTTTCCCAGTTCTCAAAGTCATCCGGACTGGTCTGCACCTCGGCCTCAAGCTTTCTGACTTCGGCAAGCTCTTCATCGGCTGTTCCATAACCGTAGTCGGTCATTGTCAAGGCTTGTTTCGGATGCGGCGCACAGCGCGATCGTAGGGCGGATTTGTGTTGTGTCGAATAGGGGCGGTGCAGTAAATGCGCCGTGGTCGAGTCGAGCGGAGAAACAGTCGCAAACACTTTAGAGAGTGAAGGTGATGGCACTTTTGGTCAGCTTCGCTGAGCAAGTCTCAACTTCGCGACACTGTAGCCAAGCCGGGCCCATTAACCGAAGCCCTACCCTCCCATGAGCATTGTTCGCGTCGGCCAACAGCTCAAACAATTTGACTGACAGTTGGTCTTAGATACGGAGTACTTATGAGCGCTGATTGGGATGACTGTTTTTTCTGCAGAATCGAGGTGTTCACACTTGTAGCTTAGAGACACTGTTTCTGTTCGTCAAAATATCGTCCATCCTTACCAAGTCATACAGGACGTGGATAGTTCTGAATTAGAGTCTGGACATCTAATTGCCCGATGCAGTTGCTGGTATCGGCGCACGTAAAGCACATCGATGCGTTTCGTACTAGAACATCATCAGCAATCCTACTCTTCTTTACGAACGACTGGTCACGCTATCAAGCATCAACAATTGTGAATCTTCATGAGCTTTGCTGTTCGACAGGGTCACCCATTCAATAATCTTGGCTGACCAACTCTAGCCATGACTGTACTCCGTACCACAGGCTAGATGACTAGCATTGCACCCGCCAGCAAGAGGACGTTTAGACCTCGCCTCGCTAAGATCTCTAGGCCATGCGAGGAACACTTGATAGAGCTTCGGATAAACACTACGCCATGGAGAGGGCTACGATATTAGGGACGACTTTAAAATAGACAACATTGCAATCTGGCATTAATGAGATCGGCTCTAAACGACGATTTTAATAGAGCCCATGCTCTGATCTCCTTCTAGCGAACAGAGCATCGAAGCGAACTTTGTTAAGAACGACTCACGATGCACTTTGGGCTGCATAACTCGACTCACTGCTGTTGTCGCTGTCGCTGTGACTCGCCGGCTAATTCTCCAGCTGGGCAACGTTTGAGTACGGGATACATGTGGTTGTCGAGGCCCCCAAGCCTCTTGATTGGCCTCTGATATCCGCCTTGAAGTACACGAGCACAGCCGCACAACTTTCTCGTTCCGCGACTCCACTGAGGCAGATGCGGCTTGACGACATGCAGCACTATGAGGTCGAGTCAGGATACCTCGCTTGTATTTGATGCCCTTACGGGCGAGTAGGCAATGGCATTGGATCCATGTGTATGATGGGAGCACTCCTCAGGGATCAACCGTCCTCGTGGACAGCAATCAGAGAGCGTCTTTGAAGCACAATGTGGTATGCACTAGATCCGCGGAGGATGAAAGGGCATTCAAGAAGCTCCAGCCTTTGGAAGCTTTGGTTTGCCGGATGGTGGCTGGTGCGGGCGGGCCGAGGCCGGCCTTGCCGAATTCAAGTTAGGCTCGTTTCACATGCCCAGCTACACTCTTTCTCTCACACTCGCCTGCCACAACGTAGATCTGTGACAACGGGTTTGACAGGTCGTCCGACTTGAGGCAAGCCCTACCGCGCGAACGGCTATCCGAAGCTGCCATGAACATGAGGATAGGCCGCCATGGTTTGATGAGGTCGTCTCGTGTTGGAGAGTGTAGCAAACCAAAGGCAAACAGGGATGGGTGGTCAGAGATCCCGGCCACCGCACAGACAAGAGGGGCATTTGGGTGGATAACGACGCTGCATATATGCACGATGCACCTCCTGCCGAGGGCGAGTCGTGCTCTCTTTGTCGGTCTTCCTTTTTCTTCCAGTCTCCAACTTTCAGGCTCCGCACCGTTCTGCGACTTGCATCTCTCGCGGCTCTGGAAGCTCGTCTATTCACAACCTCAGTCAGAAGCCGGTCCTTCTAACTGCCTTTGATCGCTCTTCTCTTCTCAATTCGTCTTGTTTCTTTCGTTTCTTCCCTTTTAAGCCATTCCCTGCGTGACAGAGGTACTTCTGTGATACAAGACTCATCGGATTAGCTGAAGCACAGCCGGACTGCATCTCATCTTACACATGTCAGCTTCGGGTTGCACAACCGCTTTCTGATATCCACTTTCCACCGGCCTTCTCTCGTACTCATCCAGCATTTACTCAAGCATCCCACGATACAGTTCATGCAACTCGGCACTCGTTCAGGCAGTATGCGTGACCGCAGGAATACCAACCTTTCCATCTCATCCACGGCTTCGTTCGCCTCAGCCCACACATCGCCCGTCGTAGCCGACCACGCTCAAGACAGTGCAGAAAAGGGCAGGTTCTTATGGATTCCGCCTAGAGAAGACGCCGACCCTCTGCCGTCACCTTTGCTTAAACACGCGCGCGAGAACCATCATGGCTTTTTCGACGACTGGCAAAAAATGCCCCGAACGCGCACAGTGGTCATGCTAGTCGTGCTGGCTGTCGTCTTGATATGCTATACTCTGGCCCCCCTGCTCGGAAGTGATGTTCAGTTCGATGCTGTCTTCGCCAATGCGGACAAACAGATTGACCTCATCAACGGCGCGCCTGTTCCAGACCACCCAACACCTTTGATCTTCCAGGACCAGCACGGTCAACCTCGATGGACAGTCTCGATCCCGCCTTCGTATGGGTTTCCCCTAAAGTACCACGAATACAGTCACATATGCTCAGCCAGCGAAGGAGTCAGCAAAAGTGTCCAAGCTATGACTGGCCGTACGTCCAGGATCCAAGGGCAAAGCAGACCTCATTTCTGGAAGCGACCGTACTACGCCGCAGACAGATCTTTCATGCCGGTCGATGAAGCCGAAACCTTGCATCTTCTACCAGCTATGCCGGAGGAGCAGAAACACATCTCCGTGGTCGGCCATGCGAACGGAAGCAACTCGGACTTACCTGTCTGCCAGAGCAGCTTAACATTTGTCATGGAGACCAGCGAAGCCGGATTTGGCAACACTTTGCTCGCTCTTTGGTTGAGCTATGGCGTTGCCAGGAAGGAAGGTCGCACTTTCTTCATTGACGATTCAAATTGGTATGTTGTCGCTGATATGGAAACATCTGACATGCTAACATTCTTTCAGGTCATACGGAAGATACACTACATACTTCAAGCAGCCTCCCAAATCCTCATGCTCACCTCCACCGGCCAACCAGGTTCTCCCCTGTCCCCATGGTGCTCGCCATCTGGTCGTCTCTGCCGCTACTCTCCCTTGGACGTTTGGACCCGCGTTCAGAACCGAATATCAGCAATCACTCAAGCATGGCTTTAAGAAGAATCGCCCCATTTACGATCTCGTCCGCAAGGGCTACAAGGACCTGTTTCAGCTTCAAGGAGAGGATGGGTCCTTCTTGGCACACAAACTGACCGTCATGCGTGCCGCTGCATCCGCTTCTCAAACTCCACTTGTTGGCATGCATATCCGTCGTGGCGATCTGCATCCTTTTGAGGTCGAATACAGCCACGACTACCTCCCATTCGAGCGTTACACGTCTGCAGCTAGTGAGCTCTTTGCTTCCTTCTCACCAAACAAGTCTTCTATGGAACCCAGCGCTCTCCTACTTGCTTCTGATGACCCGGACATTCTTTCGTCGCACGATCTCATCAATACCCTCCCATCTCACCTCACCGTTTCACGCCCTCAAGAACGCATCGTCCTTGCAAGCAAGAAAACATTGGAACCCGCTGTACCTATTCGCGCTCCTGGTTCTGCATATGTCAAGCATGTCGACGAGAACTCTGGTTGGGAGGGCGGTTTCTATGCCTCGTTATTCTTTTCTCTCGGAAAGGGGCATCCGTCAGCGCCGAACCAGGGAATGGGCGATGAGATGCAAAAGGCTGTCCTGATGCTGAGAGAGCTCGTAGGACGTGCATACCTTCTCGACTTAGCGGTTGTGGGACATGCTGATGCAGCTGTATGTGCCAGCTCCAGTGCCGCCTGTCGCATCATCGGAGTCATGATGGGCGCCGACAAGGTCTACAATGGCCAATGGAGGAATGTGGACGGTGATCGTATCTGGAGTTGGGACGGTCAGGTTTGAGGACAGGGTAGGAGAATCGTGATGGGTTTAGCAAGGCGCACGGCGTGTTTCATTTTCTGCTTTGTTCCTTTCTTGTCAATTTCTCTTGTTTCTTCTTTTTGTCTCCTTGGTGGATCATCAAATCATTTCCCTTTTGTCAAGACGAGGCAGTACTCAGCGCTTGCAACAAGCAAATAGCACGATGGGAATTATTCACGAGACGGTTCCCGTAAAAGGGCATGTCAAAGTGGTTGTGATTCACTAAAGGGACAATCTCGCTAAGGCGACCCATTCGCTCTTTGCGAAAAGTGGCTTTTGATCGGTGCCTGTCTGAGGTCTCGTGTGTCGAAGCTTATTTGAAGGCCGAAACAAAGTGGTTGGCGATCGGACTTTAGTCGCATGGATGTTGTGACTGCGAGGATTGCGGATAGCAGCGGGCAGGAGCGCTTAAAAGCTTGTTCGCGATATAGTGTGAGCGAGTGTTGGCAGGCGCCGAGGGCTTGAAGCCTTGAAATGAGAGCAATCGCATGCAGCGTCAAGAGATGCTTGGCTTACGCGAAGTCAATGGTCAAGGACATTTCGGTGCTCGAATGCTGTTATCTACAAAGGAGACCAGTAAAAGCAAATAACGATGCGATGCTTGTCGATAAGAAAGGCGAGGTACGAGCAGGCAGTGCAAGGGTCAGCGGCGGAGACGAGGCGGGCAGAATGCAGAGGTAGATGGCAGGAGCGACATTGGGCGACTCCGGCCCTGGGGTCAGGTTCCCTGGGAAGAGCAGGATCGCACTGTCACTTTCACCAACCTAATATTGCACGACTTGTACGGAGAGTGTTGGCCGAATGCGCCGATTAGTACTACCTTCACGCTAGACGACAACCGCGTCTCTGGCCAGCGGTGACGATGCTTCCTGTGATAGCGGCACCATGAGCTCGTCGTCGCCGCCTCGATCGCAAGCACCCGCGCAAGCTCCCTCGGCCGGTCGCCGCATCCTCTCCCGATTCGCGTCTCCATTGTTCTCGCAAAA